>OHAD01001641.1_pt1 | contig 20232 bp, 17 predicted proteins | sample 1577011 | NCBI WGS metagenome assembly OHAD01 (sample SAMEA3541510, study PRJEB24748) | human gut metagenome | biome: human gut; feature: human-associated habitat; material: faeces | place: China | collected 2012 | reverse complement strand
TCCGGGGCGGGTCTACCACCATCACCGTGGGGCGGAATCCCTCTTCCAGAAGCTGCTGGGCGGCCTGCCCTGCATCGGCGCACAGGAAGCGGGTGTTGGTAATGCCGTTTTGCCTGGCATTTTCCCAGGCATCCTCCACAGCCTGGGGCACGATCTCCACCCCCACCGCCTCCCGGCAGTGCCGGGCCATCACCAGGGTGATGGTGCCCGTGCCGCAATACAGATCCAGCAGCGTGTCCTCGGGGGAAAAGGCGGCATATTCCACCGCCTGCTCGTAAAGCCGCTGGGCCTGGGGCTGGTTGACCTGGTAAAAAGACAGAGGGGACAGGGAAAATTCCACGCCGCACAGGCTGTCTTGCAGCCGTCCTTCGCCCCAAAGAGTGCGGCACTCCTCCCCCAGCACCCGGTTGGTCTGCCGGGTGTTTTTGTTCAGCACGATGCCCACCAGAGCGGGGCAGCTTTCCCGGCAAAGGGCCATGAGCTTTTCCGGCTGGGGCACCTTCCAGGAAGTGACCACCAGAGTGAGCAAAGCGCCCTGTTTTCCGGTGCGCACATAGATGTGGCGCAGAAGGCCCCGGCCGGTTTCTTCCTCATAGATGGAAACGCCGCAGCGTTCCGCCCACCGGAGCACCCCTTCTTTCAGCTGATCGGCCAGAGGGGACTGGATGGCGCAGTTTTCCTGGGGGATCACCTGATGGCTGCGCCGCCGGTAAAAGCCGGCCACCGGTCTCCCCTCTTCTGTGGCGCAGGGGTACATGGCCTTGTTCCGGTAGTGGAAGTTTTCGCCCCCCACGATTTCCAGCTCCGGGACACTCTGGCCGCCCAGCCGCTCCAGGGCGTCCTGCACCCGCTGGCGCTTGGCGAACAGTTCTTCTTCGTATTGCATGTGCCAGAAGTCGCAGCCGCCGCACTTGGGAAAGGCGGGACAGCATGGCTCCTGCCGGTGGGGAGAAGGTTCCAGCAATTCTTCGATGCGGGCGTAGGCTTTGTTTTTCAGGGCCTTGACGATGCGCAGACGGCACCGGTCTCCCCGCACGCCTCGCTCCACAAACACCACCTGGCCGTCCAGGCGGCATACTCCCATGCCGCCGCTTTCATAGCCGGTGATGATTCCTTCGTGTATGCTGTTTTTCTCCAAACTCATGGCCGCAGTTCCTCCGTCAGATTGTCCCCCAGCTCTGTGAAGGGGATCTCAAAAAGCATGGGGCCTGAGGTATAGGGCCCCAGGGCGTATTCCTGAAAGACGACCACCAGGCTTTCTTCGGTCAGGTACCAGTCCTCCTGCCACACATCCCCCATGGTCTCCTGGTAGTTTTCGTAAAACAGGCCCGCCTGGGCTTCTTCCTGCTGCTTGGCCTGCTCCAAAGCCTGTTCCATCACCAGAGCCCGGGGGTCTTCCGCGCCGGGGAGGATATCCGTCAGAGAGAGCAGGTAATAGTCTCCCGCCCGGAAAAGCCAGTTGTCCCCCATGATCTGAAGGGAGCCATGGACACCGCCGGTGTATTGGCTCCGGTCCCGGCGGATGGAGAGATAGCTACCTTTGTTGCGCATAATGGCAAACTCCTCATCCCACTGGAAGTTTCCCAGGAAATCCCCATCCTGCTGACGCTGGCGGGCCATGGGCAAAAGCTCTTCTGTGATGGACAGCAGGGCTTTTTCTTTATTGTTATCGTAGTAACTGCCAATGTTCATCATGGGCTCCCCCTGATAGAGCACCTGGGGGGAGGAAAGAGAATAGCGCAAAAGCAAAGTGCCGTCCTGGGCCTTTTCTTCCCCGGAGGACACATCCTCTGTGACGGTGATGCCGTTGTCTTCCGGCTGGGGAAGATCTTCCGACTGCTGGGTTTCTTTGGGAGAGGGCTCGGTCTGCTTTTGCAGGTCCTCCCGATGGCAGGCGCTGAGCAAAAGAAGAAGCAGAGTCAGGGTCGCCAGGATTTGTTTTTTCATTTTCTTCCGCCTTTCCGGGGTGGGAATAGGAGCCGTATTTTCCTCCTCTCCACAGGGGAGGGGAAAATGGCTGTAAAATATAAAATAGTATACCATAAAAGAGCAGTCCGGCCCATCTCTTTTTCATGGGAGGCATAGAAAACCACGGAAAGGGGAACAATGGTTATGACAAAAGCCCCAGCTTCTCCTTCAGTTCCAGTACCCGCAAAACCGCCTCGTCCAGCCGTTTCATGGAGACCCGGCCTTCTTCCACCGCCTGGTGTAGGGCGGCATAGTCCGCAGGCAGGTCGGAAACGATGAGCAGATCGGCCCCGGCCATCAGGGCCTGAGGGGCGGCGCTTTCCCCGCCGCAGTAGTCCCGGATGGCTCCCATCACCAGATCGTCGGTGATGGCCACGCCGGAAAAGCCCATTTCCTCCCGGAGATACCGGTAGGCTTGGGGAGAAAGGGAGGCTGGGACACCGCTTTCCAGCCCATCCACCACATTGTGGCTGACCAACACGCAGGCGGCCCCCATCTGGATGCCGGCCTGGAAGGGGATCAGATCCCGGCTTTCCAGCTCTTCCAGGGTGCGGCTGTCCCAGCTGAGGCCGGTGTGGGTGTCCACATTGCTGCCGTAGCCGGGAAAATGCTTCAGGGCCGAGGCCACCCCTTCCTGCCTGGCCCAGCCCACCACTTGCCGGACAAACTGGGCGACCTGCCCTGCATCCCCTCCAAAGCTACGGGAATAGATGAAGTCCTGGGGATCATCGGAGAGGTCGGCCACCGGAGCCAGGTTGAGCCGGATGCCCAAAGCGTTGAGAAGGGCGCTTTTCTCCCGGGTGTCCTGCTCTACTGTTTCCCAGCCGCCTTGGGTATAGGCCTGCCGGGGAGAGAGAAATTTCTCCGCCCGCAGCCCTGGGTTTCCGCTGACACGGCACACGGTGCCCCCCTCTTCATCCACGGCGAAGAGGATGGGTGTTCTGGCATTTTGCTGCCAGCTTTCGGCGTCCGCCTTGACCTGGGCGGCGTCCTTCCCTTCAAAGTCCCGGCCAAAGAGCAGCACACCGCCAGGGGCCAGGGCTTCTATTTGCGGTCGCTCTTCGGCCAAAGGGCATCGGACCAAAAAGACCTGTCCCAGCTTTTCTTCCAGGGTCATTTCCGAAAGCCGCTGCCGGGCCGGGGACAAAGGAGGCTCTGGTGAGGATGTGTCCGGCCTTTCGCTTTCATCCTTCTGGGCCTCTTCGTTCTGTTCCTCTTTTTCTATTGCAGGGGGAGCTGGGGGCGGGACACGCTGAGTGTCCAGAAAAAAGCAAAGACCCAATATTCCCAGCACCGCCAAAAGGCCGGGAATGATCCATTTCATGGTTTTCATCAGGCGTTCCTCCTTTGGGGGCATCTTATCACAGGGGACTTTACAGTGCAAGAGACCATTTTACTTTCATTTTACCCATGGCGGCTTACGACTTTACAAACTTGTTTTACTATATGGCCGTAGCGAACGGACAATATAAAGTGAAAACGAAAGGTGAAACTGAAATGAACACAAAACGGAAACTTTCTCTGATTCTGGCTGGTCTGATGACCGCTTCCCTGCTGGCTGGCTGCGCTCAGGATGAAGCCGACAGCGGCAACGGTGGCGGCGGCAACGGTGGCGGCGGCAACAATGGAGATGACGCCATCACCGTAGTCACTCGTGAAGACGGTTCCGGCACCCGCAGCGCCTTTGTGGAGCTGACCGGTGTGGAAGAGGACGGCGAGGACAAGACCACCGAAGAGGCCGTGGTAGCCAACCAGACCGAAGCGGTTATGACTCAGGTCAGCGGCAATCCGGGCGCCATCGGCTATATCTCCCTGGGTTCCCTCAATGACACTGTCAAGGCCCTGAAGGTGGACGGCGCCGAAGCCAGCGCAGAGAATGTGAAGAACGGTTCTTATAAAGTGGCTCGTCCCTTCAACATCGCCACAAAGGGCGATCCCAGCCCGGTGGCCCAGGACTTCATCAACTTCATCATGAGCAAGGAAGGCCAGGAAGTGGTGGCCGATGGTTACATCCCCGTGGATGATGCCGCTGCCGCTTTCGAAGGCACTCAGCCCGAAGGCAAGATCGTGGTAGCCGGTTCCTCTTCCGTCACTCCCATCATGGAGAAGCTCCAGGAGGCCTATGAGAAGGTCAACCCCAATGCCACCATTGAGATCCAGCAGAGCGATTCCAGCGCCGGTATGTCTGGTGCCATCGAAGGAACCTGCGACATCGGCATGGCTTCCCGTGAGCTGAAGGATACCGAACTGTCCGAACTGACAGCCACCCAGATCGCCATGGACGGCATCGCCATCGTGGTGAACAAGGACAACAGCCTGGATGACATCTCCACCGACTCCATCAAGGGCATCTACACCGGTGAGATCACTTCCTGGGCCGATGTGAAGTAAGAAAAACCAAAAACCAGAAACCTCCCATAAAAAGGCCGCCGAGAACTTCTCGGCGGCCTTCCTGCTATTCCTCCGTATAGGGAGAAGCAAAGGAACAAGGCAGACAAACGGCGCATTTGCCGCAGGCATCGGCGGGAAGGTCCAGACCCCGTTTTTGCTGTACCGGCTGGTTTTCCATGCACATGGCATAGCACTTTTCCCGGCAGAAGCCTTCTTTGGTCAAAGCGCCGCCCACGCATTGTTTGACGCACAAGCCGCAGTCTTTTCCCTGGTAAAGCAGGCAGGCGGGCTTTGCAGGGATGGGGTCTCCCGCCAGGGGCAGGGTGGTCACCAAAGAGGTATAGTAGCCGCAGCAGCCTTTGGAGGTGATGAGCAGGTTGTGCTTTCCGAAGGTGCCCATGCCGGCCAGAAAGGCAATGTGCCGGTGGGACCAGCGGCTTTTGTATAGCCCTGGGGCAGCATAGCCGGTGTCTCCGGGAATGACGGCCCGGAAGCCCTCCTCTTCAGCGATGGCCTGAATCAGCTGGCCCACAGGGGCTAAGGCCTGAGCCGAGCGCTGGTAGGCCATCACCCACAGAGGGGAGGCATAGCGTCCTTCCTGGTTGCTTTGTATCACCTCCAGGGAAAAGGGAAGAAAACAAACTGCGGCTGTGCGGCAGCCGGGGAGAATATCCTGGGGCAAAGCATGGTCCGGCAGCACGGCCTGGCGCAGCCTGAGAAAGCCGGGGTGGTCTGTATCGGCAAAGCCGATGAGGGGCCGCCGCCAAAGGGGCGGCAGCTGATGTTCTTCCCGAAAAGACAAGAGAAAGCGCCAGACGCGCTCTTCCATCTGCTGCCGCAGGATTTCTTTGTTTGGTGCTGTTTGCATCGGTATAACCTCCATGGAATGACAAAAAACGGACGCCGGGAAGGCGTCCGTTTTGATTTTTAAAGAAAAGATGCTAGGAGAGATAGGGCATGGGGTTCACCGGAGAACCACCCACCCGCACTTCCCAATGACAATGGGGGCCTGTGCTGTTGCCGGTAGAGCCCAGCTTGGCGATCTGCTGGCCCTGGGCTACCTTCTCCCCTACCCGCACCAGCAGCGCGCTGTTGTGAGCGTAGAGGGTCTGGAGGCCATTGCCGTGGTCGATGATGACACAATAGCCATAGCCACCGTTCCAACCGGCCTGGATCACCGTGCCGCCGTCAGCGGCCACCACCGGGCTGCCCTTGGTGCCGGCCCAGTCCACACCAGTGTGGAAACCACGGCTGCGGTAACCATAGGGAGAGGTGAGAATGCCGCGGAAAGGCTGGATGAAATAGCCCTTGGAGGATGTGGTGGGCTTTTCCTTGGTGCCAACCACCTTCACCTCGTTCTGAGGCTGCTGAACGACCTCCCAGCTCTGGATGGTGCGTTCCTGCTCCACGCCGTCGATGCTGACCACATTGGCCACCACCTGAGCGACGCCGTTCTGGCCTTCGGTGACGATCTTGCTTTCGTTTTCATACAGCTCGTCGCTGTACTGGACTTCGCTTTCATAGGCGATTTCCTGGGTGTATTCCACTGTGGTGGTCTTTTTCACCGACAGCAGAGGCTCGCTGTTCTGGAGGGTGATCTCCTCGCCCACATGGATGCGGGCCGGGTCGATGTGGGGATTGAGCCCCTGTACCTGCTCCAGGGTCATGCCGTAGTTTTCGGCGATCTGGCTGAGGGTGTCCCCCTGCTGCACCGAATAAACCTTGGTGCCGCTTTTTTCGCCGGACAGCGCCAGTTCGATTTCTTCGATGGAATCCACCGCGCTGGTGGGAACGGTCATCTGTTCAACGGTCACATCCTGAACGAATTCCGCCTGAGCGTTTTCGTCCTGGCCAACCTGGGCCGAGAGCATCCGCTGCTTCAGCAGTTCCAGAGCGGTTTTGCTGGGGTTGACGCCGATGACCTGGCCGTCCACCGACAGCACATACTGGGTAGAGACCTCTTCCACCTGGGCAAACAGAGCTTCTTCGGCCTCTGTTTCGTCCAGCAGCCGGTCAGGCTGCATATAGCCCAGAGAATATGTCAGGTCGGCGGAAAGGGTATAAGGATGGCCCAGATAGCCGCCGGTGCGTTCTTCCACCTTGTCGATGATTTTTTCCATATCCTCTTTGCTGGACACAAAGCCCAGGGACTGGCCGTCCAGCCATACTTCCACGCCAATGCCGAAATAGGTAGCGGAGAAGAGCATGATGGTGGCGGTAGCCAGGAAGGCACAGGCCGGCACACGGCTGCGTTTTTCCTTCCGGGCGGAGAGGAGATATTGGGTGCGGGCTTCTTCCAGGCGGCCCAGGACGCTATGGCCCTGCTGCGCCAGGTGAGAGGCGGTGCGGCCGAAGGTCTTCTGCAGCCCTTCCCCCACCACTACGCCGGCCATACCGGCCAGATGGAACAGGCTGTCTGCCGCTTGAGCGGTTTTGCCAGCCAGGGTGCGGATCAGTTCCTTGCCGCTTTGGGCACCGGGACGATTGGCGCCGATGCGGCACAAACGCTCCAGATGGGTCTTGCATTTGACCTGCTGCCGGTGGACCCTGCTTTTGAGAGATCCCATGTTCTTGACCTTCAAGAAGCAGGCCTCCTTTCGTAAAAATGATAGTCAAAATCCGAAGATTACAAATCGGTGTGTTTTGATTACAAATCGGTAACAGGTCTTATGATAATATAAATGGCCTGGTTTGTCAAGGGGAACCGGTGGATTGTTGCCGTTTTGCGTATTTTTACGACAAGAACTTCCTCCCTGCGTTTATCATGGTGAAAACAGCAGACGGAAAGGAGCAAAAGCAGGATGGGGAACATTTATGGATACATCCGGGTCAGCACCAAAGAGCAGAATGAAGACCGGCAGGTGCTGGCGCTGAAGGGGCTGCAAATCAAAGAGGAAAACCTGTTTGTGGACAAGCAGTCGGGCAAGGATTTTCACCGGCCTCAGTATGAAAGGATGGTGCGGCAGCTGAAAAAAGACGATCTGCTCTATGTGAAGAGCATCGACCGTCTGGGGCGGAGCTATGGGGACATTCTGGAGCAGTGGCGCATCCTGACCAAAGAGAAAGGGGTGGACATTGTGGTGCTGGATATGCCCCTTCTGGACACCCGCTGGGGCAAGGACCTGATGGGCACTTTTTTAAGCGATATTGAGCTGCAGATATTGTCTTTTGTGGCGGAAAACGAGCGGGTCAATATCCGTCAGCGCCAGGCCGAGGGCATCGCCGCAGCCAAGGCACGGGGCGTGCATCTGGGCCGCCCGGCCACTCCCCTGCCGCCGGGGTTTGAAGAGGCGCTCGGCAAATGGAAAAAGGGCGAGATCACCGGCACCCAGGCCGCCAAACTATGCAAAATGCCCCTCTCCACCTTCCGCTACCGGGCGGAACATTGGGAGAGGGGCAAAAAATGATCAAATAGGAACAAATTTTTCTGCAAAAAGGTGTACCTTCTTGCAAAACGGGATTTTCTTCCTGTTAAAACCCATTATATATTGGAAATGCCCAAAAGTCTAGCGCTTTCTTTAGTTTGGATAGTTTGCCAAAAACTACACCATTCTGTATTTATATTCTGAACGGGAGTATTTGCCAATTTTTAAGATGGGGAGAGGAATCAACCATGGCAGCAAAATGTCCGGTATGCGGAGCACCAATGGAAAATGGCAGTTGTGGATATTGCGGGTACAAAGAGGAAAACACCTCCAATGCTGCAACAATAGCGCCTCCATCAGGTCAGCCCGTTGTCCAACCGCAGGTTATCATCAACAATCAGACCATTCCCAATTCAGCTGTGGTGGCGGGCGTCAGTAAGAAAAGCAAGATGGTTGCGCTGCTGCTGTGCATCTTTTTGGGATTTTTTGGCGCACATAGGTTTTATGTGGGGAAGATCGGAACCGGCATCCTCTATCTGTTTACATACGGTTTGCTTGGGATCGGATGGATCATTGATATCATTTCGATTGCGGCCGGTTCCTTCAAAGATCAGTTTGATTTGCCGCTGCGTCAGTAAGAGGTGGTGATTATATGGGACTGTTGGATGCAGTAAAAGATCAATTCCTTGATGTAATTGAATATGTGGACGAGAGCAATAAGCTGATTGTTTCCAAATATCAGCGCGAAAGCGGAAACAATGAACTGAAACAGGGTTCCAAGGTGATTGTTCGGGAAAGCCAGAGTGCTGTTTTTCTGAAAGGCGGAAAACTTGCCGATATTCTGCCGCCCGGAACCTATTCGCTGACAACAAATAACTTTCCGGTGTTGTCCAGTCTGAAAGCATTCCCCTACTTATTCGTTTCCCCGGTAATTGCCGATGTGTATTTTGTGAGCACCAGACAATTTATTGATAATAAATGGGCAACCAAGAATCCGATTATGAAGCGTGATAAGGACTTTAATATGGTTCGTATCCGTTCCTTTGGAAAGTTTGCTTTTCGAATTACTGATGTTGCGGCGTTTATGCGGGAGATATTTGGGACAAAGGGAATTGTGATGACCTATGATATTGTGGAATATCTTTCTTCCATGGTCACAGAGACTTTCTCTGTGGCAGTAGGCGAAAGCGAGATGTCTGTGCTTGATCTGGCCACGGAATACCGAAAGCTGTCCGGAGAGCTTCAACAGAGATTAAACATACAGGCTGCGGAAATCGGTGTGCAGTTCAGTGATATTCTCATTGAAAATATCTCCCTGCCTGATGAGGTCGAAAAGCTGATCGACGAGCAATCCGGAATTGGTATGGCAAAGCAGGATATGGCATCCTTTATGCAGTATCAGACCGCAAGAGCAATGCGGGATGCCTCCAAACAGGAAGGTGGTCTGGCAGGACTGGGAGCTGGCGTGGCTTTGGGAAACACAATGGCCCAGGGGATTCAGGAAACTGTAAATCCCGCCGCCTCCAAGAGCATGGTGGAGCAACTGCGGGAATTGAAAGGCCTGTTGGATGAAGGCATATTGACCCAGGACGAGTTTGATGCGCAAAAGAAAACAATTTTGGGAAAATGGTCATAACTGTTAAAAAGGAGAGAGTAATGGTGAAAAAGTCCAAAATCAGTGTATGTAAGAATTGCGGCAATCCACTTCCGGAGAAAGCAAAGGTATGTCCGTCGTGCGGGGCAAAAAATAAAAAGCCAATCTATAAAAAATGGTGGTTCTGGCTTATTATTGTCCTGATTGCGGCTGGCGCTGTCGCAGGCGGCGGCAACAATTCGGCCCCTTCTGATGATTTGTCTTCTTCTTTGGTTGCTTCCGGGGACAAAAATGATGCAACTTCTGGTGATGCTCCGTCTGCCAACGAATCCAATGAGCCTGATGTTTCTGCAACACCAGAAGGAGAAGATGCTCAATCCTCAAGCGAGCCTGCACCTTCTGTACCGGAAACGCCGGAGCTGATTGATGGCATGCGGCCGGAATTTAAAGAAGCAATGGATACCTACGAGGCATTTTTTGACGAATACATCGCATTTATGAAGAAATATGCCGAATCGGATGGGACCGATTTGACATTGCTGTCTGATTACGCAGATTATATGAGTAAATATGCGGAAACTATGGAAGCCTTTGAAGCGTGGGAAAATAAAGATTTGAACACGGCGGAAACGGCGTACTATATCGAGGTGCAGACACGGATCAGCCAGAAACTTTTGGAAGTAGCAGAACAAATGGCACAATAAAAAAGAAGTTTGCCTGAAAACCACACACAAAAAGGGCCTGGGACGGAATCCGTCCCAGGCCCTTTGTTTACCCGGTTATTTGAAAAGGTCTTTCATTTTTTCGAAGAAGCCTTTTTTCTCCTTGTACTGGGCCTCCTCGGCGCTGTCGTCGAAGCGGCGCAGGATGTCCTTTTGCTCGCTGGTCAGGTTGCGGGGAATCTCGATCTTCACTTTGACAAACTGATCGCCCCGGCCCCGGCCATTCACATTGGGAATGCCCTTCCCTCTCAAGCGGAAAATGGTGTCCGGCTGGGTGCCTTCCGGCATATTGTAAGAGATCTTGCCGTCAATGGTGGGCACGATCAGCTCGGCGCCCAGGGTGGCCTGGACAAAGGTCACCGGCATTTCGATCATCACATCCTGCCCACGGCGCTTGAACAGCGGATGGGGCTTGACGCTGACGGTGATGTACACATCCCCCGCCGGGCCGCCGTTCTGGCCCATATGCCCTTCCCCACGCATGGAGATGGTCTGGCCGTGGTCGATACCCGCCGGGATCTTGACGGTGAGGGTGCGGCTTTTCCGCACAGTACCCGCCCCATGACAGGTGCTGCAGGGCTCCTTGATGATCTTGCCTGTGCCCCGGCAGCGAGGACAGGGGCTGGAGGAAGAAAAGACGCCAAACACCGTGCGCTGGGTGGTCTTGACCTGGCCGGTGCCATGGCAGTCGGGGCAGGTCTCGGCAGAAGTGCCCGGCTTGGCTCCCGAGCCGTTGCAGTCAGGACACTTCTCCACCCGGTTCAGGGTGATCTTCTTTTCGCAGCCGAAGGCCGCTTCCTCAAAACTCAGATTCAGGCTGACCTGGATGTTTTCCCCACGGCGGGGGCCGGTGCGGCGGGCCTGCTGGCCGCCGCCGAAAAAGCTGTCAAAAATGCTTCCCAGGTCAAAATCTTCAAACCCTGTGTACTGGCCGCCATATCCGGCCCCGGCCCCATAGGAGGGGTCCACCCCGGCATGGCCGAATTGGTCGTACCGGGCCTTTTTCTCCGGGTCGGAGAGGATCTCATAGGCGGCGTTGACTTCTTTCATCTTTTCCTCGGCGGTCTTGTCGCCGGGGTTCAAATCCGGGTGATATTTTTTTGCCAGCTTGCGGTATGCTTTTTTGATCTCATCCTCCGAAGCGCCCCGCTGCAGGCCCAGCACTTCGTAGAGATCTCTTCTCTCTTCGGGCATAGAATTTTTTCTCCTTTGGCAAAACCACCGTCAGGCGGCCCGACAGGCTATCATCCCTTGCTTATTTGCTACTTTCGTCCTCGTCAACCACTTTGTAGTCGGCGTCATACACATTGCCGTCGGCATTGTTTGCATCGGACTGTGCCCCGGCCTGCTGGCCCTCCTGGGGAGCGGCGTCCTTATACAGCTTTTCGGCGATGGAATAGAACCGCTTGGTCAGCTCTTCGGTCTCCTGCTTGATGGTTTCCACGCTTTCGCCCTTCAGAGCTTCCTTCACCTTTTCCATCTGCTCTTCGATGGGCTTCTTCTCTTCGTCGGTCACCTTGTCGCCCAGGTCTTTCAGGCTCTTTTCGGTGGAATAGACCAGGTTTTCCGCGTTGTTGCGGATGTCGATCTCTTCATGACGCTTCTTGTCCTGCTCGGCAAACTGCTCGGCTTCCTTCACAGCCTTGTCGATGTCTTCCTTGGACAGGTTGGTGGAAGAAGTGATGGTGATCTTCTGCTCCTTGCCGGTACCCAGATCCTTGGCGGACACATTGACGATGCCGTTGGCGTCGATGTCAAAGGTCACTTCGATCTGAGGCACGCCACGGGGAGCGGCAGGGATGCCGTCCAGATGGAACCGGCCCAGAGTCTTATTGTCCGCGGCCATCTCCCGTTCGCCCTGGAGCACATGGACCTCAACCGAGGTCTGGCCGTCGGCGGCGGTGGAGAAGACCTGCTTCTTGGTGATAGGAATGGTGGTGTTGCGCTCGATGATCCGGGTGCAAACGCCGCCCAGGGTCTCAATGCCCAGGGACAGGGGGGTGACATCCAGCAGCAGCAGGTCCTTGACCTCGCCGCCCAGCACGCCGCCCTGGATGGCAGCGCCTATGGCCACACATTCATCGGGGTTGATGCCCTTGAAGGGATCCTTGCCGGTGATGCTCTTGACGGCATCCTGCACGGCGGGGATACGGGTGGAGCCGCCCACCAGCAGAACCTTGGCCAGATCATTGGTGCTCAGGCCGGCGTCGGACATGGCCTGCTTCACAGGGCCCATGGTGGCTTCCACCAGATCGGCAGTCAGCTCATTGAACTTGGCCCGGGACAGGGTCATGTCCAGATGCTTGGAGCCGGAGGCATCGGCGGTGATATAAGGCAGGTTGATGTTGGCGTTGAGCATGCCGCTCAGCTCGATCTTGGCCTTTTCGGCAGCTTCCTTCAGGCGCTGCATAGCCATCCGGTCGCCGGACAGGTCCACGCCCTGCTCCTTCTTGAACTCGGAGACGATCCAGTCGATGATCCGCTGGTCGAAGTCGTCGCCGCCCAGACGGTTGTTGCCGGCGGTGGCCAGCACTTCCACGGTGCCGTCGCCGATGTTCAGGATGGACACATCGAAGGTGCCGCCGCCCAGGTCATACACCATGACCTTCTGTTCGTTTTCCTTGTCTACGCCATAGGCCAGGGCCGCAGCGGTGGGCTCGTTGATGATACGCAGCACTTCCAGACCGGCGATCTTGCCGGCGTCCTTTGTAGCCTGGCGCTGGCTGTCGGTGAAGTAGGCCGGTACGGTGATGACCGCCTGGGTCACAGGGGAACCCAGATAGCTTTCGGCGTCGGCCTTCAGCTTCTGGAGAATCATAGCGGAAATCTCTTGGGGAGAATAATCCTTGCCGTCGATGTGGACTTTGTGGTCAGAACCCATCTCACGCTTGATGGAGATGATGGTGCGGTCGGGGTTGGTGACGGCCTGGCGCTTGGCCACCTGGCCTACCATGCGCTCGCCGGTTTTGGAAAATGCCACAACGGACGGAGTGGTCCGGGCGCCTTCGGCGTTGGGGATCACATTGGGTTCGCCGCCTTCAATGACGGCCACGCAAGAGTTGGTTGTACCAAGGTCGATACCGATGATCTTAGACATAGTGTATTCCTCCAAACTATATGAGTTTATTTTGACTTTGTTATGAAAAAGGCAGTGCCTTTTTGACAGGTTAAAAGGGGCTTTTTAATTGGCCACCTGCACCATGGCATGGCGGATGACCTTTTCCCCCATGATGTAGCCTTTGCGCATCACCAGGGAGACGGTGTTTTCTGGCAGGTCTTCCTGTTCGATGTGCATGACGGCGTCGTGGAAGCGGGGATCAAAGGGCTGATCCTGGGCGGCAATCTCGGTGACGCCCATCTTTTCCAGCGTTTCTTTGAACTGTTTGGCGATCAGCTCCACGCCCTTCTGGTATTCTTCGTCGGCGCACTTTTGCTCCAGCGCCCGGTCCAGATTGTCCAGCACCGGCAGAAGCTGTTCCACCGTCATGGCCTGGGCGTCGGAAAAGACGCTGTCCCGCTCCTTCTGGGAACGCTTGCGGTAATTATCATATTCCGCCAGCACCCGGATATATTTGTCGTTCAGCTGCTGGTACTGCTCCTTCCAGTCCTCCTTGGGCTGGGGGGCTTCCGCCTCCGCCTCCGGAGCCGGCTGGTTTTCCGGGCAGGAGCAGGTTTCCTGCTCAGCCTCTGTCTGCTGTGTTTCTTTTTCCTTCTCCATGTTGTCCATGCTTTTCCACCTATCTGCCCTGGGGGCTCGTCGTTTGCTGTTTATTGGTCTTCTTTATTCTGCCCATTTGGTTCCTGTGGGAAACGGATGGGCATGAGTCCTCCCAGCGTCCGGCTGAGAAGCAGCAGCCGGGAGGCGATTTTGCTGTAATCCATGCGGGTGGGGCCGATGACCCCGATGATGCCGCTCACATCCTCTCCCAGATCGTAGGAGGTAAAGACGAAGCTGGCGTCTTCCATGGGGCCCTGGCCGTTTTCCGGCCCGATGCGGATGTTGAGCATCTGGGGCTTATAATCCCGGGCCAGGCCGAATACCTTTTCCTTGTCGCCCAAAAGCTCCAGCAAGGGCTGGGCCTTCTGGGCATCGTAATATTCCGGATTGCCCAGCAGCCGGGAGACGCCCTTGACCACCATGTCATAGGAATCGGAAGGCTGCTCGATCTGCCACACAAATTCCGCGGCCTGGGTGATGAGCTGGTGAAGGGGTGATGCAGGAGGCACCGACTGCCCCAGTTCATCCAGCCGCAAAGAACCGCCCTCTTTTGCTAAAACCAGGTTTGCGGCCCGGCAGAAGGCGTCGATCTCCTCCGGATCCAGAGCCTGGGAAAGATGCACCACTTTGTTGTTCACCGCCGGGGGCACCGTTACCGCCACCAAAGCGTAGTCGCTTTCGGCGATGGGGATGAGCTCCAGGCGCTTGACCTGGCGGCGATTGTGGCGGGAAGAAAGGGAAACGGTGGGTTGGCCGGTGAGTTCGGAAAGAATGGCCGAAGCCTCTTCCATGGTGTCGTCCAGCTCCTGAATCTTGCTTTCCAGCGCCCTTCGCATCTGCTCGATCTCCCGGGCTGTGGTGCGGCAGCGGTTCATCAGCTCATCCACATACAGCCGGTAGCCCAGAGGAGAGGGCACCCGCCCAGCGGAGGTGTGGGGCTTTTCGATGTAGCCCATTTCCTCCAACTCGCTCATCTCGTTGCGGATGGTAGCCGACGAAACCGAGCCCTTGGCCTCGGCGGCCAGCAGCTTGCTGCCCACCGGCTCTGCGGTTTCGATATAATTTTCAATGATCGCTTTGAGGATCTTCCTCTTGCGCTCCGACAGGTCCATCCAAAACACCGCCTTTTCTGATTGCCTTACGGTGCGTTAGCACTCTTCATCCTCGAGTGCTAACTCAATCCTATCACAAACTTTCAAAATGTCAAGGACTGAAAATCAAGTTCACAAATTCGTTTCAAATAGGGCAAGGATTTTAAATTTTTTCACAGAGCATCCGGGACATCTTGTATTTATAACTAGATTCGTGTATACTCATAACAAACAAGCGGAATTTTATCAATCCTTTTTTGCAGGAGGCGTTTCCCATGAAATACAAAATCCTCTCCGACAGCTCTTCCGATGTGACCCAGGCCTTTTTCGCTGGGGAGACCGCTTTTGAATATGGAGTGGTCCCCATGTCCATCAACGGCCCCGGCGGTTTGTCCTATTTGGATCTGGACCCCACCCCGGCCCGGTATTTCGTGGAAAAACCCCGGGAGATCAAGGGTCAGTGGAGCTCTTCCTGTCCCTCCCCGGCCGCCTATCTCAAGGAGATGCAGGGCGCCGAAGAGATCTTCGTGGTCACCATTTCCTCCCGGCTCAGCGCTTCCTATTCCACCGCCTGCATGGCCGCCGACATGGCCCGGGCGGAAAATCCCGATGTGAAGATCCATGTGGTGGATTCCAAAAGCGCTTCTTCCGGCATGGCCCTGATGGTGTTCAAGCTGGCCGAACTGTGCCGGGAGGGCCTGCCTTTTGAGGAGATCGTGGAAAAGATCGAGGAATTCCGCAAGAGCCATACCCTCTATTTCCTCATCGGTTCGCTGGAGACCCTGGTCAGCGCCGGGCGGATGAACCGGGCGGTGGGGATGATGGCCACCATGCTCAACATCCATCCTCTTTGCGGCGAGGACGGAGACGGCAACATCAAGGTCTATCAGAAGGTGCGGGGCATGACCCAGGCCCTCAACCGGCTGGTGGAGATGGTGGGCGAACGGGGCGAGACCCTGGGACGGCATCTGGTGATCAGCCAGTGCAACAATCCGGAAGACGCCGAAATGCTGCGGAAGGCCTGCCAGCGCCGGTATCAGTTTGCCAAGATCAGCGTGTTGGAAATGCGGGGCCTGGCCTCCTTCTATGCAGGAGACCGGGGCTTGATTCTGGCCTATTAAAAAGAATATTCCAGCCCGGCAAAATTTTGCCGGGCTTTTCTTTTGCTCACTCATAAAAATTTTGTCCAAATATTTCTGTGAACATTCTTTGAATTCCAGAAAATCCTTCCCATTCCTGTGCTATAATAAGAAAACCGAGAGGGGCGGCTTGGCCGCCGGGAAAGGAGAAAAAGCCTATGCGCCTGATCTCATGGAATGTCAACGGCCTGCGGGCCTGTTTGGGAAAAGGATTTTTAGATTATTTTAAGGAAAGTAAGGCCGATATCTTCTGCATCCAGGAAACCAAGATGCAGAAAGAACAGGCGGAGGTGGACACCCCCGGCTATTTTCAATATTGGAACAGCGCCGAAAAGAAGGGCTATTCCGGCACGGCGGTCTTTACCAAAGAAGAACCCCTGGATGTAACTTATGGTCTGGGGCTGCCGGAGCATGACACCGAGGGCCGGGTCATCACCTGCCGGTTCCCGGAGTTTTTCCTGGTGAATGTGTATACCCCCAACTCCCAGCGGGGGCTGACACGCCTTCCCTACCGGATGGAATGGGAAGATACCTTCCGGGACTATCTGCTCCGTCTCAAAGAGCAGCAGCCGGTGGTGGTGTGCGGGGACATGAATGTGGCCCACAAGGAAATCGATTTGAAAAATCCTCGCACCAATGTGAAAAACGCCGGCTTTACCCCGGAGGAGCGGCAGAAGATGACTGAGCTTTTGGAAAGCGGATTTGTGGATTCCTTCCGTTTTCTCCACCCCGATGCCGTGGGCGCCTATTCCTGGTGGAGCTACATGTTCAACGCCCGGCAGAACAACGCCGGATGGCGTATTGACTATTTTCTCACATCGGAAGAGCTGAAAGACCGGATCGAAACAGCGGAGATCCATTCCCAGGTGCTGGGCAGCGACCATTGCCCGGTGCTTTTGGAGCTGGCCTAGGGCTTTTCCCAGCAAAGGAGTGAACGAAATTGAAGGATATTCTTTATTATGGCGGCCCTATTCTCACCATGGCCGAGCCTCTTTATGCCGAAGCTCTCCTGGTGCGCCGCAGCAAGATCGTGTTCTGCGGAGACCTCAAGACGGCGGAGAGCATGGCCGAAGAGGGGGCAGAGCGGGTGGATCTCAAGGGGCGGACGCTGATGCCGGCCTTTATCGATGCCCACAGCCACCTGTCCCATGTGGCCGATGCCATGAACTATGCCAATCTTTCCGGCTGCCAGAGCGTGGAAGAGATTGGAGAGCGGCTGCGCCAGTGGGCGGAGGAAAACAATCTGGAAGCGGGAAAGTGGATCATCGGCTCGGGCTATGACCACAACGATCTGCCCGGCGGCTGCCATCCCACCGCAAAACAGCTGGATGCCCTGGTGGGAGAACACCCGGTGCTCATCACCCATTCTTCGGGGCATATGGGGGTGGCCAACACCCTGGGCCTGCGGGAGCTGTCCATCAGCTGCAATGCCTCCGATCCTCCGGGAGGGCGCATTGGCCGGGACGACGAGGGCAACCTCACCGGCTATCTGGAAGAAAACGCCCTGATCCAGCGCACCCGGCAGATCCCCAAGCCCACCCAACAGCAGCGGCTGGACAATCTGAAAAAGGCCCAGCAGGTCTATCTCCGCAACGGTATCACCACCTGTCAGGACGGCAAGGTGAACCAGGCCGATTTTGAGTTTTTGGCCAATGCCGCCAAAAGCGGTCTGCTGGAAATGGATGTGGTGGCCTATGCCGATCTGAAAAACAATGAGGAACTGCTGGATCAATACGCCCAGTACCGCACTTATCAGCGGAATCTGCGGCTGGGAGGTTACAAGATCTTTTTGGATGGATCGCCTCAAGGCCGCACTGCCTGGATGACCAAGCCCTATCTGGGAGGCAAGGAAGGCTATAAGGGCTATTCCATCTATACCGATCAGGCGGTGGAGGAATTCTGTGCCACGGCCCTTCGACGGGGCGTGCAGCTTCTGGCCCACTGCAACGGCGACGCGGCATCCCAGCAGTTTATCGACGCCTATGAAAAAGCCCTGGGCGCCTGCCGTCAGAAGGAGTCCATCCGCCCGGTGATGGTTCACGCCCAGACCGTCCGGCCCGATCAGCTGGAGCGGATGGCCGCTTTGCAGATGATCGCTTCCTTCTTTGTGGCGCATACCTATTATTGGGGCGATGTGCACCGGAAGAACTTCGGGGATGAACGGGCCATGGCCATCAGCCCCACTCACACCGCATTGGAAAAGGGCGTGCTCTTCACCTTCCATCAGGACGCCCCGGTGGTGCCTCCCGATATGTGGCACACCGTATGGTGCGCTGTGTGCCGTCAGAGCAAGGGCGGCGTCATTATGGGAGAAGGCGAACGCATCCCGGTGCTGGAGGCCCTGAAGGCCGTGACCATCAACGGGGCTTATCAGTATTTTGAAGAAAAGACCAAGGGTTCCCTGGAAGAGGGCAAATGGGCCGATCTGATGATCGTGGACAAAGATCCGTTGAAGGTGGACCCCATGGAGCTGAAAGACATCAAGGTGCTTTCCACCATCAAAGAGGGCTTTACCCTCTGGCAGGCTGAATAGTAAAATAGCGCCCTGGCGAAAGCCGGGGCATCAAACAGTGGGAAAATCATATAGTAAAAGGGGATTTTTTGCTCCACCCTTAACCAATCTGCAAAAAGCCGCGACCTGTGCGTGGCTTTTTGCACTTCTCAAGGGGCAAGTGTGCGCCGAAGGCGTGCATGCAGTCCATTGCAAAAACTCGAAAAAGTGGATTATGCCACTTTTTCGACATGCCAGCGCCCCGGCGAAAGCCGGGGCGTTTTCTTTTTTGGCATTTTATGATACCATAAGGGAAGTTTTGAAACAGGAGGAATGACCAGATGGGAACAAACAGAGGGAAAAGACTGCCGGCCTTTTTGCTGGCGGTGTACCTGCTTCTGCCCTTCTTGCCCCAGAAGAGTAATGCAGCCTTTTCCGATGTACAGGACCAGTGGTTTGCACCGGCGGTGGAGGAAATGGCCCAGCGGGGGCTGATCGGCGGCTTTCCCGATGGCACCTTCCGGCCGGGAGACTGGGTCAAGCGGGGGGAAGGGGCCAAAATGACCGCTCAGGCCGTGGGCCAGCTGCCCTATACCCTGCCCCAGACGGGAAAAGGTGATTTTGCCGATTTGCAAGGCCATTGGTCGGCCAAATATGTGCGCCAGCTGCTGATCGAAGAGATCATAGAGCCGGAGGATTATGGGACAAACTACGGCCCCAACCAAAACCTCACCCGGCTGGAGATGGTGCGGATGCTTCTGCGGCTGCTGGGCTTCACCCCCTCGGAAAATTGGGTGGACAGCGGTTTTCCCGATTTGGCCTCTTTGGATGCAGAAGACCGGTACTATTGTGAAAAGGCCGTGGAGATCGGCTTGATCCAGGGCTATTCCGACGGGTTGTTCCGTCCGGATTACCCCCTGTCCCGAGCCCAGGCTGCCGTGATGTTCCAGCGGGCCCTGCCTCTTCTCACCGTGTCGGTGGAGGGGCTGTCCGCCTACGGGGAAGCACGCACCATTCCTCAGGCCGCAGAGTTTTTCCCTGTGGTGGAAAACAGCCAGGTCTCGGGCCAGGGAGAATACGAAGGGCGGCCTTTGTCCCTGTACCGTCATACTCTGACGAGCTGGGAGGAAGAGAAGTTGGAAAAAAGCCTGAAGGAATATGAGCAGGTGATGGCCTACCAGCAATATACCCTGGTGGAGGAAAGCCGGGAAGATGGGGTATGGTCTCTCCTTTTTGCCGATTTGCGGGGAAGTCAGTGCTTGCTGGTGGTGCTTCGTGAAAAGGAAGGGGATACCGGCCTTCCCTCCCTCACCGCAGGGCTGTTGCAGCATACCGGAGGGGCGGAAAACTATGCGGCTTTCTGCCAAGCTTTGGGGTGCCGGATGCTCTTTTCCACAAGGGGGATGGCTCCCTCCCGGTTTTTGCCTCTGACAGGGCCGGAGGGTCAGAGCTGCCCTACCGAGTGGTATGACGCTGGCCTTTTGCCGGCCGGGGCCAGCCAGTGGGTGCAGGATGCTTTGAAAAGCGCCGGTTATGAAGATACCGGTGAAACCATTTTGCTGGATGGACGGGAAGGGATTTTGTTCCAAAAAGAAGGGGCGAAAGCGGCGGTGTGCCTGGATGAAGATTACCTGACTTTGTCCTATCTCCCTCAAGCAGAAGAGTAAAAAAAGAGCAGAGCCATCAGCGGCTCTGCTGAGCGTGTCGAAAAAGTGGCCTCTGGCCACTTTTTCGAGTTTTTGCAAGGGCCTGC
>OHAD01001640.1_pt1 | contig 20240 bp, 16 predicted proteins | sample 1577011 | NCBI WGS metagenome assembly OHAD01 (sample SAMEA3541510, study PRJEB24748) | human gut metagenome | biome: human gut; feature: human-associated habitat; material: faeces | place: China | collected 2012 | reverse complement strand
CAGGTCGGGGATGTCCCGGGCGTCGATCTGGGTGGGGCGAAGGGAGCCGCGGAAGGCGGTCACCCGGTCCCCGGTGATGTGGAGCCGGGCCCCCATCTGGGCCAGCACGTCACAGACGGCCTTGTCCCCCTGGAGGGAGGCGGGGTCCATCCCCTTCACGGTGACGCTCTCTCCCCCCAACGCCCCCAGGCACAGCCAGGGGGCGGCGTTGGACCAGTCCCCCTCCACCTGGACCCGGTTGGGGCCGTGGTAGGGCTGGGGGGCCATCCGCCAGCCCGATTCCTCAGGCGCCGGAACCACCCCGAACTGGGCCAGGGCCCGGAGGGTGAGGTTCACATAGCCCACGGACTCCCGGGGGCCGGTGACGGTGAGGGTGCTCTCCCCCTCCAGCAGGGGCAGGGCAAAGAGCATCCCGGAGATAAACTGGGAGGACACGTCCCCCGGCAAAGTGTAGTCCCCCGGCTGGAGCTGGCCCTGGATGGTCAGCCGGTTCTCCTGGGGGCGGAGGTCCACCGTGCACCCCCCCGCCTCCAGCTGCTCCGTCAGGGGCCCCAGAGGGCGCTGGGCCAGGCGGCCGGCCAGGTGGAAGGTGGCCTGGGCCCCCAGGGCCCCCGCCACCGGCAGGAGGAAGCGGAGGGTGGAACCACTCTCCCCGCAGTCTAAGTCACAGGGGCCAGCGGTCTGGGCCCGGTCCAGCGGGGTCACATCGTACCCCTGGTCCCAAGGGCGGATGGACGCCCCCAGGCCGTTGAGGCACCGGACAGTGGCCTCAATGTCTTGGGAGGTCTGGTGGCAGACCACCCGGACCGGGCGGTCCCCCAAAGCGGCGCAGATCAGCAGCCGGTGGGCCGCCGACTTGGAGGGGATGGCGGCCAACGTCCCCTGGGCAGGGCCGGGGAGAAGGGTGACGGTCATTGCCCCAGCCCCCTTTCGATCCAGGGCAGCAGCTGGCCCACGGGGATGGGGTGGAGCACACTCTTCCCCCAGGCGGTGGGGACCACCAGGGAGAGGGTGTCCCCCGCCCGCTTCTTGTCGGAGAGGGTCTTTTCGTAGAGGTCGGCGGCGGCGTAGTCGGTGGCGGTGGGCAGGTGGTACCGGGCCAGCAAGGCCTCCAGCCGGGGCAGGACCTCCGGGGGACACAGGCCGGCGGCCACCGCCCCCCGGGTCACCAGGGTCATGCCAATGGCCACCGCCTTGCCGTGGGAGATCTGGTAGCCGCTGCAGGCCTCCACCCCGTGGCCGATGGTGTGGCCCAGGTTCAGCAGCTGCCGGGCCCCGGTGTCAAACTCGTCCTGCTCCACCAGGTCCCGCTTGTGGGCGATGCACCGGGCGGTAACCCCCTCCGGGTCAGCCCGGAGGTCGATGGTCTCCAGGGTGTTCAGCAGGCCGGCGTCCCCGATCATGCCGTACTTGATGACCTCGGCGCAGCCGTCGGCAAAGTCGGCCTCGGGGAGGGTGTCCAGGGTGTCCAGGTCGCAGAGGACGGCCCGGGGCTGGTAGAAGGCCCCCGCCAGGTTCTTGCCGTGTTCCAGGTCGATGGCGGTCTTGCCCCCCACGGAGGCGTCCACCGCCGCCAACAGGGTGGTGGGCAGCTGGAGGAAGGAGACCCCCCGGAGGTAGGTGGCGGCGGCAAACCCGGTGAGGTCCCCCACCACGCCGCCCCCCAGGGCGATGAGCCCGTCGGCCCGGGTGAGGTGGGCCTGGGCCAGGAGCTCCAGCAGGTTCAGGTAGGTGGCGCCGTTCTTATGCGCCTCCCCAGCGGGAAAGATGAAGGGGTGCACCTGGAACCCCGCCCCCTCCAGGCTGGCCTTGACCTGGTCCAGGTAGAGGGGGGCCACATGGTTGTCTGAAACCACCGCCGCGGTGCGGCCCTTCCACAGTCCCGCGGCGGTCTGGCCCACCGAGGCCAGCAGCCCCCGGCCAATGGTGACCTCGTAGGCGCGGGAAGCGGTGACGTGTACCCTGGTCATTTCCCGTCCACCTCCTCCTTGATCCGGCGGCCCTCGTCCAGCAGGCGGCAGAGGGTGGGGAAGTCCTCGTCCTCCAGGGCCTGCTTGTACTGGTTCAAATTGCCGATGAGGGTGTCCAGCTCGAAGAGGAGGTTCTTTTTGTTCTCCAGAAAGAGCTCGGCCCACATGGAGGGGTTGAGCCAAGCCACCCGGGTCAGGTCCTTGTAGCTGCCGGCGGAGAAGCCGTCGTGCTCCCGGGCGGTGGGGCTTTTGATGTAGGCATTGGAGATCACATGGGCCATCTGGGAGGTGAAGGCGATGCGCTGGTCGTGCTTGTCCGCCGTGGTGATGGACACCCGGCCGAAGCCCACCGGCTCCAGGAGCTTTTTCGCCCGGTCCAGCAGGCGGATGTCGTCAAAGGTCGGGGGCACCAGGACCATGGGGGCCCCGTCAAAGAGGTCATCCCGGCTGTACTTAAAGCCGGAGAAGTGGGTCCCCGCCATGGGGTGGCCCCCCAGGAAGGGGAAGCCATACTCTTCCGCCAGGGGGAAGACCTTCTGGCACACCTTCTCCTTGGTGCCGGCGCAGTCGATGACCATGGTGTGGGGCTGGATCTTAGGCGCCAGCCGCTCCATGTGCTCCACCACCGCCTCAGGATAGGTGGCCAGGAGGAGGAGGTCCAGCTCCCCCAGCCGCTCCTCCGTGAGGGGGGCGTGGATGGCCTGGGCGATCTGGGCAAACTCGGTGATGGACCGGTCCGTGTCCCACCCCAGAACGGTGACGGAGGGGTCCCGGCGGTAGGCCTTGGCCAGGGACCCGCCGATGAGCCCTAAGCCGATGATGCCGACGGTCATTCCTGCATCGCCTCCCGAATCCGGAAGATTTTCCGGGCGGTCTGGGCAAACTGCTCCGGGGTGAGGGACTGGGCCCCGTCACACAGGGCGTGGGGGGGATCGTTGTGGACCTCGATCATGATCCCGTCTGCCCCGGCAGCGGCGGCGGCCATGGCCATGGGCTCCACCAGGTAGGCGTGGCCGGTGCCGTGGCTGGGGTCCACCACCACCGGCAGGTGGGTCAGCCCCTTCAGGACGGGCACCACCGACAGGTCCAGGGTGTTCCGGGTGTAGGTGGACTCGTAGGTGCGGATGCCCCGCTCGCAGAGGATCACGTTCTCGTTGCCGTTGGCCATGATGTACTCCGCGCTCATGAGGAGTTCCTTGATGGTCCCCGCCAGGCCCCGCTTGAGGAGGATGGGCTTGTTGGTCTTGCCCAGCTCCTTGAGCATGTCGAAGTTCTGGGTGTTCCGGGCCCCCACCTGGATGACGTCCACTTCCTCAAAGAGGTCCAGGTTGCGGATGTCCATGAGCTCCGTGACAATGGGCAGGCCGGTGGCCTTCTTGGCCTCCAGCAGCAGGCGGATGCCCTCGGCCCCCAGACCCTGGAAGTCGTAGGGGGAGGTGCGGGGCTTGAAGGCGCCCCCCCGGAGGAAGGCCGCCCCGGCCTTCTTCACCTCCTGGGCCACGAAGGTGATCTGCTCCTCGGTCTCCACGGAGCAGGGGCCGGCGATGAGGGCAAAGTGCCCCCCGCCGATGGCGGCGGGGCCGGCCTGGATGACGGAATCCTCCGGGTGGAACTTCCGGTTGACCGCCTTAAAGGGGTCGGACACCCGGGTGACAGACTCCACAATGTCCAGGCTCTGGATCATCTCCATGTCCACCTTGGCGGTGTTGCCGATGAGGCCCAGGACGGTCTGGTACTCCCCCTTGGAGACGTGGACCCCTAAATTCTGCTCCTCCAGCCAATGGATGAGGTGCTGGGTGCGTTCCGGCGAAGCGCCGGGCTTTAAGACTGCGATCATACGACATAACTCCTTTCTCGGTTTGCCTCACGCCGCCCTTCCAAGCGGCGCTTGCAAAATAAAAACGCCACACAGATGGAAATCTGTGTGGCGTGGGTGATCTTCATTTCGGAAAGACCCCATGAATATTATCCAGCACAAATTGCCATTACCCTATTCCCTTGGAGGTCATAAAGTAATAGTAGGTAAAGGCGAACTGGTTGTGGCTAACGATAACGGACTTCATGGGAAGGTCCTCCTGCTACATGGTTTAACCGTGTACATTCTATCACCCTTTCCCTACCCCGTCAAGAGGTTAGTTCATCTTATTATATCATAATTTTAAGATTATATTAGAGACGGTTTGGGATATTCCCACAAGGCCCCCCTTGAACCAAAGCGCCCATCGTAGTATCCTAGAAACGACCATTGCAGAAAGGATGCTTTTTATGGAAACAGGATTTTGGATTTTTATGTTGGTGATGGACTTTCTGCTCCCCCTGATCATGGTGGTGTTCGGCAAACTCTTCCAGCACTGCCCCGAGGAGATCAATTCGGTCTTCGGCTACCGCACCCGCCGGTCCATGGCCAGTCAAGAGGCCTGGAACTTTGCCCACCACGCCTGCGGCAAACTCTGGTTCCGCTGGGGCCTGGTGCTGCTGCCGGTGACGGTGGGGCTGATGCTCCTGGTGTGGGGGCGGGACACCGGCACCGTGGGCCTCTTCGGCGCCGTGGTGATGGTGGTGCAGCTGGCGGTGCTGCTGCTGTCTGTGGCGGTGGTGGAAAACGCGTTGAAGCGGACCTTTGGTGAGGAGCGGTAGCAAGAGTAGGCTTCCCTTTTCCGATTCCCAAGCGATCGAACTCACGATATTTTCTCTTATCTCATAAAAAAGTTAAATTCCAATCAAACAGGGATTTCCGTAGTCACACTTCAAGGCTGTTGAAATCCCTTTGTTGTTAGGAGCAGAAACATGGTATTCAGCAGTTTCACCTTTTTATTTCTATTCTTCCCGTTGCTGTTGATTGTGTATTTTTTCCCGTTGTTTCGAAAGCGGTCTATACGGAATGGGATCTTACTTGTGTTCAGCCTAATTTTCTATAGTTTTGGTGGCTGGCGGTTGATGCCAATCATCCTTCTGTCCATTGCTATGAATTACGTCTTCGGGCGTTTGGCTGACGCAGAACACGCGCAACGTGTACGCAAAGCAGCCGTAGTCGCTTCCGTCGTCTGCAATCTTCTCTTACTATTTGTGTTCAAGTATCTCGGTTTCACCACAGAAATGCTTCACCAGTTGTTTCCTGGAATTCCAGTGGCGGAACTCGTGCTTCCTATTGGGATCTCTTTCTATACGTTCCAAAGCCTGAGTTACACCATTGATGTCTTCCGGGGTGAGGTAAATTCTGAGAAAAACATCCTTCGACTAGCGCTTTATATTGCGCTGTTTCCTCAACTGGTAGCAGGGCCTATCGTTCGATACACCACCATCGAGGGGGAATTACGTCACCGGAAGGAAACCTGGGAAAATTTTGAGCAAGGCATTTCACGCTTCCTATTTGGTTTCGCGAAAAAGGTCCTTTTGGCCAATGCCTTTGGTCAGGTCGCAGACGGGATTTTTGGCCAGAATCCAGATCAGTTGGCCACAAGCGCAGCTTGGCTTGGCGTAATAGCCTATACTTTGCAAATCTATTTCGATTTTTCCGGTTATTCTGACATGGCCATTGGTCTGGGTTGTGTTTTCGGCTTCCATTTCCCAGAAAACTTTAACTACCCTTACATTGCAGCGTCGGTCAAAGATTTTTGGCGCAGGTGGCATATTTCCCTAAGTTCTTGGTTCCGAGATTATCTGTATATTCCGTTGGGCGGAAACCGTGGTTCCAAAGGCAAGCATATCCGTAACCTTCTCATTGTCTGGGGCCTGACAGGTTTTTGGCACGGAGCCGCATGGACCTTTCTTTTGTGGGGGCTATACTATGCCGTACTGCTCATCGGTGAGCAATACCTTTGGGGGGATCTCTTAAAACGGCTGCCTAAAGTAGTGCAGCATGGTTACGCCCTGTTCTTGATCCTCCTTGGCTGGTTGATTTTCCGGTCCACGGATCTGCACCAGATACAAACATTTCTCTCTATCCTGTTCGGCGCCGCAGGGACAGGGGGCTGGGACCACCAAACAACTTACTATTTATTGGAGTTCCGTTGGGAGTTTCTCTTTGGCATACTTGCGGCTTTACCGCTCAAAAAATATGTCATCCGTTTGGCCGAAAAGGATTCCCACCCAAAAGCAGGCACATTCCTGCTCACTTGGGGAAAACCTGCTCTGGCATTGACCTTAGGCGGTTTGTCCGTCCTTTCCCTGGTTAGCACAGGGTATAACCCGTTCATCTATTTCCAGTTTTAAGGAGGGTCTGCATGAAATACGTGTCACGGATTCTTTTTATCGGCGGATTCCTTTTCGCTCTCTTTGCAATTCCTCTGGTGACCCTCTTAAAACCGGTGGAACAGATCTCTATCTATGAGCAAAGGACTCTGGCAACTGCTCCGACATTTTCTGGTCAAGGCGTATGGGACGGCAGCTACTTCAACGAATGGGAGACCGTCCTGTCAGACCACATTGCGCTGCGAGACACCATGCTGAAAGCGCACACCCGCTTAGACCTTCTTTTGGGACGACCAGTCGTCAACCAAATGGTAACCACAGAGGACAAATTGCTTCCCTTTTTTGAGTTCACCCACTGGGACCTGTCTGCGCTTTCTGAAGAAGCGAAAAAAGCTGCCCAAGACTATCAGGCATTGAACGAAGCCATCCAATCCTATGGTGGATATTTCCTCTATGTAGGACTCCCACAGCATAACACATACTTTTCCTCCAGCTACCCCGAGTATTTAGACAGCAGGCAGTGGCAGACCACCGTGATCCGCACCGAGTTTTCCTCTGCCATGGCGGAGGCATCGGTTCCGTTCTTAAATATGACGGAGCAATACCAAGCCATGGGAAACCCTGAAAACTACTATTTCAAAACAGATCACCACTATTCCTATCTCGGCGCCTACGCTGCCTACCAAACGATTTTGGAGATCATCCACGCACAAACCGGGTGGGACATCCCCGTCATGGAAAAAGAGGATCTCATCTGGGAAACCCTTCCCAACCCGTTTTTGGGAAGTTCAAACCGGAAACTATATGGGTTATTCCCCACGGATGACAAAGTAGAAATCGCCTATCCCAAAACCGAGATTCCTTTCTCCAGAACGGACAACGGCAACCCCGTGCCTGCACAACTCTATACCATTCCAGAACAAGAGGATGCCACGGCAAACTATACGACATATATGGGAGGCGATATTGGGGAAACCATTCTGCAAACCAACCGCCCATCTCTAAAAACTGCCCTGATTGTTGGCGACTCTTTTACCAATGCCTTGGAAACCCTTCTCTGGACCGGATTTGACGAGACCCGAAGTTTAGATTATCGGCATTACAAAGGGGAATCCTTGATCGACTATGTTCAAACCTATCAGCCAGATGTTGTCCTGATCGTGCGAGACGAAAGCCTTTATCTATCTCTAGAGGGCAACGGCGCCGTTTTTTAACCCTTTTTTCGACTTTCATTTTCTCAAGGAGTGAGGATTCCATGCAATATCTACGCACCAAGAAGGCCGTAGCCACGGCAAATCCCACAGAAAGGAAGTGATGCCATCCCACAACACCAAGGAGGAACGAAACATGTGTGACATTCCAGACCCCAACGCGGTCTTTCCCAACGAATACAAGACGTCCTGTTTCCTGAAAAACGTCATCACCGCCCCCAACATCCACGTGGGGGACTACACCTATTACGACGACCTGGAACACCCCACGGAGTTTCAGCAGCGCAACGTCCTCTTCAACTACCCCGCGTTTGGGGACCAGCTGATCATCGGCAAGTTCTGCGCCATCGCCGCGGGGACGAAGTTCATCATGGGCCCCGCCAACCACCGGATCAGCAGCGTCACCACCTACCCCTTCCACGTCTTCGGCGGGGTGTGGGCGGAGAACACCCCGCCCCACCTGGACCAGCTTCCCCGGAAGGGGGACATCGTGGTGGGCAACGACGTGTGGATCGGCCGGGAGAGCGTGATCCTCCCCGGGGTGACCATTGGGGACGGGGCCATCGTGGCCGCCTACTCCGTGGTCACCCGAGACGTGCCCCCCTACACCCTGGCCGGGGGCAACCCCGCCCGGCCCCTGAAGCCCCGGTTTGACCCGGAGCTCACCCAGCTGCTCCTGGCCTTCCGGTGGTGGGACCTGCCCCCGGAGGAACTGGCGGCCACCTTGCCCCTGCTCTGCGAGGAGGACCTGGAGAAGGTGCGGCAGGTGCTGCGGGCCCGGGTGGGGCAAACGTAAGCCCCATCCTGTGGAGAAAAACCATCAAGACCACCGGTTTTCCCGGTGGTCTTGATGGTTTTTAGGTGGGATCTTTGGGGGTCTGTTCCTGGTTCGTGTCCTTCGTCTCGTCCGGTTTCTTGTCCTGGTCGAGGATCTCTTCAAAAATCAGGGCCAGGGGCAGGCCGGAGCTTTCGTCCATAGCGGTCTCCTTTCCCCTCAGGTCATCTTCTCCTGCTTCACCTTTTTGTCGATGACGTGCCGGGAGGCCAGCTCGTCCCGGACCTCCTCCAGGCTGATGCCCAGCTGGAGCATGAGGACCATCACATGGTAGGCCAGGTCGGCGATCTCGTAGATGGTCTCCTTCTTGTCCTCGGCCTTGCCGGCGATGATGACTTCGGTGGACTCCTCCCCCACCTTTTTGAGGATCTTGTCGATGCCCTTCTCAAAGAGGTAGGAGGTGTAGGACCCCTCCTTGGGACTCTCCTTCCGGCCCTGGAGCATGTCCATGAGGCCCTGGAGGGTGAAGGCGGTGTTCTCCTCGCTCTCAAACAGAGGGTGATGGAAGCAGGACTCGGCGCCGGTGTGGCAGGCGGGCCCCTCCTTGTTCACCCGGACCACCAGGGCATCGTAGTCGCAGTCGGCGGTGATGTCGATGATGTGCTGCACCGCCCCGGAGGTCTCCCCCTTCCGCCACAGCTCCTGGCGGGAGCGGCTCCAGAAGCAGGTGCGCTCCTCCTTGATGGAGATGTCCAGGCTCTCCTTGTTCATGTAGGCCAGGGTAAGCACCTGGCCGGTGGTCCCATCCACCACGATGGCGGGGATGAGGCCCTTCTCGTCAAACTTCAGTTGTTCCATGGTCTGCTTGTCCAGCATGGCTTTTCTCCTTCCCAATCGTCAGCGCACGGGGATGCTGTGGTCCCGCAGGGTCTGTTTCAGGTGGGGGATAGCGATCTCCCCAAAGTGGAACACCGAGGCCGCCAGCCCCGCGTCCACCCCAGGCAGGGTCTGGAAGAGGTCCACAAAGTCCTGGACCTTCCCCGCGCCCCCGGAGGCGATCACCGGGACCTTCACCGCCTGGCACACGGCGGCCAGCATCTCCAGGTCAAAGCCCCCTTTGACCCCGTCGGTGTCGATGGAGTTGACCACCACCTCCCCGGCACCCAGGTCCACGCAGTGTTTGATCCAGCCGATGGCCTCCCTCCCCGTGTCGTCCCGGCCTCCCCGGGCGAAGACCCGGAACTGGCCGTCCACCCGTTTCACGTCGGCGGAGAGGACCACGCACTGGCTGCCGTACCGCAGGGCGGCCTGGCGGATCAGGTCGGGGTTGCGGATGGCCCCGGAGTTCACGCTCACCTTGTCCGCCCCACACTTGAGGACCCGGTCAAAGTCCTCCAGGGTGTTGATGCCGCCCCCCACGGTGAGGGGGATGAACACCCGGCTGGCGGTCTGGCGGAGGATGTCGGTGAACAGCCCCCGGCCCTCGGCGGAGGCGGTGATGTCGTAAAACACCAGCTCGTCGGCCCCGCTCTTGGTGTAGTACTCCGCCAGTTCGATGGGGGAGTTCACGTCGTGGAGGCCTTCAAAGTTGACCCCCTTCACCACCCGGCCGTCCTTCACGTCCAGGCAGGGGATGATGCGTTTGGTGATCATAGCTCCTCTCCTTTCCCCAGGGCGATGGCCTGGGCCAGGTCGATGGCCCCGGTGTAGTAGGCCTTGCCGATGATGGCCCCGGCCACCCCGGCCGCCTTCAGGGCCCGGATGTCCTCCAGGGAGGACACGCCCCCCGAGGCGATAATGTCCATAGAATACCGCTGGGCCAGGGTGCGGTAGAGGGCCCGGTTGGTCCCCTCCATGGCCCCGTCCCGGGAGATGTCGGTGCAGATCATGGTGCGCACCCCCAGGGCCTGCATCTGGTCAAAGAAGGTCTCCCAGGTGTTCTGGCTGGTCTCCAGCCAGCCTTTGATGGCCACCTTGCCGTCCTTCAGGTCGGCCCCCACGGCGATCTTGTCGCCGTACTGGGCCACCGCCTGGGCGGTGAAGTCCGGGTCGGTGACGGCGGCGGTGCCCAAAATCACCCGGCTGGCCCCGGCCTCCAGGTACCGGCGGACGGTGTCCATGCTGCGGATGCCGCCCCCCACCTCCACGAAGAGGCCGGTCTGGGCGGCGATCCGCTCGATGGTGGGCAGGTTGGTGGTCTGGCCGGTCTTGGCCCCCTCCAGGTCCACCAGGTGGAGGTGGGTGGCCCCGGCGGCCTCAAACTGCGCCACGGTGTGCAGGGGGTCGGCGTCGTAGACCGTCATCTGGTTGTAGTCCCCCTGGTACAGGCGGACAGCCTGGCCCCCGAAGAGGTCGATGGCAGGCAGAATGATCATCTCACCAGCTCCCTTCGCAGAAGGTTTTCAGAATGGCCAGGCCCACGTCCCCGCTCTTTTCCGGGTGGAACTGGCAGCCCATCACATTGCCCCTGGCCACGGCGGCGGTGAGTTCCGTCCCGTACTCTGTGGTGGCGATGACGGCATCAGCACAGTCGGTGGCGTAGTAGGAGTGGACGAAGTAGACGCAGTCCCCCTCCTCCACCGAGGCCAGCAGGGGGTGGCGCACGCCCCCGGGGAAGTGGAGGGCGTTCCACCCGATGTGGGGGATCTTATAGTCGGCGGGGATGACCCCCTCCATGGGGACCACCTTCCCCGGGATCAGGCCTAAGCCCTTCCAGGTGCCAAACTCGTGGCTCTCCTCGAAGAGCAGCTGCATCCCCAGGCAGATGCCCAGGTAGGGCACCTTGTGGGTCCGGGCATACCGGGCGGCCAGGATTTTCCCCTCCACCCCCCGGCTGCCGAACCCCCCAGGGACGAGAATGCCGTCTGCCCCTGCCAGGGCCTGTTCCGCGGCGGCCTCGTCGGCCAGGTCCTCGGACTCCAGCCAGCGGATCTTTACGGCTACGCCGTTGTGATAGCCTCCGTGGGCCAGAGCCTCTGCTACAGAGAGGTAGGCATCGTGGAGGCGGACATACTTGCCCACCAGGGCCACGGTGACCGTCCCCCTCCGGGCACGGATGCGGGCCAGCATGGCTTCCCACTCCCCCATATCTAGGATGCGGGGGTCCAAGTCCAGCTCCCGGCAGACGATCTGGCTGAGGTGGGCCGCTTCCAGCATTACCGGGGCCTCGTAGAGCTCCTCCACGCTGCGGTTGGGGATGACGCAGTCCTTCTTTACGTTGCAGAAGAGGGCGATCTTTTCCCGGACCGCCTCCTCCACCGGGCCGTCGGAGCGAAGGATGATGAGGTCCGGGGCGATGCCGGCGCTCTGGAGCTCCTTGACGGAGTGCTGGGTGGGTTTGGTCTTAACCTCCCCGGAGCGGGGGACGTAGAACAGAGGGGTCACATGGAGAAAGACACGGTTTCGGGGGCCCACCTCGGCGGCCACTTGGCGGATGGCCTCCAGAAAGGGCTGGCTTTCGATGTCCCCCACGGTGCCTCCCACCTCGGTGATGACCACATCGGCCCCGGCGGCCCGGCCCACGGCGTAGAGGAAGGTTTTGATCTCGTCGGTGACGTGGGGGATCACCTGGACGGTGCTGCCCAAGTAGTCCCCTCGGCGCTCCTTGTTCAAAAGGGTCCAGTAGACCTTGCCGGTGGTGAGATTGCTGAACCGGTTGAGGTTTTCGTCGATGAACCGTTCGTAGTGCCCCAGATCCAGGTCGGCCTCCGCCCCGTCCTCGGTGACAAAGACCTCCCCGTGCTGGTAGGGACTCATGGTGCCGGGGTCAATGTTCAAATAGGGGTCCAGCTTTTGGGCGGCCACTTTATATCCCCGGTTTTTCAGCAGACGGCCGAGGCTGGCGGCGGTAATCCCTTTGCCCAGGCCGGAGATCACCCCGCCGGTGATAAACACGTATTTCGTTTCCATCTCAATCATCCTCTCCCTTTCCTTCCGACCGCTTGCGTTCAAAGCGGTCTTTTCCTGTGATCTGGGGTGTGCCGGCGGCGTAAACCCCGCCAAAACAGGCTTCGCAGTAGCCCGCCTGGTGCCCGGGGCCCAGCAGCCGGCCCAGGCAGGCCCGGGGGAGGTATCCCAGACTGTCGCAGCTCAGGATGTCTCGGACCTCCTCCAGGGTGTGGTGGGCGGCGATGAGCTGGCGGTCGTCGGGAATGTCGGTGCCATAATAGCAGGGGGCCAGGAAGGGGGGCGCGGTGAGACGGAGGTGCACCTCTGCCGCTCCGGCGGCCCGGAGCTTGCCCACGATCCCCGCGGCAGTGGTGCCCCGGACCACCGAGTCGTCCAGCAGCACCACTCGCTTGCCCCGAACCGCCGAGGCGATGACGCTGAGCTTCACGTCCACCAGCCGCTCCCGGACCCGCTGGCCAGGGGAGAGAAAGGTGCGGCCCACATACCGGTTTTTCACAAAGCCGATGGCGTAGGGCAGCCCGGCAGCTTGGGCATAGCCCACTGCCCCGTCCAGGCCGGAGTCTGGTACGCCAATGACCACATCGGCCGGGGCGGGGCAGGTCTGGGCCAGCAGGGCCCCCGCCCGGGTCCGGGCGGCGTGGACACTGACCCCGTCGATCACGGAGTCCGGCCGGGCAAAGTAGAGGTATTCAAAGATGCAAGTGGCCTGGGGCCGGGTGGCGCAGCGGCCGGTGAGGCTGCGCACCCCGTATTCGTCAAAGACCAGGATCTCTCCTGGGGCCACGTCCCGGACCAGGCGGGCCCCCGCTGCCGGAAGGGCGCAGCTCTCTGAGGCGATGACATAGGTCCCGTCCTCCCGCCGGCCGTAGCACAGGGGGCGCACCCCCCAGGGATCCCGCACTGCCAGAAGCTTGGAGGGGGAGAGGATCCCCAGGGAGTAGGCCCCCTCCAGCCGCTCCATGGCTTGGTACACCGCTTCCTCGATGGAGGGAGCGGTGAGCCGCGCCCGGGTGATGAGGTAGGAGATCACTTCCGTGTCACTGGTGGTGTGGAAGATGGCCCCTTGGAGCTCCAATTCCTTCCGCAGCGCGTAGGCGTTGGTGAGGTTTCCGTTGTGGGCCAGAGCCATGGCTCCCTTGATGTGGTTGACCACAATGGGCTGGGCATTGCGGCAGTGGGTTTGGCCGGTGGTGCCGTAGCGTACATGGCCCAGGGCGGCAAACCCCTCCCCCAGCGAGGACAGGGTTCCGGGGGAAAAGACGTCTCCTGCAAGCCCCAACCCCTTGTGGGTGGAGAAAACCCCGTCGTCGTTGACCACGATGCCGCAGCTCTCTTGCCCCCGGTGCTGGAGGGCCAGCAGCCCGCCCATCACCAAGTCCGCTGCCGGTAAGTTTTTCCGGGCATAGAGGCCGAACACACCGCATTCCTCGTGGACACCTCCCATGGGTCAGCCCTCGCTGAAGAGCAGGTCCACGTAGGTGGGGAAGGGCCAGCGGGCCCGGTCCACAATGCCCTCCAGGGCGTCGGCTGCCGCCCGGACCTTGTCCATCTGGGGCAGGAGGCTGTCCCGGCAGAAGACCATGGCCAGTTCGCCCTGGGCAGGGGTGGCTTGGATGGCCGCCTGGAGGGCCTGGTAGGCGGTCTGCAGGGCCGCTATATGCTCCCCGGCCTGGCGGGCTGCGGTGGTCTCGTAGACGGCGGAGAGGCCCATGGCCTGCTCCGCCTGGGCCCGGCGGCAGAGGTCGGAGACGTACCCCGAGCAGGCGGGGAGGATGTCCCGCTGCACCATGTCCACCATGGTGCGGGCCTCGATGAGGATCTCCTGGACGTACTTGTCCACATACACGTGGTACCGGGCCTCCACCTCCTCCGGGGCATAGATCCCGTGGCGCTGGAAGAGGGCGATGGCCTTTTCGGTCACCAGTTCCGGCAGGGCGTCGGGGGTGGTGGGGAGGTCCAGGAGGCCTCGCGCCTGGGCCTCCTGGATCCAAGATTCGTCGTAACCGTTGCCGTCAAAGAGGATCCGCTGGTGGGCCTGGAAGGTTTCCTTGAGCAGGGCGGCCAGGGCGGCGGGGAAGTCTTCAGCCCCTTCCAGGCGGTCAGCGAACCCTTCCAGCTCCTGGGCCATCATGGCGTTGAGGACGATGTTGGCCCCGGAGACCGAGTCAGAGGAGCCTACCATCCGGAACTCAAATTTGTTGCCGGTGAAGGCCATGGGGGAGGTGCGGTTGCGGTCGGTGTTGTCCTGGCGGATGTGGGGCAAGGCGGCCAGGCCCATGTCCAGCACCCGCTTGCCCAGATCCACATGGTCCGTGCCCTCCAAGAGGGCGTGAACCACCTGGGTGAGCTCGTCCCCCAGGAAGATCGAGATCACCGCAGGGGGTGCCTCCTGGGCGCCCAGACGGTGGTCGTTGCCCGAGGAGGCCACGGAGGCCCGCAGAAGCCCCTGGTATTCGTCCACCCCCTTGACAAAGGCGGCCAGGAAAAGGAGAAACTGGAAGTTCTGGCTGGGGGTGGAACCGGGCTGGAAGAGGTTCTTGCCGGTGTCCGTGGCCAGGGACCAGTTGTCGTGCTTGCCGGAGCCATTGACCCCTTCAAAAGGCTTTTCGTGGATGAGGCACACCAGCCCGTGGCGGTCGGCCACCTTTTTCAGCAGCTCCATGGCCAGCTGGTTGTGGTCGCAGGCGGTGTTGGCGTCGCTGTAGATGGTGGCCATTTCGTGCTGGGAGGGGGCCACCTCATTGTGCTTGGTTTTGGAGGGGACCCCTACCTTCCACAGCTCCTGGTCCAGATCCTGCATGAACTGGGCCACCCGGGGCTTGATCATGCCGAAGTAGTGGTCCTCCATCTCCTGCCCCCGGGGCGGGTGGGCCCCGAAGAGGGTGCGGCCGGTCAGGCGCAGGTCCCGCCGGGCCTGGTAGAGGGCCTTGTCGATGAGAAAGTACTCCTGCTCCGGCCCCACCTGGGCAGTGACCTGCTTGGTCTCAGTGTCCCCGAAGAGGCGGAGGATACGCACCGCCTGGCGGCTCACCGCCTCCGTGGAGCGCAGCAGGGGCATCTTCTTGTCCAAGGCCTGGCCGGAGTAGGAACAGAAGATGGTGGGGATGTACAGGGAGCCCTCCTTCACAAAGGCAAAGGAGGTGGGGTCCCAGGCGGTGTACCCCCGGGCTTCGAAGGTGCTCCGCAGTCCCCCGGAGGGGAAGGAGGAGGCGTCCGGCTCTCCCCGGATGAGCTCCTTGCCCGAGAACTTCAGCAGTACCTGGCCGCTGCCGTCGGTGTCCAGGAAGCTGTCGTGCTTTTCCGCGGTGGCCCCGGTCATGGGCTGGAACCAGTGGGTGAAGTGGGTGGCCCCTAGCTCCAGGGCCCACTGTTTCATGGCCTCGGCGATCTCTCCGGCGGTGTGAGCGTCCAGGGTTTTTCCGTCGGTGACGCAGGCCTTCCAGGCGCCGAAAGACTCTGGGGACAGGCGCTCCCGCATGGTGGCTTCATCGAATACCATGGAGCCGTAGAGCTGTGCTAATTTTGACGTCATAGCTGCACTTCCCTTCGTTAATTTTGCAAGAATATTAAACACAACTTTCATAACGACGAAGTCAGTATACTGCAACTTTCCCCAAAGCGCAAGGGAGAAGCCGCCAATTCCAGGGAGAATTCCAAAAGTTTTTCGTGAAATAGAACAAAAACAAGGAAATATATTTGGAAGTTTCGGGAGAAATTATCCCATAAGAAAGTAAATTGCGAGAAATCTTTTGAGACGGATCCCTTGCGTCAAAGGGGATGCCAGAAGAACAAAATGAAAGATAATATAAAAACTGATTCATTTTGTGCAATCCGCCCATTGATTTTTTCCCGCGGCAGCGTATACTGAATGCAAGGAAAAAATCCAGCAGCGATGAGCGGGAAAAGTACCGTGGCAGATCAGTCCCAGTGAGCGGCGGAGAGTGGAAACGCCGTACCAGAGGCCTCGGGAAGAACCCCCGGGAGCTCCCAACTGAAATCTTCCCCAGTGGGAGGAGAGTAGGGGAGGCGGCTGGTGGCCGTTATCCCACCCAGGCTTGTTTGAGCCCATGGAGTGACCGTGCATACGGTAAGTTAGGTGGCACCGCGGATGGCAGCAATTCGTCCTAAATTCCAGGACGTGCTGCGCATACATTCGGAGGTGTTCTTTTTATGTGTACCATTCTTGGCGCCACAGGCGCGCAACTGACCCGGCAGGAGCTGGAGGCCCACTTTGCCGCTACCCACACCCGGGGGCCGGACGACCAGGCTCTGGTCCAGGTGGGTTCCTGTTGGCTGGGATTCCAGCGGTTGGCTATCATGGACCTCTCTCCCCGGGGGATGCAGCCCTTCTCCCTGGAGGGGGACTACGTTGTGTGCAACGGGGAGATCTACGGCTTCCGGGCGCTGCGCCGGTCCCTGGAGGGGAAGTACCCCTTCCACAGCGACAGCGACTGCGAGGTTCTCCTCCCCCTGTACCGGGAGTATGGCCGGGGAATGTTCTCCCAGCTGGGGTCGGAGTTCGCCCTGGTTTTGTACGATCACCGGAAGGATGCCCTGCTGGCCGCCCGGGACCCCTTGGGCATCCGTCCCCTCTACTACGGCACCGACCGGTTCGGGGAGACGGTTTTCGCCAGTGAGCCCAAGGACCTGGTGGGCCTGTGCCAGACCATCGCCCCCTTTCCCCCGGGGCACTACTGGGAGGGGGGCCGCTTCCACCGGTACATCGACCTGACCACGGTGACCCAGTTCAGCCCCGACGATGAGGAGACCGCCTGCCGGAAGATCCGGGACCTGCTGGTCCGTTCTGTCCAGGCCAGGCTGGATGCCGACGCCCCTTTGGGTTTCCTCCTGTCTGGAGGGTTGGACTCCAGCCTGGTGTGCGCCATCAGCGCCAAGCTCCTGGGCAAACCCATCCGCACCTTCGCCATTGGCATGGACACCGACCCCATCGACCTGAAGTACGCCCAGCAGGCGGCGGCGTATCTCGGCGCAGACCACACCGCCTTCACCATGACCCGGCAGGAGGTGCTGGAGGCCCTGCCGGAGGTGGTGGCCCTGTTGGGCACCTGGGACATCACCACCATCCGGGCCAGCCTGGGGATGTACCTGTGCTGCAAGAAGATCCGGGAGGCCACCGACCTCCGGGTCCTGATGACCGGGGAGATCTCCGATGAGCTCTTCGGCTACAAGTACACCGACTTCGCCCCCAGCGACGAGGCCTTCCAGGGGGAGGCCAAAAAGCGGGTGGATGAGATCCACACCTACGACGTGCTCCGGGCGGACCGGTGCATCGCCGCCAACTCCATGGAGGGCCGGGTGCCCTTTGGGGACAGCGACCTGGTTCGCTACGTCATGTCCATCCACCCCAAGTGGAAACGCAACCGCCACGGGGTGGGCAAGTACCTTCTCCGCAAGGCCTTCCAGGGAGAGGGCCTCCTCCCGGACGGAATTTTGTGGCGGGAGAAGGCCGCCTTCTCCGATGCCGTGGGCCATTCCATGGTGGACGACCTGAAGGCCTATGCCGAGGCCCACTACACCGACGAGGAATTCCAGCGCCGCCGGCTGTGGTACCCCCACGGCACCCCTTTCACCAAAGAGAGCCTGCTGTACCGGGAGATCTTTGAACAGCACTATCCCGGCCAGGGGGGGATGATCCCTGCCTTCTGGATGCCAAACCCGTCCTGGGCCGGGTGCGCGGTGGACGATCCCTCTGCCAGGGTGCTGTCCAACTACGGTGCCAGCGGCCAATGAGCGGATGCAACAGAACGCCCCGCCGGGTGCTGACCAGGGAACCGGTCCAGTGAACAATGGTCCATAGACGAAATGCCCCCTGTATAGGAAAACAACCGATACAGGGGGCGATTGTATGCCCCAGAGGGATGGCAGGGCCAGCGGCAATCCTGCTCTGGGAGAGCGGAGCAGCACAGCAGAAGATAGCAGACCGGGTTAGAGGAAGAAAGGCACAGAGCAAGGATGGGATCAACCGGTATGACCGCCGGCAGGGGAAACTGGCGGCAGGCGTTCTGCCCAAAGCAAAAAGAAGGGCGGCCGTGTGGTTGTCGGCAGGGGAAAACCACCAGCACAGGGCCCGCCTAGGCCCCCCACCCCTGGGTCAAAAATCTCCCCCTTGACAAAGGGATAATCTGTGGTAGAATAAGCGCACGATTAGAGACTAAGCGTTTGCTTATGGAGGTGAGACCGTGACCCAGCGGGAACAGCAGATCTTAGAGTGGATCCGCCAGGACCCCATGATCTCCCAGGAGGACCTAGCCCAGCGGGCGGGGATCACCCGGTCCTCGGTGGGGGTGCACATCTCGAACCTGATGAAGAAGGGGTGCATCCTGGGGAAGGGATACCTCCTCCCCGACAGCGGCTATGTGGCCGTGGCCGGGGCGGTGAATGTGGACATCGGCGGCCGCTCCGCCGGCCCCCTGGTGGGGCGGGACTCCAACCCCGGCACCGTCACCGTGAGCATGGGGGGCGTGGGGCGGAACATCGCCCACAACCTCCGGCTGCTGGGGGTGCGGGTGTCCCTCCTCACCGCCTTGGGGGAGGATCCCCACGCCGGCCAGGTGGCCGACTCCTGCGAGCGGCTGGGCATTGACCTGAGCCGGGCCCTCCACGTCCCCGGGGGCACCACGTCCACCTACCTCTTCCTCAGCGACGAGACGGGGGACATGGCTTTGGCCGTGTCCGACATGGGTATCTACGAGGCCCTTACCCCGGCCTACTTTGCCCGCCACCTGGGGTTCCTCAACGGGGCGGCCCTGGTGGTGGCCGACGCCAATCTCCCCCAGGAGGCACTGGATTACCTGGCCCACCACTGCACCGCCCCCCTGTTGGTGGACCCGGTGTCCACCGTAAAGGCGGAGAAGGTGCGGCCCATCCTGGGTAAGCTCCACACCCTCAAGCCCAACCGGCTGGAGGCAGAGCTCCTGTCGGGGGTGGCTATCCGGGACCTCCCCTCTGCCCGGCAGGCGGCGGGGAAGCTGCTGGAGACCGGGCTGCAGCGGGTGTTCATCTCCCTGGGCACCCAGGGGGTCTTTGCTGCCGACCACACCCAGGACGTGTGGTACCCCTGCTGCCCGGCCCAGATGCGCAGCGCCACCGGGGCGGGGGATGCCTTCGCCGCCGCCCTGGCCTGGGCCTTCCTGGAGGGGAAGGACCTGGCCTACAGCGCCCGGGCAGCCAATGCCGCCGCGGCCATCGCCGTAGAAGGAGAAAAGACCATCAACCCCGCCCTGTCCGCCGAGGCGGTCCAGGCGCGGATGACAGAACAGGAGGAAGCACTATGAATCCCTATCTTGACGTGAACCCCGCCGTGGCCCAGGCCCTGGCGGAAGGCAAGCCTGTGGTGGCCCTGGAGTCCACCATCATCTCCCACGGCATGCCCTACCCCCAGAATGTGGAGACCGCTTTGAAAGTGGAAGAGATCATCCGCCAGAACGGGGCTGTCCCCGCCACCATCGCCATCCTGGGGGGGCGGCTGAAGGCCGGCCTCTCCCCGGCGGAGATTGAGTACCTGGGCAAGCAGGGGCAGAAGGTCACCAAGGCCTCCCGCCGGGACCTGTCCGTCCTGGTGGCCCAGGGGGCCGACGGGGCCACCACCGTGGCCACCACCATGATGATCGCCCACATGGCGGGGATCAAACTCTTCGCCACCGGGGGCATCGGAGGGGTCCACCGGGGGGCGGAGACCACCATGGACATCTCCGCCGACCTGGAGGAGCTGGGCCAGACCGACGTGATGGTGGTCTGCGCCGGGGCCAAGGCCATCCTGGACCTGAAGCTCACCCTGGAATACCTGGAGACCAAGGGGGTCCCCGTCCTGGGCTACCAGACCCAGGAGCTCCCCGCCTTCTACACCCGGACCTCCGGCCTGAAGGTGGACTACCAGGTGGACAGCCCCGAGATGCTGGCCAAGATCTTGAAGACCCAGCACGACCTGGGCCTCCACGGGGGCATCCTGGTGACCAACCCCATCCCCGAGCAGTACTCCATGGACGCCGACGCCATCAACGCCGTCATCGACCAGGCCATCGCCGAGGCCCAGGAGAAGGGCATCCACGGCAAGGAGACCACCCCCTTCCTCCTGGCCAAGGTCAAGGAGATCACCGGGGGAGACAGTTTGGAGGCCAACATCCAGCTGGTGTTCAATAACGCCAAGTTGGCCGCCCAGACCGC
>OHAD01001639.1_pt1 | contig 20262 bp, 9 predicted proteins | sample 1577011 | NCBI WGS metagenome assembly OHAD01 (sample SAMEA3541510, study PRJEB24748) | human gut metagenome | biome: human gut; feature: human-associated habitat; material: faeces | place: China | collected 2012 | reverse complement strand
GATCGGCAAGCCGATCCTGTTCAAAGGCGTATCGCTCGACCCGTCCAGCGTGCTCGAGGCACATCTGGAAGGCGTCAAGAAGGGCATTTACGTTCCGTGGTTTATCGAGATGGGCAGCCACGACACCGACCTTGCCCGCTGGTTCCTCGAGGGTGATCCAGTCGATTCCTTTGCAACCGGCGATGCTTATGTCTGCACCGGTCTGGCAGACTACAACGACTACGACAACGGTTTCTCGCTGACCAAGTTCGATAACAACACCACCGCTTACATTCAGGTAGGCCGCACCGCAACCTGCAGCCATGTTGAGAGCGAAATCGTCGGCACCAAGGGCACGCTGCGTGTCAACTCGGTACCGCGCAAGAATTACCTCTCGCAGTTTACCGAGAACGGCTTCGTGGAAGAGTGCCAGGAGAGCTTCCTTGCTCGCTGGGGCGAAGCGTTCCAGGCGGAGATCGACGACTTCGTTGACTGTGTACGCACCGGCCGCAAGCCGGAGACCACCGCACACGACGGCACGATGAGCCTCAAGTTCTGTCTGCAGCTGCATCAGGCATATCTGGACGGTAAGAAGAAGTAAATTACAACCGCTTTTTATGGCAATACCGCATAATTCAACAAGAGCATTCGGCGAGAGATTTTTTGCCGATACAAGGTTTGAAAAGTGCAGGAATACTTTGTGTATTTCAAACTTTTCGAACCGCAGAATCGGCGAAAAATATCCGGCGAAGGCCGAAGAGGAATTATGCGGTGTTGCCTTATATCACGGCGCTTCTTCATCGCCGCCGGTGGACTCGGTCGGGGCGTCCGTGGGCGGTTCCGTCGGCTCCGGCTCCGTGGGCTTTTCCGTCGGGCTTTCCGTCGGGCTTTCCGTCGGGCTTTCCGTCGGCTCCGTCGGCGCCTCCGTGGGGGGCTCCGTCTCCTCGACGAGCTTGGCGACCAGACGGTTGCGCCAGTCGTAGCTCGAGTGGTTGACCTTCTCCGTGGACAGCAGCTTGCCGTTCTTGTCGTACTTCATGCGGTAGGTATCGACCTCATAGCCGTCGTAGCCGACCTGGATGCGCTCGCCGTCCTTATAGTCCTTGTACTTGTCGTAGTTCTTCATGCCCTTGGAGATCTCGACCTCCTCGGTCTTGCTCTTGTGGGTCATCGCGGCCTTGTAGTCCAGCTCCACGGTGTAATCCTTCGTCTCCGTGCCCATGAAGCGCACGCGGACATAGCCGCCGGAGGCCTCCGCCAGAATGCGGATGGGATAGGTCGTGTTGTTGCGGAACTTATAGTCGAGGCTGCCCCAGTAGATCGTGGCGTCCATGCCCCAGGGGATATAGTCCGGCACATACTGGTGCTCCTGCCGCGCGATGACCTCGAGGTCGGATTTCAGCGTGCAGTAGTACAGCACGGACGCGACCTGGCAGACGCCGCCGCCGAGCTGCTGGACGGTCTCGCCGCCGACATACACGCCGCCCTCCTTGTAGCCCTTGGCCGCCGTGCGCTCGCCGACGACACCGTTGAACGAGAACGTCTCGCCGGGCTTGAGCACATAGCCGTTGATGGCCAGGCAGGCCAGACGCAGGTTCTCACTTCGGCCGATGAGACCGGCGTTGTACGGGCTGTCGTAGCCGGCAAGCTCATCGTGGAACAGCTTCTTCTGCAGGGATTCCTTCGTGTACTGCGGCTTGATGACGTCGAGCGTCAGCGTGACCTCGCCGCCGGGGCCTGCCTTCTCCAGCTCGTCCATGGCCTTTTTGATGTCGAAGCCGTAGCCGTCCGAGCCGTCGGTCACTTCATAGGTGTCCTCGTTGCACACGGCGTTCACCGGCGCAACATAATACTTGTGGTACAGGGCGTCGAGGTCAAAGGCCTTCGGCAGGTCCTCCTCCACCACATACTGCATCTCGAAATTTGCGTCGGCATAGGCGGTGAGCACGGCCTTGTACAGCTCGTCCGTGTTGATCTCGCGGCCCGCGCTGCCGAGCTTGACCGTCAGGGTCTTGAGCTCGCGCTCCTCGCCCTCGTCGTCCGTCACGGTCGTCGTGCCCTCGGTGACGGAGGGCTCCGTCTTTTCGCTCACGGCGTCCTTGGCATATTCGTCCAGCATCGTGCGGACGTAGCTTTCATCGAGCGTGAGGAAATCGGCGACGTTCAGATCGGTGCGCTCCGTCAGCGCGTTCTTCTTCACGCGGGAGAACAGGCCGCCGCCGCGGCCGTAGGCATAGGCAGCCTCCACGGCCTTGTCGAGGTCGAGGCGGACCGCCGTGTCCGACGGCGTCAGGCACAGCTTTGTCAGCAGCGTCATCGGCTTGCCGTCCTCGTCGAGCGGGGTGTTCGGGTCCTCGGTCGGCTCCTCCGTCGGGGCCTCGGTCGGCGCTTCCGTCACCGGCTCCGTCTCCGAAGGCGCGGTCTCGGTCGGCTCCGTCGCCTCGGTCTGCGCGGAGGCATCGAGCGGCTTGCCGAAAATGTCGACGAGCGGGATCTGCGCCGGGTCATATGTCGAGGTGAACGTGTCATAGGGGCGCGTGTAAAGTGCGACGTTCATATTTTCCTTCCCATAGACGCTCACGCCCTTTTCGAGCGCGGCGCGCGCCTCCTCCTTCGTCATGCCGCTGAGATCGACACCCGCGACATAGAGGTTGTTGACGATCCTGCCGTCGTCGCGCAGGAACATATAGCCTACGCCGCAGCCGACGAGCACGACGGCTGCAGCCAGCAGCGCGACGATCAGGCCGAGGCGGGACTGCTTTTTCTGCTTTTTCTTTTTCGGCGCACGCTGCGGCTCGGCATAGGACTGAGCCTGCGTCGGGCGTTTGCCTTTTTCAAATTTACCCATTTAAATCTCCTTCTCCGGTGGTTCTACGGCAGAATGCCGCCTATTCTCCAGACGGCATCCGCCGCCGTTTGTTCCTATCCTATTATACCGGGAAGCCGCCAAAATGCAACAACGTTTTGCCAACAAAAGCGTTACAATTGTGAACTTTATGTAAACCTCCCGAACAGGATCATGGCGGCTGCCCCCCGAAGTGCCGCTGCGAGGCCGCAGAAAGTGGTATCATAAACGGACACTGACTTTCGGCTAAGCAGGGCCTTGAGAGTCTAAACAGCCCCACAGAAACACTTCTGTGGGGCTGCTTTTGCACGTTGTTTTTTTTGTCAAGCCCTGGGGCTTGCTCCGTGCTCACCGCGGGGCAATACGCCCCCGGTAAGCACGCCGTTTCGGATAGAAATCAGTGAATGCTCTGGCAGTATCTGGCGACCACTGCCGCAAGCTGAGCACGGGTGGCCGTAGCCATGGGCTCCAGCTTGCCCGTTTCTGTGCCGAGAATAAAGCCGTTGGCAACAGCCCACTGCATGGATTCCACAGCATAGGAGGAGACACGATCTCTGTCAGAGAAGCTGCTCAGGTCTTCGGACACCTTTTCATAGGCGCCGGTCACCTTGGCATACCGAGCGAGGAAGGAAACCATCTGCTCGCGCGTCACGCAGTCGTCAGGCGCAAAGGTATCCGCGCTGACACCGGTGGTGATGCCGTTCTGGTAAGCCCAGCGCAGGGCGCTGCCGTACCAGCTCTCCAGATTCACGTCAGTGAAGGGCAGGGCCTTGGAATCATCCACAGCAGGTTCTCCCGCAATGCGATAGAGCAGCGTCACCACCTGGGCACGGGTCGCGGTCTCATCGGGGCGGAAGGTGCCGTCGCCGTAGCCCTGCATAATGCCCTTAGACAACACATAGTCCACGGACTCATGGTACCAAGCCGTTGTGCTGAGATCCCGGAATTCCTTCGACGGGCACGGATCATCACGGTTGCTGCTTGCCGTCAGATGCTCCACCTCATCGATCCGCTGTTCATTGCGCTCTGTCTTTTGGACAGTGAACCGAGGATCGGCGTCCTTGCCGGCATTCGTCCTGGTGAACGTCAGCTCTGCGACCTGTTCTCCGGCAGGCATGCTGTCCACGGAAACATAACCAAGCGTTACCTTTCCGGCTTCAGCCTTGTAGGAGAAATACTGCGTGTTTCCAATGACATTCTTCAGCTCCCAGCCGGCAGCATCGTAGCTGACGCTCATAAGCCCGTTCGTGGTGGGGGCCGTTCCTCCCGACACCAGCTTCAGGGTGACCGTGTTCTGATCCTCCGAGGTAATGATCTCCGAGGATGCAGGCTGTTCGCCCGCGATGTCAGCCGCCGGTTTCGCCGATGCGGTTTTTTCTGCTGCTGTATTAAGCGCACCATAAGACGCGGCCGCTTCTTCAACCGCAGCAGAATTGAGCATGTCTGTCAAATCCTGAGACTGTACCGTGTGGGAGCCAAGCGGCAGATTGCTTACGATCTGCTCCAGCTCCGTCTGGTTGGCCTCATGATTGTCGATCTTCAGGATCGTTGCCGGATATACATTCTCGCCGAAGCTGGCCAGCTTTTCGCCGGTCCAGAAGTTCTTGGCGGAATCGTATGTCAGACGGTAGAGCTCATTGGCCTTGCCGGTAAAGTAGGACAAATACAATGCCAGCTGTCCGTTGACCGTTGTGGGAACCATAGAGCACAGCGGCGTGCCGTTATTGTCGCCCATGAAGTACATTTTAAATGCACTGGTCAGGTTAGACTTTGCAATCTCGTATTTGCCTGTCGTGCTGCTGTAGTCGATCCCGTCATAAATCTGGAAGGTCCACACGTTGCCGCGGTTATCCAGCAGCAGCAGCACCTCCGCATCCGTTTCCGCAGTGCCGTCCTGATCCAGATCAAGCTTTGTCTTGCCGAGCGAGGTCATCGCCGTAAACTTATCGGCTCCGTTTCCGTAAAGCCAGAAATCCATGAACAGCATGAAGCCGTCCGTGCGAATGCTGCCCAGTTCCGCAGGCTTGTTGAGCATAAAGTTATAGATACTGTAGCAGGCCGGAATGTCGCCCTTGGTAAACAGCTCGCTGTATTCCAGATCAAACAGCGGCACATTAAAGTTACCGCCCGCAACGGCATCATAGTCCGCCAGAACCTTGCCGCTCTCCATGTCGACCTGATGGAGCTTCCGTTCATTTCCGTCAACCACAATGACATTGTTGCGATCCGTGTCATATGCGGTAGAGGTAATGCCCTCGACCTCCATCACAGCCCCCGGCGTCCATGTAGTATCATTTTCCATATCCCACGTATAGAACTGGGAGGTGGAGGAGCCATCCATCAGCGCGCCGGTCAGCGTAACCTTCAAAACCTCAACGGTAACCGTGCAGGCTGCGCTCTTGGTGGGATCCTTTACAGAGGTTGCCGTGATCGTGGCAGTGCCATCGCCAATGCCGGTAACCGTACCGTCTTCGTCCACGGTAGCCACATTCGTATTGTCGCTGGTCCAGGTCACCGTATCGGGATGGATGCCGAAAGGCGTAACTTCCGCCTCCAGCGTCGCCGTGCCGCCCTTGAAAAGCTTCAGCGTGCTGCGATTCAAGGAAACCTCAACAGGATCATTCAGCTCAGACTTGTTCAGATTGATCTTGTAGGTACTGCAGTTGTTTGCGTAGTCATATACCTGCAGCAGCAGATGTGCTGCATTTGCTGTTCCGTTTGCATCCAACGACATGGTAACAGCCTCGCCGCGGCTTGCTCCCTTCGGAGAACCGCCCGTCCTCGCAAGGATTTTTCCGGTCGAGTAATCGTACAGCACCGCTGCTGCAACATATCTGTTGTCGGAGGCCGTAACGGTCATGACCCGTCCGTCGTTGATCAGGTCTTCGGAAAGCGTAATGTCGGTCAGCGTAGGAGCAGTCTTGTCAACAAACATCGTATAGGTCTGACTTGCTCCCTCACCAAGCGCATCCCAATCCGTCGAAAGCGTCGAGCCGCTGTAATCCACATAATACTCCGGCGCCATGGTAAGCTTCACAGTCAGCTTTTCGCCTTCCGCGGCATCCGGCGCACAATCCACGGACAAGCCGCTCTGCACCTGCATCCACGTCTTCTGGTTCGAGAAATAGTAGGCGCCAATGATCGGAGCCTGAGTCTCCTTGTTGAGATATACCGTACCGTCCTCGCCGGTCACAGTGATCCGGCCATTGGCCGCATTTCGGATCAGGCAGAAATAAATATCAGAGATCTTTGCGGTATCCGGGTTGATGGAGTAACGATCTGCATCGTAGAATCCGTCGTCTACATACAGATTTCCGCCAAGGGAATAGGAGTCATCCACGCCTTTGTATTTTATGGTCAGCGACTGGAGCTGCGCTGCCTGCTGAATTGCAGCGAGCATGTAGGGAGGACGGGTCTCCATGCCGTAGTGATACTGAATAAAGCTGCCGACATCAAACATGGAGGCATCGGTCCAATTTCCGTAGTAGCCCAGCACCGGGATAGAATGGCTGGTCCCTTCGACACCCTCTTTACTGCTTACCTCGTTGGCAAATACATAACCCTCGACATAAGCGCCTGCACCGCCGTTCTTTTCGTCGTAGCTGTCCAGACCAAGAACCTTTGCACGAATCGTGACGTGAATCTTTCCGTTTGCAGGCACCGTCACGGCAGCACTGCTCAAGCGGGAGAAGAACAGGTAAGCATCATAGGTATCGATGTCTCCGTCCTTATCCAGATCCGCACAGCTCTTGCTGCTGATCTCGGTCCGCACGCCGGTCACATAGTCCAGCAGCGCCTGACCGTCGTCCGCGGTTACCTTGCCGCTTCCGTCAAAATCGCAGCCGTCCAGCTCCGCAGGCATTTCCGGCTTCAGCGTTTTCCCATCTACGTCCCAGACAACGTCTGCGGCTAATGCGGCAGTCTTTTTGTCCGAGAAATTCATGACTTGCCCGTTCCCGTTATTGAGCTCGCCCTGAAGTGCCGCCTGCGTAAAGAAATCAGCGCTTAAGGTAAACGTGCTGTCCGTATTCTCCAGATTGTACAGCGTAAAGCCAAAGGAATACTCACCGGTGCGCTGGGGATCGTCTCCCAGCTCGGCTTTGATCTTTCCGTCTGCATACGAATCTGTTGCATCCTGATCCATCATCAAATAGCTTCCGCTATTTACAGCCGCGCCGATATTTGCAAGGCCTGCACCCTGCTGCAGAACAGAGTAGTAACCCTCCAGTGTCTTCCCCTGCTCATCAACACCCTGCTTCTCAACGATCGGCTGAGCAGTTGACATCAGCAGGCTTTGGGCCAGCGTACGCACAGCCAGTCCCGTCTTTTCGGCCAGACCGTTCTGCTTGATGTACTCAGCGACCAGCGCCGCCATTCCGGCTACCTGCGGAGAAGCCATAGAGGTACCGGACATATTCTGATACTCTCCGCCGTCCTTCAGGGAGTAGATCCGGCCGCCGGGCGCCGTGATCTCCGGCTTCATCGTCAGGGCGCCGGGAATGCCCCAGCTGGAGAAGCTGCTCATCGTATAGTAGTCTTCTCCCAGATCCCAAGACTCCCGCTCGGAGCTCACAAACATCTCGCCGCTATAATACAGAACACTGCCATCCTCGCTCGTCACCTTCGTGGAGCTTTCACGCAGGAATGCGCCATCCGTCTGAGAAATAGAGACGCAGGGCTCCGTTTTTTTATAATCGGTCAGATCCATATAATTGGAGCCCGGCTGATTATTGACGATAATGGTCGCAATTGCGCCATTGGCAACCGCGGCTTCTGCCTTCTCGTAAAATGAGGTATCGCCTCGATTGCAAATTGCAATTTTTCCTGCCAGGACATCCTTGACTGCTGCGAACTCTTCCGCGGTACCGATCTTGTCCAGATAGATATACTCATGGCTTCCGCCGATGGTATAGATCGGTTTGTTCTGATAGCTTTTTTCCGTGTAGGTCATGTTATGACCTTTGACCTTCAGATAATTGTCTGTAACGCCCGCGTTATCGACGGAGGCTACACACAGCGAGTTAACATAGGAGCCGGGGCTGCCGTTTGTAGCCCAGTTCACACTGCCCGCATAGGGAAGGCCAAACGCAGTCTGGTCAAACCAGCTGCCGGAATTACCTGCAGAAATTGTGACAACCATGCCGCTGCCAACGATTTCATCAAGAATATGACGGTATTTCTCTTCCGTATACTCGGAGTAGCCCGGGAAGCTTCCGCCCAGAGAGAGGTTCGCTGCGTCCGCGCCCAGCACCATGGCGTCTTCAATCGCGACCATGTAGTCTGAATCATAGGCGCCGCCGCGCTTGCCGAAGACCTTCATCGTCAGGATCTGCGCATCGGGCGCCACGCCCTGCGTCATGACGGAGTCCAACGCTGCGACATAGTTTCCGGCTTCGTCCTTAACAAAACGGTTTCCCGCCGCGATGCCGGTCACGTGCGAGCCATGATCGCCCTGCGTATCATTATCATGCGTGATATCCGTGTCCGCATCCACATAGTTAAAGCCAAACGGGATCTTCTCGTTGACATAAAAATCTGCTGCGGTCAGTCCGGCCTTGCGAGTATATGCATTTAGCTGATTCAGCACCTCATCGGTCAAGTCAGCCTCCGTCATGATCGTCGCATTACTCCCCTGCAAGGCATATTTCAGCGCATCCGGATCCAGAGAGGGATGATCCACATCGGCGCCGGTGTCGATAATTGCGATCCGGCTTCCTGCGCCGGTATAGCCTGCCGCCCACGCAGCGCTGGAGCCGATCATCTTATCGGAGGTGGCCATATTGGGATCCGCCGTCTCCTCCTGCTTCACCACGCAGGGCTCATACCGGTTCTCAAGAATGACCTCCTGCACACCGGCAACTTCCTTGATTTTCTCGATCTGCCCATATTGGACGTTTGCAGAAATCATATTGGCTGCCAATGTCAAATTCCAAACAACATCCAGCGTTGCACCATTCAGTGCCTGCTTGGAGATGGCGGCAGCCATGCTGTCCTGCTGCTTCTCCAGCTTCCGCCGATATTGCATGGCGCTGCGATCAGCAGCTGCGATCTCATCAGAGGTAAAGCCCTTTTCCAGGGTAGAGGCGTCCTTTAGAATAATGGAGACACGAACCATATCGGTGTCTTCGTGTTCTACCGTCTTTTCCACTACGCCGGTATTCGCCTGAATGGGGGACTCTACCTGAACAGAGCTGCTGTCTATTTCCTCCCAAGTCAGCCCGTTGCTGCCTGATTTCGAGACGCCTGTTTCCTCAATTGCCAGAGATGGCGTAGCTAAACTAACAGCTAACACCACGGCCAGCAATGCAGCCACAATGCGTTTTCTTAAGTGTGTGCTTTTCATAAACCTGCCTTCTTTCTTTATTTTGGTATGTCCACAAGCCGGGCATGCGGCCGCTTCTACACCAATGGTGTTCTATATATATTATCACAAACATCCGGTATATGCAATTAAAAATACACATACAGAGATGCCGTGCAGTTCTAAATATCGGCCGGAAACATGTCTGATTTTTTCCATTATTTACAAATTCTGGAAATATTCAATCGTTACTGCAGAAACGCCGGCATCGGCCGGCAAAGGCTTGCCGTCATGATAAAAATCCGAAAAGCTGCCGTTCCAGCGCCTCATATCATAAGAGCTTTTTGCTTCTCCCGGTGATGTTATTTGCCCTTGCCGCGCCGGACAGACTGTTTTGTTCCATGCTTCGTGATCAGCCCGCGGCATTCGATGCGCCTTTTTTATCCGATTTTGTTTGTTCCGACAAGAGAATACGGTCATTGTCCAGGGCCTTGCCAGCACCGCTTTTGAACTTAGCCAGCAGGTCCTCCACGGTCATGCCCGCCCGTTCCGCTCCGGCAACATCCAGAATGATATGGCCTCTGTCCATCATCAATGTGCGGTTGCCAAGCTCCAGGGCCTGGTGCATATTGTGGGTGACCATGAGGGTGGTGATACGGTTCTCCGAGACGGTCTGACGGGTGATTTCCAGCACCTTTTCTGCCGTGGCGGGGTCCAGAGCAGCGGTATGCTCATCCAGCAGCAGGAGCTTCGGCGGCTTGAAGGTGGCCATCACCAGCGTCAGCGCCTGACGCTGGCCGCCGGAAAGCAGACCCACGGGCTGCTTCATCCGGTCCTCCAGGCCCATGTCCAGCTGAGCCAGCTTTTCCCGGAAGGCGGCTTTTTCCGCCCGGGTCACATGGCTGAGCCAGCCGCCGGAGGCCGCCGCCAGAGAGAGGTTTTCCTCAATGGTCATGTGGGGGGCGCTGCCGCGCATAGGATCCTGGAACAGACGGCCGATTTGGCGGGAGCGCTGATATTCCGGCAGGAAGGTGATATTTCTTCCGTCCAGATAAATGCTGCCGCTGTCGGGGAAAAAGCTGCCGCTGATGGCGTTAAGGAGGGTGGATTTGCCTGCGCCGTTGGAGCCGATGACGGTGACGAAATCCCCGGGGAGCAGGTGCAGGCTCAGGCCCTGCAGGGCTGCCTTTTCATGGATGGTGCCGGGGTTGAAGGTCTTGGATATTTTTTCAATCTTCAGCATGAAGACGGGCCTCCTTTCGCGCAGCCATGCGGCGGCGCAGCATGGGCAGCTGCTTTTTGAAATAGGGGGTGGCGATGGCCAGCACCACGATCACCGAGGACACCAGCTTCAGCATGAAGGCGGGCATATCCAGCCGCAGGGCGATGGTATACACCATGCGGAAGGCAAAGGCGCCCACCACCATGCCGATGGCCCGCTTGAGAATGCTGCCCTTGCCCAGCAGCACCTGTCCCATGAGCAGGGAGGCCAGGGCGATGGTCACCATGCCGGTACCGATGTCGATGCTGACGGATTTTTGACTTTGGGCCAGCAGGCAGCCGGACAGCCCCGTGAAGGCATTGGCCACGCACAGGCCTACGATGGTGGTAAAGGTGGGATTGATAGAGGAGGAGCGGACCATGTCGGGATTGTCGCCGGTGGCGCGGATGGCCAGACCCAGGCGGGTGTGCAGAAACAGGACCAAAAAAACGACCACGGCAATCACGGCGATGACCGCCACAAGCAGCTTATACTGCTCAGCCAGGAAGGTGCCCTGCAGCAGAGCCCGGGCCTTGGTGAACACGGTCTCGGTTTTGTTCATGTTCAGCAGGGAGGAGCCGCCCATGACGGCGATATTGATGGAGTAGAGCCCGGTGTTGACGATGATGCCCGCCAGGAGGCTGTCAATGCCCATTTTCGTTTGCAGCAGGGCGGTGATGAAGCCGGAGAGGACTCCGGCGCCCATGGCGGCCAGAATGGCCAGGTAGGGATGCCCGGCAATGGCTACCATAGCACCCACAGCGGCACCCAGAGTGAAGCAGCCGTCGGTGGAAAGGTCGCATACATTGAGCATGGAGTAGCTCAAAAACAGTGCCAGCACGGTCAGCGAGCAGATGAGGCCCAGCTCCAGGGCGGTTTGGACCAGAGAAAAAATGTTCATGAGAGACTTCTCCTTTCATGCGCAATGGGTTTGTTTCCCGAGTGGGCGGCGCGAGGGTCATCAGCGGGGGCCCGCTGATGGATGCTTGATTTCTTATTCATTCAAATCGTCGAAGCTCTCGGCGGTGACGATGGACTGGACTTTGGTGCACAGAGGGGCGAAGGTCTCGGCCAGCTCGTCATAGTTCAGGCCCAGCTCCCTGCAGATGTCGGTGTTGATGGTGGCGGTGCCATTGTCGAAGGTCAGCACGGGGGTGGCGGAGGGCTTGCTGCCGTCCAGGAGAATGCCGGAGACCATGTTGGCGGTTTCCACGCCCAGGTTGGCATAGTCCACGCCGTAGCCCAGGAACGCACCGTTCAGGGCGAAGGAGTCAGCACCGGTGTAGTGGGGGATGCCGGCCTTGGCCAGAGCCTCGTAAATGGCCAGCTCTGCGGTCATCACGGTGTTGTCGGTGGGGGTGAATACGGCGCTGGCCTTGTCGGCCACGATGCTGCTGACGGCCAGGCTGATCTCGTCGGTGGTGGTGCCGTTATACTCCTTGTAGGGCACGCCCCTCTTGTCCAGGTACGCCTTGGCATTCCTGATGGGAGCGGCAGAGGAGTCCTGCCCCAGGTCATACAGCAGGGCGATGCTCCTGGCGTCAGGGTTGGCGGCGAAAATCAGGTCCAGAATGGCATCGGTGTCCAGATAGTCAGAGGTGCCGGTGATGTTGGCGCCGGGGGCCTCCAGGCTTTCCACCAGACCCGCGCCCACAGGGTCGGACACGGCGGCAAAGACCACGGGAATGTCAGTGCCCTCGGTGGCGGCCTGCATGGCCACGGCCACGGGAGTGGCTACGCCGATCATCAGGTCCACCTTGTCGGCCATGAAGTTGGCGATGATCTGATTCAGCACGGCGGAATCGGTGTTGCAGTTATCATAGCTGATCTCGAAGGTGACGCCCTTCTCCTGGCCGATGGCCTTGAGCCGGGACTCGATGTTGTCCACGATCTGGTTCAGGGATGCATCGTCCGCATAGCTGCAGATGCCGACCTGATAGGATGCGGCACCGGAGGAGCCGATGGAATTGTCATCGCTTTTTTTGCCGCAGGCGAAGAGAGACAGGGCCAGCAGGGCGGCCAGGGCCAGAGTCAGCACACGGCTCAGAATGTTCTTTTTCATTTTTGTTTTCCTCCAAAATTTTATATGGGTATTTTGGGCGGCGGATGGAGGGACCGGTGCCGGCGGCCTGGATTTTAAAAACAAAAAAGGCTTCTGCCCCACATGGGACAAAAGCCTTTGCTTCTGCGATACCACCCAAATTGACATCTTGCGATGTCCACTCGCTTTTACGCACCATCATGCGTACCCCACGGATAACGGGAGGGTTCCCGTCGGACCCTACTTGGGAAAATTTCCCGTTCAAGCCGCCCTCGGAAGGCCATTCACACCGCTGCGCACCGCTCCGATCTCACCACCCGAAGCTCTCTTGGGATGCCCTGTGCTGTGCTACTCTTCTTCCTCACAGGTTTGTCGTTTGAAATTAAGTGCATTATAATCATATTTTTTGCCTTTGTCAAGAGGGGAAGGCGAAGATTTTTTTGAGAAAATTTTCGGGGCGGTAAGCAAGAAAATGTCATGTACAATGCAGCAATATGGTGAGCATATCTGCAAAAACAATGTATACAGCATCCTGCATCGACGCGGCTGCATCTGCATTGAGGAGTCCCGGAAGTGCGGGGCGCTCACGCGGTCCGGGAAGGATGCCTGCAACGACATATGGCAGGTGGATCTCAAGGGCGGGTTCCGGAGGGAGGACGGCAATTACGGCTTTCCGCTCACCATTGCGGACGATCGAGGCACGTTATGATTCATCGAGCTATCGCAAGGCTGTGAATTGTGTCCCATGTCCGCACACCGCTGTATCCCGTGTTGCTCTTGCCGCTGCAAAGCGTGCAGCGTCTACTCTCCCTGATAGGTCTTTACGAACCTTTCCGCGGCCTGCAGGGGATCCTCCTTCGCGGTCAGCTGGAGCGTGATGGCAGGCTCTTCGCTCTTCGGCTCGACGAACATGCGCTTCTGGTACTGCCCGGCCACGCGGGAGACGACGGCAAAGTCGAACTGCGCCAGCCGGAAGCGGAGCGTGCGGCCCTTCTGGGCGATGTCGCGGATGCCGGCGGCGCTGGCGCGGGCGCGCAGCAGGGCGATGTCGATGAGGTTCATGACGCCCCTGGGCGGGTCGCCGTAGCGGTCGACGATCTCGTCGAGCAGCTCGTCGGCGTCGCTCTGCGAGCGGATGCCCGCCATGCGGCGGTAGAGGTCCATGCGCTGCTCGCCCGAGGTCACATAGGCCTTGTCGATGTTCGCCGTGACGTCGAGGTCGGCCGTGCAGGCGCTCTCCTCCGGCGACGGCTCGCCGCGCTCCTCAAGCACGGCCTCCTCGAGCAGCTTGAGATAGAGGTCATAGCCGACGGAGATCATGTGGCCGGACTGCGCCGCGCCGAGCAGGTTGCCCGCGCCGCGAATTTCGAGGTCGCGCATGGCGATCTTGAAGCCGGAGCCGAACTCCGCATAGTCGCGGATGGCGTTCAGGCGCTTTTCGGCGATCTCTGTGAGGACCTTGCCGCGGCGGAACGTCAGGTAGGCATAGGCATGGCGGCTGCTGCGGCCGACGCGCCCGCGGATCTGATGCAGCTGGGCAAGGCCGAGCTTATCGGCGTCCTCAATGATCAAGGTATTGACATTCGGAATGTCGATGCCCGTTTCGATGATGGTCGTGCAGACGAGGATCTGCACCTCGCCCTCATCCATGCGCTGCATGACGTCGCTGAGCTCCTCCTCGCTCATTTTGCCGTGGGCGACGGCGATCTCGGCGTCCGGCAGGGCGCGCTTGATGCGCGCGGCGCACTGCTCGATGCTCTCGACGCGGTTGTGCAGATAATACACCTGCCCGCCGCGCTCGATCTCGCGCCGCATGGCGTCGATCAGCACCGGCTCGGCATATTCCAGCACGAACGTCTGCACGGGGTAGCGGTCGTGCGGCGGCTCCTCGATGGTGGACATGTCGCGCAGGCCGGACAGGGCCATATTGAGCGTGCGTGGGATGGGCGTGGCCGAGAGCGTGAGCACGTCGACGCCGCGGGCCAGCTCCTTGAGCTTTTCCTTGTGCGTCACGCCGAAGCGCTGCTCCTCGTCCACGATGAGAAGGCCGAGGTCGTGGAACTCCACGTCCTTCTGCAGCAGCTTGTGCGTGCCGACTACGAGGTCGAGCGTGCCCGTGCGCAGGTCGGACAGGACCTTGCGCTGCTGCTGCGGGGTGGAAAAGCGCGAAAGCGCGCCGATGTTTACGGGGAAGCCGCGGAAGCGGTTGAGGGCCGTCGTGTAGTGCTGCTGCGCCAGCACGGTCGTCGGCACGAGGATGGCGACCTGCTTTCCGTCGAGCACGGCCTTCATGGCCGCGCGCAGCGCGACCTCGGTCTTGCCGAAGCCGACGTCGCCGCACAGCAGGCGGTCCATGGGCTGCGGCGACTCCATGTCCGCCTTGATCTCCTCGATGCAGCGCAGCTGATCGTCCGTCTCGGCGTAGGGGAAGTTGTCCTCGAACTCCGCCTGCCACGGCGTGTCGGCCGCGAAGGCGTAGCCCATGCGGCGCTTGCGCTCAGCATAGAGCTGGATGAGCCCGGCGGCAAGGTCCTTGGCCGCGGATTTCGCGCGGGCCTTTGTCTTCTGCCACTGGTCACCGCTGAGCTTGTTGAGCTTGACGACCGTGTCCTCGCCGCCGCCAATGTATTTGGAGATGAGGTCGAGCTGCGTCGCCGGGACATACAGCGTGTCCGTGCCCTGATAGGCGATCTTGACATAGTCCTTGATGATGCCGTCGACGCGGATCTGCTCCATGCCGACATAGCGGCCGATGCCGTGGTACTCATGCACGATGAGGTCGCCCGGCGAAAGGTCCGTAAACGAGCTGAGCTTTTGACGATTGGTCGCTTTCTGATGCTTTTTGCGCGGTTTCTGAGCGGTTTGCGCCAGCAGCTGGCCTTCCGTCAGGATGGCAAAGCGCAGGTCGGGGTATTCCATGCCGAACGGAAGCGCGCCGTCCGTCAGCAAAATCTGCCCCGGTGCGGGAAGCTTTGCCAGCGGGAAGGCGAGGAAGGCGGAAAGATGCTTCTCCCGCAGCTGCTGGGCGAGGATCTCACCGCGGCGGCGGTTGCCGCACAGCACAAGGGAGGCATAGTCATTTTTCTGATAGAACGCGAGGTCCGAGGCCGCCGCGTCCAGATTGCCGCCGTAGGACGGCAGCTGCTTGGCCGTGACATTCACGAGCAGCGACGGCTGCAGGCTCTGCGGGTAGCTCGCGGCGAGGAACGAGTCGAAGAACGCCGCGCCGTGCCCGGCCACGCGGCCGCACAGCTGCTCCCAGTCTGCGGAAAAATCGCACAGCTCGCCGCACAGCAGGCCGGACTGCAGCAGGCTGTCGAGCATCATGCCCAGCTCCTCCTGCGCGCGCTGCGCGCTGCGGCGCAGATTCCCGTGGTCGCAGAAGAACACCAGCGCCTCGGCGGGCAGGTAGTCCGCGGCGCAGGCGAACTCCGGATAGATGAGGGCCTGATAGCGGTCGACCGCCGAGAAGGTCAGTCCGTTCCGCAGCGCGTCGGCGTCTGCCTGCAGCGTGCGCATCAGAGCCTCGTTCGGCGTTTTGCGGCGGCGCTGGCGGGCCAGCAGGCCGTCCAGCTCCTGCGCCAGCCCCTCGATGCCGCCGGGGTGCAGGGCAGGCAGTGTTTCGGCCACGGGCAGGATGACGAGCTCATCGGCATTTTCGACGCGCCGCTGCGTGACGGGGTCAAAATAGCCCATGGTGTCGATCTCGTCGCCGAAGAATTCCAGACGCACCGGGCGCTCCTCCGCCGGGGAGAAGATGTCCACAATGCCGCCGCGCACGCTGAACTGGCCCGCGCCCTCCACGAGGGAGCAGCGGGAATAGCCCGCGTGCAGCAGGCGGGAGATCAGCTCGTCCAGTTCGAGCTGCGCGCCGGGCAGCAGGCGCATCGCGGCGGAGAACAGCTGCGCCTTCGGCATCGTCCGCAGGGAAAACGCCTCGAGCGTCGTCAGGAGCAGGGGCGTTTTGCCGCGCGCCAGATCGTAAAGGCAGCGCAGGCGCTGCTGCTCCCAGCCGCGCGAGATGGCGGAGGCGTCATAAAACATCAGGTCGCGCGTCGGCAGGATAGGGGCCTCCGCGCCGAGGAAGGCGGCAAGCTCACTCTGCGTGCGCCGTGCGGCCATTTCATCCTGGCAGACGACCACGGCGGGCCGGGCCGTGTCGCGGCAGAGGGCCGCGATGAGATGGGAACGGTTGATCTGCGCCGCGCCGGATACGCCGACAGCCTGCGCGCTCTCCAGCGCGGTCCGCAGGCGGGGATAATCGGGCAGCCGCCGCAGAAGATCGAGGATCAGTTCCATGATACACCTCCGGAAAAAGGAATTTCGAGCATGTCAAAATGCGGAAAGCAGGAATTTTCCCACTTTCCGTCAGAATTTCGGATATGATTTGTTTTGTAGGGGAGGGGACAGCCAGGCCCGGCGGTAAACCGCCGATTCGAACCGGCTATCGTAAAAACGGTAGGGGCCCCCGATTTGTCATTGCGAGGAGGCCAACGGCCGACGTGGCAATCTCGGGGAGGCACTTCCGACTCGTACCGGCCGTCGATAAAACGGTATGCACCAATTGCGTCTGTAGCGGCGCTCACTGAGCGCCTTGTACAGAGACATTCAACGGCAGGAGGGCACTGGTGCACCACGGCACTCCCCTGATGTGTCATTGCGAGGAGCGAAGCGACGTGGCAATCTCACAGTACAATGCCGGATAACAGGGAACTTCCGGCGAAAACGTGACCGGTCGCAGGAGATTGCCACGGCCCCTTTGGGGCCTCGCAATGACAAATCTGGGAGCGCGGCGCTGACAATGGTGCCCTGCACCGAATGGGCCGTCCTTATGCCGCTTCGCGGACGGGCGAGGCATGCCTCGCCCCTACATTTGGCCTTTAATGCTTCCGCCATGTTGCGGGGCTGAGGAGCAGCAGCACGGGGAACAGCTCCAGCCGCCCGAGAAGCATGTCGAGCGTCAGCACGACCTTCGACAGGGCAGAGAAGCTCGCATAGCTGCCGAACGGGCCGACCTCGAGGCTCAGGCCCGGGCCGATGTTGTTCAGTGTGGCGAACACGGATGTCACGCTCGTCTCGGCCCCGAAGTTATCGAGCGAGACCAGCAGGATGGACACGACGGCAATGGCGGCGTAGCAGATGAAGAACGCCATGGTGCCGCGGATGACCTCGCTGCTCACGCGTTTGCCGTCCATCGTCATGACCTCCACGGAGTGGGGGTGCAGCAGGTGGCGCGTCTCGGCGCGGGCCGTCTTGGCCAGGATGAGCACGCGGCTGACCTTCATGCCGCCGCCCGTGGAGCCGGCGCACGCGCCGATGGCCATTAGGATGAGCAGCACGGTCTTGGAAAATTCCGGCCATTTCGCAAAATCCGCCGTGCCGAAGCCCGTCGTCGTGATGACGGAGCCGACGGAGAAGGCCACATGGTGGATCGTCTGGAACACGGTGGAGAAGAACCCGCCCGTGAGCAGCAGGTTGGCACTGATGAGGACGATGGCCCCGAAAATGATGATAAAGTACCAGCGCACTTCGCTGTTGTGCCACGCGAGCCTGAAGCGGCGGCGCAGCAGGAAAAAATACACCGAGAAATTCACGCCGAACAGGACCATGAACACCGTCGTCACGGCCTGCAGGTAGGCCGAGTAGTCCGCAAGGCCGCTGTTGCGCACGGAAAAGCCGCCCGTACCGGCCGTGCCGAAGGAAAGGCACAGACTGTCGAACCACGTTATCTCGCCCCAGCCGAACAGCACGCCCAGCCGGTAGAACAGGATCTGCAGCAGCGTCATGGCGCAGTAGATGGCATAGAGGATCGCGGCGGACGTGCGCATTTTCGGAACCATCTTGCTCACGGAAGGGCCGGGGGACTCGGCCCGCAGCAGATAGATGCTCTCGCCGGACAGCGGCACGATGGCCAGCATGAATACGAGCACGCCCATGCCGCCGAGCCAGTGGGTGAAGCTGCGCCAGAACAGCAGGCACTTCGGCAGATCCTCCACGGCGCGGAGGATGCTTGCACCGGTCGTCGTAAAGCCGGACATCGTCTCGAACACGGCGTCGAGATACGACGGGATCGCCCCGGAGGCCGTGAAGGGGACCGCGCCGACGAGCGAGATGAGGATCCAGCTCAGCGCGACCATCACGAAGCCGTCACGCGCGTGCAGCTCACGGCGGCGCTTCGGCCGCAGCAGGATAAAAAGCCCGCCGAGCAGGCCGCTGCCTGCGGCCGAGGCAAGCAGGACCCACAGCTCCGGCTCGCCGTAGATCACGGCGACGATGCACGGCAGCAGCAGGAAGGCCCCGATGACCAGCAGCACGTCGCCCAGCAGGGAGAGGATCATGCGGTAATTCATGCTTTCACTCTCCGCTTGTCCAGAATGTCGTCCAGATCGTCGAGGCCCGTCGCTGCCGTCACGACGACGACGGTGTCGCCCGGCTCGATGGTGTCGCGGCCGCCGGGGGTGATGATCCGGCCTTCGCGGTTGATGGCCCCGATGAGCAGGTTCGGCCGCGTGGGCAGCTCCATGAGCGGCCTGCCGCAGACGGCGGATTTCTCCGTGGCGCGGAACTCCAGTGCCTCGGCCTTGTTGCCGACGATCTTATAGAGCGTCTCGACGTTCGAGCCGAGCGAGTTCTGCATGGCGCGGACGTAGCGGACGATGTGGTCGGCCGCGATATAGCGGGGATGGAACACGCTTCCGAGGTCCATGCCCTTGATGATGTGGGAGAATGTCGTGCGGTTGATTTTCGTGACGATCTTCGCGCTCGAGACGCTGCGGGCATAGAGGCTCATCAGCACGTTTTCCTCATCGATGCCCGTCAGCGAGGCCACGGCGTCCATCTTTGCAATGCCCTCCTCGGCGAGCAGCTGCTCGCTCGTGCCGTCTCCGTGGATGATCGTGGCCTCGGGCAGGCGCTCTGCCAGCGAGTCGCACACGGCGGCGCTGGACTCGATGATCTTCACGCTCGCGCCGAAATCCAGCATCTGCCGCGCGAGGTAGTAGGAGATGCGCCCGCCGCCGAGCAGCATCACGCGCTTGACGGGGTTCGTCTGCACGCCGATCTTGTGGAAGAATTTTGCGGCGAGCTTCGGACTTGCCACCACGCTGATGCGGTCGCCTGCCAGCAGGGTGAAGCTGCCGTCGGGGATGTACACCTCGTGCTGCCCGCGCTCCACAACGCACACAAGCGCGCCGGACTGCAGGCGGCCGAGGTCCGAGAGCTTCATGCCGTCGAGTATGGAGCCGGGGTCGATACGCATCTTGTGCAGCTCCACGCGGCCCTTCGAGAACGTGTCGATCTTGATGGAGGCCGGGGCGCGCAGGATGCGCGCGATCTCCGTGGCGCTGGCCAGCTCCGGGTTGAGCGCCATGCTCAGCCCGAGGTCGTCCTGAATGAGGTGCAGCCCGCTCGTATATTCCGGGTTACGCACGCGGGCGATCGTGTTGCCCACGCCGAGGCGCTTGGCAATGAGACACGAGAGCAGGTTCTGTTCGTCCGTGGACATCACGGCGATGACAAGATCGGCAGAGGGCACGCCGGCCTCCACCTGCGTGTCCATGCTGATGCCGTTGCCCTCGACGGTCATGACGTCGAGCGTGTTGCCGATGGCGTCGAGCGCAGCCGTGCGCGTGTCGACGACGGTGATCTCGTGACCCTCGCGGAGCAGCTGCTCCGTCAGCGTCGCGCCGATCTTGCCGGCTCCGATGATAACAATGTTCATTCCCGAAAAGACTCCTGTATGGTGAATTTCAAAATGATCCAATTGATTTGATTACAACTTTGTAGCGGCGGTCACTGCGCAGCCGTTGGCGGCTTTGCCGCCTTACGGATGCGGC
>OHAD01001633.1_pt1 | contig 20319 bp, 20 predicted proteins | sample 1577011 | NCBI WGS metagenome assembly OHAD01 (sample SAMEA3541510, study PRJEB24748) | human gut metagenome | biome: human gut; feature: human-associated habitat; material: faeces | place: China | collected 2012 | reverse complement strand
TAGGCGGGGGAAATCTGCGTTTCCGCTGCGATCTCTTTGATACTCGCCGCCCGGTCTAAGGTTGCAATTGCCATATAAAAAAGGCCCTCAAGCGCATAACGGCTCTTGGTTGAAAGTTTCATTGCGCTTCCCCTTTTTCTACTGCCATTTTATTGTTTACCATTATACTATGGTTTCGATTTCAATGCAATAAAAACCAGATTTTTCCTATTGACTTTGTCATATATATGGAATATAATAAGGAAAAATTAATCCTGACTATTTTAATAGGAATTTAAATTTCTTTGTCAAATCTGAATGGAATGGAGCGACTGCAAATGAAAATCGCAAAAAAATTAACCGACCTGATCGGCCATACCCCTCTGTTGGAACTCTCCAACTATGAAAAGAAGCATGCTTTGGAGGCCACGCTCATCGCGAAGGTGGAATCCTTCAACCCGCTTTCCTCCGTCAAGGACCGCGTCGGTTTTGCCCTGATCCAAGATGCCGAGGAACGCGGCCTTGTCAATCAGGATACGACGATCATCGAGCCCACCAGCGGAAAGATCTATCTGGACGGCGAAGACATCGCCACCAAGAACAAGGTGGATCTGCGCCGGCATATCGGCTATGTCATCCAGCAGATCGGCCTGTTCCCCAATATGACGGTGGCCCAAAACATCTGCGTGGTTCCCACTCTGCTGAAATACAGTAAAGAGGAGTGCGACCGCATCGCCCGACATCTGTTGGAGATGGTCAATCTCCCCTATGAGCAGTACGCCCATAAATACCCCAGCGAGATGTCCGGCGGTCAGCAGCAGCGCATCGGCATCCTCCGGGCACTGGCTGCCTCGCCCCCCATCGTCCTGATGGATGAGCCCTTCTCCGCCCTGGACCCCATGACCCGCCGCTCCCTGCAGCAGGAGGTGCGCAACCTTCAGCAGAAGCTGCACAAGACCATCGTCTTTGTCACCCATGACATGGAGGAGGCCCTGGATCTGGCCGACGTGATCGTCTTTATGGACCACGGCAAGATCGTACAGATGGCTCCCCCGGAGGAAATGCTGGCCCACCCGGCTACCGGGCAGATCCAGGACTTTTTGGGCAAGTTCATTCAAACCAACTCCCCCAACGACCTCACTGCCGCCGACTTTATGCGCACCGGCGTTTACTCCGTCTCCGCCAACCGCGGCATCAATGAGTGCGTCAGCAAAATGCAGCGCCACAATGTAGACACCCTGCTGGTGGTAGACGATCAGGGCAAGTATCAGGGCACAGTCTCCATCGCCGACATCCGTCTCACCGGCCACGTGGTCAAGACCATTCAACCCCTCATCCGCTGCAACACTCCCACCGTCCACGCCCAGGATAACGCCAAGGACTGCTTTGACCAGCTCATCTCCAGCGGCGCCCCTTACCTCGTGGTGCTGGGAGACGGAGAACAAGTGGCCGGCATCATCACCAAAACCAGCATGGCCTCCGCCATGGCAGAGCAGCTTTGGGGGTGAGGCAGAGTGACATTCCACGACTTACCAAAGGCTCTGCTGGAACATCTGGGTTTTACCTTTGTCTCGGTAGCGGTAGGCTTTGTGCTGGGCGTGCTGCTTGGCATTCTGCTCTCTCGCCTGCCGAAAAACCTGTCCAAGCTGATTTTACCCATTCTCTCTATCTTCAACACCATCCCCGGCGTCGTATTTGTGGGCCTGCTGTTTCTGGTTCTGGGCATGCAGCCTATCACCGTTCTCATCGCCCTGTCCATCTACGCAACCTTTCCCATCCTCAAAAATACGTACGCCGGTCTCTCCTCGGTGGAGGGGCAGTATATTGAGGCAGCCAAGGGCTGCGGTATGAGCCCCATCCAATGTCTCGTCCGGGTGGAACTGCCTCTGGCTCTGCCCACCATCATCGGCGGACTGCGTATGTCCACCGTCTACACCGTCAGCTGGGCGGTGCTGGCCGCCATGATCGGACAAGGAGGCCTTGGCACCTTTATCTACGCAGGCGTCAGCGCCAATGACAACGGCCTCATCCTTCTGGGTGCCGTTCCCGCCGCCATCCTGGCCTTTGTGTTGGGCTCTTTGGTGGACGCCCTTCAGCGCCGGGCCGTGCCCCGTGGCATGCGGAAAGGGGGTGGGGACCTGTGACCTTCCAAGTGATCTTTGAGCACCTGTCCATGGTCATTGTGGCCCTGCTCTTTGCCCTCATCGCCGGCGTCCCCCTGGGTGTACTCTCCTACTTCTATCCCCGGACGGGCAAGATCATTCTCCGGGTGGTAGACCTCATTCAAACTACCCCCGCCCTGGCTCTGCTGGGTATCATCATGGTATTTATGGGCGCCGGAAAGCCCACCGTCATTGTGGGCCTGGCCCTCTACTCCCTGCTCCCCATCGTGCGCAACACGGTGTTGGGCCTCAACCAGGTGCCTTCCGCCCTGAAAGAGGCGGCCACCGGCATGGGCATGACCCGCATGTACCAGCTGCGGCGGGTGGAGATTCCCCTGGCCGCCCCCATCATCTTTACCGGCGTGCGCATCGCCGCCGTCAACGCCATCGGCACGGCGGTCTTTGCCGCCATGGTGGGCGGCGGAGGCCTGGGCAACATCATCAACACCGGCATCCGGCAAAATGATATGAAGGCCATTCTCAGCGGCACCGGCGTGCTCATGGCCATGGCCCTCATTTTGGATCTCATTATGGCCCTGGTGGAGCATCGCATGAACCGCCGCTCCGACCGCGCCCCCTCCCCTGCCGGTAAGCTGCTCACCCGGGCCGTGGCCGCGGTGATCGCGGTGGCCTGTGTGGCTCTTACCGTGTGGACCTTCCTGCCTCAGCAGGAGGACGGCCTGGTTCTCTACGAGGGGCAGTTCTCCGAGGTCCAGCTGGTCAATAGCATGATCAAGCAGCTGGTGGAGGACCGCTACGACCTCACCGTCACCATCAAGGATCAGATGACGGCTGTCAACAACTTCAATGCTATGACAGGCCAGGACCACAGCTGTGACCTGATGTACACCTGGGACGGCACCCTGCTGACCACCATCATGGGTCTGGACACCACCGATATCCCCGATGGGCAGACACTCTATGACTTTGTCAACGAGAAGATGAATACGGAGTATGACGCCCGCCTCATGGGAAAAATCGGTGTAAACAACACCTACGCCATCGGTGTGACCCAGGATGTGATGGACACCTATCATCCCACAAAAATCAGCGATCTGATTCCTGTTGCCGGCGAGCTGCGCTTCGGCGCCGAGTCTGACTTCTTCACCAGTGCGGGCAGTATGAAGTATGATCCCTTCGTTCAGTTCTATGGCCTGAACTTTGCCAAGGCCACCCCGGTGGACATCATGCTCAAGTACACTGCCATTGAGCAGGGAGCCTATGATGTGATAGTCGTCTACGCCACCGACGGTCTGAACATCCGGGCGGGCCTTACTGTATTGGAGGATGACCTGCACTTCTTCCCCGACTACTACGGCACCATTCTGGTGCGCAACGATGTATTTGAGCGCTTTGAGGAACAGGCCCCTGATCTGGAGGAAACCCTGTCCCTGCTCAACGGTAAGTTTACCGACCAGCTTATGAGCCAGCTCACCTACCGGGTGGACGTGGAGCAGGAGCCGGTAGACCAGGTAGCCCGGGACTTTTTGGTGGAAGCTGGTCTGCTGGAGCAGTAACTCTTCCACACCCTGCAATCAAAATGTGCAAAACGCGCCCCGTGTCAGTGTTTAAACTGGCACGAGGCGCGTTTATTCTGCTGCCGGGGAAATCAGGCCCGCTTTCGATATCTCCACGCAAGAATCAGGCCTGCCAGGAGCACTGCGGCGCTGGCTGCCAGCAGGACTCCATATTCGCGGTTTAAAGCGCTCTGATTTTCCCCTTTCATCTCCAGTTTCATAGGATCTTGTCCGCTTTCTGCTGCGGTGTTGGCCTGGGGACGCTCAGGAACATTGCCGTCCATCGGCAGGGAAGCTGAGTCTTCCCCTACAGGCAGATCGAATGGCTGGCCGCCGGAAGGCACTTCCTCCCCCTGGGGCTGAGCACTTATATCTTCCCGCTCCATAGGTCCGCCCATCCCGCCGCCCATGGCATTGTTCATGGTACCCATGTCCGAAATGCTCAGTTCCGAGGCATCCACCAGAGCGCTGCTGTCCTCCGCCTGGCCGTCAGAGGTGGAGGGGATGGTCCCGTCCAGCTGGCCCTGGACGCTCTCAGCCCGCAGCAGGCAGAACTGCTCCAGCGTCTCCACCCCCGTCTCAAACTCCTCATAGGTACAGAATTTGGTGGGGTCTTTTTCCACGTAGGTGGCAATGAGCTGCTTTGTCTGGGCCATCATCTGGGTAAAATAACCGCTGTCAAAGTAGGAGGAAATAAAGTCCGCAAAGTACTGGTGGTACAGCTGGGTGTACTCTTCACTCTCAAAAATCCAGGCCAACATGGGCCGGGAGTCCACGGTCCCGCCGGATACCGGGGTGTCAATGGGGTAGTTTACCATGGAGGTGGCATCCTGTCCGCCCTGGAAGCCGCCAAAGGCCAGGTTATAGTCCCAGGGAATCATGGACAGCTGACCGTCCTCTTCGTAGAGGTAGTAGTTGTGGATCATGGAGCCGGTGTAGCTGTCAAAGTTACACACAAAGTTGTGCACTACAAAGTAGCGGATCACCTCGTCCACATCTACCACACTCTCAATATTCTCACCCTCATTCAGCTGCTTGAGAGAGGCGATGAGCCGGTCCTTGTCGGCGTCGGTGATGTCGGTTTTGGCGTTGTCAAAGATATTGGAATAGCTGTCGTAGTCGTCATCGGTGTAGATAAGGGATACATCGCTGCTGCCCATGGAACCGCCCATACCGCCTCCCCGGCCACCGAACTGTTTATCCGTCTGAGCCGGGTCTGTGGTCTGACTGTCCGAGGCATCATCCTGAGACGGGACTGCGCCCGGCATATCTTGGGGCATAGTTTCTGTGTCAGACTGCACTTCTTCCCCAGTATCCGGCGGCGTCATACCGTCTGGCCGTTGGCCCTTCATGGCCTGTCGGTCCGGAAGGGTATTCTGACTCTCTTCGCCGCTTTGATCGTCCATCCAGTCCTCCAGATCAAATTCTCCGCCGTTGCCCCGGCCGCCGCCCATGCTCATGCTGTCAGGCTTATAGAGCTCTCCATAGTCGCTGCCGTAGTTGCGCTCCAGGAAAGACTCCTCCACCCCCTCCACCGCCAGATAGAGGCCCCAGTCCTCCCCGTTGACGGTAATATACACGTAGCTGCACAAATGGGCGTCCACGCCGAAATAACCCATCATCTGATAGGTGAGGTAGTCCTTCATATAGGTATTGTCCTGAATGATGTTGTTGAGACTGAGCTTATCCAAGCCGTGGTAGCTGATCGTACTGTCATAGTGGTCAAACTCAATTTTAAAGCTGTATCGGTCGTTTCCATAGCTGGCCACCTGGGTCAGAGAGGTATTGCCCTTGGCCCGGATGGCTACGTTGTTATAGCTCTCGTTGTCGATGACCACCGAGCACAGTTCGTACTCCTCGTCGGTACAGCCCTCCAGGAACCCCTCCCAATCATCCATAACGATGTCGATGGTGTGGACCCTTGACGTGTCAAACAGACGGCTCTCATATCCCTGGGTTGTGGAGGCCGCCTGGATACCTAAGGAGGGAGCGTTTAGAAAGACTCCGGTCACCACCAAGGCTAAAAGCAGAGCCAGGCAGCAGATCTTGTCCATGTATTTATGGGTCGACATGGTCTGCTCCTTTCTTTATCCCATATAGTCTCCGTTGTAGCTGACCAGCACGGCGCTGGCGACTCCCTGCATCTCGGAGAGGTCATTGATAAAATCAGTATTCTCGTCTTTCATCCGCACCTCCAGGTTCAGCTCCACGGCTCCCTTCTGGACTGTCTTACTCTTGACGGTCAGGCGCTGGACCTTTTCCTTCAGAAATTCCGTAGCTGCCGCTTCGCTCTCATGTCCGTCACAGCGGAGCACTACAATATAGGGATTCACATGGGACTTTTTGTTGGCAAAAATCAGCAGGAACACACCAATAAATACGCTGCCGAATACAGCCAGAGGGATGAGTCCCGCCGCCAGCACGATACCTGCGGCAATGGACCAGAACAGGAAGGCAATGTCCAGTGGCTCTTTGATGGCGGTGCGGAAACGGACGATGGACAGGGCACCCACCATGCCCAGGGACAGCACCACATTGGAGGTGACCGCCAGGATAACCAGCGTGGTGATCATAGTCAGGGCCACCAGAGTCACGCCGAAGCTGGAGGAGTACATCACCCCGGCAAAGGTCTTTTTGTAGATAAGGAAAATAAACATACCCAGGGCAAAGGCCAGCACCAGTGCCAGGGCCATATCCAACAGGGTAACGCTGGTCATGTTCTCCAGGAAGCTGGATTTGAAGATGTCTTGAAAAGTCATTGTGTTCTGCTCCTTCTTGATTGTTCGCGCTCACCCGTAAATCCGGCAGGCGGCGTATTTGGAAAAGGCCGAGGTGTGAGTTCTGGGTACCTGGGCCAGGTCTCGGATCAGAGAAGGCAAAAAGCCGTCCCACTTTACCTCCAGGATGGCGGGAGCGTCCCCCGCTGGAATGGTTACGCAGTCCGGATTTAAAAAATCCGTGTTTCCCATGGCAGTACGGATGTTGTAATCCAAGGTCACCCGCACATTCCCCGGGTCGTAGACAAAGGGCTCCCGGGTATAGTCCACAATCGTCCGGGGCCGCAGACCCTGGGTGGTCATTTTGAAGCACAATTCCCGGACCAAGGGCTCTTTGCTGTCTGCCAGCCTGGTAACATCTCCGCCAGCTACGGCTTGGACCTCTTCCCAGTTCAGCCTGGCCTGCTCTTTGCTGCACAGGCCACTGTACTTGCTCTTTTTTTCCAAAAAAACTTGGGACAGATCTCCGTTGTAGTACCGGACCCGAAACTTTCCCCGGCTGTTTACTCCATCCAGCTTTTCCCTCAAAGCTTTGTCCGCCAGATTGTCAAAATACAAGCTTCGGATCTGGTAGCTCCCGTTTACCGCATGTTGGTCCCGTTCCAGCACCGCTCCCAAGCGGGCACGGAGGGCCAACAGATCAGAGTAGCTGATTTCGTGCTTCCACTCGTGACGAAACTCCATTTCGCGGCCTCCTTTCCATAGGTGGCTAGTATACTCTGTCAACCTTAGTTCAAGCTTAGAGAATATAAAATCAGCGGAGCAAGATATACCTGCTCCGCTCTCAGCCTCTTTTTTTGCACGCTTTCCTATGGTAGCCGCTTGGAGGCAACAATGCGTGGATTCACATGGACCATACAGTGCTTTACCATAGGGAACCGGCGTTCCATGGCATGATGTACCTGCGCCGACGTCTCATGGGCCTCAGCCAGCGGAACTTCCCCATCTGCAGCAATCTCTACTTCCACATAGATTCGGTTGCCAAACAGCCGGGTCTGCAGCCGGTCCACACCCAATACCCCCGGCTGGGCCAGCACAGTCTGCCGCATCTCCTCCTCCATCTCCTCCGGACAGGCGGTATCCAGCATTTTTGCCGCGGCATCCCGGAAGATGTCCCAGGCCGCCTTCAAAATAAACAGACAGATCACCACACTGGCTGCCGGATCCAGCTCCGGGATGCCCAGCCTCGCTCCGCAGATCCCCACAAAACTGCCCACAGAGGACAGCGCGTCGGAGCGGTGGTGCCACGCATCCGCCATGAGAGACGGAGAGTTCAGCTTCTTGGCCGCCGCTCTGGTGTACCAGTACATAGCCTCCTTGGACACGATGGAGAGAACCGCAGCCGCCAGTGCCACCCGCCCGGGAATGGGCAAGGCGTCCGCGCCTCCCAGGATGTTTCCCACTCCGGTCCAGCCGATTCCAAGCCCTGTCACGGCCAGCATAGAGGCAAGCAGGATGGCAGCCATACATTCAAACCGCTCGTGGCCAAAGGGGTGCTCCCGGTCCGCCTCCTTTCCCGCCAGCTTGACACCGGCAATCACCACAAAAGTGCTCAGCACATCGGATGCGGAATGGACAGCGTCAGACACCATTGCCCCGGAATGGGCCACCAATCCCGCAGCCAGTTTCAGAATGGTCAGCACCACATTGCCCAGGATCGTGACAACCGAAACTCGTATTGCTCTGGCTTCTCCGCTTTTTTGATCCATACTGTTACCTCCCATTTGGAACATATTGCTGTGGCATTCATCTGTTTAGCCTGTTCCAGGGGGTACACAAAGACACCCATGGAACATATTTTTGTCCCACAGATGCCTCACCATCTGCTGCCGCCGCAGCGGCCCGGCTCCTTTACGGCCTGTTCCGTATGGGGCGCGCCGCCCCAACCATGTTCTCACCCTCAGTCTATGCCCTCCTCTTCCCTTTGGTCACTGCATCCCTTGTCAAAAAAAGTTCACACTTTTCGTATGGTACAGGCTTATCCATTTGTGTTAAAATAAAATTGTCCCCAAAGGAGATTCTCTGCATCTATTTTTCCTTACCAAAGAACAGGAAGGCAACTCTATGGACAACAATTTTGCCTCTTCTATCGATTCCAAGCACCGCCACCCCCGCAGTCTGGCGCTGCGCTCGCTGGTGCTGCTGCTCGGCTTTGGCTGTGCGGCATCTCTTCTGCTGGGCAGCTGCGCCCATCCCCGTATCCTTCCTCTAACAGGTTGGCTGCCAAAATCCTCCCTGTCCGTCTCCATCTCTCGAACCACCTCTCACTGGAAGGCTCCCGATGATACCCATGTTTGGAATCTGACTCTGGTCAATCCCTGGAACCCTCTTCCGGAGGATTATTCCATCTCTCTGAAGCAGGTAGAATCCGGCCAGGCAGTAGATCAGCGGTGCGCGGAGGCCCTGCAGGCGATGATGGATGACTGCCGGGCTGCCGGCCTATCCCCTCTCATCTGCTCCTCCTACCGTACCCAGGAGACCCAGCAGGGACTGTATGACGCCCAGGTCAACGATTTTCTTGCTCAGGGCTACTCCAGAAAAGAGGCTGAGTCCATGGCCGCCACCATAGTGGCCCTGCCCGGCACCAGCGAGCACCAGCTAGGGCTGGCGGTAGACATTGTGGATCAAAACTATCAGATCCTGGAGAGCTCCCAGGAGGACACACCGGTCCAACGATGGCTGATGGAGCACTGCTGGGAGTATGGTTTTATTCTCCGCTATCCGGAAGAGAAAAGCGATTTAACCGGCATTATCTACGAACCCTGGCACTACCGCTATGTGGGTGTGGAAGCCGCAAAAGTGATTACCCAGGCCGGGATCTGTCTGGAGGAATATGTGGGAGCCACTGCAAAAGCCGTTCCTGACTCTTTCTCTTAAAACTTCAGCCGTCCTTCTCTATGCAGGAGAAGGGCGGCTGTTTATTCTCAGATCACTTTCAATTTTTAAAAAAGAAAACGTCCTGAAATCGTTTGATTTCAGGACGTTTGGTGGAGATAAGCGGGATCGAACCGCTGACCTCTTGAATGCCATTCAAGCGCTCTCCCAGCTGAGCTATACCCCCATATTTTGTTGTTTTCTTTTCTTTTTCTTTGCTGTCTCTCGACTGCTTGTTTATAATACCACAGGCTTTCCCCATTGTCAACGCTTTTTTCAAAATATTTTTCATTTTTTCTGGTCTCTCCGAAAAGAGGAGTTTTACCCCTCTTTTCACAGCATCACAGAAGCTTGAAACTTACGCCCATCATATGTGTAATCACAATAGTAAATGCCATTTTCTTGCCTGGGACAGATGCGTTGCCATCCTTTTCCCATGCATTCTCCTCTTGTCAAACCCGTAGGGCAATGCTAAAATAAAAACATATTTTTTGATTTGTTTTTATTGTGGAAGGAGGTCAGCACCATGCCCAGGGTGGCCTATTCCCTGGAAGAAAAACAGCGGCTGCGGCAGCAGCTGGTGGCTGTGGCGCTGGAGCTGATGGCCAGACAAGGCATTCAGCATACAACGGTGGAGCAAATCTATCAGAAGGTAGGGATCTCCCGCAGCTTTTTCTATTCTTTTTTCCCCACCAAGGAGGACCTTGTGGTGGAAGCCCTCTATCTCCAGCAGCCCCGGATCCTGGCTTACGCCAAAAAATTGATGGAAGATCCGTCCCTTTCCTGGAGCGAAGGCGTGGATACCTTTCTCCGCTCCTGCTGCTATGGAGAACAAAACGGCATCGCCGTGCTGACCATCGAAGGACAGCAGCATATTTTCCGCCGGCTGTCTCCAGAAAGCTGTCAGATCTTCCGGCAAAAGCAGGCTCATCTGTTCGGGAAGCTCCTGGAATGTTTCGGTGTTCCGGCCGGCCCCCGGCAGGTGGCTCTGTTCACCAATCTTTGCCTGACGCTGATGGTCATCCGCCGAGCAATCCCCCAGACTCTGCCCCTTTTAGTGCCTGAGGCCGCCGACGAAACGGCCGAGTTTCAGATCCAGGCAATCATCCGCTTTTTGGATGAACTGCGCCAGTGATCCCCTTTTCCGCCTCTGTCCTGGGGCGGAAAAATTTCACCCACAATAAATACAAAATCAAAAATTCATCTTTATTTCAGGAGGAAACATCATGGGACTGTTCAGCAAACTTTTCAAAGGTCCAGAAATCGACATGGAGAAAAGCCGGCAAAACGCCGGGAAGATGCGGGCGCTGTTTGACCAGGTGGTGGAAAACGGCAGTTCCTACCAGATCATTTTTGGCTACACCGAGGATGTGAGCCGGTTCAATTACGGTTTTGTCCACGGCAGCAAGACCAAAATCGGCAACTTGATCGTGGGCTGGAACGAAGAGACCCAGACCATTGTGGTGGTGCCCACTGTGCCCGATCTGTCGGGCTGCGGCGATCCCACCTATTACCGACGCTCGGAAATCCTCAAGGCCTACCGGAACAAATACCCCACCGATGCCTTTATCATTTATCCGGGCAAGCGGAATTACATCGGCATCAATGCCTATGACTGGCTGGAAGATGAAAAGCTCTATGTCTATGTATCCCAGGAAAAGGAACTGGCGGCCTTCACCGACTTTTTCCTCCATCGCTTTGCCACAAAATGACCATCTTCTCTTTGTTCCAGCAGGCCGGAGCGATTTTTCTTCTGCTTCTTTTCCTCTTTCTTCTGGGAAATCTGTGGTTTCATCTGGTGGAAGGCCTTTTGAAAAAAATCAAAGGCATCCTTTTCCCCCAAAAGGAAGTCCCCTGGCATACTTTCCCCAAGGAAGAGCAGAAGGACCAAGACTTGCAGAACCGATAGTCGGAATCAAAAAACAGTGCAATCAGCACCTGAACCAAAAAAGGACCGCCCTTAGGCGGTCCTTTTTTGTCCTATTCCAAATCTGTAAGCGATCTTTTCCCACAGGCGGCTTTCTTGATCCGTTTAAAACTCCATATCCCGAAAGCCGGAAAAATCCACCATCTTATGATGATAGGCAGCGGAAAAATAAGCGGCGGCCTCCGCCGGATCGGAAACCACATGCTCCCACAGCTGAGGGCCTGACTCACCGGGAAAACCCACTTCCACCATGTATTTTCCCTGATCCGGTCCCTGATTTGCCACAGCGCACTGGATAAACCAATATTCTTTTTGGTTTTCCGGGTTCTTCTGCTCCAGGATGAGATAGCTGTCCGTGTCCTCATCCAGCCCATATAGTCCCTCCTGGATCTGATCCCAGGCGGGGTCGGAACAGCCGCCTTCATCCCCTACGGTGAGAATCCAGAACCAGTCCTTTCTGGGCTGAGGAAGCCCAGGCGCTTTTTTCTTTCCCCAAGGGAACAATGCCATATCCATTTCCCCTGCCTTTTCCTATTTCCGGCGGACCCACTTGCCGCCGAAGAAGGTCTTCTTATAGTTCTGCAGTTCCTTCTTGGCTGGTTCATAGTCGCCGGCCTTCTGGAGATACGCCACACCCTTGGCAATGTCCTCCGGGCCGCCCAATCCCCGGCCATAGAGATAGCCCAGAAGATAGAGAGTGGTTTTGTTGTCCCAGTCCACCATCTCCAGGAATTTACGGGCCATGGCGTAATCCCGCGGGGTGCCATCGCCGTAGGCGTAGCATGCGCCCAGATAGTGCGCCCCCCAGTTGTTTTCGGGAGCCTGGTCATAGGCCTGCTTCAGCAGCTGAAAAGCCTTGGCATAATCCTGGGGTACGCCCTTTCCCTTGTAATACATCGCTCCCAGACGGTTGGCACAGCCCACCGGATGTTTTCCGACCTCCAGGCCCTTGTGGTAGCATTCCGCGGCCTTGGCCGGATCGGCCTCCACGCCCTGGCCCAATTCATAGCAAATGCCCAGATAGAAGCAGGCCGACAGTTCTCCGCCTTCCACAGCTTTTTTCAGGCAGCGATATGCCTCATCGTGTCGCTGGGCCTCCTGGAGGTCCGAGCCATACCGATACAGATAGTTGGGATAGCCGTACTCCGCTCCCACGCGGTTGATATCCTTGGCCTTCTCCGGCTGGGGAGCGATCAGGTCCTCATCTCCGTTTTCATAATAGTGAATCAGGTTGTTGCCGCCCCAGAACACGCCGCCCCGGAAGGCCTTCCAGAACCAATCCTCACACTGGGAAATGTTCTCCCGCAGATAGGACCGGAAGGCATCCATGCTGGGGAAATCATCCCGGCTCTTGCCCTGGATGCGAAGGAAATCCCACCAGAAATAGGAATTGCCTACGGTGTACTGGCAGAAAGGCTCTCCGGCCTGTGCCTTGGCCAGAACCTGTTCAAAGGCTTCCTGGATGCTGGCAAAGGGCATCTTTTGCTCCAAAGATTTGGACAGCTCTCCCGACCGAAGCGCCACAAGCACACCCAGAGCACTGCCCTGCTCTACCGCTTTGTGCAAAAGCTTGGTGGCTTTGCGGTCATCGTCGGGAAAATGGTGGCCCTCCCACACATATTGATCGCCGCAATAGCACCGGGCCAACAGACAGGTGGCATCCCCATCCCCGGCCGCCGAGGCTTGTTCCAGGCTTTGAAGCGCCTGCTGACCCCGCCCAGTCCACATCTGATAATGAAGATCTTTAAGCGCCTGTTCTACCGTGTCACTGAAAAATCGTCCCATATCGTTAAACCCCTTTTCTTTGTTGCAGTTGGCCAGGGAAGCAAGATCTGATCTACCGCAAGATCATATGGATACAATGACACCCATTTACCATCCCAGAATCTGTCAATCCATTCCCTGGTGCCGCTCTATCGGACCGATACCGCTGTATCTTTCCTTTCTTATTATAGTAACAGAAGAAATCCATTTCAATCCTGCTTTTTCAATTATCATGAACAGGCAAAAGAATCTTCCACAGGGTGTCACATCTCTCCCCTTTTCCATAAGAAAAAAGGAGTCCAGACTCAACACAAAAACCATACCAATGAAGGAGCGGAAGCAATCATGGGAATGCCTGTTATTTCGTCCAGCAACACCACAAGATCCCAGGCCATCACCGACATCATCCAGTCGGTGGCTTTGAAGGAGGCCGCTCTGGCCCACATTCTCAACGCCGAGGGAGAAAAACTCCAGCGGGTGCTGGCCTATGAGACCATCGCCGCTGAAACCATTCTTCAAACCAATAAATCAGTGGAATCCATGGTGGATTCTGTGGCCCAGCTGGAAACCGTTCTGAAACAGAAACTGGACCTGTTCGGAGACTGCAGCTGTCCCAACCAGCCTTCCGTTTAAGTCCATCCACCCACTTTTGCGGCGCGGCCGTCTTGGGCCGCGCCGCATCCCTGGAAAGGAGCACCCTGTGAAAGTTCCATTCTCACCATGTTTGCCGGGCTATCCTCCACCTATTCTCTGGTGAATGTGGTGGCCGATCAGCTGCAAATGCTGCTGGACGCCGGACTTTCCGTCAAAATGCTGGTGAGCGAAAACTGTCCCGACAGTGAACGCACCGGCATTTTTGCTGACCCCCGGCTGCAATGGGTGAAGATCACCAATACCCTAAACGGACAGCCCATCCATTGGCGGGATTACTCCGCCCCTACCGGCTCGGTGCACTCCACCTTCTACCAGGAAGCCGACGCCATTGCCCAGGACTTTGTCCGCCATTTGCAGGATGTGGATGTGTGCATCCTCCACGACATTCTGTACCAGGGCTGGCATCTGATGCACAACATCGCCTTGCGGAAGGCTCAAACAGAGCTGCCCCATCTCCGCTTCCTTTCCTTCACCCATTCCCTGCCCGTCCCCCGGCCAGAGACCATGGAAGCCCCCTTTTCCGCCCGCTTCACTCCCATGCCCAACACCATCTTTGTCTATCCCACCCGGTCGGGCCTGCCTGCCCTTTCCCGGCAGTACGGCGTTCCCCTGGATCAGTGTGCCGCTGTGTATAACTGCCTGCCTCTCCTTTCCTCCATGAGCCAGGATGTGCAGAAGGTGGCCCGGCATATGGATCTGCTGGGAGCCGAGGTGCTGGCCATCTATCCGGCCCGGCTCACCACGGGCAAACGACTGGAAAAGGTGGCCGCTTTGTGCGGCGCCATCCAAAAGGTATCCTCCCGCCAGACCCGGGCGGTGTTCTGCGACTTTCCCTGCGCCGACATTCCCCCGGCTCTCTACAAAAAAATGATCCGCACCGAAGGGAAAAAATACGGTCTGCCCGCTGACAATCTGCTCTTCACTTCCGACATCGGCTATCCTCTGGGCTTTCCCCGGGAGGGTGTGATGGAGCTGTTTCAGCTGTCCAATCTGTTCATCTGCCCTTCCTATTCCGAGTCCTTTGGCCTGACGGTGCTGGAAGCCGCCAGCCGGGGAAATTTTCTGGTACTCAATCAGGCGGTGCCGGCCCTGCAGGAACTGGGTGAAAAATTGGGAGCCTACTTTCTCCGCTGGGATGCCCGGAACTTCGGCTTTGACACCCGGGAAACCTACAATCCTTCGGAACAAGCCTATTATGAGGACCACGGCCGGGATATTCTGCGCCGGATGGACAGCGATCCCGCTCTTTTTGCCAAAACGCTGGTGCGCACCCATTACAGCCACCGGTGGGTGATGGAAAACCAGCTGCTTCCTTTGCTGAAAAAATAGAGGCTCTTGCTCCATGAAAGAGAAGAGGGTATACTGAAAACAAACACGCCGGAAGGAGATTCCCATGCCCTCATCCCCTCTTTATCCCTATACCCTTCTTCGCAGCAAGCGGAAAACACTGGCCCTCCAGATCACCCGGGAGGGCGAGATTGTGGTACGCTCCCCTCTGAAACTGCCGGAAGAAGAGATCCGCCGCTTTGTGGCGGAAAAGTCCCCCTGGATCCAGAAGCATCTGGAACAAATTTCTGCCCGGCACAGTCAGGCCCTGCCGCCCCTCTCCCAGGAAGAGCGGGTTCGGCTGGGAAACCTGGCTTTGCAGGAGATTCCCCGGCGGGTAGAATATTTTGCCCCTCTGGTGGGGGTGGACTATGGCCGCATCACCATCCGGGCCCAGCACACCCGGTGGGGCAGCTGCTCTTCCAAAGGGAATCTGAATTTTAATTTCCTGCTGGTGCTCTGTCCGCCGGAAGTGCTGGACTATGTGGTGGTGCATGAACTGTGCCACCGGCTGGAAATGAACCACTCCGCCCGCTTCTGGAAGGAAGTGGAGCGGGTGCTGCCTGATTATTGCTCCCGCCGCGGGTGGCTTCGGGAACAGGGCGGCCTGTTGCTGGACAGGCTGAAATAGTCCTCACTCCCCCTTTGTTTTCTTCTCCCCCTGGATACAGTGCAGATCGCTGCATCCAGGGGGATTTTTGTTTTTTACCTCTTCCCTCTGTTCTTCTCTTGACAAACTAACAGTGTTAGCGATAACATAACTAATCCTGTTAGTTTTGAAAGGAGCAAAGTCTATGGGTTCAAAAGGACTGACCAAAGAGATCATTGTGCAGGAAGCCGTGGCGCTGATCGAAGAAAGCGGCCAGTGGGTCATTTCCCTGCATGAGCTGGCCAGACGGCTGCAAGTGAAAACGCCGTCTTTGTATAACCACATTGCAAACACAAAGGATTTGCAGCGGGAAGTGTTCCGTTGCGCCATCCACCGGTTTGTGGAAAACCAGAAGGCCGCCATCGCCGGACAAGAAAAGGATGAGGCCATCCGGGCCTTTGCCCGGGCCTACTTCGCCTTTGCCGCAGAAAACAAAGGACTGTACCGGCTGATTATGTCCATGCCGCTGAACAATGACGAGGCAGAAAAGGAAATGGCCGTGCCGCTGCTGGAAACCGTGATGGAGCTGCTGGCCGGTTACGGCCTGAGCCGGGAGGACTGTGCCCACTGGCAGCGGGTCCTTCGTGCCATTCTCCACGGTTTCATCTCCCAGGAAGATCTGGGGTATTTCTACTATTATAAAGACACCGAGCTGGAAAAAAGCCGGGAGGTTGCCATTCAGTGTTTTCTCAATGGCCTCCATGCAGAAGCCAGCCATATAGAATAGGAAGAGGCAGAAAGAATGCAGAAAAACAACAATGAACTGTTTACCACCATGCCCGTGGGCAAGGCGGTGGCCAAGCTGGCCATCCCCACGGTGATCAGCCAGATCGTGGTCATTTTATACAGTCTGGCGGACACCTTCTTTGTGGGACAGATCGGCGACCCCAACCAGCTGGCGGCCTTGTCCATCACCTTCCCCATCTTCACCCTGCTCACCGCCGTGGCCAACCTGTTCGGCATCGGCGCCAACAGCGTGATCGCCCGAAGCCTGGGCAAAAACGATCAGGACACCGCCAAAAAAGCCTCTGCCTTTGGCTTCTGGGCCAGCTTTGGCGTGACGGCCATTCTGGCCATTGTCCTGGGGCTGTTCATGAAACCCATCCTCACCTTTTTCAAAGCCGATGAGCTGACCTTCAGCTTTTCGGCCCGGTATCTCCTTTGGGTGTTTGTCATCGGCGGTCTGCCCACGGTGGCCGGGTTGATCCTGGGCCATCTGGTGCGGGCCGTGGGCAAAACCAAAGAGGCGGGCATCGGCCTTTCCCTTGGCGGCATTATGAACATCATCCTGGACCCCATCTTCATCTTCGAAAAAGGGGATACGCTGTTCAACGGCGCCCTGACCATGCCCTTTGGCTTTGGCATGGATGTGTCCGGTGCCGCGGTGGCCACCATGCTTTCCAACACCATTTCTATGGTGTATTTCTTTGTCATTCTGGCCAAAATCCGCAAGCACACCGTTCTGAGCATCAATCCCAAGCGCTTCTCCCTGGAACGCAAGGTGGCCTTTGACACCTGCGCTGTGGGCTTCCCGGCCGCCGTGTCAGTGCTGCTGGTGTCGGTGTCCATTGCCGTGCTCAACGGCCTGCTGTTGGGGCATGAAAACGGCAACATCCTCTCCGCCGCCTACGGCGTCACCTCCAAATGCGGCACCATCGCCCTTCATATCAGCATCGGTATCGCCCAGGGTGTGATGCCCTTGATCGGCTTCAGCTACGGCGCCAAGAACCACAAGCGGGTTCACCAGGTATGCAGCCTTTCCTTCAAGATCCTGTGGATCTTCTCCATTCTGTTTCTCATCATCGTGCAGCTGATGCCCGAAGCCATTGCCGGCATCTTCACTCCCCATGCCGAAACCATCCAGGTGGCCGCTACCTTCATGCGGTGCTGGAGCTGGTGCGTCATCGGCATGAGCCTGTTCAATATGTATAATTCAGTGTTCCAGGCAGTGGGCAAATGGAAGGCCTCCCTGCTTCTGGCCGTGCTTCGTCTGGGGATCATCTTCACCGTGCTTTCCTTTGTCATGGACGCCATCTGGGGCGTCAAGGGCCTGATGTGGGTGCAGGCCGTCACTGACACACTGGCCTTTGTCATTGCAGCAGTGCTCTACGCCCGCTTCAAAAAGTCCGTCCTTCAGGAAGTGAAGCAGGCCCCCGCCGTACCGGCCCCGGCCACCACCAACCGGGTGATCGCTATCAGCCGGGAATTCGGCAGCGGCGGCCGCTCCATTGGCAAACAGATCGCCGCCAAGCTGGGTATCCCCTGCTACGACAGCGAGATCATCGACAAGATCTCGGCGGAGACCGGCTTTGCCAAGGAATATGTGAAAAAATATGGCGAGTACGCCATATCGGACAGCCTCTATAACAACGCCCTGGCCGGCCGTACCTACAACGGCCAGTCCGATGGGGATAAGCTGTGGCTGGCCCAGAAGAAAGTGGTCACCGATCTGGCATCCCAAGGCCCCTGCGTCATCATTGGCCGCTGTGCCGACTACATCCTCCGGGACATTGCCGATTGCTTGACGGTGTTCATCCATGCTTCCGATGAAAAGCGGGCTGAGCGGATCGTCTCCATCTACGGGCACCGGGAAGACGCCCCCGAAAAAAGAATCCGGGACAAAGACAACAAACGGAAAGCCTATTATGAACTGTACACAGGCACCGTCTGGGGTGAGGCGGAAAACTACACCCTTTGCCTGGACAGCGGCGTTCTGGGAACGGAACGCTGCGCGGAGATCATCCAGAGCCTGTACTAGGCCAGTTTCAAAAGGCCGGGAGTTTATCTCCCGGCCTTTTTGCTGCTATGGCTGAAATTCTGCCTCCCCGCTTGTGATGACCTCCACATCTCCTTCGGCTTTCATCTGCTGAAAGGCCACGCTTCCCAGCACCACCAGCAACACATTGAAAAGGAGGAACAAGGCCACTGTAATTCCCACTGCCTTCCAGATCCGCCGGGCCCTGCGGTTCTTTTCCGCCAGCTGACGGTTGAGCTCCACCAACTGCTCCACCAGCGCTTCCTCCTGTCCCCGGCTTTCCCTTCTTCCGGTTTCTCCACAGAGCAAATGGGATATATCGGTCTCCAGCACATCGGCCAGCTTCACCAGCAGATCGGCATCGGGCACCGACAGCCCTTGCTCCCATTTGGACACCGTCTGCCGCACCACATGAAGCCGCAGGGCCACCTCCTGCTGGGACAGTCCTTTTTCCTTCCGCAACTTTTTCAGGTTTTCTCCAAACATCACTTTCCCTCCTATGCTGCCCACCAATATAGCAAAGGCGCCATAAAAACACAAGCAACGCAAACTAACATAGGGAAAATTTCTGCATCCTCCCTTCTTTCCCCAAGAACCAGTTGATAAATCGGGGAAGATGTATTATAATATCTTTTACAGCGGCGCTTGCCAAGGCTGCACTAACCGGGGAGTCAGCGGTTCCTTATCACCTGAAATCCGCTATATGCAGGGGTTAATTCCGTTTCAGAGGATTCGTCTTTTTGCCGTCTGCCTCGTATGTAAAGCTGAGAGAGATCGGTCCCGCGCAACAGACCGCCGTGAACCATGTCAGGCGGGGAACCGAGCAGCATTAAGCGGCACAGTCTGTGTGCCGCGGCCAACCGGTTTTGAGCCGAGCATACGGGTTACGGGCAAAGGGCGTCTTCGAGGAAGCGGTGTGCAGCCTTGGGAGTCGCCGCTGTTTTTTGTTTTTTCGTTTGTGTTTCTGCTTTCTTGGGAGGGAACTTTCGTGTCTCATCAGGCCCTTTATCGCAAATGGCGACCCATCACCTTTGACGATGTGGTGGGCCAGCAGCACATCACCGCCGCCCTCAAGGCCCAGGTCCAGACCGGGCGGCTGTCCCATGCCTATCTCTTCACCGGCACCCGGGGCACCGGCAAGACCACCTGCGCCAAAATTCTGGCCCGGGCGGCCAACTGTCTTTCCCCGGTGGACGGCAATCCCTGCAACCAGTGTGAAAACTGCCGGGCCGTGCTGGAAGATGCGGCCATGGATGTATCGGAAATCGACGCCGCTTCCAACAACGGCGTGGACAACATCCGGGAGATCCGGGAGGAGGTCAATTATGCCCCCACTGCTCTCCGCCTGCGCACCTATATCATCGACGAAGTGCATATGCTGTCACCGGGCGCTTTCAACGCTTTGCTGAAAACCCTGGAAGAGCCGCCGGAACACGCCTTGTTCATCCTGGCCACCACCGAGATCCACAAGGTGCCTGCCACCATCCTTTCGCGCTGCCAGCGGTTCGATTTCCACCGCATCCGTTCGCGCGTCATCGCGGACAGACTTCTTTATATCGCGGAACAGGAGTCGTTTTCCCTTGCGGACGACGCGGCGCTTCTGATCGCGCGCCTGTCGGACGGGGGTATGCGCGACGCGCTTTCTCTGCTCGATCTGTGCGCTTCGTTTGGAACAGACATCACCGTGCAGGCGGTGACGCAGGCAGCCGGGCTGGCCGGGCAGTCGCATCTGTTTGAAATCGCCGATGCGGCGATCGCGCGCGACCCGGCGGCGGCGCTTTTGGTCGTCGGGCGCCTGAGCGAACAGTCGTGCGATTTTTCGCGTTTGTGCGAACAGATGATCGGCCATTACCGCAATTTGATGATTGTCAAAACGGTTCGTGAGGCGGACGATCTTGTGCAGGGCACGCCGGAAGATTTGGAGCGTCTGCGCAC
>OHAD01001607.1_pt1 | contig 20507 bp, 13 predicted proteins | sample 1577011 | NCBI WGS metagenome assembly OHAD01 (sample SAMEA3541510, study PRJEB24748) | human gut metagenome | biome: human gut; feature: human-associated habitat; material: faeces | place: China | collected 2012 | reverse complement strand
TCGCAATGATTTCCTCCGGGCCGAACTTCCGGGAGCACTTGCAGGCTTCCAGCGCGCGGTCCAGGTGGGCAATGGCTGCCCGGCACTGTTCCGGCCCGGCCTGCGGCGCACGGCTCAGCAGCACCCGGCCTGCATTGGCCGTCTCGGAGGCCAGCAGATATTCCGCCTGCGGCGACAATGCTTCCGGCAGCATGGCGTCCACAATGGCGATCACATTGCCGATGCGGTACCAGCGGTCCAGCGGGTCGTCCCGCAGCACGTCAAAGAATTCGTCCACATCAAAAATGCCGCTGGGTTCCACCACCACCCGGTCAAAGCCGCGCATGGCCATGGCGATGAGCTTGGTGCGCATGCGCCGCTGGTGGGTGTCGCAGTCACACCCGCCGCTGATGGTCTCCAGATCGCACCGGTCGCCCAGCAGGTCCTGCACCAACATGGCATCCACGTTCACCGCGCCGAAGTCGTTTTCCAGAATGCAGACGTTGTGCCCCTGCTCCACCAGATACCGGACGTACCGGCGCAGAAAGGTCGTTTTGCCGGCCCCCAGAAACCCGGTGATCAGATCCACCTGTACCATTTTTTCAAAGCACCTCCCGTGCCGTTTTTCGTTCCACCCCAGTATACCGCAGCGCCCGGCCAAACACCAGAGGTAAATTGGCCGGGTGCCAAATTGCATTCCTCACCGTATAAAAAGAGCAGGATATTCCAGTTCTATATGGAATTTCCTGCTCTTTTGGGCGGTTCAGAAGCGCTTCCCGCGGTTGCTGTCCTAGATAGCTCGGATGATCTCCGCTGCCTCCGGGGCAATGGGGTCGGGCACAGCGGCCGGCCGCGCCAGGAAGTAGCCCTGCAGCAGGTCGGCCCCCAGGTCGATGACGGTGCGCATCTCGGCGGCTGTTTCCACACCCTCGGCAATGATCTGCATGCTGCGCGGCTGGGCGTAGCGCACCACGTTGCGCAGGATCTGCTGCTTGTCGGGGTCCGAATCAATGCCGCGGATGATGCTGATATCCACCTTGATGAACCGGGGCGCCAGCTCCAGCAGGCTGCCCTCGTTGGAGTAGCCGCTGCCGTAGTCATCCAGCGCAAACATGCCGGAGAAGCCCGGAGCGTGGCGCTTGGTTTCCAGTGCCTCCCGGTTCATCTCCTCTTCCTCGGTGATCTCAATGACCATCTGGCGGCGCAGCTCGTGCCAGCGCTGGTCCATATACTCGCTGTCCTCCCGGCGCAGGCTGACGCTGGCAATGGAGTTGATGAAGATCAGGGCCTGCCGGTCCACGAGATTTTTGCTGCGCAGGTCGTCAAATTCTTCCAGTGCCTTGCGGAAGGTCAGCCGCTCGATCTCATACAGCGCGCCCTGCTCCCGGGCCAGCTTCATGATGGTGGCCGGAGAACGCAGGGTGGGCAGGTCCGACCGCATCAGTGCTTCGTAGGCGTGCACCCTGCCGGTCTGTGCCGAGAAGATGGGCTGGAAGTAGTAGTACACCCGCTCTTCGCTGATGAGCTGGTGGAACTCCCGCCGGGTGCGGGCGATGTAGGCCTCCTGATTGTACACGCCGATGTCAAAGTCCTTCATCTGCCCCTTGGTGGAGTGCTTGACCTGATACATGGCAAAGTCTGCATATTTTTTCAGGGTCTCGATGTCCCGGCCATCCTCCGGGTACCAGGCCACGCCGCCGGAAATACTGATGTGCAGGTCGCTGCCGCTGGGCAGTACCACCACGGCCTGCTGCATGGCGCGGGTCAGTGCTTCCAGCTTTTCGCGCAGCTGCTCCCGGCCGGGATAGCCGTAGAACAGCAGCAGGAACTCGTCGCCGGACAGGCGGGCGCACACGGTGCCCGGCGGGCTGTGCTCCGCAATGCAGCGGCCGGTGTTCTGGATGTAGTGGTCGCCCCAGTCGTGGCCATAGGTGTCGTTGATGTGCTTGAGGTCGTCCAGGTCCATCATCAGCAAGGCTGCCACGCCCAGCCGCTCCGGATTCTGGAACAGTTCATGACTCACGCGGTGGAATGCCTGCCGGTTGTACAGGCCGGTGAGGACGTCGTAGTCGCGCTCCCGCTCGATGCGCAGGCGCTCCTGGGTAGCGGCGGTCACATCCTCGGCCAGACCCACCTGCACCCGGTCCTCGGTGGTGACCCGCAGCATGATATAGCGGGTGCGGCCGCCCTGCACCACGGTCAGCACCTTGTCCCCCTCCGCGTTGACGGTGCAGGGGCGGGCCAGCTGGATGTGCTCCAGCAGTTCTCCAAAGGTGCGCACGGTCAGGCTGCTGCCGTCCACCTCCGGGGCACCCAGCAGGGCAAAGAAGTTTTTGGTCACATACACACTGCCGGTGTCATACCGCAGCTCGTAGCCGCCCAGCTCCACACTGGCCATGTCCATGATGCGCAAAAACTTGGTGGAGTTGGTCACAAGGCTGCTGTTCAGCTGGGTGATGGCCTCCGCAAAGCGGTCCAGCTCCCGGATGCCGGTGTGCGAAAACTTGGGGAAGGTCTGTTTGCCGTTGGCTGCCAGCACCTCGCAGTAGAGCTGCTCGGCGGGGCGGGCCAGACCGCGGGACACCAGCAGGCTGCTCACAGCCCCCAGCAGCAGGGTGAGGAGCACCGCAGAGGTGATGACCTGCTGCACGGTGTGGGCAAAGCGGAACAGGATGCTGCTGCGCACCGTGCCCACCAGCAGCCACTTTTCGTTGGAGAAGGGCGCGTTGCGGCTGTACAGGTCCAGGCTCTGGACCGCCGCATAGCCGGTCTCGTTGTTCAGCGTCAGCCAGCGTTCGCCGTCCGTCTGCCGGCAGTTGATCTTTTCCACGCCCGCGTCGATGACGTTGGCATCCAGTCCGTCGCCCGCCATCAGCGTCAGGAACAGTTCCGGGTCCGACAGGCCCGACGTTGTGGACACCAGCAGATAGGTACCCTGCCCGCCGTCCTGCAGCTCCTGATACGGCATCTTGGTTTCCAGATAGCTGGTCAGGATCTCCACACCGATGACGCCGTACACGGTGCCGTCCGGCAGGATGAGGGGCTGGGAGTAGGCAATGGCCGTGCGCTCGTCACCGGTGAGCTTGTAGGTCTGGGTGAGCCAGCGGCCGTAGTCGGCGGCGTCCAGCTTTTCGTCATCCTCCCAGGCGGTCTGGAACACGGTGCACGCAAAGCCGCCGCTGGTCAGGCCGCGGTAGCTCAGTGCAGTGCTCCAGCTTTTGTCGGTGGTGATGCCCAGCTTCTTGACCACTGCCGCACTGGAACGCTCGATCATCAGGTCGGCTTTGCGCTCCGAGGGGCGGGCGTCCGGGTCCAGGTCCCGCAGGTACACGCTGGGCATGGGGCTGCCCACTTTCTTTTCCGCAAGGTCGTGGGTGTTGATCACAAGAAAGATGCCGGTCACGGGGCGGGCGCGCAGTGCACTCACCAGATAGGGCGCGGCGGCCTCCATCAGGGAGTCAGCGGCCTCGCTGCTCTGGTCCATCGTGTCCAGCGAAATGGTGCCGTCCTGCAGCATCTGCTGGGTCAGGTTGTTGATGGTGGTGGAAATGTCGGTGAGCTCCTGTGCCTTGATCAGCATATCCTGCAGATAGCTGGCACGGTTGCGCACCTGCATGTTCACGATCTGCTTGGCGTTCTGGTTCAGCCGCCCGGACACATTGGTCAGGCCGATGCCGGTCGACAGCAGGATCACCTCCGCCAGCAGCACCGCCATCATGGAAAAGAGGATGGTGCGGAAGATCGGCTTCTCGGGCCGGTGCGCTTTCCACGCACGGTACTTTTCGGCAGGCTTCATGGCACTTCTCCCCTTTCCCGTCGGTTTCCGGTCGTTACGCTCAGCCGGCGTACTCCTCCAGTGCAGTGCAGATGCCCCCATACCAGGCATCAAAGTATTCGTCGGTGAGGAACTCCGCTTCCGCGTCGGCGGCGGGCTGGCCTGCGGCCACCCGCTCCTGCACCGTTGCACGGTCGGCAGAGGCAAGATCGCTCAGACTGTATTCCAGCACCTTGCGGGCCTTGCTGCCGCCCACAAAGGCACTTGGCGTATAAAGGGTGTTGTTCTTTACGCTCTGGACTGCATTCGAGAGGATGCGCTCCATCTTCGGGCTCAGTTCCAGGCCGCTGGTCTTGATGGCCTCCATGTCGTTGGCAGCCGTGGTCACCGGCAGGTAGCCGGAGTCCACCGAGAAGGAGATGTTGTGTTCCGGCTGGGTGAACCACTTGAGGAACTCCACCGAGGCATTGATCTCTTCCTCCGTACCGGCGGTGACCACCATACCGGCACCCTGCTGCACGGCCACATCCTCGCCGCCCGCAAACTTCGGGCTGGGCAGCACCGTCATGTCGATGTCGTAGCTCTCGGTGTCGTTCACCATGACCTGCGCGGGGAAGAAGGTGGCGCTGGAGCTGGAACCCACATAGGCCAGCACATTGCCCACCTTGATATCATCGCTGCGGAAGCGGCCGATAGCGGCAAACCACCCCTTGACGAAGGGCACATAGTAGTTGTCCCACAGCTTGCGGGCTACGTCCTTGTCAAAGTTCAAGGTCATCTTTCCGTCCTGCACCTCGAACAGGGTGTCGCCCAGCTGCCGGGCCCCCACCAGCATGTAGTTGGCCATGGCGTCGCGGCCGAACAGAGCCTTGCCGTCGTCCGGCTCCGGCGTCTGGGCGTCGGTCCAGTCATAATAGGCACCGGCAGTGGCCACCAGCCCTTCCACGGTGGAAAGGTCGTCGTAGGCGGCACCGGTGGCCTGGGCAAACTTCTCCCAGTCGGTCTCGTTCAGGAACATCAGCTCGGTGGATTTTGCCACCGGGAAGATCTTCATGCTGCCGTCGCCGTCAAAGTCGCCTTCGTCCAGGTAGCCCTGCACATACTGGGCGCGCTCGTCCTCGGTGAGGTACTGGCTCAGGTCCACCAGCATGCCCATCTGGTCCAGCGCATAGGCGGTGTCAGCATAGGCCGAGAAGATGTTGGGCATGGCCGCAGCACCCACCTTGCCCTGGGCCGCATCCATCACGTTGGTCTCCAGGTCGCTCACGCTGCCCTGGCTGGCACTTTCCACCCGGATGCCCTTTTCGCGGCCGGTGGTCTCGTTGAACTGGTCCACCAGCTTGTTGAAGCTTTCCAGCTGGTCACCGTTGTAATAGGTCCACACGGTGATATGGGTCACCCCGGCGGTGCCGCCGGATTTTCCGGTGCTCTGCGCTGCGCCGCCGCAGGATGCACAGCCCAGTGCCAGCGCCGCAGCGCACAGCAGACTGACGAATGCTCGAATGTGCTTTTTCATCGTAACGCTCTCCTCGCTTTTCCCACAGCGGCACCCACTGCTACTTATCCGTTTAACTATACCACGCTTTCCGGGGCGGTGTAAACCAAGCGTCCCAAAATCGTACCAAAATCGTCACATTCACAACAATCCTGCTCAAGTTTCAGGCATTATTTTCACTTTTTTCCGGCAGCAAAAAGCCGCCGGGCAGGAAACCTTCTCCTGCCCGGCGGCCTTCTTCTTTTATGGTGTTATTTCCTGCGGCTTACTTGCCCATGGCGTGCTTTGCGGCCAGCATGCCGAAGGTGTAGCAGCGGCCCAGGGACAGGCCGGTCTGGTGGAACGGATAGTCCGCGCCGCCGTAGAACACGCCGCCCACGTTGCCGACGCAGTACAGGCCGTCGATGACGTTGCCGTCAGCATCCAGAGCCTGACCGTTGGCGTTGGTGTTCACGCCGCTGTCGATGGAGGACACGCGGATGTGCTTGCGGATGCCCCAGAAGGGAGCGGTGACGATCTTGTGCATGTAAGCGCTCTTCTTACCGAAGTCCACGTCAGTGCCCTTGTCGCACAGCTCGTTGTAGCGGTCGATGGTCTTCTGCAGCTCGTCTGCAGGCACGCCCAGCAGACCGGCCAGCTCTTCGATGGTGTCGGCCTTGTAGGTATCGATGAGGTTGGTGAACACGCCCTGCGGGTTCTCCACGGCACCTGGGATGTACTTGGTCATCACCTGCTCGGGGATGGGGCCGTTGGCGTAGCTCATGTAGTCGTTATCGTAGATCTGGCAGTACCAGCCCAGAGAACCGTCCGGATGGTTTGCATCCACGTTGTTGCCGTTGAACTTGGGCACATACTTGGTGATGTTGCCCATGTAGACAAAGCCGGTGTCCTCGTTGCAGAAGCGCTTGCCCTCCATGTTGACGTACAGGAACGGTTCCTCGTACATCAGGCCGGAGTCGAAGTCGTGCATCATCTTGGTGTGGCCCAGATTTTCCATCTTTGCACCTGCATCGATGGCCATGATGTGGCCGTCGCCGGTCTTCTGGTACTGCTTCTTGTCGAAGCCGTCCACATCGGGGCACCAGCGCTTGACCATGGCCTCGTTGTTCATGTAGTCGCCGGTGGCCAGAATGACGCCCTTGGAAGCGTTGAACTGGATGTACTTGCCGTTTTCGTCCTTGGCGATAACGCCGGTCACCTTGCCGTTCTCATGCACCAGCTTGACGGCGGGGGTGTTGAAGAAGGCCTCCAGATTGGAGTTCTTGGCCTGCACGTTCTCCAGCACAGTGGCCAGCACGTCGCCCACGTTCTTGGGCTTGGGGCCGATCCACGGAGCAAAGAAGTAGCAGTGCTCATCGCCGAAGTCGTAGGTGTCCATGCGGTCCTTCCACACGCCGGTCAGATCCTGGCTGGTGCACATGTAGGCGAAGATCTCCTTCTCGTCGTTGTGCAGCAGGTCGGAGGGGTTCTTGTTGCTGTCCACGAGGCTGCCGTCGCCGTACTCGGTCTGGTCGGTCAGGCCGGCGCGATTCAGGTACCACATCAGGGCCTCTTCGGAGTTCTCGACGTAGGCGTTCAGCAGGCTGGTATCAGCGCGCCAGTCGCACAGGCCGTTGGTCATGTGCACCCACATCTTCTTGCCCGCGTCGGTGGACTTGGACTTGATGATGGCGGAACCGCAGTTGCCCTGGCTGACCACGATGCTCTGCTTCTGCAGCAGAGCCACATGGCCGCCCAGCTCGGCAGCCCAGCCTGCGGCGGGCACACCGGCAGCACCGGCACCCACAACGACCACGTCAAAGTCCTTGGTCTCGTCGGGGGTGATGTCGCCCAGCTCACAGACAGAGGACTCCACTTCCTCCACGCTCAGGCCGTCGGGGACAACGGTCTCGGCCTTGTTGGCCTCGGTGGGGGCAACGGCCACGCCCTTGGCCTGATTGATGCAGCTCTCGGCAGCCTTCCGGATGGCATCGGAGGTGATGGTAGCGCCGGAGTGGCCATCCACCTCGCTGGACTGTGCGTCCAGGATCTTCTTGACCATCTCATCGGCGATATCGGCACCGTAGCCCTTGGTCTCGTTTGCAACGTCGATCTGCACATCGGTGATGGCGTCAGCGCTGAATGTCATGGTCACGGTGACGGGGGTGGCGGTGTTGATGCCGGTAGCGGTGGCGCTGTAGGTACCGGCGGTGTAGGTACCGGCGGCAGCGGCTACGCTGCCGGAAGCAGCCTTGTCGCCGCAGGCGGTCAGCAGACCGGCAGCAGCAGCGCCCAGCGTAGCGGTGCGCAGGAAGTTGCGGCGAGAGATCTTTTCGCTCATAGTGTGTTCTCCTCTTTCTTCTCAATCGTGTACTCTGTCAGAGCAGCAAAGCCGGAAGTCCGACTTTGTTACTTGCTAAACAAAGCTTACACGTTAGAGCAGCGCGAAGGTCAAGGGCCATTTTGACAAAAATATCACAAAAATTTGTCTGATATAACAAATTCTCGTGATATTGCAATTTTATGTATATATTTTTGTCCGCGTCAGATGGTAATTCACGATGCTCCCATCGGGCTGTTCCCGGCTAGCAGTGATGCTGCTGAAGGTCTCGCCCACCGCACGGAAACCGCGCTGCACGATCTCCGCATGCAGGTCGTCCAGCGAGTCCCACCCAAAGGACCCGCGATAATCCTTTTTCCAAATGGTCGTCAGATAGTCTCCGCCACACACCACCTCCACATGCTTTGTGCGCTTCAGCCCCAGCCTGCGGGCGGCATCGGCCTCAATCATAAGGCCGTAGTCGTACTCGTTGCGTCCCACCCGAAACTGCTCCATCACCCGCCGGGGCAGGCGGCTCACCCAGCGGGTCGCAGGCATACATTCCAGCCATTCAGCCTTTTCCTGCTGCAATTCTTTATCCCGGTCTGCTGCTTCTTCCTGTGAGAAGGTCAGTCGCCACATTTCCGGGAAATTCTGCACCCAGATGCGCCCGGCATTCTGTTCCAGTGTGCGGTACTGCTCCCGCGTGTGTTCCAAAAAACGGATGGCCAGTTCGTCCAACACCTGCCTGCGCCGCAGCTGGGCGATCTGATGGTTGAACATGGCGTCGCTCTGCTCCACCGTGGGTGCGCCGATCAGCTCCCGGCATTCTTCCAGCGAGAGCTCTGCCGCCCGCAGTTCCCTGCACAGGTTGAACCGCCGGGTATCAGTGACTGTATAGTAACGGTAGCCGGTATCCTCGTTGACCTCGGGGTGGATCAGGCCCATTTTTTCATAGTAGCGCAAAGTATGGGTTGTAACACCAAGCAGAGATGCCATCTCACTGATGGTATAGCGCATAACAGTAAGCTCCTTTCCGGGCAGCAGAACCTTAGAGCTGCTCGAATGTTATTTTTCTATCCATCCTTATTATATCGTATCCGCGCACCGTTTCAAGTAAAAAACTTTGCCGTTCTCCGCCGGAAAATACCGGGCAGCAAAAACAGGGCGTTGACTTGGATGCCGTGACCGGCAGAGAGTAGGACTGCGTTTTAACAGAATGAATCCAACATCTTAAACCTGCTGCATAAACAAAAATCCGCCGAGGACACCTCCCCAATGGGAAGAGTCCTCGACGGTATTCGTTTATCGGGTATGCTGCGGTCGGAGATTGCTCTTGTCCTCCGCAAAAAACAACTCCACATTTTTCTGTGCTTTCATCAATTGTTGCATCTCATTCCGTACTTTGCGGTAGGCATCATATTGATGCCGTTTGATTCTTACGCCTGTTCGTATAAAAATAGGAGCTGTCACATTGCAACAGCTCCTTCTTTGTTTAAACTCAGTGGGTGGTGCCCATGTTCACAGCGATGTCGCTGTCACTTTCCACAATGGCTTCCACAGCCTTTTCCAGACCGCGTGCGATCTGGTGCAGATCCATGCTGGGGGTGCCCAGCGGCTTATTCACGACCTGCTCCATGGCGTAAGGCACATGGATGAAGCCGCCGCGCACGCCGGGGAACTTCTTGTCGATGAGGTACAGCAGGGTGTACATCAGGTAGTTGCACACATAGGAGCCTGCAGTGTAGGACAGGGCAGCCGGAATGCCGGCATCCTTCATCTTCTGTACCATGGCCTTCACAGGCAAGGAAGTGAAGTATGCGGTCTCGCCGTCCTCGCGGATGGTCACATCCACGGGCTGGTAACCGGCGTTATCCGGGATGCGGCCATCCATGATATTGATGCCCACCTTCTCTGGGGTGATGGCGGAACGGCCACCTGCCTGACCGATGCAGATGACCACATCGGGCTTCGAGGCGTTCATGGCAGCTTCCAGCACTTCACCGGCGCGGCCAAACTCGGTAGGAACTTCCTGCTTGATGATCTGGGCACCGGCAATGGTGTCGGGCAGCAGCTTCACAGCTTCAAAAGCAGGGTTGACGGACTCGCCGCCAAAGGGATCAAACCCAGTAATCAGGATTTTCATAATGAATTACCTTCTTTCTCAGATATAAATGGATGGCTCTAGAACGGTCAGTTGTCCGTGATCCATGATCATGCGGTTGTCCACATAGATGTTGGGGTCATGGGTGACCAGATCGAAGTGTCCGGTAGCATCCTGCACACCGCCAAGGGCGATGTTGCGTCCAAAACCAATGTGGAAGGTGCCGTAGGTGGATTCGTCCTCAATATAGCAGTTGCCGTCGCAGTGGGAGTGGGTGTTCAGCCCGATGCCGAACTCTGCGGCCACCACCATATCTTCAGGGTCCTTGAAACGTTGCAGAAACTGTTTGAGCCGTCTGCCGCTCTCGTTATCCTCAATGTCCACGATCTTGCCGTGCTGCAGCTCCACCCGCACCGGGCTGGATACCACGCCGATGTAGCCCATGGAACCATCCAGGATCAGGGTGCCGCTGGTCTCAGTCTCCACCGGGGCCACATACACCTCCACGCTGGAGGATGCCAGACCGTTGCCGTCGCGGCAGCAGCCGTTGAAGAAACCGGGAGTGCGCCCTTCAATGGTAAAATCCAGATTCGTGCCAAGGTCGGTTGTCACATGGATCTTACTGGCATTCTGGTAGCAGTTCATAATGATGCTGGCCATAATGCGGCTTTTGGGCAGGCTCATGTTCAAAAAGTCGTAGCTCAGCAGCGACTGGCCGTTATTTGTGCTCAGCGGCAGCGAGAGAAACCTGTGCCGCCGCTGCACCACCCGCTTGACCGCCCGCGTAGTGATCAGCGAATATTCCGTTGCACCGATCACGGCATCGTAGGGGTCAAAAGCGTCCTCGCGTTCATCAAAGTACTGGCCCACCTGTTCATGCAGGTCGTCCAGCAACAAAACCTCAGCGGTGGCCCCCACCGCTTTGGCAGCTGTCTGCATGGCCTGCACTTCTGCGGCATAATTCAGGCTGGATACGATCAAAAGACGTTCTCTTGTACGGAGCCGAACCCAGTCTTTGACAATAATGTTGGCACCGTGCTGAATTGCTTGTTCCATTCAATCACTCGATCTAATTTTAAAAACTACAGGTTACAGCGGGACAGACGATCACTTCAGCATGATCATCACAACGATCTGGACGACCAGCATGATGATCGCAACAGGCACCTGATTTTTGATAACGCCCATGGGCTTCTTCATGTCCAGCAGAGCGACAGGCACGGTGTTAAAGTTTGCAGCCATCGGGGTGCACAGGGTGCCGCAGAAGCCGCAGGTCAGGGCCAGCATACCAATAACGGTGGGGTTTGCACCGTGTGCCAGAACGAACGGATAGCCAATGCCCACGGTCATAACAGTGATGGCAGCGTAGGCGTTGCCCATGATCATGGTGAACAGCATCATGCCAATGGCGTACACCACAATACCGGCGTTCACATTGCCCTCCGGGACGATGTGGCTGACGATGTCAGAAATCACGTCACCGACACCAGCCTTGGTGAAGATGGCGCCCAGACACGCCAGCAGCATGGGCAGCATGGACAAGGGACCGACGGTGGACAGCATACGTTCGGAATCGTTCAGGAAGGTGGAGGGCTTGTTCTCCTTGTTCATGATCATCAGCAGGATGACGGATACCAGCACGCCGATGGCAACGCCGTTCAGAGCAGACAGGCCGATGCCCAGACCGGTGATGGCGCAGATAACAGCCATCACGCCGATGCTCAGGGTAGGAGCAAAGATCTTCATGCCGATCTTCTCATAGGCAGCCTCGGTCTCAGCCTTGGTAGCAGCAGAGACGGCACCCTTCTTCACCTTCTTGAAGATGGCGGGCAGGCACATGACAACGACCAGAATACCACTTACCAGAGCGGGCAGCCAGCGGCCCAGTGCGATCACAACGCCCAGAACAGCCCAGAAAATAAAGGTGCCCACTGGCTCGGAGTTCTCTTTGTCCTTCAGGTTCTTCACGCCACAGTTGATGCACAGCAGGCCGATAATGATGTAGATGACTTCCATTACCTTATTGGCGAGGGTGACATCAGCACTTGTAAAAAAGCTCATTCTTCTGTCCTCCCTTATTTATAGTACTTCTGAACCATCTTGCGGTCCTTGATGATGTAGAACACGATCGTAACGGCGGTAGCAATGATGCACACCGGCACTTCAATGGCAGCCAGCGGGGCCAGCTCCACTTCAATGCCCAAGCCGGCCAGGGTGCTCTGCACCAGCAGTGCGCCGGAGCCGCCCACAAACAGTACCTGACCAAAGAACCAGGTCACGTTCTCCATGCCGGAAGCCATGCCCTTCAGCTCCTCAACATGATCCTCGTTCGGTTCATAGCCCCGCGCCACAATGGCGCCTTCCGCCATAGGCATGATCACCGGGCGGACAAAGCCGGCCACGCCGCCAAAGCCCACATTGAAGGCGGCAAAGACCGCACGCATAACACCGTAAATACCAATGACCAGACCGGAGGTCGCGCCCTTGAACTTGCCGATCAGCGCCGCAGCTGCCTCACGCAGGCCGTTGCGCTCCAGAGTGCCAGTGACCAGCATGATAATAATAAAAATTGCCATGCTGCGGTTGGCCACAAAGGTGCTACCAAGGGTCTCCAGCAGGGTGACAGGACCCAGACCGCCCACGATCGCAGTCACAACGGCTGCAGCCAGAATGACGAGAATGGAGTCCAGCTTCAGCGCAAAGCCGACGATGACGATGACAATGCCAAGTAATTTGAGTAGTTCCATAATTTCCTTCCTTTACAGAATTATATTTTCCCGGCGAAGAACGCCGAAAATACATGGATGTGTCTGATTTATGCGTTGACGAATGCCGCCAGCAGCACCGAGAAGCCCAGCGCCGTGAGCCACAGCGGCACAAGACGGCGGCGCAGATGGGCGGAAATATCGCATTTTTCCAGCACGCCGGAAGCCTTCATGGGCACTACGGTAGTGGTTTCAGGTACAGCGACCTCGCTGCCGTAGGGGTTTGTAGAGGTGAATTCACCCTTGCCAGTTTCGCCCGGACAAGTATACACGCCAAAATAGGAGGTAAGGATGCCGCCCTTTCCGGCTGCTGCCTTGCTCACGCGCACGCGCTCCACGGTGAATGCTTCCGCTTTGCGTTCTTCCACCAGCAGGTTTACCCGCATCATGTTCACAAGGTTCAGCACCGACGAAACGGCAATGAGCACATCAAAAATTAAAACTAGAATGAGCAGTGGATGCATAAGCGCTGCCTCCAAATCAGAACGAATGCAGCGCCACTCCACTTCGGATACAACTCTGCATCTTTATAGATTGTATTATTATATCATAACTGTGACGGAAAAGTAAACAAAAACGCTTACATTGTGGGGAAGTTGTATACAGATTGAACAGGGGCTGTTGCACAAGCTACAACAAAAAGACCCGCGTTATTTGGCCAAAAGGTAACAGTCTTCTCGACGCTATTCGTTTATCGGGTCTGCGTTTTCTCGGTGGTGTCCTTTTCCTCCGCAAAAAATTGCTCCACATTTTTCTGTGCCCGGACCAGTTCCTGCATCTCGTCCCGTGCTTTGCGGTAGTCCGGGTAGGCTGCTTTCTTCTTGGTCAGCAGCTCTGCGAACTCCGCATAGAGGTGCAGAAATTCTGCCGCCCACTGCTCCGTCAGGTGGTTGGGGACAACAAAAAGACTTTTCTGACACAAGCCCAGTCGTTTTGTCTCCATAGCGGAGGCTGCCATCTCGAAGGTCTTCCCTGCTCCCACTTCGTGGTCAAGCAGCGTATTGCCGCCATAGAGCACGTGCGCAATGGCATTGCGCTGATGTTCCCTCAGACTGATTTCCGGGTTCATTCCGACGAAATGAATGTGTTCGCCGTTGTATTCGCGGGGTCGGGTGCTGTTAAACAGTTCGTTATACTGCCGCACCAGCGAAATGCGACGCTGCGGGTCCTGCCAAATCCAATTTGCAAAGGCATCTTTGATGGACTGCTGCTTCTGCTGCGCCAGCATCGTTTCCCGTTTGTTCAGGACACGCTTCGGCTTTCCGTCGTCACCCTCAATAGTGTCGTAGATGCGCACATCCTTCAGATTGAGCGTTTCTTCCAGAATTTTATAGGCGTTTGCCCGGGATGTGCCGTAGGTTTCGCAGGACATGATGTCGCCCTTTCCCATTGCGGTTTTGCCCTCAATGCGCCATTCTGCAGTGCGCTGTGAGAACTTCACGTTGATGGAGTGCCGCATATAATACGGAATCTGGAATGTTTCCGCCATAAATTTCTGGATAATCTCCGGGGCAAGCCATGTGGCACCCAGACGCACATCAATTTCCGACGCTTCCAAATCTTTCGGCTGTGCTTTAAGCAGCGCCTCTGCATTGACAGCGAATTCCGGGTTCGTTTCAGCGGCAAGCTGTGCAGTACGCAGCTTTGTGCGCACATCGCCGGAAAGGTATTCATCCGCCATCTGCCATCCTGCTTCCGGGTCGGCAGGGTCAGCATTGGGATCTTTGAAAATCACGCCGGATAATTCGCCGGTAATCTGCGCATATTCGCCGGGTGTGCCAAGAAGCTCTGCCATATAGGGCAGGTCTACCTTACCATGTTCGCCAATCGACACGGCAAGCGCTTCACTGGGAGAATTCACACTGGTAATGACACGCTCCGGCCGAATGGTGCGCTGAGTGAACATGTCTGCCTTTGATTTCAGCTGTCCCTGTTCATCCAGATTTTCCAGAGAGCAAAGCAGGTAGTAGGAGCTGTCATCTTCAAACAGCCTGCCGTTTTTCCGGTCATTCAGCAGGCCGTATTGCGCGGTAAAGGCATCGTAGACAGCATTCAGTTGCTCCTGTGCTTCCTTGATATCTTCTTCCGGGTAATCGTTCAGCTGCCGGTCAATCAATTCGTTGACAATCTGCCTCAGTTCTACCATGCCGACCACGTGGTCTTTAGCATTGCCGGACAGCTCCACCTGCGTCATGACAGAGTTTTCGCGGTAATAAACCTCTCCTTCCACCACGGTATAACTGAAGTTCTTCACATCGGGGTCTGCAGGCAGGGTCCTGCGCTCCGCTTCCGTCTCTGCAATGTCCGGCACCTCCGCAGCAGCTTCCAGATACTGCCCTTCCAACTGCTGCACAGCCTCACGGAGCTGGTCTGCCAGATTTGCACCTTCTATCGGGACGACCGTAGCTTCTTCTTTGCCATACTGTGTGCTTTCGGTGGTCAATTTACCCAGAATCATCTCCGGGTGGTCCGCAAAGTAGCTGTTGATGGCGATGCCATCTGCCGTCTTTCCCAGCTGTACCCATGCAGGTTCATGGTCTATGGGGCGGTCGCGTTTCTGCAAAAAGATGATGTCACTGACAACATCGGTGCCCGCATTGGCGCGGAATGCGTTGTTTGGCAGTCGGATTGCTCCCAGCAGATCCGCACGCTCCGCAATATGCTTCCGGGCAGCAGAATCCTTACTGTCCAGCGTATAACGGCTGGTGACAAATGCCACAATGCCGCCGGGCCGCACCTGGTCGATGGCTTTCGCAAAGAAATAATTGTGGATGCTGAAGTTCAGCTTGTTATACGCTTTGTCGTTGACTTTGAAATTGCCAAACGGTACGTTGCCGACCGCTAAATCGTAGAAATCCCGCCTATCCGTGGTTTCAAATCCGGCCACTTTGATGTTGGCCTCCGGGTACAGCTTTTGGGCAATCCGGCCCGTGATACTGTCCAGTTCCACACCGTACAGGCGGCTGTCTGCCATGCTCTCGGGCAGCATCCCGAAGAAGTTGCCAACGCCCATGGACGGTTCCAGAATGTTTCCGGTGCGGAAACCCATGCGTTCCACCGCATCATAGATGGCACGGATGACAGTGGGGCTGGTTATAGTGAGCGTTCAGAACAGAGCCGCGGGCAGCTTTGTATTCCTCCTCGGAGAGCAGCCCTTTCAATTCGACGTACTCCTTTGCCCAACTGCTCTTGTCCGGGTCAAAGGCATCCGCCAAACCGCCCCAGCCAACATACTGCGAAAGCACCTGCTGTTCTTCGGCAGTGGCACCGCGGTGCTCCTGCTCCAGAGTGAACAGCGTTTTGATGGCTTTGATATTCCGGGCGAACTTCTGTTTGGGACCGCCTGCGCCGAGTTCCTCATCCGTAATACGGAAATTTCCGGCGAGCTCCGGAGCACCTTCTTCATTCAGACCTTCTTCTGCAGCGGCCGCCTCCGGGGTCGTCGGCACCTCATTGACTTCTATCGAAACGGGTGACTTATCCGAATCTTCACCGGGCAGCCCCAATCCATCCGAGAGCAAAAATGGCGGTTTCGGTTCCTGCTCATACAGTTCCCGTACTACCGCCAGCGGTGCTTCCCGAAAAATCGGCATCCGCAGTTCTGCAAGTGCCATGTCCTGCAGAGTAACACTGTCCTTGTCAAAATCAACCTTGTCTACCCGGAATTCCCGGCCTTCCATGTGGACAATGGAACCGACCGGCAGATGCTCCTCTCTGCGCAGATATTTGGTCTGATGGTGCGTGCCATCTTCATTCAGGCCGGCAAGGTAGATATTTTCACCGCACTCCCACAGCTGCTTGGCACGATACACCCACTGCTCCCTGGGAAAACCGGTGACTGTCACAGTTCCCAGCGCCGTTTCTCTTTCCAGCAGCTTTCCGCCAGTCAGTTCACAGATTTTCCTGGCATCCTCGCCGTAGAACTCGAACTGTCCGTTTTGCTCAAAACCTACCAGTGCATCCGGGTACTGTACTTTCAGCGCATTATATTCGGCGGCACTGTCGGCATTTAGTCCAAAATACAGTTCAATCGCGCTTTTTTCTTTATCTGTCAGATAGCGGTCGGCCTGCATCATCAGATCAATATATTTTTCCACCTGATTCCAGCGAAGAAATATCTTCTGATGGTCCGGATAATGTTCAAATGTCAGTCCCTTGCTGTCGTGGTCAAGCCAGCCACTGCTTCCATCCAGATAGGTGTGCGAACATCCACCGGGACCGTGCGGTGCATATTCTTTGGCAAGCGCTTTTGCCCGGAGTTTTCGGTCAGGCTGTGTCTGATAAATCTCCCAAATCCGAAGCTTGCTGTTTTCAAAGTTAAAACCTCTCCGCAGTGCTTTTTCAATATCAGCTTGTGACAAAACAAAAGCGGAGGACGATTTCTCGCTCTCCGCTTGGTCGATGGATTCGATTTGCTGTGCTTCCGTGGGGATGGCCGCTTCCAGAAAACTCAGCTGTAAATCAGCTCGGTCAGGATCATTTCCTCCGCCTGCGCTTTCAGGCTGTTCATGTGCTGCACCCACGCCATCTGGTTTTTTCTCCTTGTCCGGAGCCGGGTTCCTCTCCAACAGTTCTTTCATCAGCTGCTGCATCCTGTTCTCTGCCGTCTGTTCCACCTCCCACAGGTGCGGGTACAGGGCGTTTCGCCGCGGTGCCGTATCAGACACGTCAAAGACATAGTGCAGGCGCGGGTATCCGCTGGATTCGTCCAGCAGAGCGATGCCCTTGGAACCACGCCGGACGTAACGGTTCATTTTATTGTTCCATACATCATACTCGGCACAGGCCGTAGCATCCGGTCTTTGGGCATAGATCATCAGCTGATCCGGGTAACTGTATTTGTACAGCCGTGCCGCTGTGATCAGAAATTCTGCCCAGTGCTCCCACTGTCGCGAAAAGCTGTCTGCCGTTTTGCAGGCAAGTGCAAGATATTTTTCGGTTTTGTTTGGCATTTTGGCCTCCTTCTTTAGTTTTTAGGGTATAAAAATAGCGGGCAACCTTTTTGTGGTCGCCCGCTTGGGGGAAATATGTAGGTATTAATCCGCTGGAGTTACGGCCTGTTCAAGTTACGCTCAATAACTTTGGTTACTTCTTCCATGTTAAGGGGCTTGGAAACATGACCGTTCATGCCTGCGTCCAGAGATGCCTGAACGTCCTCCGAAAAAGCATTTGCCGACAATGCGATGATGGGAATCTCTTCTGCATCCGAGCGGTCAGCATACATTGCTCGGATTGCCTTTGCCGCCTGATGTCCATCCATTTTAGGCATCATAATGTCCATCAGGATAATATCATAAGTGCCCGCCGGATGCTCTGCGAACAGATCAACAGCTTCCTGCCCATCTGCTGCACGCGTTACTGTCATTCCCAAATCTTCCAACAGAATCGTGGCAAGTTCGGCGTTCAGATCATTATCTTCTGCCAGAAGCACCTTGATTCCCTTCAGGTCATTGTGCTGTACAAGCGGCTTTGTTTTTTCGACTTTCTCAGCATTTGTCAATTCCATGGGAATCTCTACGGTAAAGGTTGTACCGACGCCCTTCCGGCTGTCTACTGTGATCGTGCCGCCCATCAGTTCAACATACTTCTTTGAGATGGGCATTCCCAGACCCGTGCCCTTATACTGTGTCCGTACGCCATTTTCTTCCTGTGCAAATTCGTCAAAGAGCCTTTTCTGGAACTCTTCGCTCATACCGATGCCGGTATCTTTGATCCGATAGCAAATTACGATGTGCTGTGCATCGGCTCCCGGACGGCTGTCTGCATCAAAACGGATGGTGCCGCCATCCTTGGTAAATTTCACGGCATTGTTCAGGATATTGACCAGAATTTCCCGGATACGGACGGGTTCCGTCATGACATAGGGATTTTGCAGCGGTTCACGATGCACTTCAAAGTTCAGTTCCCGGTTCAGAATCATCCCCTTCACGATCTCGATCACACTGTCTGTAACTGCGGTGATATTCGCCGGAACAGGGGAAAACTCCACCTTTCCGCTCTCGATGCGGCTTATATCCAGCACATCATTCAGCAGGGACAGCAGATGATCCGAGCTTTCCTCGATCTTCTTCAGACAGTTGTGCATTTCCGGCACAGAATCCTGATGCAATGCAATATTTGTAAAGCCGATGATGGCGTTCATAGGGGTGCGGATGTCGTGGGACATATTGGAAAGGAATGTGCTTTTGGCTTTGCTGGCTGCTTGCGCCTGCTCTGCAAGGACAGTCATTTCTTTCGCTTTCTGCTGGGCTGCAAGCTGTAATTTTCTGCGTGTCCGCAAGCGGTTCACGATAATGATCATTGCGACCGCCATCCACGAGATAAATACGGTGATGGCGACAGCTGTGACCGGATGCAGACGGATCATATCTGCAAGTGTCAGATTCGTTGCTTTATAAGTAGTGTACTGTGTTGCAAGGTCTTCAACAAGATTATCCGGCATTGCGTACATTGCTTTTGTCAGGATACCTGCCAGCGCATGGTTTTCCGTAGAGGAAACCACCATGCGGTAACTGAATGTGGGTTGTTCCAGCAGCGTGTAGGTCATTGTACCCGTTGTGTCGCTGTTGACGAATGCCTGTGCCATGCGATAGTAGACAAAGGCTGCATCCGCTTTGCCATTGCGGACAGCTTCCATCATCTCCTGACGGGTACTGCACATCAGTTTTTCCGCACCGGATGCCAGCACATCTTCGATCGATGTGGATGCGGTCTGATTGACTGTGGTGACAACATTGATCTTCCCATCAAAGTCTCTCCGCGTCACTTTTGCCATTCGCATCGTGATATAGGGAGCGGTCAATCCCCATTCTTTGGTCTCTGCGTAATTATCCGTATCCAATCGTGCATCAATACTGATGTTTACCGCATCCTTATTGCTTTGATATGCGATATACTCATCTCTGGTCGCAGGAACAAGAAACTCATACGAGAGTCCTGCATAGTCTGCTATCTTCCGAAAATAGTCCGGGAGAATGCCCTTTACTTCGCCATTTTCTGTATAGGAATAGGGATACCGGGTCGGGTCGCACAGAACATGAAGGGGATTTTCCTTGGAATATTGGGCAATGATACGCTTTTCTTCTTCCGTGTACTCCAGATTTTTGGTATCGGTAGTTTCGTAGTTTTTGTTATAGAGGGTCGTTTTCCAGCTGCCTTCGGCAGCGTTCATCTGATCAATCGCATAATTTATCTTATTCAGAAGTTCAGTGTTTCCTTTTTTGACGATCACATAAAAATCACTGCTGCCGAATTTTTCAAGGATGCGCTCATTGTTCATTTTGCGCAGGGAACTGGTGACAATGGCATCAACCGTTCCATTCTGAAGTGCCTCTGCTATCTCCTCAGCCGAATCGAAATAGACCGATTTGTAAGTGAAGCCTTTGGTTCGTGCATACTCCGCAAATTCATCGTTCCGGGAGTTTCCGCGCAGGAGTGCAACACGCATCCCATCGTAGGTACTATATTTTCCCTCAACGATGGTGCTATTATCGCTGCGGACAGTCAGGATACCATTGTTGGTTCCGATCGGACGGGAAAAATCAAATAATTCTTCGCGCTCAGGCGTTCTGCGGGCAGAAGTTACCATGTCGATCTCGCCGTCGATCAGCATCTGCTGCATTTCTTCCCAGCTTTTGTCATAGCCGACGTATTCATAGTCTACATCCCAGTAGCGCGCCATCAAGCGGAGAAAATCGTAGCCATAACCGCTGCGGTTTCCGTCCTCGTCCATCATGTGATAGCCGTCCATTGCAAAAAAGCCAACCCTCACACGCTCATGCTGGCTTACTGTTTCTGCTGCGCTTGCCGAAAGAGACAGCAATGCCGTCAGCAGAAGCATCGTCATTAGAATTGCCAGACCCCTGCAAGTTCTGGCTCGCTTTGTAACATTCATAACATGCCCCCTCCATTTTTATAACTCTGCCGCTGGAAAATAAATAAACGCTTTCAAGGCATGGCGAACCCATGACTGAAAGCGTCATCTGACTTCATAAAGCGATATTTACGGACAGCAGAAAACAGCAGGACATTATAGGTGCTCTGCTCTGCTCTGCTCTGCTCTGCTCTGCTCTGCTCTGCTCTGCTCTGCT
>OHAD01001606.1_pt1 | contig 20509 bp, 20 predicted proteins | sample 1577011 | NCBI WGS metagenome assembly OHAD01 (sample SAMEA3541510, study PRJEB24748) | human gut metagenome | biome: human gut; feature: human-associated habitat; material: faeces | place: China | collected 2012 | reverse complement strand
AGTACGGCGGCCCAGCGTCCCGCCAGCATACGGGCGTTATGCCGCCTGGGCGATGCTTTTTGCACGGCCGCATCAGGCAATGCGGGCGGCGCGGCCAGCTCGGAAACATTCATCTCAAACAGCGCCGCCAGCCTGGCCAGGTTGGCGGCTGTGGGCTCGCTTTTTCCGGCCTCCCACTTGGCCACAGCCTGCCGGCTGACGCCAAGTTTTTCTGCCACATATTCCTGCGATAACTTCAGCTGTGTGCGCCGCGCCCGGATGTTTTCATGCAATGCATATCTGCGGCACCTCCTTTTGTGGCAGAATACCACTGCGGGGCGGTTGCGGTCAACCAACTATTCCGCAACCGGAAAAATTTCACCCCGGCACAAAGCCTGTGCGCGCCCGGCCGCCGCTGTGCGCCGGGGGGAAATGTAGGTTTGTCAAACATATTGGACGGCGAACTGGGAAGGAGTGCAGAACATCAAGTCTAATTTTGAAAAGGGCGGTTGCCGGAAATGCTTGACAACCCGGCAGCCTGCCGCTATAATATGATTTGCATCTGAAATATTCCTCCTTAGCTCAGTCGGTAGAGCATGCGGCTGTTAACCGCAGGGTCGTCTGTTCGAGCCAGACAGGAGGAGCCAAGAGCGAAAGCCGCCGCAGAAATGCGGCGGCTTTTTCCATAGCAGGGCCTTTAGCTCAGTTGGTTAGAGCATCCGGCTCATAACCGGACGGTCCCGGGTTCGAGTCCCTGAAGGCCCACCATTTCCCCAAAAAGACACGCCATCCGGCGTGTCTTTTTTTGTATGAATGGATCGGAGCTGCCTTTTTGTTATAATATAAACTTTTTTTACCAATTTATCGCAAAGCATTGATTTTTCCCACAGAGGCTGGTAAGATTAGGTTTAGAACAGTTTGTTCTAAATAACCCCTGCTTCGATGGAGAAGAAAGCCTCGAAGAGCGGGAATTTGCTGAAGGAGAAAAGGGGTGAATACTCGTTTGATGAAAAGGGCGGGAGTGCGGGCCGGAAAAGAGGCTTTTCCCGCAAGTGAATGCATTTCACACAAAGGAGCAAAAATTATTAAAGGAGGAAAACGCATATGAGTAAAGCAAAGACGCGTTTTTGTAGCGCGGTTCTTGCGGCAACAATGCTGGGCGGCCTGCTTCCACTGAGTGCCTTTGCAGCAGAAGGTACCAATTCGGAGTTGCCCGATGAAAAAGGTGCAAAGATAAAAGTGGAATACACCACCCAAAATAATGAACAAAAGACTGTTTATTACAGTAATGAAAGTAATGACGATCGGAACTTGGATAAATTCTGGGATCCTGTATCTGATCTGGGAGCAAGCAATAAAAACGCCAAAGGCCGGGCCACTATTACCTTGCTGGATGACATCACTTTGTCTGATACAACTATTTTGGTTGATTTGGGCAAGAATATCGTCATCGATGGCCAGGGTCAGTATTCCATCACATGGGATATGAATAACACGGTTTCAGACAAGAGCCAGCCCGGTAATCAGGCAGTTTCCATTGCCAATGCTGGCGACAAGCTGCAGCTGAAAGATGTGACGCTGAATGTCGTAGGCACAGGCGAAGGCAATGCCAATCAGGGCATTGTGAACTATGGTGATTTGACGGTGGACAACAGCACTTTGAATCTTTCCAAACTGGGCGAAGGATTTAATGGGAGTGGTAGTACTTCGGTGCAAAATCAGTCCAAAGTTATGATTTCCGATATCAATGGTTCTGCTATGAGGGCGAACATTGTATCTGTGATCTATTCTCAGGTCGATGTGAAAAATGTCGTCTATCACGGCATCAGCGCAGGCAGTGTCTCCATTATGGGTGATGCATCTGTGGCCATTGATAAAGTAGGTTATCTGGGCATTGCAGCGACAGATAGTGTGTCGATCAATGGAGAAAATACCAAGGTTTCCGTTACAAATAGTGGTACCGCTAGCTATCCGGCAGTCCGGGTGGGAACCGGTACATTTACTTTGGACGGAGCTAGCCTGACTTTGACAGGGAATGGTCCAGCGACAGCCACTGTGGATAGTGAAAGCACCGATTACAATGTTGTCAAACTGAACAGCGGTGCCGACGCGACTGTGACAGGTGGCGCAACTTTGACTGGCGGCATTGATGTAGCAAATGACCAAGATAGTGTTGTAAAGGTCTCTGGTGCCGTGGTCACAGGGACCGTAAGCAATAACGGTACAGGATCGATGGAGATTTCCAATCAGTCCACGGTTGGTGGTGTATCCAATGGTTCTACAGGTGCTCTGGTCATTTCGAATGCAAGTGTTACCGGTGCAGTTGTGGCGGGAGGAGCCGGTACGGTTGCCGTTGTTGGCAGTTCTGTTGGTCAGGTGACCGGAACAAACGCTTCCAATGTGATCTACTCCAATGCCACAGTTGGCGGTGAAAAGCAGGAAGACTCTGATCTGAGTGGTGCGGTGGCCATTGACAGCAAGGGCCAGACTTATACCAGCTTGGACGGCGCTGGCGGTGCTTTGGACAGCGTGAAGACATCGGGTGAGACCATTACTCTTCTGGCGGCCGATGCAACAATCAGCAATGGCACTGGTAATACTATTGCTGAGGGCGTTACTTTGATCGTGTCCAAGGGAACAAAACTGACCATTAAGACTGCTGGTGCAGGTTTCCTGGGAAGCCAGGGTGTGCTGCAGGTTAATGCTGGCGGCTCTTTGGTTCTGCCTAATAATGATAATGTTGAAGAAACTTTTATTGGCACAAACGATGATGCTCGATTTAATCTGACAGCCGGTTCTATTTCGCTGGATATGAGTCAGAAAGAATTGACATTGACTGAAAATGCTAAAGTTACTGTGCCTGAAAAAAAAGTAGCCTATCTGATTCTGGGTAGCAACACATTGAAAGTCACAGTGAATTCTGGAGCGGAAGTTGCTGTTGATGGTACTTTGAGACTGGCCAATGGCAATGAGTTGACTGTGAATGACGGTGCTACAGTAAATGTAGCTGGCATTCTGGAAGTAGGAAGTTCGGCGAAACTGACAGGTCCTGTAACGGTTTCTGGTGTTGTTTATCAGTTTGAAACCAGTAGTGCAGCAAGTTCTGCATTGAAGAATGCAAAGCTGAATTTGTCCGCTGGCGGCCAAGTCTATGTGCAGAATAATAAATTGGCGGATGGTATTGTCAACGCTGCTTATGGAATTCTTTCGCAGCAGGAAGGTGAATGGAAATATACATCAGTTGCACAGGGAAGCTTGGAGACTACCTTCACACAAAAGTACTCCGTGATTATCCCCGATGACGGCGGTTCTACCACCACTCCCACCAGCTATGGCATCACCGTCTCCACTGCGGAAAACGGCACTGTGAAGTCCTCCAATAGCTCTGCGGCCAAGGACGCCACTGTGACCATCACCGTGACTCCCAACGAGGGCTATGTGCTGGATACTCTGACCGTCACCGATAAGGACAACAATACCGTTGCTCTGACCAAAGTGAGCGACACCCAGTACACCTTCAAGATGCCTGCTTCCGCCGTCACCGTCAAGGCCACCTTCAAGAAGGACGAAGGCACTCAGCCTGCCGCTCTGCCCTTCAACGATGTGTCCGAAAGCGAATGGTTCTATGAGGCTGTGAAGTATGTCTATGACAAGGGCATGATGAACGGTGTCAGCGACACCTCCTTTGCTCCTTATTCCAACCTGACCCGTGGTATGATCGCTCAGGTGCTGTACAACCTGGAAGGCAAGCCCGCCGTTTCTGGCTCGGCCTACACCGATGTGGCTGCTGATCAGTGGTACAATGACGCTGTGAACTGGGCTGCCCAGAAGGGCATCGTCACTGGCTACGGCGACGGCACCTTCGGCCCCATGGACAACATCACTCGTGAGCAGATGGCTGCCATTCTGTATCGCTATGCCCAGTACAAGGGCTATGATGTGTCCGCCAAGGGCGATCTGACTGCCTTCACCGATGGAAACACTGTTTCCGATTGGGCGAAGGACGCCATGAGCTGGGCCGTTGGCACCGCTCTGTTCAACGGCAAGGGCGACGGCATCCTGGATCCCACCACTACTGCTACCCGTGCTGAAGTGGCCAAGATCCTGATGACCTATTGCGAGAATGTGGCAAAGTAAGCCATAAAATTGCATATAGCAAAAAGGACGCTCTTCGGGGCGTCCTTTTTGTATTCTGTTCCCATGAAAAAATTTTGCAAACTTTGTCTTTTTGTGTCGCATTGCTCCATGGCAGCTGGTATAATGGGGAAGCAATGGAGAAACATGACAGAGCCCCTCTGCGAAATTTGCAGACTCTGTTATGAAAATCTTCAAAACGGAGGGTAAAAATATGAACGAGCAAAAACAAGTGAGCAACCAGCAGACGCAGCCTGTGCAGATGCAGGAGACAGCAAAAAAGAAGAAAGGGAAAGGCTTTTTCCGCTGGCTGATACACCATCCCAAATTGCTGATACTGTTTATCCTGGTGGTGGCCATAGCCGTGGGCGGTCCCTTCTTCTGGTTGGCGATCCGGGATAATCTAAGTATTTATAGTGCTACCAGCAAGCTGGGGTTTGAGGATATCGGCGAGATGGCTACACAGTCGGCTTACTGTAAAGAAACCAGTATGCAGGAAGCAGATCGAGATATTTTAGGTGTCCACATCCCCTTTACTCAGAGTAAGTATATTTATAGCTATGATGTGACAATTAAAGCAGGATATGACTTTGGAGAAATTGAATGGAGCGTGGATAAGGAGAAAAAAATTATTCAAGTGAAATTGCCCGAAGCTAAGGTTCTCAGTAATGAAATTGACTTGGATTCTTTGAAAATATACCATGAAGAAGAGAGTATTTTTCGTCCCATCACCTTGGAAGAAAACAATATCGCTATGAAAAATTTGCAGGAAACGGCTGAAAAAGATGCTATCGCAAATGGTCTCTTGAAAAACGCTGAAAGCAATGCGAAAACCATTTTAAAAGCCTTTTTCGCTCAAGTTTTTGATTTAGAAGAGTATAAAATCAAATTTTCCTGATAGAAATAAAAAGGGGGAAAAATAATGCACATTGTTTTAGCGGGATTGGGGATTCTGGCGGCCGCTGTGGTGATCTTTTACTTCATTCTGTTCATCACCGCCTGAGCCCCTGCTGCACAGCGCAAAACAAAGCCCTGGGAGAAAATTCTCCCAGGGCTTTTTGCTTATCGTACTATTTCTGATTGTTTTCTTTCTTCCGCTTTTTCTGGCCTTCCTGAGCCAGGTCACGGATGCGAAGCTCTTCCTGGAATTCTTCGTTCCGTTCATCATGGCCGGTTTGCTGCAAGCCGGTCATCCGGGCCTGCATTTCGCCGGTGACAAAAGGACTGAGGTACATTCCGGAAGAAACGAACTTGGCCCGCTGCATGCCGCTGTCCAGAATGGCAAAAGGCTGGAAGATGGTAAAGAGCAGCGCATATTTTACTCCCAGTTTGGGGATGCGAATCACCAGGAGAACCAAAAGCAAAGCAGCCATCCACAGGTAGAGGGAAGGCTTTGCCAAGCCCATCAGAGCCAGCAACAGCAGCGCTACGCTGGCGGCGGTGTTGCCCAGGTTGTCGCTGTCATAGCCTTTCTCCCGGGCTGCATAGATGCGAAGTGGAAGAAACAGAATATCTGCCACAAGGCACACAGCCACAACAGCCACAAAGAGGAGAAGGTATTTCCAGTTCCAGGTGCCCCAATATTCCCGCAGAGCCTCTTTGTGCTGCTGCTCTTCGGCGATCATATGACCATTGGGGTTGGCGTTGTCTGCGAAGCTGTAAGAATACCGCTGGGCAACTTCTCCCCAGTCTTCGCTCCAGTGCACATAGTTGAGAGAAGGCAGGATGCCCACAAAGGAAGAGACCATATAGACAACTACCACAAGCCCTACGGCCAGGATGGCGGCCCATCGTTTCCAGGGTTCAGAAAAAGCGTGGTCATACAGGTAAAGGATGAAACTCACCGCGAAATAGACAAGCACCAGGGAGCTGAGCACCAGCATCAGCACCATCAAGGGGCCGTAGGCCGGCTGGACCCGGCCAAAGAATCGGGTGGTTTCCCACAAAACCAGAGAGAGAAAGCCCAAGATCAGAATAAAAATAAAATTGGTGGGAACAAAACGGCGATTGCTCATCATTTTCATACGAAACATAAGGACCCTCCTTTCAAAGGGTAAGAACAACGCTCTCTGATTCTGTTTGACCATATTATACCATATGCCGAAATTTTGGCAAGATATCCGGGTTAAAATCAGCGATATCGCCAAATATATTGTTAAATAATTATCAATATTGCTATTGAAGGGATGAAATTGGCGGGGAAAAGAAAAAACAAATAGTTACAGAAAAATAACAAAAAGAGTAAAAAAAGGAGGGGATCAAAAGAAGCAATTACAAAAAGAGGTGAAATGGTAATTTTTCATGAAGAAATGTCTTGTAAAATGAAGGGAATAAAAGAAAAACAAAACAAATGGTAAGAAATATTTTGGTAAAATGGAATAAAAATTTAAAGAAAAGGGGAGAATATATCCCTGAAAAGCCCATATTTTATGGCGCTGGTGGGGAAGGTCGAAAGAAAATAGTTGCAAATTGGTATCAAATCGGTTACAATGGAGAAGGTTTCAAGCTGGCAAACAGGCCAGCGGATGGTCAGAGCGCCATTCCCCGCATACCGCAAGCGGGGGGAGCCAGCCAGAGGGTGGGCAGAGCCTGCCTGATGACGGCACCAAAAGCCCGCGGCCTTGGCCGCGAGGAAATGGAAGGAGACATTCCCCAATGGAAACCAAGAAAAAGAGCCGATTGATCCCCATGTGTTCCATGTTCCTGGCCTCGTCCCTGTTGATGGGCGGCATGATGATGGGCACCAAGCGGGTGGTCATTTATGACGAAGGGGAGCGCCATGTGGTCTATACCCTTTCCGGTGATCCCCAGCGGGCCGTGGCCGCAGCAGGCATCGAACTGGGGGCTGATGATGAAATCACCTGCTCCGGAGACCTTTCCCAGGGCTTTGGAGTGGTACAGGTGGAGCGGGCCTTCCCGGTGCTCATCACCGCCGATGGCCGCACCCATATGCTGCAGACCACCGGCGGCACGGGGCAGAGCATCCTGGCCGACGCCGGCATCACCCTGGGAGAGCAGGACCTGGTTTATCCGGCCTCCGAAGAGGAACTGACCCAGGGCAGCGATATCACTGTGCGCCGGGTGGAAGTGCGCAATGAAGAAGTGCGGGAGAGCATCCCCTATACCACCCAGACGGTGGAAACCGACGCCCTTCCCTATGGGGAGAGCCGGGTGGTGCAGCAGGGCCAGGCCGGAGAAAAGGTGACCACCTTCCGGGTGGAATACCGGGACGGGTCGGAATACAGCCGTACCAGCCTGGTCACTGAAATTGCCCGCCAGCCGGTGACCGAAGTGATTGAAACCGGCACCGGAGGTATGGTACAATACAACGGTCAGAACTACACTTACAGCAAGGTGTATCAAATGAAGGCCACCGCTTATACCACAGAGGGCAAGACCTGGAAGAAAACGGCTTCCGGCACCATCGCCCGTGTGGGCGCTGTGGCGGTGGACAAAAATGTGATCCCTCTGGGCTCCCGTCTGCTCATCCAGGGCAGCGACGGCAGCTGGATGTATGGCCTGGCGGTGGCGGAAGACACCGGCGGCGCCGTGAAGGGAAACAAGATCGACCTTTATTTCAACACCTATCGGGAGTGTATCAATTTCGGCGTACGGACGGCCACCGTCTATGTGCTGGATTAGATCGCGTCAAAAGGGTGATCCCATCTGAATCTGTGTGATATCGGCACCATCAAAGAGATATTGACCCGTCATGGGTTTCATTTTTCCAAAAGCCTGGGGCAGAATTTCCTCTGTGCCAGGCATGTGCCCACAGCCATTGCCCAGGGAGCCGGCATCGATGAAAATACCGGTGTGCTGGAAGTGGGCCCCGGCATCGGCACCCTCACCCGGGAGCTGTGCCAGAGGGCCCGGCGTGTGGTGGCAGTGGAATTGGACCGCAGACTGCCTCCGGTGCTGGGGGAGACCTTGGGAGAGTTTGATAACTTCCACTTGGTGGAAGGGGACATTCTGCAAACCAATATTCCCCAGCTGTGCTGTGAGGAGCTGGGGGAAGGGCGGAAAGTGGCCTGTGCCAATCTGCCCTATTATATCACCACCCCGGCTCTCACCGCTTTGGTAAGCAGCGGCTGCTTTGCCCAGATCACCGTTATGGTGCAGAAGGAAGTGGCCCGGCGGATCTGCGCCAAACCGGGCACCGGGGATTATGGGGCCTTTTCGGTCTATTGTCAGTTCCACGGAAAGCCCTCCATTTTGCTGGATGTACCGGCTGGATGCTTTATCCCGGCTCCCAAGGTGGATTCCGCCGTGGTGGCCCTCACGCCCTATGAGGAAAATCCTCTGGGGCCGGTGGACGAAGGGCTTTATTTCCGGGTGGTGCGGGCGGCCTTTGCCCAGCGGCGCAAGACGCTGCTCAACTGCCTGCGCCATGGCTTTCCTCAGCTGGAGCGAGAAGATGTGCTCCATTGCCTGGAAGAGGCCGGCATCGGAGCGCAGGCCCGGGGCGAGACCCTGGGGCTGGAGGACTTTGCCCGTCTCACAGAGGCTGTGGGAAGGCGTTTGCAGAAAGAATAAGAAAAGAGGGCCGGGCCATCTGTGGCTTCGGCCCTTTGCCCTGTGGAAAGAAAAAGGAGAATGGTATGCTCAAGGCCCTGTGGCTGTGGCTGCTGCTGATCAATGGGACGGCTTTTGCCTTGTGTGGCGTGGACAAATGGAAAGCGGTGCAGGGGCGTTGGCGGGTGCGGGAGCGTACTTTGCTGCTGGCGGCGGCACTGGGAGGAAGCCTGGGGCTGCTTTTGGCCATGCGGGTCTTTCACCACAAGACCAGGCATCGAAAATTCACCTGGGGCGTGCCGGCTATTCTGGTTTTGCAGATTGCCGTTTTGGTGTGGATGGCCGTTCAGCGGAGCCGCCTTTGAAGCGGGAAAGCAAGGAGGGAAGCTGTTTGGGAAAGTGGATCAAACGGGTGCTGGCCGTGCTGCTGCTGTGCGCCATGGTGCTTTGCTATGCCCGATGGATCGAGCCACGGTGGATACAGGTGAAAAAAGTGGAACTCTCCCTTCCGAGTCTCACAGAGAAAATGCGGGTGGTCTGCTTTGGAGATACCCATATGGGGCTGGAGTTCGGCCCGGAAGATCTGGAAAAATGGGTGGAAAAAATCAACCGGCAGGAGCCACAGGTCGTGGTGTTCCTGGGGGATCTGTTTGACAATTACAGCCAATATGAGGGCGATCCGGGAGAAGTGAGCCGGGTGTTATCCCAGCTGCAGGTGCCGTGTAAGCTGGCAGTGATGGGCAACCACGATGTGGGCGGCGGCGCCGAGCGGGTCTATGAGGACATCATGGAGAAAGCGGGCTTTCAGGTGCTGCGGAACCAAAATGTGCAGCTGGGGTCGGTGAACTTCGTGGGGGCCGATGAGCTGCTGTTTTTCGTGCCCCAGGTGGAAGGGCTGGAGGAAGAAGGAAAATGCAACATCCTTCTGTCCCATGCTCCTGACTATGCCGATGAGACCCAGGGCTTTCAGTTGTCGGTGGCCGGCCATACCCATGGCGGCCAGGTGTGCCTGCCTTTTTACGGGGCCCTGGTCAAGCCGCCGGGAGGAGAACATTACACCGCCGGGCTGTATGAAGAAGGAGACGAGCTGGTTTATGTCAACCGGGGATTGGGCGTGACCTCACTGCCCCTTCGCTTTTTTGCCCGGCCGGAGATCACCGTGCTGGAGCTTTCTCCCCAGGGAGAATAAAACCAGTGTTTACAGTTCGTTCAACATTTACCCGTTGTCATCGGGTACAATCGTCCTATTAAAAAGGAGGAACGGGGATGGATGTAAAGAATTACCGTTATGACGGCAGTCAGGAACTGTCTTTGAAAAAAGCCCCCACCAGCGCCAAGGGCCTGGGACTCCAGCGGCAGGAAATCGAAGAAAAGACCCGGAGCAATATGGAGAAGATCGCAAAGCTCCAGGATAAACTGTATGCCCAGGGGCAGGAAGGCATCGTCATATTGCTTCAGGCCATGGACGCCGCCGGGAAGGACAGCGCCATCAAGCATGTGATGGGGGCCATCAATCCCCAGGGCATCACGGTGCACAGCTTCAAGCAGCCCAACAGCCAGGAGCTGAGCCACGATTATCTGTGGCGGGCCGTGCGGCAGCTTCCCGCCCGGGGCAGCATGGCCATTTTCAACCGGTCTTATTATGAAGATGTGCTCATTGTGCGGGTACACTCCTTGCACAAGGGGTATCAGATGGCCCAGCGGTGCCTGGATGACCCGGAGTTTTTCCAGAAGCGGTACCGGCAGATCCGGCATTTTGAAGAATATCTCTATGAGAACAGCTACCGGGTGGTGAAGGTCTTTCTCCATGTGTCCAAGGAGGAGCAGAAAGAGCGGTTTCTGGAGCGCATCGAGCGAAAAGAGAAAAATTGGAAATTTTCCCAAAGCGATGTAAAAGAGCGGACCTATTGGGAAGAATATCAGAAAGCCTATGAAAAGGCCATCAATCAGACGGCCACTCCTCACAGCCCATGGTATGTGCTGCCGGCGGACAACAAGTGGTACACACGGTATCTGTTGTCCCAGGCGGTGCTGGAGACGCTGAAGGACATCGACCCTCAGTATCCCGCGCCGCCGCCGGAGCAGGAAGAACAGCTGCAGCAGTGCCGGAAGATGCTGGAGGAAGAGTGCTGAGATCCAAGCAAAAGGGAAGGAAAGAATCGTAATGAAAAAAGGCCAATGGCAAAAAGCTCTGCTGGCTTTGTGCACCGCCGGAATGATTCTGGCGGCAGGGTGCAGCCAGGAGAAACAGGAAAATCAGGAGAAGGACAAAGGAGAGGATTCTATGAACAAGGCAACCATTACCATGGAAAACGGGGAGAAGATCCACATTCAGCTGGACGACGAGCAGGCCCCCATCACAGTGGAAAACTTTGTGGAGCTGGTGCAGGACGGTTTTTATGACGGCCTGACCTTCCACCGCATCGAGCCGGGATTTGTCATCCAGGGCGGCGATCCTCAGGGCAATGGCACCGGCGGGCCGGGACACACCATCAAGGGTGAGTTCAAGGCCAATGGGGTGAATAACACCATTTCCCATGAGCGGGGCGTCATTTCCATGGCCCGGGCCCAGGACTATGACAGCGCCGGAAGCCAGTTCTTCATCACCCTGGACGACGCCACCTTCCTGGATGGCCAGTATGCCGCCTTCGGCACTGTGGACGAGGAAAGCATGGAAGTGGTGGACGCCATTGTGGAGCAGTATCTCACAGATGGCAAGGCTCCTGTGATGGAAAGCATCGTAATGGAAGACTGATTTTATATGGAATAGGAAACGCCCCGGCGCAAACTGCGCCGGGGCGTTCTGTTGTATTTCTGCAGGAAAGGTGATACAATAAGAAAAAGAAAATGATATAGTGAATTAGTGCGATGAAAGGAGAGGCGGAACATGAAACGGTATGTATTGTCCCGATGCGCCAAATGGCTGGGAATTTTCCTGCTGGCCGGCGGCGTGATTTTTTACATTCTCCAGTTGGCGCCCCCCGACCCCAGCCAGTGCGTTCTGGCAAAGCCGGTGATTTACCTCTATCCGGAAAAGGCCCAGGAGACCAGGGTGAATGTGGAATTGACAGCCGGTACATTCACCGTCACCGAGCCTGCTTTGCAGGATGGATGGCAGGTCACCGCTTATCCGGACGGCACCTTGGTGGACCAGGATGGCCGCACCTGGCCCTATCTGTTCTGGGAAGCCGATTCCCAAGGGGAGTTCCAGTTTGAAGAAGGATTTGTGGTGCCTGGTCAGGACACCGGTGATTTTTTGGAAAAGGCTCTGGCTGTTCTGGGGCTGAACGAAAAGGAGCGTCAGGATTTTCTGGAATACTGGCTGCCTTTGATGGAGAAGAACCCCTACAACCAGATCGCCTTCCAACAGGAGGAATACACCAGCCTGGCCGCTCTGACCATCGATCCCGCCCCTGATACCCTGATCCGGGTGTTTATGGCCTGGAAGGGCCTGCAGGAGCCGGTGGAGATGAAGGAGCAGGTGTTGACTCCCGTTTCCCGGCAGGGCTATACCGCCGTGGAATGGGGCGGCACACAGGTGCAATAACAGAAAAAGAGAACCGGGGCTAATCGCTCCGGTTCTCTTTGGATGCAGTGAAAAAACAATACGAACTGCAATATGTGATTCCTTTATTCCGCCATGTCTAATAGCATATCCCCCAGAGCATCGGCAAAGAGGGAGGCGGAGTAAAGGGCTTCATCCAGGGAGTTGCCGCTGGTGCCTACCTCCAGAAGCATACTCCCCGGGGTTACATGCTGGTTGAAGCGGGCGGCCCGCACATTGATGGGCCGCATGATGCCGGGATAGAGGGCATTCATCTGCTGCTGGATCTTGGCCGCAAGAGCCAGATGATCCGGCCAATCGTCAAAGGTCAGGCCGCCCCCGTCGGTGCCGGCCACCAGCATCAGCTGGGCCGCCTGCCGTCCACCGATCTGGGCTACGGTTTTGTACTTCTTGCCGCTGGAGGTGATCATGGCGTCCCGATGCACATCAATGACAAACTTGATGGAGGGATTTTCAGAGATGGCCTGCTGGATCACTTCCAGCGCCCGGTTATAGGCACCGTTGTAGGAAGGACTGTCACACAGCACGGTGGCATGGATGGTCTTGATTCCCTTTTCGTTTAAGATCTTTTCCATTTCAGCGCCCACCCGCACCACATTGTAATTGGTATCAGTGGTGCGGTCGGTGTCGGTGGGGGTGTACCAGTTGGCGGCGTCAGGGGTATAGGCCTCGCTGCCATGGGTGTGGACGATGAGCACCGCCGGTTCATCCAGGGAAAAGGGAATGGAAACATTCTGATTCAGCAAATTTTCCATGTTGATCTGGTAGTCGGTTTCGTTTTTATAATAGACCGTGCCTGCGCCGGGGTAGGAGCCGTCATCCCCTTGGATCTGGATGGCGGCGATGTTGGCTTGGCTTTGGCGGGTCTGTCCCTGGGGCAGCACGGCCTCGCTCACCTCTTCCCCGGCAGAGACCGTTTCATCTTCTGCCTCATCCTCTGGCAGGAGGGTGGCAGAAGGGGAATAATCCTCCACGGGCAAGTTGTTTTGGGCCGGGGAGAGGGAGGGAAATGATGCGGGCCAGGGGGATTCCTGGGCGAAAGCCCACAGCCCCGCGGCGGCCAGAACAAGAGGCCACATCCCTTTTTTCCGTCGGGGCTTTTTCCGTCTGTTTCGGCTTCTGATTTTTTTGTAGTTCCTGTGCCCCAGCGCCATGAAAAACTTCCTCCATCCTGGTGTTGATGGAACCATTCTATGGCTCGGGTGGCTTTTTTATGCCTTGTCCTCAGCTGAGAAGGCTTTCGATGTCCTCCACAGACAGATGGGTATGCAGGGCCATGTCAATGGCATACCCCAGGATCTTGGCGCTTTTCACCATCAGGGCATCGATGTCCTTGGGGGTGACGATGAGGGAGGTGGGAGGCAGTTCCTCTTCCGGCGGTGCGTTGGGGCAAAGATCGGCGGCCAGGGTGCGGGCTTCCACCACCGTGGGAATGCCCAGGGCCAGCACCGGGGTGTGGAGGGTCTGCTCATCCAAAGGGAAACGGCCGGGGGCGATGCCGCCGCCGGGGGTGATGCCGGTATCGGAGAGCTGAATGGTGCGGCAGAGCCGGGAGAGCTTTCGGGACACCAGCGAGTCGATGGCGATGATGGCGTCTGGACGGATCTTTTCGCACAGCCCCAGCACCACTTCGCCGGTCTCCACACCGGTGAGTCCCAGCACTCCAGGAGCAATGGCGCTGACCCGGGCAAAGGAACGGAACACATCGGGCATGGTGTCTTTCAGATGCCGGGTGACGATGATCTTTTCGGTGCAAAGCGGCCCCAGGGCATCGGCGGTGAGGTGGCGGTTGCCCAGCCCCACGATGAGCACGCTCTCTGGTTGGGAGGGCAGCAGGCGGCGCACCTGGCGGGCCAGAAGGGAGGAAGCGGCGGCGATGGTGTGATCCTCCCGCTCCCAGTGTTCTCCCAGCTGGAAAGTGATATAGCGGCCCTGGGGTTTGCCTATCTCCTGAGCTCCCTCCGGGGTGCGGATGTGCACCTCTGTCATGTGGATGCCGTCCTGCTCTTCTTCCTTCCAGTCCACTCCTGGCGGCTCCCGAAGAGTCTGCTCCTGATAGAGTTCCCGGGCCTCCAGGGCCAGGTCTGTGCGTCTCGACTCCATCGCTTTTCCTCCCATTTTTCTCTTAGTGTTTCCCGCAGAAAAGAAATATGCAAAAATTGTGTGAGAAACACTTGCATTTGCCGCCGCAAAATGATAGAATAAGCAATGCTATGAATATCTGAGGTAAGGAGGTCATGATTTTGCCGAATATTAAGTCCGCGAAGAAGCGCGTGCTGGTCAATAAGACAAAGAACGAGAGAAATCGCGCCGCGAAGACAGCGATGAAGACACAGTTGAAGAAGTTCGACAGTGCCATTCAGCAGGGCACCGGCATCCAGGAGGCGTATAAGGCCACCGTGGTTTGCCTGGACAAGGCTGTTGCCAAAGGTATTCTGCACAAGAATACTGCCGCGAGAAAAAAGAGCGCGCTGGCGAAGAAGGTCAACGCCGCCGCCAAATAAGCAGTGGGATTTTGACGATCTTCCAGGGCTGGGATTTGTTCCCGGCCCTTTTTGCTGCGCAAAAAAGAGAAGCAAGTTCATTTATTTTCCTGTTGCCCTTTACAGTGGGGCGGGAGTGTGCTAACATAAAAATGAACAATCTGTAAATATTCACCATTGCAAAGGGAAAATGAGGAGGATGATTGCTCGTGAAAAAAGGCATCGTATTGTCCGCGCTTCTTTTTTTACTGGTGCTGTGCACCGTTTCCATGGCGGCCCCGGCCGATGTGTCGCCCCTGGCGGGGACCTATGAGGGCTGGTATTATGCCAACCAGGGACAGACCGGCCTGACCCTCACCGTTAACGAGGATGGCACCGGCGTGTTTGAGTTTTACAATATGCCCGGCCGCAGCAATGCGGAGGATGGTTCTTATACCATCAAGGCCACTTTGGAGAACGGGAACTATGTGATCAAAGGGGACAAATGGATCGAAAAGCCCAGCACCTATGTGTTCGTCACCTTGAAAGGCACATTGAACAAAGATGTGTACACCGGTTTGGTGGACGGCAACAAAAACTGGGAGTTTGTGCTGAACAAAAACAACTCCAGCTACCAGGAAGTGGTGGACAGTGTCTATCAGAACCACAGCTATAAGGTGTTTGATGAAGGCATGACCTGGCAGCAGGCCAAGGAGAAGTGCGAGTCTTTGGGCGGTCATCTGGTGACCATCACCTCTCAGGGAGAGCAGAACTTCGTATCCAAGCTGCTGACAAACGGCAGCAAGAAGCAGTACTGGATCGGCGCCACTACCACAGGCGGCACGCCCCAGTGGGTCACAGGGGAAACATTCTCCTATTCCAACTGGGATGTGATTGAGCCCAACAGCCACACCCGTTCCGATGGAGAAAAGGAACAGTATGTGCACATCTACAACACTCCCAACCCGGCGGTGGGCGGCAGCAAGCGCTTTGCCTGGAACGATATGTATTATGATAACACCTATCCCGGTGAAGAGGACAACTTCTCTTTGCAGACCGTGGGATATGTGTGCGAGTGGGAGACCTGGTCGGATTCAGCAGACTGGTCCACTCCGGAGCTCCAGGAAGCGGCCGATGCCGGGCTGATCCCCGATGTACTGGTGGGCAAGGATATGACAGCGCCGGTGACCCGAGGCGAATTTGCCGCCATTTCCGTCAATTTGTTTGAAGCCATGACCGGCGGGCGGGCCGTCATGTCCTCCCAGTGCCAGTTTGAGGACATCGCCGATAGCGAAAACAGAAACTATATCCTGAAAGCCTATAACATTGGTGCGGTGCAGGGATACAGCGCCACCGAGTTTGCCCCCGATGAGCTGATTACCCGGGAGCAGCTGGCCACCATGCTGTGCCGGGTGTACAAAAGAGCACAGTGGCCCGATTGGACGCTGGAAACCGATGCGGAGTACACCATCAACTATTCCGGTGTTCCCAAGTACGCCGATGATGCCCAGATCTCCGATTATGCCAAGCCCAGTGTCTATTTCATGACCAAGTACAATGTGATCTCCGGTGTGGGCAATGGGATGTTTGCTCCCAAGAACACCAATTCCATGGAAGAGGCGGAACACTATGCCAATGCCACAAGAGAGCAGGCCATCGCCATGTCTCTGCGCAGTTTCAAGAATCTGAAGTAATAGAGCCATATACAAAAACACCGTTGGAATTTTCCCAACGGTGTTTTTCTTTAAATCAGCTTGTGTACTTCGATTTGGATGCGCCCTTTTTTGGAAAGGCCGCCGATCTGGGCTAAAATGGCTTTGCCTTTGCCTCGCAGGGAGATGCGGGCCCCTTCGGGCACCGGTTTGTCCCCTTTGAGTGCATCGGCCCCGTCCACCTGCACCAGCCCCCGGCGGATACATTCCGCCGCCTCTCCACGGGAGAGGGAAAAGGCCACGGTGAGCACTGCGTCCAGACGGAGGGAAGGCACGGTGTCCCGCAGGGTTTTGAACTGAAGGGGAGGAATGAGCAGGTTTTCCAGGGCCACCGGTTCCATGACGATGGAGGCGTGGCCGGCTTTTTCCAGGTTGTGGCGCACATAGTCCCCCATTTCCGCCGTCAGCAAAATGTCAGCGCTTTGAGGGGAAACCAGAATATCTCCCACCATCTCCCGCCGGATGCCCAGGCCCATCAGGGAACCCAGGTAATCCCGGTGGTTCAGCTCCACGCCGCCCCGGGGTCTGGCCCGCAGGGCACAGAGGGGGTTGTCCTCCAAGGGAATGTCATCCGGAGTCTCCATATAGTCAGGAAGGAACAGGGCCAGACGCCGCTCGGCCTGAGGATAGCCGCCATAGAGGAAAAAGCCCCGGTTTCCCATCCGCTCCATGGCGGTGCGGCACAGATTCTGCTGGCGCAGATCGAGAAAAGGAGTGCAGGCCGGCTGGAAGTATTTTTCCGCCTGACTCATTTTATCCCATAGCTGGCTGATGAGCAGCCGGTCCTCCGGCTGTTGGGCCAGAGACAGCAGCTCTTCCCGTTTGGCTGGCATAGGCCATCCCTCCTGTGTGTTTTGAAATATTCATCAGGGATTATAGCATACTCCCTGGGGAAAAAGCAAAAGCCGCCTGTAGCAGGCGGCTTTTTGTATTACTCTAAAATCTGAATTCCGCAGCCGATCAGATGGGGGCCGGTGTGCACGCCAAGGGTGCAGTCGATCTCCCCTTCATAATAATGAGTGGCGCAGCCGATTTCGTCGTGGAGTTTGTTTTTCAGATATTCCAGATCCCCAGGGCAGCCGCCGTGAGCGGTGGCCAGGGTGTAGGGGGTGCCGTCGGTGGGGACCATGGCCCGGATACGCTCCGCCATCTCGTCCATGGACCGATACCGGCCACGCACTTTGCTGATGCTGGCCAGCTGGCCGTCAGGAGCAAAGGAGATGATGGGCTTGATCTGGAGCATGGTACCGGCAATGCAGCTGATCTTGCCGATCCGGCCGCCCTTTTGCAGGTATTCCAGGGTGTCCAGACTGAACATCACCTGGGTGTTTTCCCGCAGGCGGGGCACCAGGAGCAAAAGCTCTTCCCAGCTGGCCCCTTGGGCCAGACGGTTGGTCACTTCCAGAGCCAGACAACCTTCTCCCAGGCTGCCGCTGTTGGAATCAAACACGGCGCACTGGAGGCCTTCGTAATTTTCTGCCATCAGACGCACCATATTATAAGTGCCGCTGAGGCCGGCGGACAGACAGATGGTAATGACCTTTTCAAAGCCCTGGGACTTGATTTCATCCAGCAGGGAAAGCAGTGTACCGCCGTCGGGCAGGGAGGTGGTGGGCAGAGCCTGGGGCATCCGCTGGTAGATCTCCTGAGGAGTGATGTCCACTCCATCGGAATATTCCTTGTCCGGGTAAATGATCTTCAGAGGCAGTACAAAAATATCTCGCTCCCGGGCCAGGGCCGGGGAGATGTCGGCGCAGGAGTCGGTGAGCACCGCGATTTTTTGAGGATTCAAATGAGCACACGCCTTTCCAAAAGCCCAAAGGGCCGGTTGACGGAAAAATCCGTCGCAAGTATAATAAAAACAGAAGAACATAACAGCGTTATGTGATATACTCATTATACAGACCGACGGCATTGTTGTCAATTCTTTTGAAAGGGAGGACCCTTGATGGAATATCGGGAGAAGCGGAAAGCCCAGGGCCAGGAGACAGAACAAAAGATTTTGGAAACGGCCCGGCAGCTGATGCGGAAGAATGGCTATGACGCCGTGTCCATCCGGGATATCTGCAAGGAGGCTGGGGTGACCACCGGGGCCTTTTACCATCATTTCCGCTCCAAGGAGGAGATGCTGGAAAAAGGCGGCCAGCAGCTGGATCTTTACATCCGGCAGCAGCTGGAGACCCGGCCTTTTCACAGCAGTCTTTCCGCTTTGCGTATTATTTTCACCGCTTATGCAGAATATATGGAAGAGAACCAGGGTGAACTCACGGCCCGGTATTATCAGAACATGCTGGCCATCAGCGGGCAGAAGCCCTTTGACACCGGGCGGATTATCTATCAGATGGTGCTTCACTTCGTCATGGAGGCCCAGGAGAAGGAGATCCTGTCCCGGCAGTATGACGCCGAAACGGTCACCACCTTCTGTGTCCGCCATTTTCGGGGCATTGTCATCGACTGGGCCTTCCATAACTATTCTTTTTCCCTGATGCAGGCCATGGAAAAGGAATTCAAAATGGCCTATCAGCTGTTCAAATCCCCCCGGGCGCCGATGATATAAAAAAATTTACAAACAGCCGGCTTCTTTCGTCTAAAAAACCATTGGAATCGGCGAGGAACTGTGATAATATAATTATGTTGATTTCATTATCTGGTTTTTAAAACTATTTATTTCGTTTTGTGTGGCTGGAAAGGAGCCGAATATGGAAATGAGAATGGACAAGGCAAAAGAATATCTCCCCCATTATACTTTGGGAGAGGAGATATTCAATTCGGTGTCCCACGGGGTGGGGGTGGCCCTGGCCTGTGTGGGCTTTGGTATTCTGATCGTACTGTCGGCTTTGTATGGGGATGCTTGGGCGGTGAGCAGTTCCATCGTCTATTCCTTCTCCCTGTTTGCCCTGTATCTGGCGTCCACTCTCTATCACGCCTGCCCCAACCGGCGGGTGAAGGGTGTGTTGCAGGTGCTGGATCATTGTTCCATTTTCCTGCTCATCGCTGGAACCTACACCCCCTATACGCTGATCACCCTGCGGGGAGCCTTGGGCTGGAGCCTGTTCGCCGTGGTGTGGGGCGCGGCCATTGTGGGCGTGGTGCTCAACGCCATCGATGTGCAGAAATACAGCCGTATTTCCATGGTGTGTTATGTGGCCATGGGCTGGGTCGTTGTTCTGGCCATCCGGCCGCTGATGGCGGCGCTTTCCTGGCGGGGACTTTTGCTGCTGGCCCTGGGCGGTGTATTTTACACCGTGGGCATCGTCTTTTATGTGATCCGCCGCAGCTATATGCATTCCATCTGGCATCTTTTCGTGCTGGCCGGCAGCGTGTGCCATTATCTGAGCATCCTGCTCTATGTGATTCCCACCACCTTCTGAGAAAGAGAATTTTTGCAAAGTGAGGAAAGGCGGTGAAAAGCCATGAAGAAAGAAATCAGAGGCAAGCGGATCATTCTGCGGGAACAAAGGGAAGAGGACGCACCGTTTTTTGCCCATTGGTTCAACCAGCCTCAGGTCATGTTTCAGTGCGGCTTTGAAAAGCCCACGGACGAAGAAAAAGTAAAGCGGCAGATCACCGTCGATCACAGGTCTGAAGATTCCCTCTGGTTCACCATCACCGATGGGAAGGGGCGTATTGTGGGCGAGACCGGCCTGCTGCGGATGTTTCCGGCCTGGCATCAGACCGATCTGACCATCATCATCCCCGACCCGGAAATGCAGCGCAAGGGATATGGCACGGAAGCCATGGAGATCATGCTGGACCTGGCTTTTCATGAATATAAAATGCACCGGGTTTCCATTGGGGTGGTGGCACTGAACACCAGTGCATTGGAATTTTATAAAAAGATGGGATTCCGGCAGGAAGGCGTTCTGGAAGAGGCCTACTATTATAAAGGTGCGTACAGTGATTTTGTGATGATGCGTATCCTCAGCCGGGAATGGAGATAAGGGATCAAAGAGTTTGCGGCCGCTGAAGGGCGGCGCACCTCTCTTCTGAGGAAATCTTGGGAGAGGGGAGAAAATGTCCTTGACAAAATCAGTGAGACATGGTAGGATATAAAGGCACTCATGAGTGCAGCCATCAGGCTGTGGAGAAGTACTCAAGTGGTGAAGAGGCTCCCCTGCTAAGGGAGTAGGTCGCTAACGCGGCGC
>OHAD01001601.1_pt1 | contig 20544 bp, 20 predicted proteins | sample 1577011 | NCBI WGS metagenome assembly OHAD01 (sample SAMEA3541510, study PRJEB24748) | human gut metagenome | biome: human gut; feature: human-associated habitat; material: faeces | place: China | collected 2012 | reverse complement strand
CCTGCGTGTGCAGAACGGACTGGCGCTGCATCAGGCTGCGGAGAGCTTTGCGCACGGCAGCATCATCGGAGACGGTCTCCGCCACGATGTCGGACGCACCGGCCAGTGCGTCCTCCGGCGTCTCCACGCCGCGCGCCGGGTCTGCGAATCCGGCGGCAAGCGTGAGCGGATCGGGCAGATCGCGGGCCTGCCCCAGCAGCTGCTCAGCCAGCGGCGCAAGGCCGCGCTCCCGGGCGATGGTCGCGCGCGTGCGGCGCTTCGGCTTATAGGGCCGGTATAGGTCCTCCAGCTCCGATAGCGTCACTGCGGCCTGCAGGGCAGCGTCAAGCTCGTCCGTCAGCTTCTCCTGCGCGGCGATGGAGCGGCGGATCTCCTCACGGCGCTGGGCCAGATTGCGCAGATACTGCAGGCGCTCTGCCAGTGTGCGCAGCGTCGTGTCATCCATTGCGCCGTGCTGCTCCTTGCGGTAGCGGGCAATGAAGGGGATGGTGTTCCCCTCGTCAAGCAGGCGGACGACCGCCCCCACATGCTGCGGCTTCTGCCCCAACTCAGCTGCCAGCAGCCGGATCATATCTTCCATTGCGATCTCCTCCGTGTGTTCGGATACGGCGGCCGTGCCAACATGGCCCAGCCGCCTGTTTTTCTGTATTGTACCATGTTTTCCGGAAAAAGAAAAGGAAAACGAGAACCCCGCCGGAGCAGCCGGTGGGGTTCGGTGAATCGCAGGCCTCCCGCCGCCGCGGCAGAATTGCAAAATAATGCTGCAAAGTTTTGTTTTGCAATTCTGAAAGCCCAAAGGGATTTTTTCAACAAAATGGGGGCTGCTCCAAAAGAAGCAGCCCCGCGGAAGAGACAGATAAAACAAGATGTTCGACAATACCAATACTTCACTTCAAATTATTAGGAGATGCTAGAAAGGAGAATAAGATAGTAAGAAAAAATTACCCATACTCGCGGTTAACTCTTGCCTGACCAAATAACGAAAGAAAGAAGAAAAGATGAAAACGAACGTGGACTGAGCCGCGGGGATCCCAGAGTGCAGCCCATAGCCTCTGCAGGACAGGCCTGCTCACAAAGACGGCTGCGCACACCGCTCTGTGCGGGACAGGAGAACGAACGAGCGGGACCGGTCAATGGCGAACCATGCAGCGCTGCGGCGGCCGCCGCGCTGCTCCGACTATGTTCAGAGGAGATCTTCTCCTCTCTGGTGCCAGTTTACCACGTTGTGCAAAAAAATGCAAGCATGTTACGTCTAAAAATTCATGGCGAATTCAACAAATTATAGAAAGAAAAGTTGACAATATCGACAAAACAGGGAGAAAATGGAATTTTCAGCGCTCAAGCTGCGGAATCGTCAGACGATTTCTGCATTTTCTTGCGCTTTTCGCGCCATTCACGCCAGCGCGTCTGCGCGCGCAGGGTGTACAGCAGGATCAGAAGGACCTCGAGCACGGCGCAGATGACGTAGACAAGAAACAGCCGGTTCCCGTGCGCCGTGAGGTGCAGGCTCAGACCGGCGCCCCAGATGATAAGCGAGCAGGCGAAGATCTGCGAGAGCTGGTTGCTCCAGAGCGCGCAGAAAACCTGCGCCACGATTCCGGAGATGGGGATGCCGTAGATGAACAGCAGCCAGGCATACCGGTCACAGATCGAGAAGATCTGCGCGCCGCAGAATAACACCGTCATCACGAGCCAGACAAGGCCGACGGACAGCAGCGAGATGAGCAGGTGGCGCGTGCGCGTTTTGGCGACCTTCTTTTCGCGCAGCAGGTCCTGCACGGTGATGCCGTAGAGCGAGGCGATATGGGAGAGGATGAAGATGTCCGGCGTGCCGTCGCCGCGCTCCCACTTGGAGACGGACTTATCGGAGTAGCTGAGCTTTTCCGCAAGACCGGCCTGCGTGTCGCCGTTCAGCTTGCGGTAATAGGCAATGTTTTCGGCGATGAGCTGCCGCAGCTTTTCATCGGATTCATTCATGGGCGTTTGTCCTTTCTGTTGGTGGGGAATGCCCGCAAACCCTTGCAAATCAAGGACTCTACTCACAGTAGAACCCCATTCTCGGGCTGATGGAGTCGCTCTCCAGACTGCGGAGAGGGACGGCTCACGCCGGTAGCGTGACATACGGGGCGCGGCATGGTACGATGAGTCCAGCAGCCGGGGCGGCCCGGCGAATGACTCACGGGGAGGCTTCATCATGAAACAGAAATTTGCACAGGCGGTCCGTATCCTGACAACGCCGCCGGTTTTTTCCGCACTGATGTGCACGCTGCTCTATGTGCTCGTGCCTGGCTCATTTGCTTCGCTGGGACATTATCTGCTTGCGATCGTGTGCCTGTCGCTGCTGCCGGTGCTGGCCTATCCGGTGTCCTATCTCATCCCGGCGCTTCGCAGAGGCGGCAGAAAGACGCAGCGCAATCTGGCGCTGGTGTTCTCCGTGCTCGGCTATCTGATCGGCTTCCTTGCTGCCGTGCTGGACGACGGCGCAGCGATGGAAAAGGTCGTTTTCGGAACGTATCTCATCTCCGGCACAACGCTTGCTGTGTGCACGCTGCTGCATTTCAAAGCCAGCGGCCATACCTGCGGCTGCTCCGGCCCGATCGCGGCGCTGTCGATCTTTATCAATCCGTGGTTTCTGGTCGGCTATGTGCTCCTGACGCCGATCATCTGGTCGAGCATCCGGCTCAAGCGTCACACGGCGCTGCAGCTTCTTGCGGGCTGCGTCATCCCGGTGCTGGCTATGCTGATCTGCCGGGCGCAATTCCTGTAAACAGGGAATCCCAACGCACGGGCAGCACGTCCGTCCGTGCGGATTTTTATGCAACTGCAAAATCAACACACAGAGAGGACCCACACCATGCCGTACATGTTAAGCTGTGATTCCACGACGGATCTGACGCTTGCGCAATACGCCGCGCTCGATCTGCATTATGTTTCGCTCCATTTTCTGCTGGACGGGAAGGAATATCCTGACGACTATGGCCAGAGTCTGCCGATGAAGACGTTTTTCGACGCCATGGCAGCCGGGGCCACGACGGGGACGTCGCAGGTCACGACCGGGGAATTCGAGCTGTATTTCCGGCAGTTTCTGGAGCAGGGGAGCGACATCCTGCATGTTTCGCTCTCGTCCGGCCTGTCGGGCTGCTATCATTCCGCCTGCGCCGCGCGGGACATGCTGCTGGCGGAATTCCCGGAGCGGAAAATCATCGTTGTCGACTCGCTCTGCGGCTCGGGCGGCGCTGCTATCCTGATGCTCGAAGCGGCGCGTCAGCGCGATGCGGGCCGGACCATGGAGGAGACCGCCGCCTGGATCGAAGCGCGCAGGCTCCATGTGCACCACTGGCTCTTCACGCCGGAGCTGGCATATTTTGTGCGTGGCGGCCGGGTCAGCGCTGCGGCGGGCTGGATCGGCACGCTCCTGCGTCTGTGCCCCGTGATCGAGGCAAACTGCGAGGGCAAGCTGATCCCGCGGGAGAAAATTCGCGGCAAGCAGCGCGCCTTGCGCGTTCTTGTGGAGAAAATGGTCAGCTATGCCGAGGGCGGCATGGCCTATGACGGCCCCTGCCATATCTCTCATGCGGACAATCTTGCGGACGCCGAACAGCTGGCGGGCATGATCGAAGAGAAATTCCCGCAGCTGCGCGGGAGAATCGTGATCAACACCGTCGGTACGACGCTCGGCAGCCACTGCGGGCCGGGCATGGTCGCCCTTTTCTTCTATGGCACGGAGCGCGGCCGTTGAGCAGGCTGACAATTCTCCAATATTAATATTATAGCAGAACACCGGCGGATTGCCAAGCCTGAAAACGGCGGCAGTCCGCCGGTTGCTGTATCAGGACATAAAAACACCGGGCACGGAAAATCCGTGCCCGGCAGGCGGTTGACCTTATTTGGCGTATTCGACGACCTTCGTCTCGCGGATGACGTTGACCTTGATCTGGCCGGGATATTCCAGCTCAGACTCGATCTTCTTCGTCAGCTCACGGGCGAGGATGACCATGTTGTCCTCGGAGACATCCTCGGGCTTGACCATGATACGAACCTCGCGCCCGGCCTGAATGGCGTAGGACTTCTCGACACCGGGGTAAGTGCCGGTCAGTTCCTCGAGCTTTTCCAGACGGCGGATATAATTCTCCACGTTCTCACGGCGTGCGCCGGGACGAGCGGCCGAGATGGCATCGGCCGCCTGCACGAGGCAGGCAATGACGGTGCGCGGCTCGACGTCGTTGTGGTGCGCCTCGATGGCGTGGATGACGTCGGGCGATTCGTTGTACTTGCGGGCCAGCTCAACGCCGAGCTGGACGTGGCTGCCTTCCATCTCGTGGTCGACAGACTTGCCGAGGTCATGCAACAGGCCGGCGCGCTTGGCCAGCGCGACGTCCACGCCGAGCTCGCTTGCGAGCAGACCGGCGATGTGGGCGACCTCGATGGAGTGGTTCAGAACGTTCTGACCATAGGACGTGCGGTACTTCTGGCGGCCGAGCAGCTTGATGAGCTCGGGGTGGAGGTTGTTGATGCCGGTCTCAAACGTGGCGCGTTCGCCCTCCTGCTTGATGACGCGGTCGACCTCCTTGCGGGCCTTCTCTACGAGATCCTCGATACGGGTCGGGTGAATGCGGCCGTCGGCGATCAGCTTCTCGAGCGCGAGACGCGCGACCTCGCGGCGCACGGGATCGAAGCATGAGACGGTGATGGCCTCCGGCGTGTCGTCGATGATGAGATCGACGCCGGTGATGGCCTCGAGCGTGCGGATGTTGCGGCCCTCGCGGCCGATGATGCGGCCCTTCATCTCGTCGTTCGGCAGAGCGACGACGGAGACAGTCGTTTCAGCGGCGTGGTCGGCGGCGCAGCGCTGGATGGCGATGGAGATGATCTCGCGGGCGAGCTGATCGGCGTTGTCCTTGAGGTTCGTCTCGATCTCCTTGATCTTGAGCGCGGCGTCATGCTTGCATTCGTTTTCGAGATTCTTCAGCAGGTGGTTCTTAGCCTCCTCCTGCGTCAGGCCGGAGAGCTTTTCCAGCGTTTCGAGCTGGCTCTTCTTGATCATTTCGACCTCGTCCTGCGTGGCGGCAATGTTTGCCTGACGGCGGCGGAGATCGTCTTCCTTGCGTTCGAAGGCGTCGAGCTTCTTGTCGAGAGACTCTTCCTTCTGCTGGAGGCGGCGCTCCTGCTTCTGCAGGTCAGCGCGGCGCTCCTTGACTTCCTTTTCGTATTCGGTTCTGGATTTATGAATTTCCTCTTTCGCTTCCACGAGCATCTCGCGCTTCTTATTCTCGCCGCCCTTGATGGCTTCGTTGATGATACGCGTTGCTTCGGTTTCTGCGCTTCCGATCTCACGCTCCGCGACTTTCTTGCGATAGAGCATGCCGATCAGAAAGAAGATAAATGCTACAATCAGCAGTCCTGCGACGAGCAGGACGTAACCATACCATTCCATTGCCGGAATACACCTCCTGTTCTTCAAATTGGGTGCGTGTGTCACGAAAAAGTAATGCTTCCTCCGGCTACCCCAATGCACAGAGCAAACAAACAAATCCACTGTTTATTGTACCGTTTCACTTCGCGAAAGTCAAGCAATTATGCAGGGAAAATTGTTTCCCTACAGGAAAACTTGTGCAAAGCATACAAGGCGTTGACAACTTGCAGCCGGAATGATAGAATTATAATGAATTGGAAGCGGAACTCATTCTCTGTTTTCAATTTGATCGATACGCGGGTATGATGGAATTGGCAGACATGCAGGATTTAGGTTCCTGTGCAGAGATGCGTTGGGGTTCAAGTCCCCATACCCGCACCACGACAAGCCACTTTATTCTATAAAAATGTGAGGAGAAACCGGAACGCCATGGACAATTTCAGATTTTCGACCCTGGAATATAAGCGCCCCGATCTGGAGGCATACCGCGCAAAGCTCACTGAATGGAAGGCTGCGGCTGAGCAGGCGGAAAGCTATGACGCATTGCGTGCGTTGATGCTGAAGATCGACCGCGAGAACTGCGAGCTGTCCACGCAGTATTCCATCGCGAACATCCGCCATACGCTGAACACCCGTGATGAATTCTATGAAACGGAGGTCGCCTATCTTGACGACACGCTGCCGACCCTCGGCGGCGAGGAGGTCGCGCTGAGCGAGGCCATCGCGTCCAGCCCTTTCCGCCCGGACATTGAGAAGGAATTCGGCAAGCAGTATTTTGTCTCCATGGATCTGCAGAAGAAGCTGTTCTGCGAGGCCAACATCCCGCTGCGCCAGCAGGAGAGCCGCCTGACCAACGAGTATCAGAAGATCATGGCCACGGCGGAGATCCCCTTCGACGGCAAGACCCTGAACCTCTACGGCGTGCAGAAGTATTTCGAGCACCCCGACCGTGCCATGCGCGCCGCTGCCGTCAGGGCCTACGCCAAATTCTACGAGGACAACGAGCCGCGTCTGGAGGAGATCTGGGACGAGCTGATCCGCCTCCGCAACCAGATGGGTAAGAACCTCGGCTATGAGAACTACATCCCCGTCGGTTATCTCGAGCAGGGCCGCACGGACTACGGCGAAAAGGAGGTCGCGTCCTTCCGCGAGCAGGTGCGCATGTTCCTTGTCCCGCTGTGCCAAAAGCTCTATGACGCGCAGGCCAAGCGCCTCGGCATCGACCATGTTATGTGGTACGACGAGAAAATGGTCTTCCCGGACGGAAACGCCGAGCCTGCGGGCGACGACGCCTTTATGGTCAAGACCGCTCAGAAGATGTATCACGAGATCAGCCCGGAGACCGGCGAGTTCATCGATTTCATGATCGACCATGAGCTGATGGATCTGCAGAACAAGCCCGGCAAGGCATCCACCGGTTACATGACGAGCCTGCCCAGCCTGAAGGCCCCCTTTGTCTTCTCCTGCTTCAACCACACGATCTTTGATATGCAGGTGCTGACCCACGAGCTTGGCCACGCCTTTGCCGGCTATATGGCAATGCGCAGCCAGCCTATCTCGGACTACTACAGCGAGTCCACGGATATCGCAGAGATCCACTCCATGTCCATGGAGCAGTTTGCCTATCCCTATGCCGAGTGGTTCTTCGGCGATCAGGCGGACAAGTTCCGCTTCGCCCACCTGCAGGAGGCGCTGACCTTCGTGCCCTTCGGCGTGGCCGTGGACGAGTTCCAGCATATCTGCTATGCCCATCCGGAGCTGACGCCGAAGGAGCGGACCTACCAGTGGCATCTGCTGGAGGAGAAGTACATGCCGTGGCGCAAGTATGAGAGCGATCCCTTCCTGGAGCGCGGCGGCTACTGGTACCACAAGCTGCACATCTATCTCTACCCCTTCTACTACATCAACTACACGCTCACGACCATGGGCGCGATGGAGTTCAAGAAGAAGTATGCCGAGGACAAGGCTGCCGCATGGCAGGACTACCTCAAGCTCTGCAAGACCGGCGGCAGCCGCAGCTATCTCGAGACGCTGCGCTACGCCAATCTGGCCAATCCGTTCGATGCCGGCTCCGTCGAGCGCGCCTGCGGCTATGCCGAGGAAATTCTGCTCAAGCAGATCGCGGAGCAGGAACAGAAGGCGTAAAGATCTACAACAACGATCCAGCTCCCCTCGAGGCCTGCCTTGAGGGGAGCTTTTGCATGCAGAAAAACTGCGAGTCCGAAGAAGCGTGAGCCGCCCCACAATTTGAACGGATAACACTGCAGATTCTCCTGCAGTTTGCAGGATTTCCTTTTTGACCGCGATTCTGTACAATATTACCAGAGAATCAAAGAAAAGGAGGCTATTCTTATGGCATTTTCTCTCGACAGCAAGGTAAAGGACATCCTGAAGAACCCGGCGGCGGCAGCGGTGCTGGACAAATACAGCCCCGATGCTTCCAGAAATCCGCAGATGAAGCTCGTCGGCGGTCTGACGCTGCGCAAGCTTGCCAGCTTCCCGCAGTCTGCATTTCTGAAGCCCCATCTGGAGGAGCTGGACAAGGAGCTCCAGGCTATCGAATGATTTCGAAGCTGACAAACTGATTTCTACGATTCATCCCTTCAAAATGGGCGGCTTCCCCGATCGGAGAGCCGCCCATTTCATGTCCATTTTTATTTCGCTATTCTGAAAGCACTTGGCGAAAAAGTTGACTAAATTTGCGGAACAAAGATCCCGGCGTTCTGGCCGCCATCGGCGAGGATATCCACGCCGTTGACATACCCGGCTCCGGACGAGCAGAGGAAAGCGGTCAGCGCACCCATTTCACAGGGATGGCCCCAGCGTCCGGCCGGAATCAGCTCCAGCTGATTTTCTGCAGTTTCCGGTTGATTGTCGATGAGTTTCTGATGCATGGGCGTGAGATAACAGCCGGTCATAGAAGTTCGGCTCATTCCATGCCTCAAACGCATCCGTCCACTCGTCCGTCTGCGGCATGGTATAGGCAGCGACAGAGGCAAAATTGATCATCACGCCGTCCCCGGCCAGAACCGGATAAAACGCCTCAACCATATTGACTGCGCCAACTGCGTTGATTTTGATGATATTTTCCGTCCCTGTATCGCTCGGCGACACACCGGAGGTGTGGATGATCTGCTTCACGCTGCCCAGCGATGCAGCATAGTCTGCCAGTGCCTGCACCTGTGCGCGATCTGCAATGTCAGTTTTGCAAAGATCGCTCTCCACACCAAGCTCGTCCAGCTCCGCTTTTGCCGTTTCCAGCTTTGCAGGATTACGGCCTGCCAACACGATCGCAGAAGTCTTTCCAAGCTCCTTGCAGATCGCCTTGCCCATGCCGCCATGGCCGCCTGTCACGACCGTTATGGCCTTTTTATGTAAGTTCCTCCCTGATTTCAAGATGACACAGGCGGCTCTGTACGGGCCGCCTGTGCTGTTATGTTGCTTGGATGCTCAGAAGCAGGTCCAGCCGCCGTCGCATTTCAGCTCTTCGCCGTTGACGTAGCGGGACTGATCGCTGGCCAGAAACAGAATCGCGTCCGCTAAGTCCTCCGGCATGGCGAGCTCCCCGGAAAAGTCCAGCAGCTTGCTGGTCCGGCCAAAGCCAAACTCGTCGGAGGGCGGCATGACCAGTGGGATATCGGTCACGACGCCGCCGGGAGAGACCGCGTTGCAGCGGATGCCCTCCTCCATGTACATGAACGCCGTGTTCTTCGTCGCCGCCAGTACCGCGCCCTTGCTGGCGCAGTAGGCTGCGCCGGAGGTCTGGTGCGTTGCGCCGACAGAGCAGATATTGACGATCACGCCGCCTTCACCCTGTGCAAGATACTGCCGGCATTCCTCACGCATTCCGTACATGAGGCCAAAGGTGTTGATGCGGAACGTCTCATGGAGCATTTCATCCGACAGATCGGCAATGGCGGTGTTGTCGTCCATGATACCGGCGTCGTTGACGGCAACGTCCAGCTTTCCAAACGTCTCGACTGCCTTTTTGACCATGCCTACAGCTGTTTCCGGGTCGCCGACGTCGCCCGCGTACCAGACAAGTTCGCCGGGCAAGTCTTTGCATTCCTCCGCCAGCTCCTTGAGCCGCTCCTCGCGGCGGGCGACCGCCACGACCTTCGCGCCCTCGCGGCAAAACAGCTCCGCCGTGGCGCGCCCGATCCCGGCGGAAGCGCCGGTCACGATGCAGACTTTACCATCTAATCTTCCCATAATGTCCTCCTCAGCAGAAAACCTTGTTTACGACAACAGCGGGCGAATCGTTGCAGCCGACGGTCAGCTCCGCGCCGTCGGGCACGTCCGCGCGGACGGTGGCAAAGCCGATGTTCTTATCGACCGTATAGCCGTAGATGGTCTGCGCGCAGCGGCCGACCTCGACGCCGTACCAGTACACACGCTCCCAAATGGAGATATCCTCGGTGGATTCGCGGGAGAATTCCAGACCGACCATACGGTATTTCGGGTGCTCTTTCCGTGCCAGCGCCGCTTCCTTGCCGATAAAATCCTTGTCGGCGGCGACCGCCCAGCCAAGGCCGCATTCATACGGGCTCAGGTGCTTGAAATCCTGCTTGAGCGCGAAGCCCTTTTCCATCGGGATAGAGCGGACGTAGACCTCGAGCGTCTGCAGCTCGCGGCCGCCGACAGACTCGACGGCTTTGAGCGCCAGGTCGTGAACTTCCGCGCTCTTGTCGAATGCGGAGTAGATCTCATATCCGTTTTCGCCGGTGAAGCCGGAGCGGTGGATATAAACGGGGATATCGCCGAGCTTCCGCTCACAGATGCCGAAGCGCTTGAGATCGTCGACCGGCACGTCCAGCATGGCGTTCATCGCCTTGAGGCTGTCCGGGCCCTGTACGGCGTACATATCCCAGTCGTAGGTGATGATCTTCGCGTGAATATCAGCCTCTCCCTTGTGCTGCTCGATCCACGGCAGCAGGCGCGGGCCGTAGAGGTCGGAGACCCAATACAGGCCGTCCGCCATGTGCATGACGATCACGTCGTCGATGATCTCGCCGTTTTCGTCCAGCGAGGCGGTGTATTTCGAGCGCCCGACGGCGACCTTGGAAATGTCGCTGATATAGATTTTTTGCAGGACTTCTAAGGCGTCCTTGCCGGTGATCTCCACCAGATCATGCGTCCAGCGGTAGAAGCCTACACCCTTGCGGATGGCCTCGGCGTCGGCGCGCGCGACTGTATCTTCTCTGAATAACATCGTTCAGCACCTCCTTACAGCATCCGCAGGTCTTCCTTGCGGATGACCTTGATATACATATCTTCCTCGTCGCGGTCTTCAATGACGCAGGACCATTCCGGGCTGACCAGCGTCTTGGCCGCACCGTTCCACTGCGCCTCGTAGGCATCGACCAGCTCGTCGAGCGGCGCCATTTCGTAGCGCGCGGTGAAGTCTTCCGATTTGACTCTGATCCACGTCTCATCCTTCGTCCAGCGCACCATCTCATACGGCACCTGCTGCACGTCGAGCATATAGCGGATATATCCGCCGAGGATCCGGCCGTCGTTCTCGTCCATCTCGTGCGGCACGCCGAGGTAGCTGCGCAGACCCTCTTTGGCAAAGGGATCGATGAACTGGTTCTTGCCGGCCGTGGCAAAGACGATGCGGAACACGCGCAGGAACTCATCCTCGTCGGGCGCCATGTCCTTGATGGCCATCATCGGGAACTGGATGGACCAGACCCAGCCCATCTGCGCGACCCAGTGGTACGCTTTTTCGAGCGACGTTTCCTCGCCGAAGTTCTGCGTGTACTGACCGTTGCGCAGGCACTGGCCTTCCTTGACCATGCGCTCGCGCGGGGTGTCGTGGATGGGGTCGACGGGCTGCTGCATGTGGTCGAGCCATCCCTGCTTGGGAAGGCCGTACACGTCGCGGCGCTCCGCCACGACGCGGCAGTGCTTGTTGCCGCAGCCTCGGGCCTGACACATGTTGAGCGCGACCTCGTTTTCCGTACCGTTGGAGGATGCGAGGTCAAAGTTTGCGGTGAACATGCTGGTCGTCATGTTGCACAGCTCACTGCCGACGATGTCCCACGGGCAGGTATCGAGCTCCTTTTCCACGCGGTTGCGCGTGAACTGCACGACGCGGCCCGCCATGTTCTCCCACTCGTCGCCCGAGTCGCCGGTGATGCCGCCGAGCCAGCTGGACTTTTCGCACAGCTCCGGGATGTTGAACGCCTCATAGAGCGAGGCGTTGACATAGTCCTTCTGTTCCTCCGGCGTACCGGCGACGGCCATATTCATCATGTTGGCAATGCCACAGATGGCTTCCGTGCGTTTTTCCCAGCTCGGTTCAAAGATGCGCATGACCTGAAATAAATTTGCGGTCATTGCTGCGATCTGACGGTTGAGCTGGCGGTAGGCCTCTTCTTCCGTAATGAGCTTGCCCCATGCGGTCGGGAAGCATTTCCGCTGCTCCAGTTTTTCTTTTAGCATGGTATTCCTCCTGTCTCTTTTTCTGTATTGCCGCTCTTATTATAAAAAATAGACAGTGCGGCGAAAATGCTGCAAACTGCGCGTTTTTTTCTGCTCTGCACCGTACAGTTTGTACGCCGACAAATCATACAATTTGTATGGTTTGTTTTTGTGCAAAACAGAAAATATAGCAAAAAGTATGAATACGGAGCCATACAAATGATATGGTCTTCCATTGACAGCCGCTTCCGGACGGCATATAATAAAAACCGAAAACGGGAGTGAAAAGTGATCGGAGGGGAACATCCCATGAAACTGTGCGCGGGTATTCTCTATTGGGGGCTGAAGGAGGAGCTGAAGACGGTCGAGCTGCATGGCGCAGGCAGTCAGGAGCTGACACTGAGCCGGCCGGAATTTTACCTTGACCGGACAAAAACGTTTGAGAGGAACCGCGTCTACGTTTGCTCGGCCGATCATCTGCCGACACGTCCGTCGCTCAGTGCAAACGTGTGCCTCGTCTGTCTGGGGCAGCACTGGAACCTGAATGGGTTCTATGACCGGTGCAGTGTGATTGTGGTCGAAGCAGATACGGACATTTTTCGCGTGTTCAATCTGGTGCAGCACATTTTTGACCGGTATGAGGCATGGGAGGAACGGCTGTGGCATATCCTTCGCCACGGCGCAAGCCTGCCGCAAATGCTGGAGGTCAGTCGGGGAATCTTTGAAAACCCCATGCTGCTCATTGGCTCAGACTTCCGGTATCTTGCCGTGACGGACGAGGAATACTTTCAGAAGGATCTCGGCATCCGGCTGGATACCGAGACATTTGACGCAGAGAAGATGGCAACCTTTTTATCTCTGCACGACCTTTCCACTCATGTGCATGATCCGCTTTTGCTGGAGCTGCAGGGCATTCGGACGCTGTCGGTCAACGTATTCGATCAGGAGGAATACCTCGGCTGCCTGACGGTGTTTGAGGCCTTCCGTCCGCTTCAAGATTTTGACCGCGCGCTTTCGATCTTCCTTGCAAAGCTCCTGCGGCAGGCTGTCCAGCAGAACCCGACGCTTGCCAGCACCCGCTCCGCCGTACGCCGCGCCCTGCGCAGCGTTATCGCAGGGCAGCCTGTCGATTTTGAGCTGCGGCGTGCGCTCAGTCAGGAAAACGGGAAAACGGACTGGGTCTGTGTCCGCCTCCAGCCAAAGCGTGGGGCAGCGCCGCTGCCCGGCACGTATCTTTCCGCCGCATTGGAAGAACGGTACACCGGCGCGATGGCCTTTGAGTACGAGCGTACCGTCGCCGCATTTCTACCCGCCGCACAGGCCGAATGTGAGACAACGGCGCAGCTCCTGCCGCTGCTGGACAGACTCGGCCTGGCCTGCGGCGTATCCGGTGTGTTTTCCAATCTGTATGAGGCAAATCAGGCATGGTTCCAGGCTACCAGTGCCCTGCAGAACGGCTTTTTGCAGGATGGAAACGGCACGGTCTTTTATTTTCAGGACTATCTGCTGCCGCAGCTTCTGTCCGGTGCGCTGTCAGGGCGACCCTCGTGGGTCTATTATCCGAACGGGCTGAAAAAGCTCAAAGCGCATGACGAAGCTTCGCAGGTCTCGTATCTGGAGACGCTGCGCGTCTACCTCGACAACAACCTTTCCGTCACCAGAACGGCAGCGGCTCTCTATCTGCACCGCTCGACGCTTCTCGATCGTCTTGCCCATATCACGCAGATGCTTGGCCGAGATCTGAAGGATCCGGATTTCTGCCTGACGCTCGGCATTCTGCTCCGTGCGGAGCTGCAGCAGAAACGGCTGACTCGACCGAAGACATAATTTCATTCCCGCTGCGGGTTTCGCAGCGGGAGCTTTATGTTCTTAGCGGAGAAACAGCGCCATAATTCCGGACAGGGCGGCATAGACAAAGAGCAGCACATCCGGGGCGAGAATTTGTCTTTGATTCGCAGGCCGTTTTTCTGAATCTCCTCTGCCCAGCTGCCGCGTGCCAGCAGCTTCACGTCCTTCCCGGCGCAGAAGAAATTCCGTGCCAGATTGCAGCCGGGCACACCTGCGCCGAATACCAGAATTTTCATAGTTCGATCTCCCGTTTCTGTCCGTTTGTTTCAGATAAGGTTAGCGAATGCTAACTGCTACGGCATGATGATAGCACCCATTTTGCCCCAATACAATGGCCCTTGCGAAAAAAGGACGCTTCCGGGAAAACGGATGCGTTGTATATCTACATTACACGCTGGGACAAACCCCAACACTCTCGACAAATATCGACAAAAATCGCGTTATTCTGCGCAAAAAATTGCTTGACATTCCATTGAAATTTCGATATTCTAAAAATAACGGCGAATCCGGGCAGCAATGCGGGATTCCCTATGAATCGGAAAACGGGAAGGGGAAAGAATATGAGTTGGGATTTGCGCGCCCTCGGCGGGGCGGTACAGCTTCCGTGCGGAGAGCTGGCCTGGACAAAGCCGCAGATCTTTCGGGTGCTTGCCAGCGTCGAGGCAATGCGCGGCGTCGTTCTGGGCGGGGATGTGCTGTTCGGCAACGGGACCTACACCGGCAGCAGCTGGCAGTATTGCCTGACCTGCGAGGATCACTATGTCGCCTTCCTGCGGGAGAACTGCCGCGGCAGCCGCAGAACGGCCGAGGCATTCATTCGGGACTTTTTGGCCACGCGCAGCGGAGAATTCCTGTTTGCGCCGGTGCTCCGCGAGGGCGTGGATGCCTATATCCACCGCAGCACGGGGGGCCTGGCTCCGGGCTATGACTGCGCCGCACGGTCGGGCTGCGGACTGCCGTGACCGTTTGCCGGAAAAGCCCTTTGGACTTTTCCGGCAAAGAAATTCTGCTTCGCTGCGGAGCGCTTCAGACGCGCTGCGGCGTCTGCGTCTCCTCCGGGTGGGCGATCCGGACAGGGTAGGAGCCGGTGCCGTCGCCGACGGTCTGGGCATACAGCCGCACCATATGCTGCCAGGTCCGCCGGTCCAGCTCGCCGGTCACGGGCAGGCCGCAGCGGGCCTGCAGCCATTTGAGGCAGGCGGTGCAAGCTTCATCGTGCCGGCCTGTCACGGAAACGGGCGGCATGCCGTCATAGTAGTGCCGCAGGGCCTGCAGCATGCCCTGAGCAAGGTACAGGTGCATGTTCTGCTCGCCGGGGGAGATGGTCTGCATCGGCTGAAAAAGCGGGCGCAGCGGCTCGGCCGGGCCATGGTGGATGTGCGCCTCGCGCGCGGCATCCACAACGGCGTTCCAAGTCGCAAGGTCGGCCGCTCCGGTGACGGGCAGGCCGTTCTGCTGTTGAAATTCCCGCACGGCACGGGCCGTCTCCGGGCCAAAAATGCCGTCGGGAACGACGGTTGTGGGCTTCCCGGCATGGCGCTGCAGCAGGCGCAGCATGGACTGCAGGGAACGGATAGGCATTTGCATAGCTTCCTCCTTTTATGTGTCGCTGTCGCCGAGGCGCAGGATCTGTCCCGGGAAATTCGGGATCACTCCGGCCTGCACGAGATAGCCAACCTCCTCTGTGATCTCCTGTGTCACATCCTGTGGCAGTGGCCCGGTCTCGGCGATCCCGGCGAGACGGTCAAAAATGGCGTTCCACGTCTGCTCGCCGACGATGCCGTCAATGGCCAGACCGGAAAAGCGCTGGAAGGCCCGCACGCTGTTGGCCGTTAACTCGCCGAAGATGCCGGTCTGCGGCGGCATGGGGACGTCGTTGATATACGAGCCGATGACCTGCAGCATATACTGCAGCACGCGCACCGGCTCACCGGTGCTGCCCTCGCGCAGTACGCGGGAATACTGCCAGTTTACGGCATAGAACGTCTGCCCCTGCGAGGCCAGCTCTGACAGCTCCGTCACCGCGACATACAGCCGCACGAGCTGATACCACGTGCCCTTGCCGACGATGCCGTCCGGGTCCAGATTGAAGATGCGCTGTGCGGCCAGCACGGCATTTTCCGTCTGCGTGCCGAAAATGCCGTCTACGGACGCAACACGTGGGATGGCGGGGTAGTTCTGCCCGATGCGGTTGAGCATGACCTGCAGCTGCACGACCTGCGGCCCACGCGAGCCGCGGCGCAGGGGCGTTCCGCCGTAGGAGGGGGCGTAGCCGCGCATGGGCGCGTTGCGGACAATCTCGATATCCTCGCCGTAATAGCGGCGGAGAATTTCCACGGAGCTCAGCCCCTGCTGTGCAAGCTCCTGTGAGCCCCACTGGCTCAGACCGTCGCACGTCACGGTCGTTCCGTTGCAGAATTTGGCGGCCAGAGGCTCCACAAAGCCCTGCCGCCGGAGATAGGTGTTGAACAGCTCGTCGACGAGGCGGCCGACATTTTCAAAAATATTCCGCCCGTTGATGAATTTCTGGTCGATGGCCGTCGAGGACGTGATGTCGAAATCATAGCCCCGGCTGCGGTAGAATTCCGTATAAACGCGGTTGAGGGCAAAGGAAATGATGGCCAGAATGTTGGCGACGAGGGCGCTGTCCTCCCACGTCGGGTAAATTTCGCTCGAGGCGACGTTTTTGACATAGTCCGCAAACGACACCGTCACATTCGCGGCCGAGGTGGTCGGCGGCCCCAGATGCACGGTGATCTGCGCGGGAATGTAGGGAGTGACCGTTACCATGGCCGCCACCTACAGCGCCTGCGGCGAGATCGGGAAGACCTCGGTCAGGTTGTAATACTCCGGATACTGCGGGTAGGGGATCATGGCCAGCTCCTGAATGGCCCGCACCCCGGCGAAGATCTGGATGCCCTCCACGAGGATCTGCTCGTAGCCGGGGCACTCCGCCGACAGGTCCACCTGCGTGAACGGCTGCCCCGTTCCCGGGGCCTGACTGCCCGCTCGCTCGGGCGCTTCGATGACGATGGGGCCGATCATGCCGCTTTCGTCCGTGATGCGCAGGGCAAGCAGCTTCATGCTGCCCTCCGGCGTGCGCTCCGTGATGCGGATGGCTACGCCGGGCAGCGGGAGCTGCGCGTTGGAAGCAAAGGCTCGCGCCTGCAGGGTTCCGCTTGCTGCCATAAGGTACCTCCTGAATCGGGTTTGGGCAGCCCTTGCGTACTGCCCTGAGATAGTCTATGCGCAGGTGCTCCCGCCTGCGCCAAAATTTGTGCTTGACAGCGTAACAATGTTATGCTATTATGATATCGTAACAATGTTACGGAGGAGGATGCGAATGGAAGACCTCATTTCCAAGCGTGAGCTGCTGGAGCGCTACAGCGTGTCGTATGGCGCGCTCTATCGCTGGAAGCGCATGGGCCTCATCCCGGAGGACTGGTTCCTGCGCCGGGCGACGCCGACCGGGCAGGAGACGTTTTTCCACCGGGCGCAGATCTGCCCGCGCGTGGAGCAGATTTTGCAGCGCGGGGATACCTCGCTGGAGGATCTGGCCGAAAAGCTCCGGGAACCGGAGCGGCAGGCCCCAGAAAACTGGCTCATCGTGACGGACCGCTTTACCAGCCGCCGCTTCCGGCTGGAGGAACTGAAAAGCATTACATTGATCGTGGACGGGCAGGCGCAGGAGCTCCTGCCAAAGCAGAAGGGAGTTCATCAGAAATGAAACAGAATTTGAATTGTTCCGGTTCGACCCGCGTTGACGGCGGGGAATACGGCGAGGTGCGCGTAAGCGCCAGCCTGCGCGTGGACGGCGACCTGCGGTGCGACACCCTGCAGTGCTCCGGCTCCGCAAAGATCGAGGGCGCGCTTTCCTGCGCCGGTGAGGTCCGCTGCAGCGGCTCGGTGAAGGTCGCGGGCGAGGCTGCCATGCAGGAGGGCCGCTTTTCCGGCAGCGTGAAGGCACAGTCGCTGCACTGTACGGGAACGCTGCAGTGCTCCGGCTCGGCAAAGACCGAGGGCGGCATGCAGCTTGGCAAGGCCCGCTTCAGCGGCAGCTGCGCCGCAGAGGGCGACATCCATGCCGAGGAGCTTGAGATCGCGGGCTCGCTGCGCGCCCCGGCTGTGGAGGCCGAGCGCTTCCATGCCTCCGGCGTGTTCCGGATCGACGGCCTGCTCAATGCCGGGGAGATCATCCTGTCCCGCGGCGGTCTGTATCAGGCGGGCGATATCGGCTGCACGACGCTCCGCGTGGTACAGGACGCCCATGTGATCTCGCTCGGCCGCCGCAAGCGCGCACTGGAGGCCCAGTCCATCGAGGGCGACACGCTCGAGCTGCTCGATACGCAGGCGGCCGTCGTCCGCGGGCGCTTTGTCTGCGTCGGCGCGGGCTGCGTGATCGACCGCGTGGAGTATTCCGAGGACCTGACGGTCGAGGACGGCGGTATCGTAAAAGAACCGGTCCGTTGCTGATTGACACGGCGTGCTCCGCATGATAGAATGCCGGAAAAGGAGGAAATGCTTATGCTGAAATTTCCCAGGGATCTATATTCGGATGTCCGTGTGGAGGACGTGGCGGAAACGACGCTCGTACTCGAGGACGGCGAGCTGAAGCAGTGCACCGAGAGCCGCCGCCGCGGCGCATTTGTGCGCGTCTATGATGGAAAGCGTTGGTATAACAGCGCCACGACGGAGCCGGACCGTCTGCAGCAGGAGCTTGATACGCTGGCCGCCATGGCAGAGCCGAACCCGGCCATCGGCGACGACCCTGTTGTGCGCCGTTTTGAGGTGAACCGTGACTGCGTGCTGCGCTGGCAGGCAGGCGACCTGCGCGCCGTGCCGGTGGAGCAGAAGCTGGCGCTGCTGCGCAGCTATCAGCCCCTGCTGGAGCGCAGCGGGCTTGCCGCCACCCGCGCGCGCTATCTGGATGTGCATGTCGACAAGACATTCTGCTCTTCGCTCGGCGCGGGTATCCGGCAGGACTATCAGCACTGCGGCATCGCGCTGGGCTATACCGTCACGGGCGCGAACGCCCCGTTCACGAACGGCCGGCAGCGCTATGCATCGGACTTCACGGGTCTGAAGGGCTGCCAGGAGGGCCTGCGCGCGGCCATTGCGGAGGACGTGAACTATGCCATGCACGCCGTCCCCGTGGAGCCGGGGGAATATACCTGCGTGCTCTCACCGACGGTCGCCGGTGTGTTTGCCCATGAGAGCTTCGGCCACAAGAGCGAGTCGGACTTCATGCTCGGCTCCGAGACGATGCGCCGGGAGTGGGAGCTGGGCAAGCAGGTCGGCTGGGAGGGCCTGAGCATTCTGGACTCCGGCGTGCCGAACGGCTCCGGCTACTGCCCCTATGACGACGAGGGCACGCGTGCGCGCGACACCTATCTGGTGAAAAACGGCGTGCTGACCGGCCGCCTGCATTCCGCAGCGACGGCCGCTGCGCTGGACGAGGCGGTCACGGGCAACGCCCGCGCCATCAGCTTCGAGTTCGAGCCGATCGTGCGCATGACCTCCACCTGGATCGCGGGCGGCACGGACACGTTTGAGAGTCTGCTGCGCGGGGCCGAGGGCGGCCTGTATATCCCGGACTTCTTCCACGGCTCCGGCATGTCGACATTTACGATCGCTCCGGCGCGCGCTTACCGCATCCGCGACGGAAAACCGGCAGAGCCGGTGCTGGTCAGCGTGATCTCCGGCAATGTGATGCAGACGCTGCATCAGATCGACGGCGCGACGGCCGAGACGGAGCTGCACAGCCTGTTCACGGGCGGCTGCGGCAAAATGGAGCAGTGGCCGCTGCGCGTTGCGTTCGGCGGGCCGTATCTGCGGGTGCGCGGCCTGAAGGTGCAGTAAGGAGGAGACGGAGATGCAAAAGGAGCTTTATCAGATCGAGAGAAGCGAGGTTTCTCTGAATATTTCCGAGGGCGCCGTGACGGAGGTGCGCCGCAAGCACATCGTCCGCAGCGGCTGCCGCGTGTATGATGGCGGAAAGCTCGGCATCAGCGGCGTGTTTGGCGAGCCGGACGAGGCAACATGGCAGGCCGCGCAGCGCGCGCTCACTGCCGGCCTTTCCCACCCGGAGCCGCTTGGCGCTCTGGTCCGCAGCCGCGAGACCGGCGTTATGCCGGAGGAGCGTGAGCTGCTGGAGCAGTCCGAGGCTCTGCTGGCACATCTGCGTGAGGAATGTCCCGGCTTTGTGTTTTCCAATAAGATCGTGGCGCTTTCCGAGCGGGTGCGGCTGGAAAATGACCTCGGCCGCAGGCTCGACGACAGGCAGAGCGGTTCGTTCCTGAATCTGGTCGTGAAGGACGAGGCATCGCCGAACGTATTTGACACCGGCATCGGCTGGACGAGCCGCGGCAATGCGGCCATCGACGGGCTGGAGGCCGCGCGCCGTTCCCTGCGTGCCTACCGCAACGAGGTGCCTATGCCGAAGGAAAAGCTCCCCGTGCTGTTTGCGGGCAGCTTCCTGAGCGGAAAGCTCGAGGGCCTGCTCGACGTGCAGAAGCTGGAGAGCGGTGCGTCGCTGTTCAGCGGCAAAATGGGGGAGAAGCTCTTCTCCGGCGCGCTGACGCTGCAGGTCGACCGGCGTCCTGAGAGCTGGCTGCCGTTCTTTGATGCGGAGGGCTCCGTGCTCGAGGGCGACACACTGCCGCTCATCGAAAACGGCGTGCTTGTGCGCGGCGCAGCGGATCGTGCACAGGCTGCGCGCTATGGCTGGGATATTACCGAGCAGACGCAGCCCGGCATTTTTGCAGGCGGCGCGGCGCCCGGCGGGTTCGAGGCGGTTTATGAAAACAGCGATGTGACAGTGTTCAAAGTAATAGAATGATGGAGGAAAAACCATGAAA
>OHAD01001593.1_pt1 | contig 20631 bp, 12 predicted proteins | sample 1577011 | NCBI WGS metagenome assembly OHAD01 (sample SAMEA3541510, study PRJEB24748) | human gut metagenome | biome: human gut; feature: human-associated habitat; material: faeces | place: China | collected 2012 | reverse complement strand
AGGCCGAGTACATGGTCGATGCGCACCGCGCCCGCGTGCGAGAACATGTTGTGCACCATCTCGCGGTACACGCCATAACCAGTTTTGGCCAGATAATTCGGATTGAACGGCGGCTGGCCCCAATCCTGACCCTGCTGGTTGTAGAAGTCCGGTGGGCAGCCCACGGTTACGCTGCCTACTGCGAAACGTTCCGGATTCCACCACACGTCCGCGCCGAGCGAGTGCACGCCCACGGCCATATCCTGCATGAGGCCGAGTGCCATACCGCTGTCACGGGCGGCGTTCTGCGCGGCTGTCACCTGCTCGTCGGCGATCCACTGCAGCCAGCATTCGAAATCGACCATATCGGCGTGCTCGCGCATGAGCTCCACCACTTCAGGCGAATCGCGGTTCGTGTCCTTGAACCACGTGCCTTCCCACGGCGCGCCCCACACCTGGAACGCCACCGACCATGCGGCGAACGCGCGCAGATCCGGACCCGCGGCCTCCTTGAACGCGTCGAACGCGGCCTGACGCTCGACGGAACGCGGCACGTTGTACACAAGCTGCAGCGCCTGGCGCTTGTGCCACCAAGCGGAATTGATGTCGAGCGGCTCGATACTGTCGTTGGCTGGCGAGGCTTCCGCGTGCAGACGCGCCACTTCGGCCTGGTCCGCCTCGTTGAGTTCCGCATATTCAGCGATATCCTGCGGACGGATGTACGTCACATTGAGAAAACGACGCGATTCGGGAAGATACGGCGACGGCTCCAGCGGCGGCACCGGCGCGGTGGCGTGAATCGGGTTGATAAGCATGAAATCGGCATGCGATTTCGTTGCCGCGTCGGACAGCAGCAGCTTCAGATCGCCATAGTCGCCCACGCCCCAGGATTCAGCGGAACGGATGGAATACATCTGTGCCATCCAGCCCCAACGTTGCTTTTCCGCTACTGCTGGCGGCAGTTCGATGCGTGCCGGTGCGCAGATCAGCGCGGCTTCGGCGTGCAGCGGGCCGGCATCGACGGCCAGCGTGTGGTAGCCGGCGGGAATATCGTCCGGCAGCGTCAGTTGCAGCGAGCCGTCATCTGCGTTCGAGCCCGTCAGATACGCGGTCAGATCGCCCGCATATTCCGTGCCGTCTTCCAACGTCAGCTTCAGCGCCACGTCGTTTCCTTTCGCGCGGATTGGCGTGACGGCTTCCTTGCCGATGAACTTCACGACGGTCGGCTCAACAAGTGTGTCTGCGATGCGCTGCTGGGTCGCCGCATAGGAGGCGGTGATCGCTTCGTCGCTGGATGCGTCCACGCCGAGTGCGGCCAATACGGAGACGAGCACTTCGTCGCGGATTTCCACATAGGTGCCGAGCTGGTCGATATACGACGTGGAAATGCCATTGAGCTTGGCGAGCTGGATAAGAGGCCGTGCGATGCGTTCTGCGCTTTCGGTCTGCTGGGTCTGTGTCATAGGTCCCTTCTTTCCGCGCCGTTTGTGACGGCTGACATGCTACATTGCTTGCGATTGCCGCAGCTTCGATGCTGGTGGCATTCGCACCAAAGATAACTATATCACGGTATGATATCGTTTTCAAAGCGTGTTTTGCGGTAAGAGAGTGTTGCTATATTGCGATTTTGCTCTAATTTCAGGAATATAGATAACCGGAATTGTTTTTCCATATTGACTATCGTTTGCAATACGAAGGCGCAGCGCTCCGCATTGCAAACGATTATTCCAACGGGGCATTGCTCGTCTGCTACTCGGCTTCGAGAATTGCAAAGCTTTGCAGACCTAGACGCAGCGAAGTGCCGCTAATTTCGTTTTCGCCGATGCTGAAAATCGTCCGATAACTACCATCTGGTAACTGCAAAGCTTTGCAATCGCGGCTTGGATTGACGGCTATGATCAGCTTCTGCAGGTGGGTGGAACGCTCGAAAACGAACACTCTATCGCGTTCGATTGCATGGAACGTAGCCCCCGACCGCAAGGCGTTGCATTCCCCCTTGACGTGGAGTATGGAGCGCACCGTATGCCACAGTGATTCGGCGTCGGCCTGCTGTGCGGCGACGGTCGGGGCGTCGGCGGACGGGTCGGCGGGCAGGTAGCTGCCACCGGTCACATCGCCAGCCCGAGTGTCCGATTCTGCAGAATCGGACACGTGAAGTGCTCCGGATGCGTCGTTCGCACCCCACTGCATCGGTGTGCGCGAACCGGTGCGCACGTAGCCGCCTTCTTTGCCGGGCAGTGCGCGGTATCGCATGCCGATTTCGTCGCCGTAATACAGGAACGGCACGCCCGGCATCGCGAACAGCGTGCAGTATGCCAGGGCGATTTCGCGCTGCGACAGTCGCGGCGCCACGCGTGCGGTGTCGTGGTTGCAGGTGATGAAATTAAAATTTCCGTCGGCCGTTTCCGCTTCGCGCAGACGCGGCTCGTACTCGTCCAGGAATTCGCTGATCGGCGTGCCGGAATCGGCGTTGAAATAGCTCTTGTCGCCCTTGCGGCTCAACGGGTCGTCCACGTTGCGCAACAGCATGTTGTAGCCGTTGGGAACGCCGTCCCAACGCCAATCGAGATAGAAATCCATGTCGAAGCCGGCGGCCATCGACTCCTCTGGCCGTCCCCATTCCGAAACGAACGCGGCTTCGGGGAAGGCCGGGCGGATCCGGGCGAACATGTACTGCCAGGTGCGGATGGTGTAAGGCTTGCCCTCATCGTCCTTTTTGACGAGGCTGTCGGCCATATCCACGCGGAAGCCGTCTGCGCCACGGGAAAGCCAGAACCGCATGACGTCCACCATCGCGTCGCAAGTGGCCTTCGCGTCCGGACCAAGGGCTGGCTTCTGCCAGCTACGTTCGGGGTGCGCGAAACCGTAGTTGAGCGCCGGCTGGCATTTGAAGAAGTTCAAGATGTAGGTACCGTTGCGGGGCGATTCGCCGCCGATGAATGGCAGTCCGTCGCCACCGGAGATCCATGAGTCTGTCCAGATGTAGCGGTCGGAATAATTGTTTCGTTCGACCTTGCAACTGCGGTGGAACCACTCGTGTTCCTCGCTGGTGTGGCCTGGCACGAGATCGAGGATCACGTGCATGTCGCGCCGGTGGGCGGCGTCGAACAACGCAATGAGATCGTCGTTGGTGCCGTAGCGTGATGCCACCTTTTTGTAGTCGCGCACGTCGTAGCCGGCGTCTTTGAATGGCGAGTCGAAACAAGGATTGAGCCAGATCGCGTTGCATCCGAGATCCTTGATGTAGTCCAGTTTTAAAGTGATTCCGGGGATGTCTCCGATGCCGTCGCCATTGGAGTCGACGAAGGACTGTGGATAGATTTCATAAAAAATTGCGTCGGCAAGCCATTTGGGGTGGGGGTGTTTCGCGGGGGGAAGCATGAGGGTGTGTCTCCTTGATATTTCGCGGTTTGCGGTGTTTCTTTGAAACAATCATAACGCTGAATTGCAAACGTTGGCAGAAACGTGCTACACTAACAATCACTGATACATTTTTGGTGGCCCTAGTGTTGTTGGTAATCATCCAAGAACGATGATGTGAACGTATGCAGGGTTTTGGTCCGTACCATTTAACCGGAGATGTTGAGGAACACAAGGTTATGTGAGGAAAGGAAGATCAATGAAGATCGATTGGAAGAAGGCAATCGGACTTACTGCTGCCGTTTCTATGCTGGTTCCGCTCGCTGCGTGCGGTGGCTCCTCCGACGGTGGCGATAAGAACGCTTCCGGCTCCACCGAGGCCGTCACGCTGAGCGTGTGGGCCCCGCAGGAAGACCAGGCCAAGGACACCAACTGGCTGGGCAAGGTCGAAGAGAACTTCGCCAAGGCGCATCCGGAATACAATATCACGTGGAAGAATGACGTGGTCTCTGAAGGCGATGCTTCCAAGCAGGTCAGCACTGATCCGTCCGCGGCGGCCGATGTCTATATGTTCGCTTCCGATCAGTTGGGTGTTCTAATGGATGCCAAGGCCATTGGCCAGCTGGGCACCGACGCTGAGAAGCAGGTGAAGGAACAGAACGGTGACCTCGAAGTCAACTCCGTCACCGGCACCGATGGCAAGCTCTATGGCGTGCCGTACACCGACAACACGTGGTTCATGTACTACAACAAGTCCAAGATCACCGAGGATGAGGCCAAGGACTTCGATACCATCCTTTCCAAGGCCAAGGTCGCGTTCTCCCTGCAGAATTCTTGGTACATCAACGGCTTCTATGATGGCCTGAGCCTGTTCGGCGAGAAGGGCAATGATGCTGACGCAGGCATGGTCTTCCCGAAGGACGGCGCCGATATCACCTCTTATCTGGTTGATGTGGTCGCCAACCCGAACTTCTCCAACGACGATGGCGCTTCCGGCCTCGCAGCCATCAAGGATGGCTCCGCCGACGTGCTGTTCTCCGGTACCTGGTCCGCTAAGGACGTGAAGGAGGCCCTGGGTGACAACTACGCCGCCACCTCTCTGCCGACCTTCACCGTGAACGGCCAGAAGAAGCAGATGAAGTCCTTCGCCGCCACCAAGGCCGCTGCTTACAACCCGAACGCCAAGAACCCGAAGGCCGCCGCTCAGTTCGCGGCTTACCTCGGCTCCACCGAAGCTCAGAAGCTGCACTACGAGATGCGCGCCATCCCGCCGACCGACAAGTCCCTGTCCGACCTGACCACCGACGACATCGCAGCCAAGGCCCAGGCCGACACCATGGCCAACACCGCCCTCCTGCAGTCCGGTCTGTCCGGCATGAACGATTGGTGGACTCCGGCCGAAACCTTCGGCAAGGCCCTGGTCAACAAGGAAATCACCAAGGACAACGCTGCCGCCAAGTACCAGGATTGGGTCAAGCAGGCCGGTGGCAAGATCGCTGAGTGAAATCAGTAATCCTAAAAATCCAATAACTGAAGAATGCAGGTGGTTGGCACTGCCAAATCCCCCCAGCCATCCTGCAGCTTTGAGAGATGCTTCGAGTCGCGGTGTCTCTCTCCACTTTGCATAGTGGCTCACTCCTCCTCCGAGCTTTGCATTCCCGGGCAAGGTTTTTAAATTCTCCTTCCCCTTGTCCGGGAGCAAAGCTTTTTTTATCTTTCAATATCCATATGAGAGGGCAGTCGAAATGACAGCAACAACTCTTTCCCCACGGGAGATGAAGCGCCTTCGGAAGCAGGGTGCTGATTATGTTTCTCCGTCGCCTTACACGGTAAGGGCGGCGTTCCGGCGTGGTGACCTGTTCACTAAGCTTTCCGCAGTGGTGTTTGGTCTTGGCGATATCGTGCGCAAGCAGTATGTCAAGGGCATTGCCATGCTGGCGCTGGAAATCGCATACTTCGTGTTCATGGCAATCAATGGTGTGGACTATCTTTCCAAGTTGCCGACCTTGGGCACCAATGCAGGCGGCAAGAAGCTGGTCGACGGCTTCTGGGTCTACACCGAACCTGACCGTTCCGTGGTCATCCTGTTGTACGGTGTCGCCACTCTGGTTATCACCGCTGCCTTCATCGGCCTGTGGGTCATGTCCGTGCGCTCTGCATACAAGTCCCAGGTGCTGCTCGAGGAGAACGGCAAGGCTCCGAGCTTCATGGACGATGTCCGCGAGCTGCTCGATGCCAAGGCGCACGTTCTGCTGATGTTCCTGCCCACGCTGGGCATCGTCGTGTTCACCGTGCTGCCGTTGATCTTCATGATTTCAATGGCATTCACCAGCTATGACCACAAGCACCTCGTGCTGTTCCACTGGGTCGGCTTTGAGAACTTCGCCAAGGTTTTCTCCAACAGCGGCGGCACCGTTAACGCCGTACTGTTCGGACGTGTGCTGGTGTGGACATTGGTCTGGGCTTTCTTCGCCACCTTCCTGAACTTCTTCCTCGGCATGTTCGTGGCTATGATCATCAATCGCAAGACCACCCACTTCAAGGGTTTCTGGCGTGCCTGCTTCTCCATGTCCATCGCCGTTCCGCAGTTCGTGTCTCTGCTGGTCATGCACACCATGCTCCAGCCGCAGGGTGCGGTGAACCGCATGCTGCAGACGTGGGGTTGGATTGACGGCCCGTTGCCGTTCTTCACCAACGCCACTTGGGCCCGCGTCACCGTGATCATCATCAACCTGTGGGTCGGTATCCCGTACACCATCATGCAGATCACCGGTATTCTGCAGAACATTCCGGCCGATCAGTATGAGGCGGCGAAGATCGACGGTGCCAACTGGTGGCAGATCTTTACTAAGATCACCATGCCGTACATTATCTTCGTGCTCACCCCGTATCTGATCACCACCTTCACGGGCAATGTGAACAACTTCAACGTCATTTACCTGCTGTCCGGCGGCGATCCTACGCCATTGGGCGATTCCGCAGGCTCCACTGATTTGCTTATCACCTGGCTGTACAAGCTGACCGTGGACAAGCAGGATTACAATCTCGGTGCCGTGATCGGCATCATGACCTTCGTCGTGTTGGCCATCGTTTCGCTGATCACCTACCGCAATTCCGGCTCCTATAAGAATGAGGAGGCATTCCGATGAGCAACAAGCATTCCGCAACCAAAGTGGAAAGCCACGGCCTTCTGCACGACCAGAAGATCCGCCGTATCACCGGCGACGTGTTCGCCCACTTGTTCCTGGCCATTCTGGCCGTCATCTGGCTCGTCCCAATCGTATGGGTGTTCGCGGAGTCGTTCAATAAGAACACCGCCCCGTACACCAGCTCCTTCTTCCCGAAGGAGTGGACTCTGGACAACTATAGGGTGCTGTTCACCGACCGCAACGTGTTGGACTTCCCGAAGATGTTCGGCACCACGTTCATCATCGCCTGCTTCACCTGTGCGATTTCTCTGATCTTCGTGCTCTCTGTGGCATACTGCATGAGCCGTATGCGTTTCCGTGTGCGCAAGACTTTCATGAACGTTGTGCTGATTCTTGGCATGTTCCCGGGTATCATGGCCGTCACCGCCATCTACTTCATCTTGAAGGCCTTGGGCCTGTCAAGCGGCACCATGACTACCGTGGCGTTGATTCTCGTGTACTCCGCCGGTTCCGGCGCTGGCTTCTACGTGATGAAGGGCTATATGGACACCATTCCGACCTCGCTGGACGAAGCCGCCCTGCTCGACGGTTGCACCCGTTTCCAGGTGTTCCATAAGATCATCATCCCGATCTGCAAGCCCATGATCGTCTACCAGGCCATCATCGGCTTCCTGACCCCGTGGCTCGACTTTGTCATGGCCAAGGTGATCTGCCGTACGCAATCCAACTACACCGTGGCATTGGGCCTGTGGCTCATGCTGCAGAAGGAATATATCCAGAACTGGTTTGCCCGCTTCGCCGCGGCCGCGGTCGTGATCTCCGTTCCGATCGCCATCCTGTTCATTGTGATGCAGCGCTTCTATCAGGAGTCCATGTCGGGCTCCGTGAAGGGCTAAAGAAAGGCAAAGGATATGACGCTCGTAGACAGCTTCGCACAGCCGAACACGAGCGTCGCCGAACCGTTCCCGCTGTGTCTGGAACGGCCGCTGGGTGCCGTTGTTACTGAAACCGGCACCCAGTTCGCTCTCTGGGCTCCTTCCGCACAGAAGGTGACCCTGAGACTGTTCTCGCGTGGCTCCATGGGGGAAAGCGGCGACGCTCTGATTGGACAGTACACGATGCGTCCGGAATCCGACGGTTCCTGGACGTACGATTTCGCCGACAACAAGCACGGCGTGTATTACGACTTTTTGATCGAACGCGATTGCGGTTCCGTCGACCGCATCGCCGACCCGTGGGCGCGCGGGGCCGGTGTGAACGGCCGGCGCAGCATGGTCGTGGACTTCAGCCGCACCAATCCGGATGGTTGGTACCGCGACCATATGCCGGACGTGCCGCTTGCGCAGACGGTGGTCTGGGAAACCCATGTGGGCGATTTCAGCAATGATCCCGCCGGCGGTTTCCCCGAATCGCATCGGGGCAAGTATCTGGCGTTCACCGACGACGGTACGTCTCTGGACGGGCATCCCGACTTTCCCACGGGCATCGCATATCTCAAGAAACTTGGCGTCACCGCGGTGCAGCTCATGCCGATTTACGATTTCGGTTCCGTGGACGAAGAGACCTGCGATCGCTACAACTGGGGGTACGATCCGGTCAATTACAACGTGCCGGAAGGCTCGTATTCCACCAATCCGTTCGACGGGTCGGTGCGCATCCGCGAAGTGAAGCAGATGGTGCAGGCGCTGCACAACGCCGGCATCAAAGTGATCATGGACGTGGTCTACAACCACATGTTCTCGCCCGATAATTGGTTTGAGCGGTCGGTGCCGGACTATTTCCTGCGCCGTAAGCCCAACGGCGCGCTGGCCAACGGATCCGGCTGCGGCTGCGATATGGCCACCGAACGCAAGATGTTCCGCCGGTTCATCGTGGAATCCGTGACGTTCTGGGCGCGCGAATACCACATGGACGGCTTCCGTTTCGACCTGATGGGTCTGATTGACGTGGACACCATGAACGCCGTGCGCGCCGCGCTGGACGAGATTCCCGGCCGTGGACGCGACATCCTCATGTACGGCGAACCGTGGTCCGCGGGCGCCACCGCGCCGCTGCCCAGCGACACCGTGCTGGCTGACAAGTCAGGCCTGTCGAAGCTTGACAGTCGCATCGGCCACTTCTGCGACACCACGCGAGACACCATCAAGGGCCATGTGTTCTTCTCGGACCGCCCGGGTTATGTGAACGGTGGCATGCACGAGAACGTAGCGGCTGCGCGTGAGGCCGTGGACGCGTGGCGTCGCGGCAAACATTCGGAAGGAGTGGCAGGCCAGGTCATTCAATACGTGTCCGCGCACGACGACCTCACGCTGTGGGACAAGTTGTGCGCGAGCTTTGCGGCTGGTTCGTTGGGCAGCACCGTGGCCGAAGGCGTTAACGAAAATACCGTGGATGTGCCAAAAGTCATGTATGACGCCGATTTCTCGGCGGAAGGGCTGGCCGGTGTCGGTCCGCAGATTGCGGCCGCGCTGACCGACGTGATGGACGCCAACAAGCTGGCTGTGGGTATCACGCTTACCTCCGCTGGCATCCCGTTCATGCTGTCCGGCGAGGAGTTCGCACGTACCAAATTCGGCAGCTCTGATTCTTACGATTCCGCCAAAGAGCTTAACTGGCTCGATTGGAACCGTGCATGACAGAAGCGCGATTTGATTGAGTATTACGCGAAGTTGATTGCATTGCGCAAGTCTGATCCACAGTGGTTCGACGGCAATCGCAATATCGTCGATACGGAAGGCGACGAACTCGTGTTCCGCGTCGGCGATTATCTGATGGCCGCCAATCCAGGCAGACACGTCGGCGTTATTGACGTGGCCGTAACGGGTTTGGAACCGATTGGCGGAATACGGAGATACTGGTGTGGTCTCGGCTCGTCCGTCAGTCCGGTGGAAGGCAATGTGAGCGCAGGTGATGGCGATTATTTGATTGTTCCACCGCATACGTTTGCAATCTGGCGGTTGCAGTAATACTCTCAGTAGGGAAGCTACAAAACGGCGACCGCAAAGCTGCGGTCGCCGTAACCGATACGGCAATGGGGCCGGAAAACCAGAAAGGATACGAGAAGTGGGAGCCGGAGCTCATAATCCACGATATGAGGTGGTATTTTTCGACCTCTACGGGACGTTGATCGACATTCGTACAGACGAACAGAGCGAAACCGCCTGGCAGGCGCTATATGACTGCGTTTGCGAACTGGGTGCCGACTACGAATCGGTCGACGAAATGCGCGAACGCTTCGAAAAACTTGAGGCCCGCGAAATGGTCCATCAAGCCGATCGTGCAATCGTCCGTAACGGATGGGATGAATTCGATATCCTGCCGGTCTACCGGTCGCTGCTGATGAACCGTAGTGAGGAGGCTGAAAAGAAACTGGCACTGCCGCAAGCCGCGCTGAAAGCCGCATGGGCGTTCCGGCAGGGCAGCACCAGCATGATCCGCCTGTATCCGGGCGCACTCGACATGATCGAAGCATTGCAGGAGGCCGGCGTCGTCGTGGCGCTGCTAAGCAACGCACAAGCCTGCTATACTCGCCCCGAACTGGAAATGACCGGCTTGGCGAACGTACTGGACGACGTGATTATCTCCAGCGAAGAGAAAATCCGCAAGCCTGCCCGCGACTTGTACATGTTGGCTCTCGACCGCGAGTTCGTAATCGCAAAAAACGCGCTCATGGTGGGCAACGATGAAGCAAACGATATTATCGGAGCCAATTCCGCCGGTCTCGACGCAGCATACTTCCGTACGGAAATTTCGCCGATGAGCGACCCGCCCAAGTCGGAGCATGCGGTATGTTCGTTTACCGGTGCCGACTACGACGGTCTGCTGAAATTCGTGCTGAACGCGTGAAACGCGCGTAGGTTGCGTCTTGGGCGTACTGGGCGTCTTGGGCGCACGAAAGGCCGTATGCGGAACTGAGGAGGACATATGGAAAGCTATGTCGAGCAGGGTGCTGGAGCTGATTCGATTGAACAGATCGGATTCGGCGGCGCTCGCCGTACCAAGAAGAAGCACCGCGGACTGACGGTGTTCCAGCTCAAGGTCATCGGCACTGTGGCGTTGGCTCTGTCAGCTGGTAGCACCACCATTGTGCCGCTGTTTTTCGGTTCCGACGTCAATAATATGACGTCGCTGACGGCGATGGTCTTAAGCGAGGTCGTATCTTGGTTTGCTATTCCGATTTACGCGTGGCTGCTGGTGCAGGGTTTCCGTGAAACACATAGTCGCGTCGCGTACGGCCTGCAGCTGTTCATCCTCGCCGTGGTGTGTGAGGTGCCGTACGACCTCTGCACGTCGCATAAGGCTTTCGATTTTGGCTCGCAGAACCCTGTTTTCGGTCTGTTCATCGCGTTCGTTGTGCTTGCCGTGTTGGATTGGGTGGCGGCGCGCTACCAGAAGTCAATGAAGATTGTGCTGTCGGTCGGTCTGGTGTTGATCGGACTGTTGTGGGATCTGCTGCTGCGCGTCGGCCTGCGCCAGCATATGATGAGCGTCGGCTCGGTGACGCTTGGTTTCGTGCTGATTTTCACGTTGATGCGCCAGCATGAGAATTCGATGATGTTCACTGCCGGCCTGTTTGGCGCGGTGATGATGATTATGCCTGGCATTGGCGTTGCATTCGTGCATTATTACAACGGCGAGTTGGGTTATAAGCGGCAGTGGACGAAGTGGGCTTTTTACGCGGCTTATCCAGTTATTTTGATATTTTGTGCTATTGGTGCAACATTAGCGTGATTTTTGACAACGTTCGCAGTATAATAGTAGCAATATGGGAGAGCATTGCCGCTCGGGCAAGTGTTTCCAAGGCTGGGAACGTTTGTGATTATGATGCAGAAACCGCAAAGGGGTTGAGAGATGGATAGAGCAGGCATTCGCGAGGTGGCCAAGGCCGCGGGTGTGTCGATTTCCACGGTGTCGCGCGCGTTCACGCGTCCGGAACTGGTGTCCGAACGTACACGTCGCAAGGTGCTGGAAACTGCCGACAAGCTTGATTTCAACATCTCCCGTTCCGCCACGTCGCTGAAATCCGGCCAATCGTACCGTGTGGCGATGCTGATGAATGAAGAGATCACTAGCTGGTTCAATACGGAAGTGTTCGCTGGAATCGAATCCGTCATGCATAATGCCGGGTATGACGTATCGCTGTTCCAGCATGTCGACACCGCCGAAAATCGCAAGGAATTCTTCACGAATTTGCCCGTCCGCCGCAACGTGGACGCCGTATTCGTAACGTCGTTCGGCGTGGATCCGAAGGAAATCCAGCAGCTCAAACGCATCCACGTGCCGATCATCGGCATCAATACGCCGACGCAAAGCGGCTTCGACGCCACCATCTCCATCGACGATGAGGACGGCATGTTCACCGCCGCCCAGCATCTGATCAATCTGGGGCACAAGAATATCGTGTACGTGTACTCCGATGCGGTCGATTCCATTAATTCCTCCATCGATGCGCGAGGACAGGGCTTCATCCGCGCCTGCAAGACGATGGAGGCTTCCCATGACTTCAAGTGGCGCGTCGTCTCTGTGCCGCGTGGCAAGACCTTCGCCGACTCGGCGTTGACCGCGCTGCTTGCGTTGGACGAGTTCCCGGACGCGATTTGCTGCCAGATGGATATGATGGCGATTCCGCTGGTGTTGCGTTTGGAACGTTACGGCCACCACACGCCGAGTGACTATTCGATTATCGGCTTCGACGATTCGCCGTACGCCGACACTGTGAACCTGACCACCATGCGCCAGGATCCGTATGCGATGGGTCGCGCGGCCGCACAAAAGGCCATGAAGCTTATCGAAGGTGGGCCGCTTGAGAACGCGCATGAGATTGTGCGCGCCCAGCTTGTACTGCGCGGCACCGATTCCGTGTACGGCACTGGCCGCTGAGAGCCGAGTCTCATTGCCCTTCCGCAGCCCGTCAATGCCGACGGGCTGATTGTGATGGCCTGGGGTGGATTGATAAGGGATACCCCCACTATAGTCGCGGTGTGTGGCATACGTTTTCATGAAGAAAATGAAACAATTTGCAGTGATGTGTTTCATGACACGCCAATCGGGGGCTGATGAATGATGAATTTCATTCAATGATCAGCATGTGTTTTTTGATTTTGCAATCGTTGACAAACCGTTGAATATCAGGCTTTAAAGCGTTGTCCCCGTGAGAGGGGACGAAAAAACGTATCGGGGGAGGGGGTGTGGGTTCTTTCTGTTTCATTTTGTTTTCATAACTGCAAAGGTTATCATAGTAAACCGTAGGTCAGAGAAAAAGGGAAAACAGAGGTTTCCGGCTGTGTTGCCGGAGATGGGAACAGCGCAGAAGCTATACGTAAAACAGAAGTGATAACGGCATTATGCAAAGGATATCAACCCTCGAGTTGAGGGGCTCAGAAGGGTGAACACTTTGCGGATAGGGGACAAGATGAGGCAATGGCGTAATGGTGCCGGCAACGCACCACGACACTATGCAGGAACGCGATCGGCAACCGGTTGCGCGCTTTCGCGTACCCGCTCCCTGACCGCCGCCGCCATAGCGGTAGCCATGATGGCCACCGTCGCAGTAACTTCCCTCCTCCCCGCCTATAGCGCCAAGGCGGATGAAATCCCGGGGTCGATTTATAAGCCCGCAAATATCACTATGGGTGATAGCGGTGCTTCCGTGAATGAGGCGGATACTGGTCTGGCGACTTTTGTCGGCCGTGATTTCTATGTCGGCAGGCCGAAGCCCGGTGACACGCAGCAGCTGACTGAGAGTTCTATTGAAGGCTCTTGGGCGGCCGAGATGGAAGGCCAGACCTTCATTCGAGGCCGCTATATGCAGCGTGCCCAGAAGGGCTTCTTCACCATCGGCACTGTGGCATTCGGCGCCCAGTACCTGCCGGCCAATAATGCTGACGTTCTTGTGGTTGAAGGTAAGCACTCTGCATTCGGTGAGGGTGAGAGTGTGCAGAGCAAGGTGCAGACGTGGCCGTCTTCTATCTCTGGCATGGACAGCAAGGGCGGCGGTGTACTGCAGATGACCCGCACAATAGACGGAACGAGCACGCTCACTAATTTCAGCACCATGTTTGCTGGAAATTGCACAACGGTGTGGGGGGACGGAACAAACTGTGCAACTGACAAAACTGGTGTGCAGAAAAACTCCGTGTACATGTATGGAGATTCCAGCGGACAGCCTGATCATCAAGCGACTTGGGGAGTCACTGATTTTAGCCAAGCCAAGGATGGCCAGGGCAATTCCATCGACGACTATGCGACGAAAATCATGTCCCCGATGTCCACTATGGCGGCCGGTATCAAGGCTAATGGCACAGTGACCGTCGGTAACGCTCCTGCGCAGAACGGCTACGTGCGGTATAAGTATGACTACAACCAGTACGCCGAGAGTGCTGGGGACGTCACCAGCGGCAAGCCGTATGCTCCAACCAAGACTGGCACGGGCGCTTTCAACACGTATAAAGCGACAATGAATTTCGGTGATGGCGGTAACAGTGAGAAACTCATTACTTTCACCGGCACCGGTAGCGATTCTGACACCACCCAGGTGTTCACGCTTACGGCTAAGCAGCTTAACGATTTGAATGACACCAATGCGAGTATTTGGTTCAGGAACATTCCGGAAAATGCTTCGATCATTATCAATGTGACTGGTTCTGACGCCATCACAATGCGTACTGGATGGCGTTTCTGGTGGGGCGGTGATTCCATCCAGTCGGATCCGACCGCTAGTGGAGCTAAAGAAATTTCCAATGGTTATGCCAGCGGAGACAGCAACAACGAGTTGTATTCCAAAGTTGCCCAGAAAATTTTGTGGAATTTCACTGGTACAAGCTCTTTGACTATCCATGGCGCCAAAGCGACCAATGTCACCGTGAATCGCAAGCATGCGAATCAGGGAGATTGGCACGTTAACCCGACGGAGACTGCCATCTGCACTTCCGCCTATGTGAACGATGACCCATCCGCCGCCATGCTCGGTAGCATCGTGGTGCCGAACGGCAGTTTCGAATCGCATGTCACCACCAATGGCCGTGTGTATGTTGGCGAAGACTTCATGATGCATAACCCGTATACAGCCGCGGTTGATAACCAGTTCCAGTCCGCCTCCATCATCGATATGGATCAGGAACGCCATAACTTCCCGTGGGCCGCTTCCTACAACACGAAGTCTGCGCATATCAGCTGGCAGAAGGTTGACTATTCTACCGGCAATCCGTTGTCCGGCACCTCTTGGGTAGTGTACGGCAGTCTTGGGGATGCAAAGGCAGGAACGAATCCATTGCTGAGCGTCACCGATAATGGCTCTGGCGATGAGGATGCTACCGCTGGCTCGATTAAGCCAATGACCGCATTGACTCCGAATGCTACGTATTATCTCAAGGAAACTTCTACTGGAGATTCCGCTCATAAGTTGAACGGGAATATATACCGCATCGATGCCGGTGACGGCGGTACGACGACTTCCACTATCAGCAATGTGTACGATGCGCAGGGCAATAAGATTACCGATGATGACATGAAGAATCTTCTTAAGACCGTGGCTGGTGGAACCGGCAAGGCAATCGGTAATGAGAGCGCCGGCAAGGATATTTCTTGGGTGAAGACCGACAAGGACGATTCAAATAAGCGTCTTGCCGGCTCCGAATGGAAACTGACCAAGTATACGGATGCCGACAAGCAGACCGTTGCCGATGGGTGGCCGAAGACCATCAAGGATACTGTTTCCGACGTGACGGGCGTCATAATTACCGCCAATGGAACCGTACAGTCTGATGGCGCAGATCTCGGCACGCTTGACGCTAATACCACGCTCCAGCTAAGCGCTTCGGTGGAACCCTCCGGTGTCGCCCAAGGGGTTACGTGGACGTCGGATAGCACAAACTATGCGACGGTTGACGCCAACTCCGGTTTGGTCACCGCGCAATCCAACAGTGGTGATGATTACGTGACCATCACGGCATGTTCGACTTCCGACACTTCGAAGTGCGCTTCCGTGAAGTTCAAAGTGACCGGTGCTTCTACCCAAAAGACATTGACTGTAAGTCCGTCCACTGCGAGCATCAAAGTGAATGACACAGTCAAGCTCACCGCCACGGCAAATCCGACCGATACTACCGTCACTTGGTCCTCCAATACGCCAAGCGTGGCCACTGTCGATCCGGACGGCACTGTGCATGGTGTATCTGCCGGCACGGCCATCATCACCGCTACAGGCAGCAACGGCAAGACCGCCACTGCAGCGATCACGGTGACTGAAGAGACCGTTGATGTGTATTTTAAGAAATCGCTTGGCCCGCAGTACACTTGGCTGAAGTACAAGAAAGCCACAGATGGCACCAACTGGACCGGTGATGCGCAAAACTCTGAAACATGTGGCGACTATGTCCGTTTCTCGTTGAAGAAAGCTGATGTTGCGAGCGGAAACCAGTTCTACTTTGGCAATAAGCAGGGGCTGGGTACCGACTCGGCAATGGATAAGTACACGGCCGCGAATAGTAATCCATTCACCTTCACTGGGCACACGGTACAGGTTGTGAATCTGTGGAATGACTATCAAGGCTCTAAGGTGCCATCAGGATGTGAGATCGCGTCCAATTCCACTAAGTCCGTCAGCCGGGCGGCTCGTCGCAGCGTGAGGGCAAAGGCTTCTGCGCAGTCGTCTTCGACGAGTGGCACGTTGACGGATGCGGATACGTCCGTCGGCGGCTTCCGCATCACCAAGCTTGAAAATGGCACTTATGTACTTAAGGAGACTAAGGCTCCAAACGGCTATAAGCTGCCGGATCCCAATAACGGATATACCATCACCATCACTGATGATGGAGTGACTTGGAACCCGTCTCTGACCGGTTCGAATATCACGAATAGCCGTGAAACAGGCGTGGTGACGTGGAACAAGGTTTCCTCTGATTCTAAGAACGATAAGAAGCTTAATGGTTCGGAGTGGAAGCTGACGAAGACCGAGAGCTTCAGCTGGAACGCTAACGGTGCGGCTCAATACACCGAGATTGCTGCAGAGCAGCAGCCGTCGGTAACGATTACCGACTGTAAGTTAGGGAAGGGCAACACTTGTTCCGCCTCTGACGGCCAGTCGTTCTACGACGTGGACCCGGTCGAAGGCCAGTTCAAGCTAAAAGGCTTGGAGTGGGGCACGTACACGCTCGTTGAGACCAAGGCGCCTGACGGCTACGATATCGATTCCACCGTCCGCAAGTTCACGTTCGGTCCGGCCAGTGGCTCTGATGGCACTGGCCAGTGGAACTCGAACGGTGTTGCGTCGGCCGCTGGCGATGCTACCGGCAATTTCACGACTTCCCCTGCGAATTACGACTCCTCAGTGTTCAACTTCTCGGTTGGCGACATCAAGAATCAGCCGGGGGTGGTGTTGCCGGCGACTGGTGGAACTGGCAACTCTTGGATTTACGCGACGGCGATGGCCGTGGCGTTGATAGGTGTTGTTGCGGCTGGAATGGCCCTCAAGGTCAGGAGGCGGCAATGATGAACTCGTCTAGGAGAAGGGGGACTGGACCGTAGCGTAGCGACCCAATGCCCACTAGGCAATAACTGAATACACATAACTGAAGATTTCCAAGATTTCAAACAAATAAGAAAGGGAGAACAATGAACAAGGTTCTCAAAGGCCTCGTAGCCGTGGCAGCCACCGCGGCAATGGCCGTCGCCGGTTTCGCCGGCGCCTCCACCGCCATGGCGGATGACCCAACTGGTGGTATCGCGGTTGAAGCCAACGATACCCACACCTATTCCGTCTACCAGATTTTTACTGGTACGTACGGTAGTGATGGTTCTCTTGGCAACGTTGCAGCTGGCCAGAACTTCAAGACCGCGAATGGAGCTGGTGATGGCGGCACTAATCTGTCAGCCGCTGATGCTGCCAAGAAGGTGGCTGGGCTTGAGAGCAGTGCCTCCGATTCGATGAAGCTTGAAACTATCAACAAGTTCGTTGATTTGACTGGCGATGCATACGGCACAGTATCGGCCGCAGCTCAGCTGAGCAAGGTCCCGGCTGGTTATTACCTCGCCAAGGACAAGGACACTGTGACCGGTAATGATGCAGCTACTTTGTACATTGTCAAGGTTGTTGGCAATGAAGTCGTGACCATCGCCCGCAAGGCCGATAAGCCGACCTTCGAGAAGAAGGTCCAGGATGCCAACGACTCCGAAGGCACTACCACTGGTGGCAGGATTCTGCTGACTACGACGTGAACGATACGGTTCCATTTAAGCTGACCGCCACCTTGCCGACGGACAAGGACGATTTCGCGGCGTACAAGACCTACAAGCTGGTCTTTAAGGATACGCAGTCGGCTGGTTTGACTTATCCGGAGGCTTCTGGCTTCATTGTTAAGTATGAGGAAACCGTCGTTCCGGCGAGCCAGTACACCCTGACTCTGAACCCGACTACTACCACTGCTGATAGCACGTTCACCCTCACCATCAACGATGTCAAGTCTCTTACTGATTCCGAGGGTCAAGCCATTGCTGTTGCTGAAGGTGGCAAGTTCACTGTCGAATATGCATCCACGCTGAACAAGAATGCTGTGATTGGTTCTGCGGGTAACCCGAACGAGGCTAAGCTCGAATACTCCAACAATCCGAACTACACTGGCGATGGTGCAGGCTCTCCGACTGGTGAGACTCCGAAAGATAAGGTCATCGTCTTCACCTACCAGCTGAACGTCAACAAGACCTTCGATCAGGGTGACCCGGCGGAAAGTGATATGCCGAAGTTCACGCTGTACAAGAAGTACAAGAATGGCGAGAGCGAGGAGTGGAATAAGGTCGGTAAAGAGATCGCTCTGACGAGGGGCGGCACCGAGGGGCATTTCACCTACACTGGATCTTTCTCCCGCATTGATGATGGCGAGTACAAGCTCGTGGAGACCCACACTCCGGCAGGCTATAACACTGCTGCTGACACGCTCTTCACCATCACTGCTGACCACGATGTATTGTCTGACAATCCGGCGCTGACTTCTCTGAAGATTAATCAGACTGACGGTGATAAGACGAATGGTACCGTTCAGGCCGACGTCGTGAACAAGAAGGGCTCCAACCTCCCGTCCACCGGTGGCATGGGCACCGTGCTGCTGTACGTGGTTGGCATCGCCGTGTTCGTGCTTGCTGGCGCGACCCTGGTGATGGCTCTGCGTCGTCGCAATGCCTGATCCTCCGGATTCCATAAGAATCTGAAGTAACCATGCGAAACCCGTGAGCCGCGTTGACGCAAGTCAGCAGCGGCTTACGGGAATCGCAATACATAATTTAAAAACTAAAAATTAAATAATAACTGAACCCACATATGCTGGGCTGGACCACCTCAATCCCTTGTACACTGCCTAATTTTCTTGAGTATCCAGCCTGGCTCCATATATTTTCCGGTTTGCCGTTGGGGGCGAATCGAACATGCTTACTTTCCAATCCACAGAAGAGGGGTCGGCAATGAAGGAACGCACGATCGCAAGCCGCGTCATCGCCGCATGCTGCGCAATCGCCGCCACATTCGCCGCGGCAGCCTGCGCACTCCATACTCGCGATGCCGTCGCGGCTCCAACAACAGACTCTGCCAGCGGCAGCATCGCCATTTCTTACCAACACAAAAGCTCGGACTCCGAAACGGGTAGCGATTCCACCGACTTCGCCATTTCGGACGCCAGCTTCAACCTCTACAAAGTCGGACAGATCCCGGCAAGCGGCGGCGCCACCTTCGAACCCGTCGCACCATTCACCGACTCCACCGCGTACCCCGTCGACTGGTCGAAGATGACCGGCAAGGACGCGCAGGTGTGGCGAGACATGGCCAACACGCTCGCCGGACTCATCGCAGTGAACAAACCCGACGCCACGGCAACCGGTGTCACCAACGCTTCCGGACACCTGACCTTCACCGGACTGTCCGACGGCTTGTACCTGGCCGTGTCCGACAGCGTTGACGTGAAGGTCACCAACGCTTCCGGAAAGAACCAGACATGGACGTGCTCTTCCGGCAGCATGCTCGTCGCAGTGCCCGAAGACGGCGTCTCCGGCGGGTCGCGTGTGCTGAGTATCGAACCGAAAACCGAATGTGTGGCGCAACCGCCGAAAACCGTGGAACGCACCGTGCGCAAAATCTGGAATGACCGGAACCATTCCGACGGCAAGCGCCCCGAATCCATCACCGTGAAACTCCTGCGCGACGGCGAGCCCGTGGAAAACGTGAAGCTGAACGAGTCCAACAAGTGGACGCATTCGTGGACGGATCTCGACGCGGACCACGAATGGACCGTGGTCGAAGCGGCGGTGCCCGACGGCTACACCACCATCTCCGATGTGGAAGGCGACTCCACTGAAATCACCAACACGCACACGCCACCCACCACGCCGGACCAGCCGCACACCGGCGCCGACGTGCAGCAGGCCGCTTGGATTGCCGTGGCCATCTTGGGCGCTGGTTTGGTGCTGCTGATCGTTGCCAAGACGGCTTTGCGGAAGCGGGCGTAGCATAAATAACGTGACGGATGAATCGGACGCCAAGCCAGCTGCGCAAGTCGAATTGGATGCGCAGGTTAAACCGGGTGCGCAGGTTAAACCGGCTGCCAAGCATAAGAAATCGAATGCGCTGCTCAATGTGATGATTGCCATTTCCGCAATCGCCATGATCGGCGCGCTGGGCCTCATCGCGTATCCGACATTCAGCGACTGGTGGAACCGCATGCACCAGTCATACGCCGTAGCAGGCTACGTGGAACAAACCAAAGACATGTCCGGCGCCGAACGCAAGGCCATGCTGAAAGCGGCGCACGAATACAATGAACGGCTCGCCGCGAACGGCGATCGGTGGCACATGACCGACGCGCAGAAGCGCGAATATGATGAAACGCTCGACGTGACCGGCACCGGCATCATGGGATACGTGACCATCCCGCGCATCAAAGTGAAACTGCCCGTCTACCACGGCACCAGCGACGGCGTACTGCAGATCGCCGCCGGACACCTGGCCGGAACCTCGCTGCCAGTAGGCGGAGCGACCACGCACGCGGTGGTCTCCGGACACACCGGCCTGCCGTCCGCCCGGTTGCTGACCGGCTTGGACGAGCTGCAAAAAGGCGATACCTTCGCATTCCACGTGCTCGACGAAACCTACACGTACCAAGTG
>OHAD01001583.1_pt1 | contig 20726 bp, 16 predicted proteins | sample 1577011 | NCBI WGS metagenome assembly OHAD01 (sample SAMEA3541510, study PRJEB24748) | human gut metagenome | biome: human gut; feature: human-associated habitat; material: faeces | place: China | collected 2012 | reverse complement strand
CTCAACTGGCTTTGTTTCCTGTGCTGCATTGTTTGCTTCGTTCTTAGCAGCACCCTGTGACTTCATTGTTGGGAATAATAATACGTCACGAATCGCAGCAGAGTCTGTCAGAATCATGCACATACGGTCAATACCAAATCCGATACCACCTGTCGGAGGCATACCGATTTCCAGCGCATTCATAAAGTCTTCATCTGTTGTGTTGGCTTCATCATCGCCCTGTGCCAGCAGTTCTTCCTGAGCTTTGAAACGTTCTCTCTGATCAATTGGGTCATTTAATTCAGAGTAGGCATTTGCCATTTCCCATCCGTTCATGAAGAACTCGAAACGTTCTACATAATCTGGATTCTCTGGTTTTTTCTTTGTCAACGGAGAGATTTCGATTGGATGATCCATAACGAATGTCGGCTGAATCAGATGTTCTTCTACATATTCTTCAAAGAATAAATTTAAGATGTCACCCTTCTTATGTCTTTCCTCAAATTCAATATTGTGTTCCTTTGCAACAGCTCTTGCTTCTTCAAGTGTTTCAATCTTTGAGAAATCCACATTTGCATATTTCTTAACAGCATCTACCATTGTAATCTTTTCAAACGGCTTTGAAAAATCGATTTCGATATCGCCGTATTTTACAACCGGTGAACCGTTTACCTTTTCACATACTGTACGGTACATGGTTTCTGCAAGTTCCATCATGCCGTTGTAATCGGTATATGCCTGATACAGTTCCATTAATGTAAATTCAGGATTGTGTCTGGTGTCCACGCCTTCATTACGGAATACTCTGCCGATTTCGTAAACACGTTCCATGCCGCCGACAATCAGTCGCTTTAAGTATAATTCCAGTGAAATACGAAGCTTCACATCTTCGTCTAATGCATTGTAATGTGTTTCAAATGGTCTGGCAGCCGCGCCGCCTGCATTGGAAACGAGCATTGGTGTTTCTACTTCCATGAAGTTTCTGCCATCAAGGAAGTTACGGATTTCCTTGATAATCTGTGAACGCTTCATAAATGTTGTTCTGACTTCCGGATTTACAATTAAATCCACGTATCTTTGTCTGTAACGCACTTCTGTATCTGTTAAGCCATGGAACTTTTCCGGAAGCACCTGTAAGCTCTTTGTTAAAAGTGTGATTTCAGATACATGAACAGACATTTCACCCTTCTGTGTTCTGAAAACTTCACCCTTTACGCCGACAATATCGCCGATGTCAAATTTCTTAAAACGTGCATACGGTTCTTCTCCGACAGAATCTCTTGCTACATATAACTGAATGTTGCCCTTTAAATCTGCCACATTGCAGAAAGAGGCTTTACCCATGACACGCTTTGCCATTAATCGTCCTGCAATGGATACTTCCTTGCCTTCAAAATCTTCAAAATGTTCTTTAATATCCTGTGTATGGTTTGTCACATCGTACTTTGTAATCTCGAATGGGTCTCTGCCTTCTTCCTGCAAAGTCTTTAACTTATCCATACGGTTCTTAATCTGTTCATTGACATCAGGCATCTGTGTATTATTCTTCTCCGCCACTGTTCTTTCTCCTTATCGACTATTCATTTATAATTTCTACAATCTTATACTCGATTTCGCCTGCCGGTGCTTCTACCTTTACGATTTCTCCAACCTTCTTGCCGATGAGAGCGGCACCGAGCGGTGATTCGTTGGAAATCTTGCCTTCAAGGCTGTTAGCCTCTGTGGAACCTACGATTTTCAGTTCGATATCTTCTTCGAATTCAAAATCGTGTACTTTTACTTTACATCCAACGCTGATCTTGTCAAGATCTACTTCGTCCTCAACTACAACTTCAGCATTCTTTAAGATCTTCTCGATTTCTTCGATACGTGCTTCAATGTCTCTCTGTTCGTCTTTCGCTGCATCGTATTCCGCATTCTCTGATAAGTCGCCCTGTTCTCTGGCTTCCTTAATTTTCTCTGCTACTTCTTTTCTCTTTACTACCTTTAAATCATGCAGCTCTTCTTCTAATTTTTTAAGTCCTGCATAAGTTAGTAAGTTTTTCTTTTCTTCCATAATAACCTTACTCCCTTTCAACATCCGGTATATAGTCTATGGTGTCTTATATACACCCCGGATCACTACATGGATTTATGTGCTTCCTGATACATCATACCTGAAAAAGGGCAGACTTATTCTAGGATATTCACAATTTCTGTATTATACAAAAAAGCGCCCGGATTGTCAAGCATTCCCGGCGCCTTTTGATTAAATCATATACCTGATTTTCTATCATTTTCCATCATCAAAAAAACACCGTTTCATCGGCTGGCACGGCTTTCATTTTATCCCAATCTGGACAAAAGCTGTTCCAATGCTTCGTAGCTCTCAATCGTATTTGACTCTCTTCGAAGTCCGGCGCTGTGACGCATTCCTGCGGTATACCAGGCGACATGTTTGCGCATCTCACGAATTCCTACAAACTCACCTTTTAGCTCTATCTGCTTTCTCGCATGTCGCAGGATCATCTCACGGATTTCCTCTGCCGACGGGCGTCCCAGCAGTTCTCCTGTCTGGAAGTAGTGATTCAGTTCCCTGAACAGCCATGGATTTCCTCTCACTGCACGTCCGATCATGACCGCATCGCAGCCAGTCTGTTTTATCAAAGCTTCTGCCTTCAGCGGAGAATCTACATCCCCATTTCCGACCACCGGAATCGTGATTGCTTCTTTTACTCTGCGGATGGTATCCCAGTCTGCGGTACCTGAATAATATTGCTGTCTGGTACGGCCATGTACGGCAAGTGCTGCCGCACCCGCATCCTCAATACGTTTTGCGATTTCCACGATATCTATCGGTTCATTTTCAAAGCCAATACGCACTTTGACAGTTACAGGCTTTTTAATAGCAGATGACACTTTTCGGACAATCTCTTCAATCAAATCCGGGGTTTTCAACAATGCAGAACCCTCGCCATTGTTTACAACCTTTGGCACCGGGCATCCCATATTGATATCCAGAATGTCAAACTCTCTGTCCTCAATAGATTTCGCCACCTCCGCCATGAGGTCTGGTTCACTGCCAAAAAGCTGCATGGAAACCGGGTGCTCACAAGGGTCAATTTCCATCAATGCGTAAGTGTTTTTATTATGGAAAGAAATTGCCTTGGCGCTGATCATTTCCATACAGATCAGCCCCGCTCCCTGCTCCTTGCACAGAGTTCGAAACGGCAGATCCGTCACTCCGGCCATCGGTGCCAGCACAAATGGATTGTCAATCTGGACGTTACCGATTTTCCATTGCATCTGGATTGGTTTTTCATCTGCCCCCACCAGTCTGCTACCTGTCTGCGCAGGATTCTCTTTCATGCTTTCCATTCTATCTGTCCCTTGCATGAATTTATTCCTCACTGCCCGGTGTTTTCTTCAGTTCTTCTTCAGGAATGTCTCCCAGGAAGAATACTTTGTAATACATTTCCAGGGATTCCAGAAGTTCTTTCTTCTCCTGCTGAATCTGCTTGATTTTCAGTCCGCTTCCGATTTCATCATAGCGGGCATCTGCCTCCAGTGCCTCTGTCTTGAACTGGAGTCTTCCATTTTCGTCAAATTCCAATGTCAGGATTCCGCCTACATCTTCTGTATAAAGAACGCACATGATCTGCAGTTCTTTCTTTACATGATCCGGAAGTGCATTGAAGTCCTGGTTAAAATAAAATTTCTTCTCGTAGGCGCTTGCGCCGCAGAGAGTAATGTTGTTCTGATACATATATTACTATTTCCCTCTTTCGCTATATCACTTCTTTGTTACACATAACTATAAAGTCCACGCACCGAAACTTCTCCCGCGCTGACTTTTGCGATTTCTTTATCCTGCTTCTCCACAAGCAGTTCACCCTTTTCATCGATTCCTCTGCAGATTCCTTCAAAACTCCTGCTTCCATCCAGCACTCTTACCGGCTGGTTCAGGTTTGCCAGAATCTTATGGTAATCTTCCAGGAGATGTGTGAAATCACAGGTCTGCACAAATTTCTCATAGTTAACCTCAAAGTATTTCATCACCAGCGAGATTACCTGATTTCTGTCGTACTCCTGACCGCTTTCAAGGATCAATGATGTCGCCTTATCCTGCATTTCTTCCGGAAATTCTTTAAGATTTACATTGATTCCCACTCCGATGAGAACATAATTGATCTTCACTCCATTTGTTCCCATTTCCGTCAGGATTCCGCAGATCTTTTTTCTGGAAATGACCACATCGTTCGGCCACTTGATACTTACCTCAAAGCCCAGTTCTTCTACCGCCTGTGCCACTGCAAGTCCCATAACCAGCGTCAGCATAGACGCATACTGCGGAGAAAATTCCGGTCTGAGAAGCAAAGTCATCATAATAGAACTTCCTTCCGGCGCTTCCCATTTTCTGTCAAAACGGCCTCTGCCTGCTGACTGAAATTCTGCAACTGCCAGTGTTCCATGCTCTGCACCTTCTTTTGCAAGGCGCTTGATCCATGAATTCGTAGAATCTGTTTCTTTTGCAAAATGGACGGTTTTGCCCGCCCATTTTGTATTTATTGCCTGTGAAATTGTTTCTTCATTATACAGATCATTCTGTGCCATTATTTGTTCTCCGGCTCTCCTAATGTTGCTACCATAACTGCTTTGATGGTATGCATACGGTTTTCTGCCTCGTCAAATACTTTGGACTGTTCAGACTCAAATACTTCGTCTGTTACTTCCATATCCATCAGGTTAAATCTCTCTCCCATTTCCTTGCCAATCTTTGTCTTAAGATCATGGAATGCCGGCAGGCAGTGAAGGAAGATTGCTTTCTCTCCTGCGTTCTTCATAACATCTTTTGTTACTTTATAAGGTGTCAGATCATGGATTCTCTCTGTCCATACTTCGTCCGGCTCACCCATGGATACCCATACATCTGTATAGATAACATCGGCGTCTTTTGTTCCTGTCTGAACATCTTCTGTAAGAGTGATGCTTCCGCCGGATGCTTTTGCATATTCCTCACACTGAGCAACAAGCTCTGCATTCGGGAAATATTTCTTAGTTGTGCAGGCTACGAAATGCATACCAAGTTTTGTGCAGGCAATCATCAGAGAGTTACCCATGTTGTAACGGGCATCGCCCATATATACCAGTTTGCGGCCTTTTAAATCACCGAAATGTTCACGGATTGTCAGCATATCTGCGATCATCTGTGTCGGATGGTATTCGTTTGTCAGACCGTTCCATACCGGAACACCTGCATGTTTTGCAAGTTCTTCTACAACTTCCTGACCAAATCCACGATATTCGATACCATCATACATTCTTCCCAGAACTCTTGCTGTATCTGCAATGCTTTCTTTCTTACCGATCTGAGAACCTGTAGGATCCAGATATGTACTTCCCATTCCAAGGTCATGAGCAGCTACTTCGAAAGAGCAGCGGGTTCTTGTACTTGTTTTTTCAAAAATCAACGCAATGTTTTTGCCCTTGTAATATTCATGAAGCTCTCCGGCTTTTTTCTTTGCTTTAAGTTCTGCAGATAAATCAATGAGATATGTGATCTCTTCTGGTGTAAAATCTTTCAGTGTCAGAAAATTTCTTCCTTTTAAATTCATGATAATTCTCTCCCCGATGTCATTTATTTGTTACTGTTCACTTCGTGTACAGTAACATTTATGTTCTTTTATTCCTATGTAATGAAGCAGATATCTCATTATTGAAAACAGAGTAAACAATAACAAAAATCTCTATCTGCTTCATTAATAATCCACTTTATAAATTATTATTTATCAGTCTCAGACTTCGGATCAGTTACGATCTCTTTCAAAGAACTTGCCAGACCGGCGATTCCCTGAATATCTGACGGAATAATGATCTTGGTTGCTTTTCCATCTGCTGCTTTAGCAAAGGCTTCCAGACTCTTCAATGTCAGAACTGCTTCATCTGCTCCCGCTTCTCTGATCATGCGGATACCCTCTGCGTTGGCATTCTGTACCTTCAGAACTGCCTCAGCCTGACCTTCCGCTTCCTTGATCATACGCTCTTTCTGCGCTTCGGCACGAAGGATCGCTGCCTGTTTCTCAGCTTCTGCGTCCAGAATTGCGGACTGTTTTTTACCTTCTGCTACAAGGATCGTAGATTTCTTCTGACCTTCTGCGATCAGGATTGCCTCACGGCGTTCACGCTCGGCTTTCATCTGTTTCTCCATCGCATCCTGGATGGCTGCCGGAGGAATGATATTCTTTAATTCCACACGGTTAACCTTAATTCCCCATGGATCAGTTGCTTCATCAAGAGAAGCTCTCATCTTGGTGTTGATAGTTTCACGGGATGTCAGTGTCTCATCCAGTTCCATGTCACCGATAATATTTCTTAAGGTTGTTGCGGACAGATTCTCGATGGCCATGATCGGATTCTCTACTCCATAGGTGTAAAGCTTCGGATCTGTGATCTGGAAAAATACAACTGTATCGATCTGCATGGTTACGTTATCCTTTGTAATAACCGGCTGCGGTGGAAAATCCACTACCTGTTCCTTCAGATTTACCTTTCTTGCTACTCGTTCAATGAACGGAATCTTGAAATGAATTCCGGTGCTCCAGGTTGCCTGATAAGCGCCAAGACGTTCCAGAATCACTGCATATGCCTGTGGCACGATGCGGATGCAAGATGCAAGTACCCATACTGCGATAATGATAATGACTATCAGAAAAACCACGCCCATAACTAATCCTCCTTATTTTGTTTTACAATGAGTTTCACACCGCGGATCTCCTGAATCGTCACGACGGTGTCTTTGCCGATTTTTTCGTCATCGGCAGAACGTGCAGTCCATTCAATGTCATTGATACGAACCTGACCTGTCTGTGCCAGATTGTCAATGTCCTGAATCACAACTGCTTTCTTTCCAATCAGACTGTTTACATTGGTCTGTGTGGTTTCTTTGTTGAAGTACTTCATGGCCAAAGGTCTGGTAAAAATCAAAAGTACCAGAGAAACGCACAAAAAACACAGTATCTGTACAGTCAGGTTCGCCCCTGCATAACACGCAATAGCTGCGACCAATGCGCCTCCGGCAAACCAGATGGTGGTGAGGCCTGCTGTGATTGCTTCTATCACAAGCAATAATGCAAGAAATCCAAGCCAGATCAAAGGCTGCATGAAACTCCCCCTTTCTGATATGTGCTGACATCAGTCAAAGCAACTATTCTGGTACAGTATCTCAACAGACAAATATCGCTGCCAGAATAGCTATTCTTTCATCTTCTCTGACGTGCAGCCTCATACATGAGAATTCCAGATGCCATGGCGGCATTCAGGGATTCTACTTTTCCACACATTGGAATCCTGATCAGACAATCTGCACTCTCCGCAGCCTCATCTGTCAGACCTTTTCCCTCATTGCCGATCAGGAACGCAGTTCCTCCTGTGTAGGATTCCTGATCATAAGAGTTCTTTCCATGCAGATGTGCCGCAAAAGTGCGGATATTTCTGTCTTTCAGTTCCTGTGTTAATGATACCACACTTTCTACATATAGAAAAGGCATTCTGTAGACAGAGCCCATCGTAGATCGTATAACTTTCGGGTTAGTGATATCCACGCAAGTCTTTGTCAGAAGGATTCCACTTACTCCGGCACCCTCGCCTGTACGGAGAATCGTTCCTGCATTTCCCGGATCCTGCAGATCCTCCAGGATCATGACCAGCGGGTTCTCTCCGCCAAGAATATCCTCTATTGTATAGGAAGGTTTTTTCAACACAGTAAGGATTCCCTGTGGAGTCTGTGTATCGCTCATCTGACGGAAAACAGAATCTGCAACTATTTCATATGGAAGTTTCTCCACCTGGGCCATCAGTCCTGTATCGCCGGTAAGTGTCTCTGACACATACACTTTAGAAACCCATTCCCTTGGTGCCTCGCCAAACATTTTTCTTCCTTCTGCAACAAAAAGCCCTTGTTCTCTGCGGGCTTTTGTCTTCTGGTTTAATTGTATGATATTTTTTACCTGTCCATTATTTACACTGGTGATCATATATTATCCTCAATTTCCCGAAACCTTATTCAGGTCACTGTTTGCTCCTGCAGCCACTATCGTACAGTCTGCCGGAAGTACTTTATCCGGCTGCACATTCATATTAATCCGCTCACCCTGTTTCAGCCCGATCAGATTAATATGATATTTCTCCCTGATTTTCAGATCCCGGAGTGTTTTTCCTATCCATTCCTGTGGAATCTTAAATTCCGCCATGCTGAAATCGGAAGAAAGTTCGAACATATCGATAAAGCCACTGGAGAGTAAATTTCTTGCCACACGGACTCCCATAGAGTGTTCCGGATAGATGACCTTATCCGCTCCGATCTTCTCAAGGATTCTTCCGTGAAGAGAATTCATTGCTTTCGCCATTACAAAAGGAACGCCAAGTTCTTTCACCTGCATGGTGGCAGTGATACTGGCTTCCATATTTTCAGCTACCGCAATGACTGCAACATCTGCATTCTGTACGCCAAGTGACTCCAGAACACCCGGATCACGTACATCTGCTTTGACAGCATATGAAACTTTCTCTGCAATATCCTGCACATTGTCATCTTTGTCATCAATGGCAAGCACATCACAGTTCGCCTCTGCCAGCGTGAGCGCTACGGTCATTCCAAACTGGCCAAGACCGATCACTGCATAAGATTTGTTCTTCATTTCTTCCCAATTTCTCCTTCTAATCCAATTATCCAATCATAATATCCTCAGCCGCAAGATGAGAATCTGATGGCATCTTCTGCGCACGTACCGTCACTGCTGTTCCCAGAGTCAGCGGACCGATTCTTCCAAGATACATGGTCAGAATCACAATCCATTTACCAATTGCATTCAACTGTGGTGTCAGGCCTCTGGTCAGGCCTACCGTCGCAACTGCTGAAGTGATCTCATAAACAACATCCTGCACTGCTGTTTTCGGCATAACCGCACATAGCAGAATACTCATGACAATCAGTACTCCAAATGCCATTCCCGTTACTACAATAGCAGAACGGATATAGCTGTCTCTGATTCTTCTGTGGTGTACTTCTACATCCTTCTTTCCCTGAAGATTTGATTTCAGACCCAGAAGAAGAACCGCTACAGTAGTGGTCTTAATTCCGCCGGCTGTTCCCATCGGTGAACCGCCAATCAACATCAATACCAGACATAACAGATACGTTGCATTGGAAAATCTGTCCTGCCCTACCGTAAAAAATCCTGCAGTTCTTGTCGTTACTGACTGGAATAAAGAAGCCATCCATTTCGTCCCGGTGGAATAAGCTCCAATACTGTATATATTTCCATGTTCAAACAGAAAGATCAGCACCGTTCCTCCGACAATCAGCGAAACAGTCATAACCAATACCATCTTGCTGTGAAGGCGAAGTGTTTTAAATGCCCTGTTCAGAGGAAGTTTCCCCCTGACAACCTGTTTGATCTTATCCCAGATATCCCACCATACGACAAATCCAAGTCCTGACATGATAACCAGTCCGATCGTTGTAAAATTCACCACCGGATCCGCAACATACGGTGCCAGACTATCCTCACCAATCAAATCAATTCCGGCATTACAGAATGCTGACACTGCCGTAAAAACAGAATAGCCGATTCCCTTTACCGGACCGAACTGAGGAATAAATCGGAACGAATAACAAACAGCCCCGATTCCCTCGGCACCCAGTACACAAAGTAACACTTTTCTTACCAAATTCACCATTCCGCTCATTCTATCCATGTTATAGGACTCCTGGATAATGCGGCGATTTCTCAGCGATATTTTTTTACGCAGACTTATAAAAATAATACTGCCCAGAGAAATCAGTCCCACACCTCCGATCTGGATCAGAACAAGAATGATGATCTTGCCGATCAATGTCCATTGCGTTGCCGTAACAACGGTCACAAGTCCTGTCACGCAGACACTTGTAGTTGCCGTAAACATGGCATCTGTAAAAGAAGTATGGTATCCGGGCGCCGTACAAAACGGCAGCCACAGAAGCAATCCCCCTAAGATAATCACCCCCGCAAAACCGAGGGTAATTATCTGAGCAGTATTTAATTTATGCAGTCTGTTATATAACTGCATCCTTTTATTCATTTGTTATTTGTTGTTTTTATCATAGTTATGAGAAAGTGACTGGCATACTTCCCACTGATAATCGGAAATACCTTTCTGCATAGCAAGTGCTTCGTTGATATCGAAGTCTACGAATTCGCCATGACGATATCCAACTACACGACAGCTCTTACCGGCAACAAGAAGATCTACAGCCAGAGCACCCATCATAGATGCGTATACACGGTCCTTACATGTCGGGCTTCCACCACGCTGCATATGTCCAAGGATTGTAGCACGTGTCTCAATACCGGTAGCAGCTTCGATACGTTTTGCCATTGCTTCTGAATGACCGATACCTTCTGCATTGATGATGATATGATGTTTTTTGCCTTTCTTACGGCTCTCGATGATGTTGTTGATCAGCTTCTGCTCATTATAATCATATTTCTCAGGAATCAGAACATCCTCTGCACCATTGGCAATACCACACCACAGAGCAAGGTATCCGGCACCACGTCCCATAACCTCGATGATACTGCATCTCTCATGAGAAGTAGAAGTATCACGTACTTTATCGATTGCTTCCATTGCCGTATTTACAGCTGTATCAAACCCGATCGTGTATTCTGTACATGCGATATCAAGGTCAATTGTTCCAGGAAGACCAATTGTGTTGATACCAAGATTTGCAAGCTTCTGAGCACCTGCGAAAGATCCGTCACCACCGATAACAACAAGTCCGTCGATACCATGTTTCTTACAGATCTCTGCACCACGCTTCTGTCCTTCTTCTGTACGGAACTCTGCGCAACGTGCTGTGTAAAGGATTGTACCGCCACGCTCAATTGTATCAGAAACGTCTTTGGCACTCATGTCAATGATCTCTTCATTTAGCAGTCCATCGTATCCTTTCAAAATACCTTTTACACTCAGTCCCTGGCTTAAGCCTCTTCTGACTACCGCACGGATTGCAGCGTTCATTCCAGGTGCGTCACCACCGCTGGTGAGGACACCAATGGTTTTTATCTTCTTTTCTGCCATTTTTTCTTCCTCCATCTTATGAATCTATCTCATTTTTACTATACACATATTCGGGTATAGTTTAGCGCATTTTTATAAGTTTTTCAATCCTCTTTCTACAACTTTAACATTGGTTTGACCATATTTTTCGTACATGTAATTCATCCATGAATCCTGTATTTGTGCATGATAACCAACCGGAAGCTTTTTTATGGCCTTTACATCTTTCAGATAGATCACAACGGCGCTGTCACCAGGGGAGCGTCTGAGGTCTTCAAGCAGTTCCTGTGAACGCTGTGCATACACTTCTTTATTATCAAACTGGATCCAGATCTCTCTTGGCATATTGTCAAACGGACGGATCTTTTCAAGGATCAGTTTACTGGCTCGATCGTCCTCCGCGGATACTCTTCCCTGGATAAATACCCTCGCATCTTCATTCAGAAACTGCTGGCTTTTCTCATAATCACGTGGAAAAACAACCACTTCTACCGTTCCGACAAGATCTTCCACTGTAAGAAATGCCATGACCTTGTTATTCTTTGTATATTTGATTGTTTTATCCGTAATCATTCCACCGATGATCACTTTCTGACCGTCCATGACTTTTGGAAGATTCGTCTCCTCATCCTGCTGGAAATCAGAAGTTTTTGCGGAGATCGTTTTCTCCATCATTGCCCGGTAATTCTCCAGCGGATGACCACTCAGATAAATTCCCAGAACTTCTTTCTCATATCCAAGAAGTTCTTCTTTTCCGAATTCCTCCACATTCGGCATGCGGATCTCGAATTCTTTTTTATCCTCTTCACTGACCAGATCAAAAAGACTCATCTGTCCGACCAGAGAATTCTTTCTGTCCTGGCTGATACTATCTGAAATCTGCTGGTAAACCATCATCTTCTGACGGCGGTTACCCTCCAGACAGTCCAACGCTCCTGCTTTTATAAAGTTCTCTACAGCACGTTTATTCATCTGCTGCGTATTTCGCTCCATGAAATCTTTTAGGGAACGATACTCCCCGTTCTGCTCACGCTCACTTACCAGGCTCTCAATAACAGGACGGCCGACGCTCTTGATTGCAGACAGTCCATATCTGATAGCTCCGTTATCTACTGAGAATCCATACATTCCGCAGTTGACATCCGGCGGCAGGATCTTAATTCCCATCTGTCTGCACACCAGAATATATTCTGCAACCTTATTTGGAAAATCAATGACTGATGTCATAAGCGCCGCCATAAATTCTACCGGATAATAGTATTTCAGATACGCTGTCTGATAGGAAACAACTGCATAAGCCGCCGCATGAGATTTATTAAATGCATACTTTGCAAAATCTATCATTTCATCATAGATTTTATTCGCTGTCGCCTCGTCGATTCCATTTGCAATACATCCCGGAACTCCCTCTGCTTCATTTCCATAAACGAAGTTCTGGCGCTCTTTTTCCATGACAGAGGCCTTCTTTTTGGACATTGCTCGACGTACCAGGTCGCTTCGGCCCAAAGTATAACCGGCCAGGTTACGCACGATCTGCATAACCTGCTCCTGATATACGATACATCCATAAGTAGGCTGCAAAATCGGCTCCAGCTGCGGGCAGTCATAACGAATCGTGTCCGGACGGTTTTTGCCCCGGATATACTGAGGAATGAAATCCATCGGGCCCGGACGGTACAGGGAAATTCCCGCGATTACATCTTCAAGGCTCTGCGGTTTCAATTCTTTCATGAAGTTCTTCATTCCCGCACTTTCAAGCTGGAACACACCATCTGAACGGCCAGTGCCAAGAGAATCAAGAACTTTCTTATCATCATAGTCAATTTTCTGCATATCCAGTGTAACGCCCGTATCCTTCTGGATTAATTTCGCTGCATTCTGGATAACTGTCAGTGTACGCAGTCCCAGGAAGTCCATTTTCAGAAGTCCCAGTTCTTCCAGTGTCGTCATGGTAAACTGGGTAACAATCGAACCATCCTGTGCCCTGGAAAGAGGTACATATTCGGATACATCTTTCTGGCTGATTACGACACCTGCCGCATGCATGGAAGTATGTCTCGGAAGACCTTCCAGACGTCTTGCCATATCAATCAGATAATGAACATCATCCTGTTCTGTATACGCTTTCTTCAGTTCAGGATTCATGGTCAGGGCTTTATCAATGGTAATGTTTAATTCCTGAGGAATCATTTTTGCAATGGAATCTACCTGTGCATAAGGCATATCCAGCACACGTCCGACATCGCGGATAACACCGCGGGCCGCCAAAGTACCAAAGGTAACGATCTGAACCACGCAGTCATCGCCATATTTGCGACGTACATATTCAATAACCTCCTGTCTTCTTTCGAAGCAGAAATCAACGTCAATATCAGGCATGGATACTCGTTCCGGATTCAGGAACCGCTCAAAGAGCAGATCATATCGGATTGGATCAAGCTGTGTGATACCTAACGTATAAGCTACGAGACTTCCCGCCGCAGAACCTCGTCCCGGTCCTACCATGATGTCATGGTCGCGTGCATATTTGATGAAATCCCATACTATAAGGAAGTAATCTACGTAGCCCATATTTTTGATAGTAGATAGCTCATAGTTCAGTCGAGATTTTAATTCTTCTGTGACCGGATGATAACGTTCCTCCAGTCCTTCAAAACATAACTTATTCAGATATTCCCATGAGGTAAAACCATCCGGAACATCGAAACGCGGCAGCTTGGTCACACCAAACTCAATTTCTACATGACATCTCTGCGCGATCTTATGTGTATTCTCCAGTGCCTCTAATGCATATGGAAAAAGCTGCGCCATTTCCTCAGGAGATTTTACGTAATACTGTCCACCCTCATAACGCATTCTGTCCTCATCTGCCAGCTTCTTGTTTGTCTGCAGGCAAAGCAAAATATCATGTGGTGCTGCATCCTCTGCTTTTGTATAATGCACATCGTTTGTTGCAACAAGATCGATACCTGTCTCTTCGTGCATGCGAAGCAGTTCCTGATTCACTACCTGCTGCGCCGGAATTCCATGATCCTGTAATTCCAGAAAGAAATTTCCTTTTCCGAAAATGTCCTGATAACGCAGGGCTGCTGCCTTTGCATCCTCATACATTCCTCTCTGGAGATATCTGGCAACCTCACCGGCAAGGCAGGCACTTAGTGCAATAATTCCCTCATGATATTCTTTTAATACAGCCAAATCTACTCGCGGCTTATAATAAAAGCCCTCTGTAAATCCTTTAGAAACAATCTTCATCAGATTTGCATAACCCTGATTATTCTCAGCAAGAAGAACCAGATGGTAATATCTGTCCTCGCCGCTTCCCGCTTCACGATCAAATCTGGAACCCGGGGCCACATATACCTCACACCCTAAGATCGGATTGATTCCCTCGGCCCTCGCTGCACGATAAAAATCAATCACACCATACATAACTCCATGATCTGTGATCGCCGCACTGTCCATCCCAAGTTCTTTGATACGGGCTACATATTCTTTTATTTTATTAGAACCATCCAGCAGACTGTACTCTGTATGGACGTGAAGATGTGTAAACTCCAATTTTTGTTCTCTCCTGTTCTGTTTTACCAAACCAAGCAGATAGACTCATCTGCTTTCGCTACATAGCTCTACACCGAATAGCTGTTTTACAGCTTATCCGGTTAAAATAATGTTTCTATAAAGAAATTTGTCCGGCAGAACTATCTCTGCCAGACTATACAGTTTACGTATTCTATCCTTATAAATAATTGCATCTGTTCAGCATTCTCACGGTTAACTAAACAACTGCTAAAATCTTATTTCGCATAGATTCTCTTATCTTTGATTTCTACTTTGCCTTCTTTCATCAGATGACCGATTGCACGTTTGAACGCACCTTTGCTCAGTCCAAATTCCCTCTGAATGACCTCCGGTGATGCCTTGTCATCAAAAGGAAGAACTCCCGCAAACTCATTGATTACTTCAAGTACATTTTCTGCATCTTCATTGATCTGCAGATATGCTTTCTGACGGTCTGTGACGTTCATTTTCCCATCTTCTTTTACTTCGCTGACACGCAGTTCAAGAATCTTACCCGGACGGTATTTTCCTTTCGCCTCTCTTGCCGGGATCAGCGCGGAATATTTATCATCGACTGCTACAAACACACCGAATCTGTCGCTGATCTCATACACACGGCCTTTAACCATATCTCCGACTACGTAAGGAGTTCTGGTAGAAAGATAATGATACACTTTCATCGTTGCACAGAGACGGCTGCTCTTATCAATATAGAGAGCTACCAGTACATCTTCGCCTTCTCTTACCTTCAAAGTCTGCTCATGATATGGAAGCAGAAGGTCTTTCTCCAGCCCCCAGTCAAGAAATGCGCCGATTCTCGTTACCTGAGATACCTTTAGAACTGCGGTCTGTCCTACCTGAAGTTTCGGTTCTTTGGTTGTTGCGATCAGACGGTCCTGAGAATCCTTATAGATAAACACTTCAATACTATCTCCCTCTTTTGTTCCCTCCGGAACCTGTTTAGATGGAAGAAGTACTCTGTTCTTTGCATCTGCGTGCATATCTTCCGCCAGATACACACCAAAATCTACGGATTTCACTACTGTTAATTTCTGTTTTTTTCCTAACTCTATCATATAATCTCCATTTCGTTTTTGCTTGCTTTTTTGTTTTTCTGATATCTCATGCCAGTATTTTTTGTCCTTCTATCATGCTTTAGAAGCAGGTCAATTATTTCCTGACCTGCTATAATTATATCCTCTGACATTATAGCAGTTCCATAAAATACTGGAATTGCTATAGCTTTGCATTTCAGTATAACACAAATAATAAAGGCGGCACAATGCGCTGTCACAAAAAAACTTCTGAAAAGAATTGTATGTTACCGTGCACGGAGTGAACAGTAACTTTTATACTCTTTTCAGAAGTTTTTATGATAGTTTATCTTATATAAATATTTTCTTATTTGTTACCCTGTCCATAGTACGCATTTGCACCATGTTTTCTGAAGTAATGTTTATCCTGCAGATCCTGTGGAGCAGGTTTTACCTGTGGGTTGATCATCTCGCAGCGTGCTGCCATCTTGGCAACTTCTTCAAGAACAACTGCGTTATGTACTGCTTCGTGAGCATCTTTGCCCCATGCAAATGGTCCATGGTTTTTGCAAAGTACAGCTGGTACTGCTTCGTAATCTTTGTCTTTGAACATATCAACGATCAGAAGTCCTGTGTTCTTCTCGTATTCATCAAATTCTTTGCCTTCCAAACAACGTGCACATGGGATTTCTCCGTACATATAATCTGCATGAGTTGTTCCATAGCAAGGAATTCCTCTTCCTGCCTGTGCCCAGCTTGTTGCCCATGAAGAATGTGTATGAACAACGCCTCCGATATTCGGGAATGCTTTGTACAGTTCTACATGAGTTGCTGTATCAGAAGATGGATTATATTTTCCCTCAACTTTATTTCCGTTCAGGTCAACAACAACCATATCGTCCGGCGTCAGTAAATCATAATCTACTCCACTTGGTTTGATAACAAAAAGTCCTGATTCTCTGTCAATTCCGCTGACATTACCCCATGTAAATGTAACAAGTCCGTATTTCGGAAGATCCATGTTTGCTTTGTAAACTTCCTCTTTTAATTTTTCCAGCATAATTCGTACCTCTCCTTTTGCTTTTCAGATATTAATTGCAGTATCTTTCAGATATTCCGGTTTTGCATATCCCATCCGGAAAATCCCTTATTAATATCTATATTATAACACTTGTACGGTACATGTACCAACTTGTATGTTGATTATTTTTCATACAGGAATTCTTCCGGCAGGCTTACTTTGAAGTCTTTTGCAAGTGCGCGGAAGTTATCCGGTGTGATTGTCTGAAGTTTGTTTGGTGTCATAGACAGAATCTTTACAAGAATCTCTGCGGATTTCTCTACTGTGTGGAGCAGACCAAATGTAAGGTCAAAGTCTTCACCGGAGCAGAACATACCATGATGTGCCCAGATGACAACATCATATTTTTTCATCAGTTCTGCTGTCTTTACAGCGATTTCTCTTCCGCCTGGTACCATCCAGCCGACAACTCCAACTCCATCCGGGAAAACAACCGGGCATTCTGTAGCAGATTCCCATAATTCTCTGGTAAAGATCTTGTCATCCAGTGGAAGAACAAATGTCAGTGCAATCGTATTTGTTGTGTGTGCATGATAAATAACACGATGTTTTCCATTTGTCAGTTTCTTCTTTACTTCATGGTTCATCAAATGAGTCGGAAGTTCGCTGGTAGGTCTGCCACCTTCGACGAGTCCCCAGCGGATTCTGTAGTTCGTTCCTGTCTCATCCAGTTCAATGATTGCCAGACATACCTCAGGATCCACGATAATGTTTCTGAAATATTTACCGCTTCCTGTCACAAGGAAAAACTCTTCGGCCAGTCCCGGAACCTCTACTCCGATCGGTGTCCATTCTCCAGGTGCATTCAGACGAGGTTTGATCATCTCAACTTCTTCCGGTTTCAGACGATAGCTTAAGTTTCCACCATTTCTCTCATGCCAGCCCTGCTGATAACCGTCATTGGCCATTTTAATAAAGCCCTGTACAAATTTAGATTCCAGAATTTTCATAATATATATCCTCCATTTTTGTGGTTTTATGTTGTTTATTTTTAACAATTCGTTGTTTCTTGTTGTTTACCGCTTTAGTATATATTGTTTTATGTGGTTTGTAAACAATTTATTCAAAAAAACTCTCACGAAACCACATGTGGATTCTGGAATATATTTGTCAGTTGTGTATGAAACTTTTTTCCTTATTTTTAGTTATGTGTTGTAATGTCTCACAATTTTTTTGCATTTCTGTATATCTATCATCTATATCCCTATCCCTATAAGGACTTTTACAGATAACAGTAACTTCTCAGATCTGTCATCATCAATAAATCAGTGAATAATTACAGACATTTTTCGCTTAAATATCTCCCTCTTTTTTCAGGAATTCTACTATCGCATAAGCTTTTCCTTCTATATTATCCAGAGATACAACCACTTTATCTGTTTCCGTTTTTACCTTCGGGCAAATTACATCTCCAAGCTTTGCCTGCATTTTATATTCTGCGCGCATCTGGTATATTTTGAAACTTTCCGGAAGGAAATCTTCTGCCATGCATACATACTGGCAATTGTTTACATGATGGTTTGTGTCCAGATGATGTTTTTGTACCGTGAAAGCTTCCTGCGCAATCATATCCTCCGGAAGTTTGATTTTTCTTGGTGCATAATCCATTTCCATCTTTTCACCAAGTACATAATTATCTGTATCTGCCGGAGTCAGTCTGGCAGGAAGTCCCGTGCTGATATCAAGATGTGTCCAGTTGGAATTTGCCCACGCAAGTTTTCTTCCCTCAAAATCCTGTATAATAAAATTACGCATACCCATAAATCCTTTGAATTCATATGGTATCGTCGTGATCTTGATTTCCTTTCCCATTTTGGCATACTCACCTACTACTACCTGCCAGGAAGAAAGCACCCACGCTCTGTTTCTCGCCTTCAGCACATCTCCTCCCAGCCCAATCGACTCCGCATGGAACGTACAACAATCCTGAAAATAATTCAAAACTCCCGGCAATGTCAGTCTGCCATCTTCACCTGTCTCACTGTATCTGACTCTGCTGTTAAAACTGTAGTTCATCCGCTTTTCCTCTCTGTATATGAATATATTTTGTAACTATTCAGCAGTCTACTATCCCGCGAGGTGTTTTGGCATGAACATGCCAAAATCCCGAGACATACAAGTCAAAATCCCATCGCCGAAGGCGATTTTTAATGGATTTTGACTCGTAACTGTGAAGGTACTGAACAGTTACTATATTTTTATCATTACTTATTATGCTATGTATCACCATATTTCGCAAGACTGAGCATTTTTCTTACCAGAATTTTAATACTAATTAAAATATTACAACATCAAAAAAAAACAAGCAGGAAGCTTTTGGGTATAACACACCTCAACAACTTCCTGCTTTCTATTACTTTCTTAACACAATACATCTTTTTTTATAGAAGGAAATTCCGTAGCAGAACACTTCATCATAATTATCCGCAAACTCTTCTGCATACATTCTATCATTTATCTGTCGGACAGCTTTCTCGCAATCTGATTCCATATGTTCCAAAGTCTTAGAGTATTTCGCCTCAAAAACAGCTACCCTGCCATTTCTTGAGTCCAATACCACAACATCACTGGTATTTTTCCAGTATCCTGTCGGCTTTGCATCTGGATTCTCCTGAAGATCCCGCAAATAGTTCATCACATCCCAGGGACAATATACATCCGTTTTTCCAAAATGATATCCATCATACCATACTTTGACCTGCTCCGTTTTTTCCGAAACATCCGCATCTATTAAAAGCTGGTCAACATCCTTCTGCGTAAAGCCAAAGTATTCATTAAACCTTGCGGCGGTAATTGTATCGGAAACAAAATTGTTTGTTCCCGTAAAGATACTTATGGCCTTACACAAAAACTATATCTCTATTTTATCAGACCATTTCCATACTTACCATACTATTTTTTCGACATATTCGCAGCAAACGTAATCATTACCTTAAACAGATCTCCATCCAGATACAACTTAAATTCTCCACCCTGCAATTCCGTCAGGCTCTTGGCGATGGAAAGACCGAGTCCGCTTCCTTCTGTATTTCTGGCAACATCTCCACGGATAAATCTCTCCGTCAGTTCATCTGCCGAGAAGTTCAGTGGCTGTGCAGAAATATTTTTCAAGGAAAAGACCACCTTCTTATTGCTGTTACTGATTTCCGCATATACTCTGGTTCCTTCCATTGCATACTTCACAACGTTACCAAATACATTCTCCAGGACCCTCCACATTTTCTGTCCGTCTGCGTAGATTATGGACGGCTCATCTGTAAAATGCACCATCATGGTAAGGTTCTTTTCCTGAAACTTCTCTTCGAATTCTCCGATAACCTGCTGTACCATTTCCACGAAATCAATGTCGTTCATCTCAAATTTGATATTCCCGGTGCTTGCCTTGGACGCTTCCACCACATCCTCAGTTAACACCTTCAGTCTCTGGGATTTCTCATCCAGAATACGCAAATATTCCTGTACTTTCGGGTCTGTCAGATTCTCACGCTTCAGTAAATCTACATAATTAATAATAGATGTCAACGGCGTTTTCAGATCATGGGAAACATTTGTGATCAGTTCTGTCTGCATTCGTTCTTTCTTCAGGCTGTTCTCCACCGCAGCATCCAGACCGTCACCGATATTATTGATATATTCAGCCATTACTTTGTATTTTCCGGTAAGCTGTTCTGTTTTAATCTTATACTGCAATTCTCCGCCACTGATTTTCTTCAGTCCGTCCATAATAAGATCCAGACCATCCACTTTACGAACTGCATAAACGATTGCCGCTACATCTGCCACGATCAGCACCAACGCAAATACTCCTGACGCATTTATCATAAAAAGCATAAGCAAAAACTGTAAAAACACAAATCCGCCAATACCAAACAGAACTTTTATTTTTTCTGATGTATTTCGAGAAAAGCTGCCAATAAAATCTACGATCTTTCTATTGCATTTTCCAATCCATTTCAAAATTTTTCTAAGCAAACTGTTTTTCCAGAACGTAC
>OHAD01001567.1_pt1 | contig 20889 bp, 19 predicted proteins | sample 1577011 | NCBI WGS metagenome assembly OHAD01 (sample SAMEA3541510, study PRJEB24748) | human gut metagenome | biome: human gut; feature: human-associated habitat; material: faeces | place: China | collected 2012 | reverse complement strand
CCAGGACATCGGCGGAAGGCCTGATCTGGAAGATCTGGCGGATGAGGATATTCCGCATCTGCGCGTTTTCCGGCTGGTAGGAATCGGGGAGAGCGACCTTCAGGAGCTGGTGGATGATTCCCTGCACCAGGTGGAGGGACTGGAGGTGGCGTATTGCGCGCGCATCGGAGAGGTGGATGTGCGCCTGGTGGGCAGTGAAGTGGCGCTGAAACAGGGGGAGGCGCGCCTGCGCATCCTGGCAGGAGCGTATGTGCTGACTCCCGCGGGAGTATCCCTGGAGAAGGCGGTGGTGCTCCATCTGGCGGAACAGGGGTTGAAGGTGGCGACGGCGGAAAGCTGCACCGGCGGGCTGATGGGCAAACGCATCACCGATGTGCCCGGCGCTTCCGCCTGCTATCTGGGGGGCGTTGTGTCCTACCAAAACGAAGTGAAGGAAAATCTGCTGGGGGTGCGCCATGAGACCCTCATTTCAAAAGGGGCAGTGAGCGAAGACACCGCCTGCCAGATGGCCGAAGGGGTGCGGAAGGCCCTGGGGGCTGACATCGGCATTTCCACCACCGGCGTGGCCGGCCCTGGGGGAGGGACCCCAGAAAAGCCGGTAGGGCTGATCTATGTGGGCATCAGCACGGGGGACAGGACATGGGCGGTGCGTATCCTGCGGCCCCGCCAGAGCCGGGAGAGCCTGCGCCGTCTGGCCTCTTCCACCGCCTTTGATCTGGTGCGCCGCCACTTGGAGGGCCTAGACAATGCATGAGGAAAAGTGCCTGGAAAAGCGCACGGTGTATCAAGGCCCCAGCTTTTCCATCCGCCAGGACCGGGTGGAGCTGGAGGACGGAAGGGAGAGCCGCCGGGAGGTGATCTGCCGTCCTGACCGGGTGCTGGCTCTGGTCTATGATGAGCAGCGCCGGGTGCTGGCCGATGCAAAGGGGCGCTTGCCCCGCAGGCCCCTGTCTCCAGGGGAAAGCCCGGAGGATGCCGCCGGGCGGCTGTTTGCCGCCCTGGGCGGAGAGGAGCCCCGGTTTTTGGGGCAGATCATGCCCTCCCCTGCTGTGCTGCAGGAAAAAGTGCTGGTTTTTGCCGGAAAAGGCAGCGGACAAGCGCCGGAAGGGTTTTCCTGGATGCCCCTGTCCCAGGGACTGGAAGGGGACGATCTGTGCACTGCCGCGGCCCTGGCCCTTTGGGCCCTGGGGGAGGAATGAAGATGGAAAGCAAAGAGAAGGAGCCTTTGTTCCGAGGCGTTCTGGTGGATGTATACCCTACCGGGGAAGGAGAAATCTGCCGCCACCGGGGTGCGGTGGCGGTTTTGTGCCAGTATCAGGGCAAGATTCCCCTGGTGCGTCAGTACCGCTATGCCCAGAGCAAGGAATGTGTGGAGCTTCCGGCGGGAAAGCTGGAAGAGGGAGAAGACCCCAAAGAGTGTGCCCGGCGGGAGCTTTTTGAGGAAACCGGACTTTCCGCCGGAAAGCTGGAAGAGCTGGGGGTTTATTGTTCCTCCCCCGATGTGCTGGAGGAAAAAATGCACCTTTATTGGGCGGAAGACCTGTCTTTGGGCCAGGCCAGGCCCGACGAAGGGGAATTTCTGGAGGGGGAGTTGTGGGAGCTTCCCCGGCTGAAAGATGCCCTGAGGCGGGGAGAGATCGGGGATGCCAAGACCCTGTGCGCCCTGTTTCTGGCCCGGGAAAAGGGGCTTTTGAGCCTGTAAAGAGAAGGAGAGAGCCATGGCAAAAGTGCTGATCGTGGAAGATGAAAAGGCCATTGTGGACATCATTGCCTTCAACCTGAAACGGGAAGGCTATGAAGTGGAGGAAGCCTATGAGGGAAAAGGGGGACTGGAAAAGGCCCTTTCTCCCCAGGTGGATCTGGTGCTTCTGGATGTGATGCTCCCGGGGATGGACGGCTTTGAACTGCTGCGCCGCTTGCGGGAAAAGAGCAATGTGCCCGTCATCATGGTCACCGCCCGGGAAGAAGAGCGGGACAAGGTGCTGGGGCTGGACACCGGCGCCGACGACTATATCACAAAGCCCTTTTCCATCAAGGAGCTGCTGGCCCGGGTGAAGGCCAACATCCGCCGCCGCCTGGCCGACCAGCAGGACAGCATGGGAGGCGAAAAGAAAGAAGGCGGCCCCTTCCAGGTGGACACCGAAAAGCGTCTGGCCCGGAAGAACGGAGAGGCCCTGGAGCTGTCCCAGCGGGAATTTGATATGCTCTGCTATTTTCTGGAATGTGCCGGGCGGGTGGTCACCCGGGAAGAGCTGATGGAAAAGGTGTGGGGCTTTGAGTATTACGGCGATCTGCGCACGGTGGATGTGGCCATCCGCCGCCTGCGGGAAAAGCTGGAGGACGACCCGGCCGACCCCCGCTATCTTATCACCCGCCGGGGGGCCGGGTATTATTTCAACAAGGAATAGGCGGAAGGAACCATGCTGAAAAGCCTGCAAATGAAGCTGGTGCTCATATTGATGCTGCTGGTGGTGGCGGTGATGGCCGTGGTGGGCGTGTTTCTGGTCAACTCGGTCACCGCCTATAACCGCAGCGATTTTCAGCGCCAGATGGTGGATTTTTTCGCCCTGCGGGGGCAGGAGCTGGACAAAGGGCTCAGCGCCTGCAATGGGGATCTGGACCAGATGGAAGAGGTGCTGGAGGCCTATAACGGCGGCCTGGGGCTGGATGACCACCGGAATTTCTATATTCTGGATGGGAAAACCGGGGAGTTCCTCACCTCGTCGGAAAGCCGGGACGCCACTCCCTTCCGGGAGCTGACCCCCAATATGATCACCGCCATGGAGGGGGAAGTGGGGCAGACCATCACCGCCCTGTCCCCCTATTTCGATGTGGCCCTGCCGGTGGACGGGGGCAATTATGTGCTGGCCGTGGTGGACGACAAAGGGGAGCTGGATGAGCTGACCTGGACCATGTTCACCATTCTGATCCGTTCTCTGATGTTCGGTCTGGCGGTGGCCATTCTGCTCAGCTTCATTCTGGCCCGCACCATCACAAACCCGGTGCAGCGGCTGACCCGCACCGCCCAGCGCATCGCCGCCGGAGACTTTTCCCAGCAGCCCCAGGCGGAATCGGCGGACGAGATCGGCAACCTGACCCGCACCTTCGGGGAGATGGCCAAGGTGCTGGAAAACACCCTGGCCGAAGTCAACGGGGAGCGGAACAAGCTGAGCACCCTGTTTACCCATATGGCCGACGGGGTGGTGGCCTTTGACAAAAGCGGCCATATCCTTCATATGAATCCGGCGGCCCAGCAGATGCTGGGCATGGAGTTCGGGCCGGAGCTGACCTATACCCAGGTGTTCCCCAATCTGAATGTGGAGGAAAGCGATCTGGGAGAAGGCGGCCAGTACATCGAGATCGACTATGCGGCAAACAAGCGCATCCTCAAGATTCTGCTGGCCATGTTCGGCACGGCGGAGGATGAAAACAGCGGCATCATGGCGGTGCTCCACGACATCACCGAGCAGAAGAAGCTGGATTCTTCCCGGCGGGAGTTTGTGGCCAATGTATCCCACGAGCTGCGCACCCCTCTCACCAATGTGAAGGGCTACACCGAAACCCTTCTGGATGCCGGGGACGAGCTGGACGGGGAGACCCGCCGCAATTTCCTCCAGGTAATCTACAACGAATCTGACCGGATGACCCATATCGTCAAGGATCTGCTCACTCTGTCCCAGCTGGACTATGGGAAGATGGATATGGAGATGAGTCCCATTCCGGTGAAGCTCATTGTGCAGAACATTGCCAGCGCCATGCTCATCGAGGCCCGGGGCCAGGGCCTGACCCTGGAGACTAAGCTGGAAGAACCCCTGCCTTTGATCCTGGCCGACCGGAACCGGATGGAGCAGGTCATTGCCAACATTGTTTCCAATGCCATCAAGTACAACCGCCCCGGCGGCACGGTCACCCTCAGTGCTTTCTCTCAGGAGGATAAGGTGGTCATCAAGGTGCAGGACACCGGCATCGGCATCCCCCAGGAGGACATCCCCCGGCTCTTCGAACGGTTTTACCGGGTGGACAAGGCCCGTTCCCGGGAACGGGGCGGCACCGGCCTGGGGCTGGCCATTGCAAAGGAGATCGTGGAGCAGCACCAGGGCACCATTGGGGTGGAAAGCCAGCTGGATGCAGGCACCACCGTCACCATCACTTTGCCGGTGTGTCCGCCGGACCATGAGGGGCAGCTATGAAAGAAAAGATCAAAACAGCGGCCCTGATTGCAAACGGCCTTTTGATGGCGGTGCTGTTCACCCTTTCGGTGTCCCTGGGCGTGAGCGTGGACCCCTCCCTGGGGCCCCTTTACACTCTGTCCCGGTGGCTGCGGGGAGAAAACACCGTCAGCCAGGTGCAGGAGGAACAAAGCGACCCCGCCGCCTATCCCCTGGCGGTGTCGGCCTTTCAGCAGGGGGATCTGTATTACGCCTACACCCAGCAGCCGGTTTCGGCCATCTACACCCTGCTCCGGCCCACATTGGAGGAAGCTTTGGGCTCCATGGGGGAAAAAAAGACGGTACAGCGGGAAGACTATTACCGTGTGCTTTTGGAGGAACAGGGGTTTTTGCTGGAATATGACGGCCAGGTGCCGCTGACGGCCATGCGGGCCTGGAGCGGAGCCTCCCCTGGGGAGGACGAGCTGGCCTTCTCTCGCCTGGTGCTTCTGGCCGAAGAAGACCGGGTAGACCTGCTGCTGGAGACCGAGGAGGGGGAGTGGTTCCGGTTTTCCACAGCCGCCGCCAGCGAAAAGCTCCAGACGGCGTTGGAGGAATGTGACCCCGACGGCTCCTATTTCGCCATGGAAGACCCCAGTCTGTCGGTGCTGGCCCCTGATCAGCCGGTGCCCAGCAGCGCCGTCAAACTGCCGGTGTATGAATGCAAAGTGGCCGAGGTGGTCACCGGCGCCGTCAGCGGCGGAGAGATGCCCCGCGCTTTGCTGGAGTGCTTCTCCATGAACCCCTACCTGGCCAAGCGCTATGCCGCCGGAGAAGATATGGCGGTATTCGTCCAGGGCAACTATTCCCTGCGTCTCAGCGGAGACGGAACGGTGCAGTTCACCGTGGACGGCGGCGAGGGCCTGGAGGGAGAGAGCGGCGAGAACACCCTGGTGGGGCTGATCGGCCGGGGCTGGCAGGTGGCCCAGGACGCCCTGGACAGTGCAGGCTCGCCCCTGGATCTGTCCCTCAAAAGCATTCAGAAAGGGGCAGAAGAGGAGGAATATGCCATCCTCTTTTCCTGCCGGGCTTCGGGAGTACCCCTTTCCTCCCAGCAGGTGACCATTCATGTGCGGGAAGGGGTCATTGTCTCCATGGAGATGAGCCTGCTGTCCCTGACCCAGACAGGGGAAAAAACCTTGCTGCCCTATTCCCTGGCCGCTGCGGCCATGGAGGGGAGTAGTGCGGTGCGGCTTCAGTGCCGCTATACTCTCCAGGAGGGCAAGCTCACCCCCTATCTCAGCTATGCAACGGTGAAGGAGGGATAAGCCATGGAATGGAGCCGGGCCAAAACCATTTTGCTCATCGTGCTCATTTGCACCAACCTGTTTTTGGCGGGAAATCTTCTGTGGCAGGTGAGCCACGGCTGGGCCCAGCAGCGTCAGGCCATGGATCAGGCCCTTTCCCTGCTGCAGGAGGATGTGGGAGAGTTTGACGAAGACATTTTCCGAAACCTGGGCACCCAGCGGCCGGTGTATGCCGCAAGCCGGGATACCGCCTTGGAAAAGAAAGCGGCCCAGGCCCTTCTGGGCACCGAAAAAAGCGATACCGACGGCGGCGTCTCCCGGTTTTCTTCGGAAAAGGGCACCCTGGCTTTTTACACCGGGGGCGAAGTGCGGCTGGAGCTGTTTACGGAGTCTTCCCTCACCGGGGAGGAGTGGCAGGAGCTTTTGGAAAAGGCCGGCTTCCCCATGGACAACTGCCGCCGGGAGGAAGAGGGGGAGCAGGTGGTCTTTTTCCAGGGGATGCCCTCGGGAGAAGAGCTGATGGAATGCACCCTCACCTGCCGGACAAAGGGGAATGGCCTTGTGGCCGAGGGCCGCTGGCTGATGGATACCCAGCTTCGCCAGGTGGGCGAAGGGGCCAAGAGCTATCAGATGGTGGTCAGCCTGCGCCGTCTGTGGCGGGAGGAAGGCTTCTCCCAGCCGCCGGAAAGCGCCCGGGAAAGCTATCGCCTGCGGGATCAGGGCAATGGGAATTACCTGCTTTTTCCTGTCTGGCAGGTGGAAGCAGGCGGAAAAAGTTTCACAGTGGACACAGGGGAGAATCCGGTGGAATGAGCCTTTGGTCATTGTGCACGAGGATACGCCCTGGGGATTGGTGAAAACTTAGGTGAAAATCTGTGGGATTTTGTTTTTCATTCTGGGATGACTGTGGTAAAATATATAAAACAACAGTAAATTTTTGATGAACGAAGCTCTGTCGTTCTTCTTGCCGCCGGGGGGCGGCATCTTGCAAGGGAGCAACTGGAATACACTGCCGGGAGAATGAGGAATTTGGATAAATTTATCATCAATGGAAATAAACCGCTGCGGGGCGAAGTGACCGTCAGCGGCGCAAAGAACGCCGTCGTGGCCATCATTCCGGCCACCATCTTGGTCAACGGCGTCTGCCGCATCGAGAATGTGCCTCAGGTCAGCGATGTGATCATCCAGCTGGAGATCCTCCAGCAGATGGGGGCCCAGGTGCGCAGCATGAACCCCACCACCGTGGAGATCGACTGCCGCCATATGCGCAACATCCGCACCCCTGAGGATCTGATGCGGAAAATGCGGGCTTCCTATTATCTGATCGGTACTCTGCTGGGCCGTTATCACAAGGCCGAAGTGGCCATGCCTGGCGGATGTAATTTCGGCGGGGTGCGCCCCATCGATCAGCATGTGAAGGGCTTTGAAGCTCTGGGCGCCGAAGTCAGCGTGAAGAATGGCTTTGTCTATGCCCAGGCTCCCCAGGGCCTGCGGGGCGCCAATATCTATCTGGATGTGGTGTCTGTGGGCGCAACCATGAACATCATGCTGGCCGCCACTCTGGCCGAAGGCCAGACGGTGATCGAAAACGCCGCCAAAGAGCCCCACATTGTGGACCTGGCCAACTTCCTCAACGCCATGGGCGCTGCGATCATGGGGGCCGGTACCGATGTGATCAAGATCCGGGGCGTGAAAGAACTTCACGGCGGCACCTATTCGGTGATCCCCGATCAGATCGAAGCGGGCACCTATATGGCCGCTGTCATGGCCACTGGCGGCAGCGTGCTGGTGCGCAATGTAATTCCCAAGCACCTGGAGTGCATCACGGCAAAGCTCATCGAGATGGGCGCTCAGGTGGAAGAGATGGACGACGCCGTGCGGGTCAGCCGTACAGGGCCTCTGCGGCGCATCAATATCAAAACCCTGCCCTATCCGGGCTTCCCCACCGATATGCAGCCTCAGCTGGCCGCCGCTTTGTGTCTGGCGGAAGGCACCAGCATCATCACCGAAGGGGTGTGGGACAACCGCTACCGCTATGTGGAAGAGCTGCGGCGGATGGGGGCCAAGATCCAGGTGGACGGCAAAGTGGCCATCATCGAAGGGGTGAGCGAGCTCACCGGCGCCAAGGTGCGCTCCTGTGATCTGCGGGCCGGGGCCGCTATGGTCATCGCCGGTCTGGCCGCCAAGGGTGTCACCGAGGTGGAGGAGATCGCCTATATCGAGCGGGGCTATGACAACATCGTGGAAAAACTCCAGGGGCTCGGAGCCGATATCCGCCGGGTGACTGTGTCCGAGGAGGATGCGGTGCCCATGGCCCGGTAAATGGCAAAGGACAAGCAGAAATGATCTGTTCCGGCGGCGCGGGTTTTCCGTGCCGCCGCTATTTTTGAAGGACAAAGGAAGGAAACTATGACCCGTTTTTACAGCCTGGCCAGTTCCTCTTCGGGGAACTGTTCGGTGTTCCAGGGAGGAGGCCGTACCCTGCTCATCGATGGGGGCACCAATACCAAGTACATCCGCAATGCCCTGTCCCAGCTGGGCATTGCGTTGGGAGATATCACCGATGTGCTCATCACCCACACCCATTCCGACCATGTCAGCGCCCTGCCGGTGCTGACCAAGCACTGTCGGGCCCCCATCCATGCCACCGTCCCCACGGTGGAAGGGCTGAAAACAAAGTGCGCCCACGACCAGCTGGAGGCCGTGGAGCCCGATGCACCCTTCTGGCTTGGGGAGGTGCGCATCACTCCCTTCCTCACGCCCCATGACTGCCCGGGCAGCTGCGGCTTTTTGCTGGAGACCGAAGAGGGAAAAATGGGCTATTGCACCGACCTGGGGCATCTGCCGGACTCTGTGTTTGAAACCCTGCGGGGAGTGGAGACGGTGTTTCTGGAATCCAACCACGATGTGTATCAGCTGAAAAACGGGGAATATCCCTATTATCTCAAACAGCGGATTTTGTCTGCCCAGGGGCATCTGTCCAATGACGACGCCGCCCAGGCCGTGGCAGAATGGGGAAAATATGGGCTGCAAAAGGTGATCCTGGCCCATCTGAGCGAGCACAACAACCGGCCGGAGTGGGCGCTGGAAGAGACAGAGCGGGCGCTGCGGCTGGCCGGGCTCCGGGAGCAAGTGCAGGTGGCGGTGGCGCCTCATAAGGCCCCCCTCTCCCTCACCAGGAAAGGCAGGGCTGCCGGATGACAGGAGTCAAGCTGATCTGCGCCGGCAAGCTGAAGGAAGATTTTTATCTGAAAGCCTGCCAGGAATACCAGAAGCGGCTGAGTGCTTTCTGCCGCCTGGAGGTGGTGGAGATCCCCGAGGACACCCGCCCTGGCGGACTGGAGCGGGAAGGGGATAAGATTCTGGCCGCCATTCCGCCCCAGAGCTATGTGGTGGCCATGTGCATCGAAGGGGAGGAGATGAGCAGCCGGGAGCTGAGCCGGAAAATGGAAAAATGGCAAAGCAGCGGCATTTCCCGCCTGTGCTTTGTCATTGGCTCTTCCGAGGGCCTTTCGGACAAGGTAAAGAAAAGAGCTGGGCTGCGTCTGTCCATGTCCCCCATGACCTTTCCCCACCATCTGGCCCGGGTAATGGTGCTGGAGCAGATCTACCGGGCTTTTTCCATCGCCGCAGGAAGCAAATATCACAAATAATAGCCCCCCTTTTCCTTGTATTTTTTAGGGAAAAGGGGGATTTTTTGCATCTTATTCATTTTATTGAAAAAAACGATTGGAAAGCATATGCATTATTTGATATAATAATATGAATTATTTGATCTGATAAAGAGAAAAATGAAAAAAGCAAGCGAAGAGGAGAGAGATATGAGAAAAGAAGAAAAAGAACACTCTGCGGGAGAACAGCTGAAAAAATCAGTCACCTTTTTGGAAGCGCTGGCGCTGGTGGTAGGTATGATCATCGGCAGCGGTATTTTCCTCAAGCCCGGCGTGGTGCTGGAAAGCGCCGGGAGCTTGCCCATGGCCCTGGTGGCCTGGGCGGCTGGCGGTATCATCACTCTGGCTGCCGCTTTGTCGGTGGCGGAGATCGCTTCGGCCATTCCGAAAACCGGTGGCTTGTATGTGTATCTGGAAGAATTGTACGGGAAAAAATGGGGATTCCTCCTGGGATGGGTTCAGTCGGTGATTTCCTATCCCGCCTCCATCGCCGCCCAGGCCATTGCCTTTGCCACCTATGCGGCGGTGTTTTTCCCCATGGGGGCATGGCAGCAAAAGGCTTTGGCTATTTTCGTGATGGCCTTTGTTTTGTGGATGAACATTCTGTCCACCAAATATGGCGGCATCATCCAGACGGTAGCCACCTTCGGCAAGCTGATCCCGGTGGCGGCCATCATCGCCTTCGGCCTGCTTTCCGGCGGTGAGCTGAATTTTGCCGCAGGAAGCGCCACCGGCGCCGCCGGATTGGGAGCGGCCATCCTGGGCACACTGTGGGCCTATGACGGCTGGATCGGCGTGACCAATATGGCCGGTGAGCTGAAGAACCCGGGCAAAGACCTGCCCCGGGTCATTTCCTTTGGCGTGCTCTTTGTGGTGGCGGTGTATGTGGTCTTCAATCTGGCGGTATTCATGGTGCTTCCCTATGACCAGGTGGCCGGTGCGGCAACGCCTGGCGCTGCGGCAGCAGTGGTGCTGTTCGGCGAAAAAGGCGCCGCCTTTATCACCGCCGGCATTATGGTGTCGGTGTTCGGCGCTATGAATGGCTATACCATGACGGCAGCCCGGGTGCCTCTGGCCATGGGCCAGCGGGGCCAGCTGCCTTTCAGCCGGGTTCTGGGGGCGCTGCATCCCAAATACGGCACACCGGCCAGCGCATTGATCTTTCAGTGCGGATTGGCGGCCATTTATATCCTGTCCGGCTCTTTCAACACCCTGACCGATCTTTTGGTCTTTGTGCTGTGGATCTTCTTTACCATGGGTGTTCTGGGCGTCTTTATCCTGCGGAAAAAGCACCCGGATAAAAAAGGTCCCTATCGGGTGCCTCTTTATCCGGTGGTGCCCATTGTGGGAGCGCTGGGAGCCATGTATATCCTCATCAGCACGGTGATCTCCGACCCCGTTCAGTCTTTGGTGGGCATCGGCCTGACGCTGATCGGTCTGCCGGTCTATGCATTTCTGGAAAAGAAGAAGGGCTAAACCATGAAAAAGCAGCCGGGGCTCTGGCAGCTCCATATGGCGGTGTTGCTCTTTGGTCTTTCGGGGCTGTTCGGCAAGGTGATATGCCAGCATTCTTTGGTCATTACTTGGGGCCGGGTGGTGTTTTCCGCCCTGTCCCTCCGCATTTGGCTGAAGATCCAGAAGGAGAATCCCCGGTCCGTGCCAGGGCGCACCAAGGCGGCCCTGGCGGCTCTGGGCGCATTGCTGGCCTTCCACTGGAGCACCTTTTATCAGGCCATCCAGGTTTCCACCGTGGCCATGGGGCTGATCTCCTTTTCGGCCTTTCCCCTATTCGTCACCTTTCTGGAGCCGCTCTTTACCGGGAAAAAGCCCCGGGGACGGGATGTGGCGCTGGCTTTTGTGGCCTTCGGCGGCATTTTGCTGGCCACTCCACTGGAAGGAGGGGGAACGCTGTGGCTGGGGGCCCTGTGGGGCCTTTTGTCCGGTTTCAGCTATGCTTTGCTGGGACTGTTCAATCAAAAATGGGTGGGCAGCCTTCCAGCGGCCATGGTCTCCTTTTGGGAGCAGCTGTGGGCCGCTGTAATCCTCACCCCTTGCCTGCTTTGGCTGCGTCCTGTTCTGCATTTGTCCGATTGGGGCGGCCTTTTGCTGCTGGGGGTGGTATTCACCGCTCTGTCCCATACCCTCTTTATCGGCAGCCTGCGCACCATCCGGGCCCAGACGGCCAGCGTGGTCTCCTGTCTGGAGCCGGTGTACGGCATTCTGCTGGCTGCATTGTTTCTGGGGGAGATCCCTTCCCTCCGGGAAGTGCTGGGAGGAGCCGTGGTTTTTGCCTGCGCCATCTGGGGCAGTCTGAAAAAAGAAGCATAAAAAAAGCGCCCAAAGGGTGCTTTTTTGTTTATCGGTCCAGCAGCAGACACAGAGGAAGCAGCAACAGAAGCAGCAGCACATTCACCAGGGTGAAATACAGAAGATATCGGCCTTTTTGCTCCGGTTGGGCTTTGCCATAGAGGCGGAAGGAAATCAGGCTGGCCAGGGAGGCCACCAGTGTGCCCAGTCCGCCCAGGTTGGAGCCCAGCAGCAGCGCACCGCCTTTCTCGGTGAAGCCGGAAAGCAGCACGGCGGCGGGCACATTGCTGATCACCTGGCTCATCAGGGTACAGGCGATCATTTCCCGGCCCTGGATGGCCTGGTACAGAGCCTGTTTCACCGGGGGAATGGCCCCCAGGTTACCCACAAAGAGGAAGAAAAACACAAAGGTGAGAAGCAGGCCGTAGTCCACACGGCGGAGGATGGGCCGGTCTTTGACTGCAAGATAAAGCAGAACCAGCACAAAGGTGATGGGATAGGGCACCAGATGCAAAACGGTGCACAGGCACAAGGCAAAGAGAAGGCCATAGGGTAAAATGGCTTTGAGGGAAAGGGGCCGGGGGCTCTGGCCGCTTTGCACCGAAAGGCTTCCCAGGGGAATGGGGAGCAGCAGGAGAAGCAGCAACAAAAGGGAAAGCCCGGCCACCGGCAGCACCCGAATGAAGAAATAGGGGGTGCTCATCTGGTAGCGGGAAAAAAGGAAGAGGTTCTGGGGATTGCCCACAGGGGTGGCCATGCTCCCCAGGTTGGCCGCTGCCGTCTGGAGCACCACCACATATAAAAGGTGCTTTTCGAAATCCGCTCCCCGCAGCACCAGCACTGCAAAGGGCACAAAGGTCAGAAGGGCCACATCGTTTGTCACCAGCATGGAGGAGAAGAAGCACAGAAGCACCAGAACGGCACACAGACCCCGCAGGCTTCCAGCCCGCTGAATGGCGCTTTGGGCCAATTTTTCAAACAGCCCGGCCCCTTCCAGCCCCTGTACCACCGCCATCAGGCAAAAAAGAAGGGCCAGCACCCGCCAGTCGATGGCTTCCCCTATGGCCTTCAGGGAAAAAGGGGCAAAAAAGGCCGTCACAATGGCCGCCAGGGCCGCAATGGACAGCACCGGCTCCCGCCGGAAAAATCCCGTGAGTTTGGACAACATCCCGTCACCTGCTTTTTCAAAAAATCACATACCGCTTTATTTTACCACTTGCGCCTTTTGGGGGCAACATCCCTCTTGCAAGGGCGGGGAGGGTTGTGCTACACTAAAATATAGAAAATGCCCTTGATACGGGGCGGAAAAGAAAGGATGGTTTTGCATATGAACGAAGTGATTCAAAATATCCTGAACCGGCGCAGCTGGCGCAGCTATGAGGACAAGCAGATCAAGGAAGAAGAACTGGAGCAGATCATCCGCTGCGGCCTGTGGGCCCCCAGCGCCATGAACCAGCAGTCCTGGCATTTCACCGTGGTCCAGGACAAAGAGACCATCCAGCGCATCCGCAAGGGCTGCCAGGAGATGATGGAGACCGACCGAGATATGTTCTACGGCGCTCCCACCCTGGTGATCGTCACCGGCAAACAGGACAACATCGCCCCTGTGGCCGACTGTTCTCTGGCCATCCAGAATATGTTCCTTTCGGCAGCATCCCTGGGCATTGGCTCCTGCTGGATCAACTGCATCGGCCGCTACCTCACCACACCCCAGGGCCAGGCCTTTGCCAAAGATGCCGGTATCCCGGAAGGCTATATCGGCGTGGCCGGCGTGATCCTGGGCTATCCCAAGGGAGAAGCACCCCAGGGCAAAGAGCGGGTAGAAGGCGCTGTGGACTACATCCGCTAGAAGCTATGGAAATGAGAAAATTGCCCCGTGAGGGGCACAAGGTCTCCACTTGGTCGGGCGGCTCCACCACCCAGGTGTATATTTTCCCGGAAGAAGCCGATTATGGCAAACGGGATTTCCTGTTTCGGGTGAGCAGCGCCGGGGTGGATTGTGACCGATCGGATTTTACGCCCCTTCCCGGGGTGGAGCGGCACATTATGGTGCTCAAAGGCGCTTTGCGCCTCCTTTACGAAGGCCATGGAGAAAAAGACCTGGCGGTGCTGGAGCAGGACACCTTTTCCGGGGACTGGCACACCGTCAGCCTGGGTCAGGCCCAGGACTTTAACCTGATGCTCCGGGAGGGGACAAAAGGCTGCATCCAGGGCTTACGGCTGAAAGCGGGCGAAAGCTATACCTTCACCTTTTTCCCCGGGGAAAAGGGCGTGCTGCTGTTGTACCAGGGCAGCGGAGAGGCAAACCAGCTGTCTCTCAGTGAATGGGACGGCCTACTCTGCCAAGGCCCGGGAGAACTCAATGTGAAAGCACAGACAGACTGCATCCTGGCGCTGGCCCGGGTGCAAAATCAATGAAAAAAGACCGGAAGCTCAAGGCTTCCGGTCTCAGACTGTTGAAGAACTTATCTGGCTAGAGGGAACGGTTTGTCCTACCCTTTATCAATCCGCAAAAAGCCGCGACCTGTGCGTGGCTTTTTGCACCTATCAAGGGGCCAGTGTACGCCAAAGGCGTGCATGCAGTCCCTTGCAAAAACTCGAAAAAGTGGCCTGAGCCACTTTTTCGACATGCTAGACCGGAAGCCTTTGGCTTCCGGTCTTTTTGGCAATATAGGAAAATCTTATTTCCAATACATAGCGTGCATATACAGTGTGCCGCCGGGGTACATGATGACGCCGCCCAGATTCTCGTTATAGGCCCGCATATGCATATCCTGGTACAGCGGGACCTGAGGACACAGATCGTTGATCAGAGCGATGCATTCGGACAGAACTTCCGCGCGCTCATCCGGGTCGATGGTGGCGGCGGCCTTGTCGATCAGAGCATCCACTTCCGGACTGTTCAGTCTGGTTCTGTTGGAAGCGCCGATGGATTTGGTGTGATAAACACCCACCAGATACTGGGTCATATCAGTGGCCGAATAATTGCCGATGGCTGCGGTATAGTTACCCTCAGATGTTACCGTCAAATAGGTGGCCAGGTCCATGCTTTCGATCTCGCACTCGATGCCCAGCACTTCCTTCAGGTTGGCCTGCACCACTTCGCCAGCTCTCTTCTTCTGATCGTTGGAGCAGATGATGGAGAATTTCACATCGGCAGGGTCCACACCGGAAGCGGCCATATATTCCTTGGCTTTTTCCGGATCGTAGGGCAGGGTGTTTTCATCGGTGGCGCCCGGCATATTGTCCGGGGCCATGGAGTAGGAAGGTGTGCCCAGGTTGTTCAGGGCCACCTGCACCACATCTTCTTTGTTGATGGCGCAGTTCATAGCGCGGCGCACATCCACATTGTCCAGACCGGGAACTTCGTTGTTGACCATCATCCACATATGGTTGGTGGCGGCGATCTTGTCCAGCTTGATGCCGTCGGCCGATTCCAGCCGCTCCACATCCATGGCTTCCACATCCACGATGTAGTCGACCTCACCGGCTTCCAAAGCGATGGTCCGGGAAGAGCCTTCGGGGATGATCTTCCAGATCATGTGCTTGATGGAGGGCATATGCTCTTCATCCCAGTAATCTTCGAACATTTCAAATTCCAGGCTGTCGCCCCGCTTCCATTCCACATGCTTGTAGGGGCCGGTGCCGATGGGATCGGTAGAAAAGTTATGACCCTCATCCAGCAACTTTTTGGGTATGATCGCATTCCCGTGGTGTGCCAGATCGCTCAGCAATATGGCGGACGGTCCTGGTGTGGTGATTTTAACGGTATAATCATCTACTTTTTCAATTTTTTCGACGGACGCGTTGTATAGATTGACTTCCGGGCAGGTCTTGGCATAGGTGATGGAAGTTACCACATCGTCGGCAGTCATTTCTTCACCGTTGTGGAACTTGACGCCTTTGCGCAGATGGAAGACCCATTCCGTTTCGCTGGTGTTTTCAAAGGATTCGGCTAAAGCTCCCTCCATCTCCATATCTTCATTCATCCGGGTCAACTGACTAAATGTTAAAGCATTCATATAACTGGATGCGATAGCATTTTGTTCTGTGGGCGATAGAGTCGGTGGTTCTGCCATAGTAGCGATGATAATGGTATCTTTTTTACCGCCTTTGCCGCCGGAGCCTTTTTCTCCGCCGTCCTTGCTGCATCCAAACAGGATACCCAGGGTCATTACTGCCACAAGCAGCAAACTGAGGATACGCCATTTTCTTTTTCGCATTCTTTCCACCTCATTTTCTATCTCCCGGGTCTGGATCGATCCGGGAAAAGTATTTTCAGGGTGTTTCCCTGAATTGATTTCAGTATAGCGCAATTTATTTATTTTGCAATATATTTTTTAAAAATTATCCGCACTATCTATATAATTTGTACAAGTTTATTGTTTTAAGTGTTTTTTATTGTAACAAATAACCAGAAAATTTCAGTGGTGATCCGGGTTTCACAGGCAGAAAAAAGCCCCGGCCGGATGGCCGGGGAAGATGGGGCAAAAAGAATAAAAAAACAGCCCGCTCTATTGAGCAGGCTGTTTTTTGGCACGCCCAACAGGATTCGAACCTGTGACCTTCTGATTCGTAGTCAGACACTCTATCCAGCTGAGCTATGGGCGCATGTTCCGCATTTGGAACGCTTAATTATAATACCATGCTCCCCTGAAAAAAGCAAGAGAAATTTTTGTTTTTTCGGAAAAAACTTGCGCCCCGGGTTTTCCGGGGCGCAAAGACAGGAGATTCTTATTTTTCTTCGGTCACTTCAGGCTGCTCTTTCTTGGGGGAGGCAGCAGGGACGGCAGATTCTGCTTCCTCTTTTTTGTCGCTGCCCAGGAAAGAGGGCAGATTCATTCCGGCCATGTCGAACAGTTCGTTCATGGGGGGGAGAGATTTCATCAGCCCGGAGACAAAACCGGCGGTGGCCGTTTTGCCCTGGCCATTTTCGCCACTGTCCCAAACGGTGACTTTGTCGATCTTGATGTTCTTCACCGCTTCCACCTGGACACGCAGCAGTTCTTCCATCTTGTCGGCCAGCAGCAGACGCAGAGCGGCATCGGGATCGCCGCCGGCGGCCTGCACGATCTCCCGCAGACCATCGGCCTGCTTGGTGAGCATGGCCTGCATACCGGTGGCTTCGGCCTGCATCTTGGCCAGGATGGCGTCGGCTTCACCTTTGGCCTTCCGGCGGATCTGCTCGGCCTGGGCCTCGGCTTCCAGCTCCAGTTTCCGCTTTTCGATCTCGGTCTTGACGATGATATCGGCTTCCTGGGTGGCCTTTTCACGGGCGGCACGGGCCACTTCGGCCTGCTGCTCGGCGGCGTAGGCCTCTTCCAGAGCACGGGCGGCCTGGATCTTTTCGGCGGAGGTGGCGATCTTCAAAGCTTCCGCTTCCTTTTCACGCCGGGCGGCGTTGGACATGGCCACTTCCATCTTAGCGGCGTTTTCGCCCTTGATGGCTTCGGAATCGGCCTGGGCCACCTGGACACGCTGGTCACGGTGGGCATTGGCTTCGCCGATGGAGCCGTCACGGTCTTTTTCGGCCACGCTCTTCTTGGCGTCGTTGATGGCCTTGGCCGCGGCTTCCTTGCCCAGGGCAGCGATGTAACCGCTTTCGTCGCTGATGTCGGTGACATTCACATTGATCAGCCGCAGGCCGATCTTCTTCAGTTCACCTTCCACATTCCGGGAGACCGCTTCCAGGAATTTATCCCGGTCGGTGTTGATCTCCTCGATGTCCATGGTGGCGATGACCAGACGCAGCTGACCGAAAATGATGTCCTTGGCCAGCTCCTGGACTTCCTCCAGCTTGAGCCCCAGCAGCCGCTCGGCGGCGTTCTGCATGACGGCGGGCTCGGTGGAGATGCCTACGGTGAAACGGGAGGGCACATTGATGCGGATATTTTGCCGGGACAGGGCGTTTTCCAGATCCACCGAAATGGACAGGGGGGTCAGGTCCAGGAATTCCCGGGCCTGGATCACCGGCCAGACGAAGGCGGCGCCGCCGTGGATGCACTTGGCGCTGCGGGCGCTGCCGTCCTTGTTGCTGCCCACTTTACCGTAAATGACCATCACCTTGTCGGAGGGACATTTTTTGTACCGGGACAAAATCAGCAGGATCATGGAGAAAAGCAGCAGTGCAATGACGCAGACCAGAATCAAAGTTTCCATTCTTCATACCTCTTTTCTTTTTCTTTTTGTGAAAAGCCGCGTTATTTGCGGCAGACTACCATAATGGGACCGGACAGGCCCACGACCTGGACGGACTGGCCGGTTTTCAGTGGCTCCGCCTCGTCGGTGAGGGCCTCAAATTCCCCCAGCTGGCCCTGGAGCACCAATGTGATTTTTCCGGTGCCCTGGCGGCGGGGCGGCACGGTGAGATAAACAGTGCCGCAAAGGCCCAGGGCGTTTTTCAGGTCCATGGTGCCGTCGGATTGCAGACGCAGGGCCCCCCGGAGCATCAGGGCCAGCACCACCATGGCCCCAAGGCCCAGCAAAAAGGCGATGAGGGTGGATACCCCTCCCGGCACGCCGCTGCGGCTGAGGGCCAGCCCGGCCCAGCCAAACACCGAGAAGAAGGCCACAAGGCCGCGGATGGTAAAGATGCGCAGCCCTGGGTCGGGTTCCAGAGCGTGGCCGCTGTCTCCATCCCAGCTGTCCGGAACATCGGTATCCGGGGCGTCCAGATCAGGGGCATCCAGGTCGGGTGCGGTTCCGTCTCCGGTGTCCAGCCCGGATGTGTCGCTGTCCAGATCCCCGTCCCCTCCGGCGCCCAGGCCGAAGAGCAGCAGGATGGTCTGGATGCACAGGATCAGGGTGGCGGGAATGGCCACATAGGCAAAAAAGTGTTGCAAAGCGTCCAGTGAGTTCCACCAGTTCAGCATATCCCTTTTTCCTCCATTTCAAAGGCGGTGGTTTTCGTTCTATCAAAAGCCCCTCAGTCTTCCATACGCCCCACCAGCAGGTTGGCCTGCTGGGTCAGTCGGGAGGCCAGGTGGGCGGTGACGATGATGCGCAGTACCAGCAGCACCCGGTCTTTTGCCCCGGCAAAAGGTTCCCGGTACCCCTCCAGCACTTGGCGGCATCGCTCTTCCAGGTGGGATAGTCCTTCCAGCTTGTCATTTTCCAGGGAAAAGACCACCTGGATGATATAGAGATAGAGCTGGCTGTCGTCGATGCTGTCATCGGAATTTTTATCCAGCTGGCCGTTGATATAGGAAAGCAGACGGCAGATGGTGGGCAGGGCCAGCGTGTCTTTTAGCATATGGATGATGAGAATACGGCATAATTGGCTGCGATCGTAGCGCTTGTTCTGGGGCGGTGGCAAAAAGCCCCGCTTGACCCAATTCTGGATGGTGTGGGGTTCCAGCCCGGTGAATTGGGACACCTGAGAGAGCATCAGCCCCCCGGTGAGAAACAGGGAACTGAGAATGTCGTCGGCGGCCTGGGGGTTTGAGATGTCCACTTCCACTGTGGCGCCGGGCAAGGTTTTCAGCATGGCGATTCTCCTTTCTCCCCCGCCAAAAGAAAGGGTCAGGGGTCTGTGCTATCAGGTTGATGTGATTATACTACATGGTCATATGACTGTCAAGAGGGGTCAATGGATTTTCAACGGGACAAAACAAAGCCCGGCCCCAAGGAGAACCGGACTTTGTTGAAAAGCTGCCGTAAGAAAAATATTTTTGAACAGGCGATTGTGAGCGATTCAGGCAAAGAAAAGGTTGGGAGCCCAGGCGCTGGGCCGGGCGGAATGAGTTAAAAAGGACTGCGGCTGCGGCGGAGACGGCCGCCAGGGCCACGGCGCAGGATGAGCTTGCGGACAAAGTCCACCGGGATTACTGAGAAGGCCAGAAGCAGCACCAGCTGGAAAGCCGGAAGGGGCAGAGGGGAGGTGCGGAACAAGGAACCGCCCCGGTAGATCAGCAGGCACTGGACCAGTCCCACCATGATCATAATCAAGAGGAAGCGGGGGTTTTTTCCCAGATGGGCCAGCAGATTCAGCCGTTCGGTGCGGGCATTGAAGCTGTTGAACACTCCGCAGAAGATGAACAGGGCAAAAAATCCGGTGAGCAAATGGAAGGAGGCCTGCCGGGGCGAAAGGACCTGGGTAAGCAGGGGCAGTTTCAGGAAGGCCAGGCAGAGCAGGATGGTGTAAAGGCCCATGCACAGCACCTGATGGAGCATGGCGGAGGTAAAGATGGGCTCATCCCGCTTTTTGGGGGGCTCTTCCATGTATTCTTCCAGCGGGGCTTCCCCGGCGTAAGCCAGGGCGGCCAGGGTGTCCATGATGATGTTGATCCAGAGCATCTGCATCACCGTCACCGGGGTGTCGATGCCGATAAAGGGGCCGATGACCGAGACCCCTACGGCGCAGAGGTTCATGGTCAGCTGAAAGACGATGAACTTCCGGATGCTTTTGAAAATGGTGCGGCCATAGAGGATGGCCTTGCCGATGCTCTGGAAGTTGTCGTCCAGAATGACGATGTCCCCCGCCTCCTTGGCCACCTCGGTGCCGGTGATGCCCATAGCCACTCCGATGTCCGCCTTCTTAAGGGCAGGAGCGTCATTGACTCCGTCTCCTGTCATGGCCGTGATGGATCCGCGCCTCTGCCATGCGTCCACAATGCGGATTTTGTTTTCAGGTGAAACCCTGGCGTAGACAGATATCTCCGTGATCTTGCGGTCCAGCTCTTCCTCTGACATGGCGTCCAGTTCACGGCCCGTCATGGCTATATCGCCGTCCTCAAAAATACCAATCTGCTTTGCAATGGCAGTGGCGGTAATCTTGTGATCGCCGGTTATCATGACAGGCTTAATTCCGGCCCGCTTGGCGTCTGCAACTGCTGCCTTTGATTCTTCCCTTGGGGGATCCATCATGGATATCAGGCCCAGGAAAATGAAGTCGTTCTCATTGTCCAGGGACAGGGTATAGTCTTCAGGTACTTCCTTATATCCAAAGGCCAGGACTCTTAAGCCCTCCTGGGAAAACTCCAGGTTCTTCTGAAGAATGGCCTCCCTATCCTCCTGGGTTATGTCCCTGATTCCTTCTTCCATACGGATTTTCACGGTGCGGTCTAAAAGTACATCCAAGGCTCCCTTGGTAAGTACGGTGGGCACATCGTGAAGTTCGTATTTGGTACTCATGAGCTTCCGGTCTGAGTCAAAGGGTATCTCCTCCAGACGGGGCATCAGCTCTCTGAGCAGGTTTTCGTCCACGGTCGCCTTTCTTCCCATCTCCACCAGCGCAAACTCTGTGGGATCTCCGATGCCTTTTCCGTCAACGATAGATGAATCGTTGGTAAGTATGGCATCGTAGAGAAGATAACGGTGAAGCTGGTTCTTCAGATTCAACTGGTCTATGGTAATGGTCTGCCCATTGGTGTAAATGTTCTGGACCGTCATCTTATTCTGAGTCAGGGTTCCGGTCTTGTCCGAGCAGATGACAGAGACGCAGCCCAGACTCTCCAC
>OHAD01001565.1_pt1 | contig 20923 bp, 19 predicted proteins | sample 1577011 | NCBI WGS metagenome assembly OHAD01 (sample SAMEA3541510, study PRJEB24748) | human gut metagenome | biome: human gut; feature: human-associated habitat; material: faeces | place: China | collected 2012 | reverse complement strand
GCACCAGATACTTTATCATCTAATAATAAACCATTCATTGGTAAAATTGGATATTTACCTAATTTCCATGTTCCACCTAAAGCCGGACCTTCTACCCATGCTCTATCTACTGTAGCATCAAAATTTTCATCATTACCAATATCGCTTAAATATTCCACACGAGAATGTGCCATCCAACCTGTATTACCAATATATGCATGAGGTTCTATACGGAATAATAAATTATGTTCACTATTTCCACTAGGTTTAGTTTTATCTACATCAGTATAACGATATCTTACAGTTCCTGACCATTTTACATTATCAGATTTTTTCTCTAAATCGCTAACTCTAACACCTAGATTATCTAATTCTTCAGCAAATTCAGCAGCTAATTTATCTACTAAAGCTTTATCTGCTTTATCTAAATCAGTTTTTGCCATAGCACGAGCTGTAATTTGAGCCATTTCATAACGAGTCATTGTATTTTGACCTTTATATGTACCATCTGGATATCCATCAATAATGCCATCAGCTGCTAATTGACTTACTGCATCATATGCCCAACTATCTTCTGGAACATCAGAAAAAGGATTTTGTGCTGCTAATGCTGTTCCTGTAATCAATCCACTTAAAACCATCGCACTAAGTGTAGATGTTAACATTTTTTTATTCATAAATAACTTCTCTCCTTGCTCAATATAAATATTGAAAATAAAAAATATTACAAAAATATTTATAGCTTATTTAAATATTAGACAGCTTATATTTCTATAAGCTGTCTATTCTATTATCAAATTTCTTTTACACCATTGAATAATTCAGTCCATGCACTACCTTTGCGGAAGAATACTGGTGGTTTTCCAATTGGAGCATCAATTGTAATACTTTGACCACCTTGGATTTCTTGCATATTCCAAATATTTCCCCATGTTTGACCTGCTGGTAAATATACCTGCCATTCTTTTACATCTTTTTTATGAACAGGTGCTACCAACATATCTGGACCAAACATATATTCATCTTGAATAGCATAAGTATTTATATCATTTTCAAAATGAACAAATAATGGTCTTTGTACTGGATAGCCTTTTTGACTAGCTTCTTCAGACAAGGATTTTAAATATGGTTTTAAATGACGATGAATATTTGTCATTCTAGCTAAATGAGCCATTGTTTGAGCATCTTGGTCAAATTGGAAGTTTTCATATGGTCTATTGCATTCATGAGTTCTCATCATAGATGTGAATGTTGCCATATCTACCCAACGATCAAATACTTCTTTAGTTCTGCGGTTACCAAATAAGCTTGTATAACCACCAATATCACTATGATGATATGCATTACCTAAAAGACCAGAGGATAATGCACCACAGATAACAGTATTCAAACCATCATGACGAGAGAAATCTACGCATTGGTCACCAGCCCAAAGCATTGGACAATATTTCTGTGTACCTGTACCACCTGCACGCATGAAGAATGTTACTTCATCTGTTAAGTCTCTTTCAGCAACACCTTTAGCATTTACTTCTGCCCAAAGTGCTGGCCAAGCATTATGCATGATTTTTGCATCTACACCATTTGCAAGATAAACATCATCTGTTGGTAAATATTCACCAAAGTCAGCCATCCAGCCACGTACACCAAAATCAAGCATATTTTTCTGAATGATTTCTTCTTTAAACCAATCTGCTGCTTCTGGATTTGTGAAATCTACGATACCACAATAAAATTCACCAAAATCTACAAGTGCTGTTTCACCTTTAGAATTTTTAGCAAAATATCCTCTTTCTTCAGCAATTGGGAATAAATCTCCATCTGTGCAAAGATATGGACAAGCATATGCTAAGAAGCGAATACCTCTTTGTTCAAGTTCTTTGATTTTTTTATCTAAATTAGGATAACGTTTTTTACCCCATTTCCAATCCCAGAAATTTCTTGTACCAAAAGATGTTTCTCTTACACCAGCCCAGTCTTCACTCCATACACCTACAACTGGAATACCATGGTTTATAGCATTTTCCATACGAGAGAATGTATTTTCTTCTCCGCCTTTTAATCCCAAAATAACACCATCATATAACCAATCTGCTAATTTAGGCTGTTTACCAAATCTATCACTTAATTCTTCAATAATACCCAAGAAAGTATCTGCTGTGAAAAATTCTATAGATTCAGGAACTTCCCAAATTTGTAATTCATGGAATGCTTCGTTTCTAAAATCGAAATCTGCATAAGCTGTGCTGTTTACATGACAAGCATATTTTCTTGAAGATACAAAAGTTGGTTGTGGATAGTTGGTATTATAATAATCGCCACCAGCTTTATTGTATTTATCAGATAAGAATGTTATTTCTGTTGTTTTATCACGACCAACACCTGGTTCAGATGTCCAAAGAGGGAAATGTCTTCCTCTCAAATTGAAATAAGACATCTGTTCCCCACAGCCCCAAACGAATTCTTCTTTTTGAGCTGGAATTCTAATCCAAATACGATTTACATCATCATTTGTAGCTTTAATATTTACTTTTGCATAATTATCTTTAGTTTCAACATTTAATTCAATTTCAGCTACATCATTATAAGCTGATAATAATACTTTATTACCATCAACTTTAGCATTTTTTAATGGATATCTTTCAATTACATAATCTTCTATATCAAAGTTACCACGATAAATATCCATTTTTTCTTTACCTTTGCCAATAAAGATAGCTGGATTATCTATTGTATGAGAAAATACTACTTTATCATTTTCTATTAAAGAAAAACCATTTTCAATATTTACTAATTGCATAATCTTTCTCCTTATTTTTTAAAATTAAGGCTATCTGTTAATTCTGTGAAAATAACACCTAAAGCATATGCACCAGCATCTGGATATCCTATACTTCTTTCGCCTACAGTACCTGCTCTACCCATGCGAGCTACAATTTCTTTTGTACTATCAGCACCAGCTACAGCAGCTTTTGCACCTTCAACAAATGCACTTTCCATATCACAGTTTTGTTTTACTGCTACTTTCCAAGTATCTGCACATGGAACTAATGCATCTATCAATGTTTTATCACCAACTACAGCACCTCTACCGAATGCTCTTTTACCTACAGCTTGTATTCCATCTACAGCACCTTGTAATAATTGAGCAAATTCTGCTACAGTCAATTCTTGTTTACCTTCTGCAACTTTGCCTGCTGTTTTGAAAGCAAATCCCCAAACAGGGCCAGAAGCACCGCCACAATATTCCATGATAACCATAGAGCAAGCTTCTAAAAATGTACCAATATCTTTTCCTTGAGCTACTACTTCATGCCATTGACGTTTCAATTCTTTAAAACCTTTAGCTACACTCATACCGAAGTCACCATCACCTGCATGAGAATCTAATTCACAGAATGGTACTTCATTTCTAATAATAATTTCACTCATTTTATCAATAATATAAATCATATTATTTAAAGTGATTTTATTATCTACTACATCAGCATAAGCTAAATCAGTTTCTACATCAAAAGAAACTTCTTTTACTACTTTATTTTCATCTTGTTTTGTAACAAGGCTCATATCTACATCTTCTTCATTTTCATTGATTTTTAAAGAAGGTGTATCTACAGGTGCTACTAAATAAGATTTTAATTCTTCATCTAATTTCAATAAAGAAACAGAAGCTCCTGCCATATCTATACTTGTCATGTAATTGCCAACAATAATGCGTGCAGGTTTTAAGTTTTTACTAGCTAATTCTTTATTTACAGCATAGTTTAATACATTTAATTCCATTAATGGTGTACTGCCAAAGCCATTTACTAAAACAGCAACTTCATCATTATCAGCTAATTTTAAATCATCAACTAATGCTTCTACCATACAATGAGCTAATTCATCAGCAGTTGCAATTTTTTCACGTCTTATACCAGGTTCACCATGAATACCTACACCATATTCCATTTCATCTTCAGCAAGTTCAAATGTAGGTGTTCCTTTTGCTGGTACAGTACAAGAAGTAAATGCAAAACCTAAGCTTCTAACATTATCAGCAGCTTTTTGTGCAATTCTTTTTACTTCTGCTAATTCTAAACCTTTTTGAGCTGCTGCACCTGCAATTTTATGCACAAAAACAGTACCTGCAACACCACGACGACCAACTGTATATAAGCTATCTTGTACTGCAATATCATCTTCTACTTTTACATAATCTACAGTGATATTATCCATTTCTGCTAAATAAGCAGCACTTTGGAAGTTCATCATATCACCGCTATAGTTTTTAATGATAAGTAATGTGCCTTTATCACTTGCTGTAGCTTTAATTGCTTGGTATACCTGTACTTGTGATGGAGAAGCAAATACATCACCACATACAGCAGCATCTAACATGCCTTTACCGACAAAACCTGCATGAGCTGGCTCATGACCGCTACCGCCACCGCTGATTAAGCTTACTTTATTTTTATCTATATTTTTTTTCTTTACGATTTTATATTTTTCTACAAATTCTAGTGTAGGGTTTGCTAAAACAAACCCTTTACACATTTCTTTAACAATTGTTTCTGGTGTATTAATTATTTTTTTCATGTTCGCACCCTTATTTCTAAATATTATTTAGACATTTTTTTCATTTTATATTCTTTACCAATTTTATCAGCTGTGATAATAGCTGCTGCAACATCATCTACAGTGATAGGGAATGGCATAGAATGTACGGATTCTTCTGGAATACAAGATTTTTCTGCAACCTGCATTAATTCTTCATCAGTAATAGTATCCACACCGATATCTTCTAAGCATACAGGAAGACCTACTGCTAAGCAGAAATCAAGTACTTCATGTAATTCTTCTGTTGGTGCATTTTCTAATACTAACTGAATAATTGTACCAAATGCAACTTTTTCACCATGCATATATTTATGGCTACCTTCAAGAATAGTTAAACCATCATGAATAGCATGAGCAGCTGCAAGTCCGCCACTTTCAAAACCAATACCAGATAATAAAACATTTGTTTCAATAATATTTTCTAAAGCTTGAGTTACTTTTTTGCATTCGCAAGCTTGTTTTGCTTTTACACCATTTTCTAACAACATTTCATAGCAAGTTTTAGCAAAGATAAATGCTGCATTTGTTGATTTTGCAGGACCGCAAAGACCTTCACGATAGCCACAAGGAAGACCTGCATTTACATTAGCAAAAGCTCTTGTAGTAGCACGTGCTTCAAAATATGTGGATAAAGCATCACCCATACCAGATACTAAGAAACGTACTGGTGCATTTGCAATAACTGTTGTATCAATCAAAATAACGCTTGGGCTTTGTTTGAAATATGCATAATCATCAAAAGCTCCATCTGGAGTATATAATACAGCAGAATGACTAGTTGGAGCATCAGTTGCTACAATTGTAGGTACGATAATCAAAGCATCACCTTGAGCTACACATTTTGCTGTATCGATAGCTTTGCCGCCACCAAGACCAATAGTGCAATCGCATTTATTTTCTTTAGCTACTTCCTGTAAACGAGCTACTTCTTGTCTAGAGCATTGACCACTAAAAGAGCTTGTTACAAATTTTACACCGAATTTTTCTGCTGTTTTATCTAATTTATCTTGAACACGTGCAATATCATCTGGATGAGCAATTAACAATGCTGTTTTTCCATAAGTAGATACAAAATAACCTAAATTTAAAAGTTCATCTTCACCTTGAACATATTTTGTTGGACAAATAAACGCTTTTCTCATTATAATTACCTCTTTATCGTAAAACTAATCGAACAATTATTTAATTACTTTATATACAGCTACGCAATCTTCCATACCATAGCCTTCATTATCAGCTTTTTCAAAATAAGATTTTGCCAATTTTGTAAATTCTGCACTATATCCCCATGCATCGCCCATTTCACAACCTAAGCGAACATCTTTTAATGCAAGTTTAACACCAAAACGATTTGCATAATCATTAGCAAGCATTAAAGGTCCTCTCATATGAAGCTGAGCTGAATCCGCTCCAGTTTCTGCTAATAATTGTTGGAATAAATTACCTTCAATACCAGCTTTTTCACAAAGACGCATACCTTCGGATAATACAGCTAAATTTGTCATACCAACCATATTACTAATTAATTTGAAAGCATATGCTTGAGTTGCTCCACCCATATAATATACAGGGCTACCAACGATTTCCAAAATTTCTTTTACTTTTTCAAAAGTTTCTTTTTTACCACCAGCAAAAATAGGCTGTTCTGCTTTTTCTGCTTGAGCAGGACCTTTACCAAGTGGACAACCCATAAAGCCAATGCCTCTTGCTGCTGCAAAGTCTTCTAATTCTTGAGCTGTTTGTGGATCAATAGTGCTTACATCAATATAAACACTGCCTTCTTTCATTTTATTTAATAAACCATTTTCACCAATCATAGTAGATTTAATATGCACAGGCAATGGCAAGCTTGTAAATACTACATCACAATCAGCTAATTCATCTGCAGATTTTACACCCACACCTGTTGTACCTACTGCTAAAGTTCTTTTGATACTTTCTTCATTTAAATCAAAAACTTTTACTTCTTTACCAGCTCTAATTAAATTTCTAGCTAAAGGGCCACCCATTAAGCCTAATCCAATATATCCGATTTTCATTTTATTTACCCCTATTCTTATAATGTTCAAAATTAATATTCAAAAACTCTTATTTTCAAAAGATTACACATAATTTTTACTTCATCTACAATATCGCCATAAGCAATAACAAAATGTGGTTCCCAACCATCTTTAACGAAGTTTTTAACATATGCTGCTGCATTGCCATTTTCAGGTCTTACTGTTACAGATGTACCATAGAATTTTTGTGGTTCATCTAAAGCTTCACCTTTATAAATGAACATTCTATAACCATCTTTATCTTTACCCAATCTTAAAACAGTAACTTTACCTGCTTTTAAACCAAAATCCATTACTGGGCCAATTTTTCTATTAGGATGTACACCTAATTTAGCACCACAAGACGCATTTGCTAAAGAACTTGCGCCTGCTCCGCAATGCCAATAAACAATACTATCACAAGCTTCATCAATAGCTACTGGATCACCAAAATATGTTGCAGTATTAGTTAATTTACTGCCGATAAACATACTGATAGCACCGCCGATATCAGTTTCACAAGATGATGGAATATTATTGTCATTTAACATGGATAATACTGCACAAACAGGAGCTCCAAAACCAGTGAAGAAATCAGGCCAACAACGAGAAGCTAATGCGCCTATTTTGTTTTCATCAACAAAGGCTTGGAAAGCCCTTCTAAGTCTTGCATATTTTTCCATATTTTCCTGTGGAATATTTACGTTTATTGTACGGCTATTTAATTCTTCTAAATCTTTCGGTTTTATTTTAACATTTCCCTCAGCAATAACTCTTAGGGAATCTTTTTCTATTTTAAAATCTATTTTTAAATCTTGAACTCTTTTACTAAAATAATAATGTACTAGACCACTAACAATCAACTTTGCACAATTTTCTTCATTTTTTATTGTATTCAAAGATATTCCTCCTCTTTTTTATCAAAAAATCTCGAATTTCTGATTGACTCAAAAATCGGAACTAAAGTTGCAGCAACAAAACCTCCTGAAAAACCATTGTTATAAAGGTTTAAGCCTCCATGCAAGACACCAACACTAGAAATAATTGATACATGGCAGAAGCCTGCAAATATTCCAGCAATAAAACCATACTCTCCAGCAACTGGAGCTAAATTTGTTGCAAATAAAATAGTAACTGTTGCAGAAACACTATGCGGATCATAAATATTTAAAAAGTACGCAATTAATGTTCCTACAAGAATGGGTAATACATTTCTAATATGTTTCCCAAATATTCCAAAACCAAAAATGGTAAATATACCACCAAGAATTGGTCCATTTAAAGGTTGATTCATAATTAACACATAAGTAGTATATATAATTCCAAGCGCAGACATATTAATCATGCTGACACCTCTACCATAAATATTCCCAAAATCAGATGGAGCCCTACCACTATTCTTTAATAAATTTCCTAAATTTTTAAAACTAAATCCATTTAGATAAAATCCCAAAGTGAAAACTATAGTAAAAAATATATACATTATAATTGCAATTCGTAAATTTCCATCACTTACAACATTTACATTTTTTACTTCTAAATTAAAAGATTTAAAAACTCCTTGAATGAAAAGACCAATAACTCCACATGTAAAACCAATATTATATAGGCTGTAACCTTGATGGAAACGTAAAAATGATGCAGAGAGTGCGGGAATAATCATTCCAATAAAAATACCAACTGCATAAGAAATAACTAATCCTTTAAAAAATGGAAGTCCAATCCCAAAACAAATATAACTTACAACAGGACCAAGTGCAGTACCAAACAGACTATTCATAGTCAGTGTATTAAATTTTAAACCTTCAATTTTACCATAAAGGTAAACTCCGAAAGTTATCGGAATTGTATTAAATAGATTTTTTCCAAAAAGGGAAAAACCAAAAAGCGTAAAAAGCGCCGCTATAATAGGACCCGTCAATAATTGTTGCCTTCTCCATAACACAAAAGATGCAAGTAACATAAGAAAACCGGCATTTAAAAATGTTGCTCCTATTCCTCCTACCGCCATGTAATCAGTAAGTAGATGACTTGGAGATTTTAAAATATTAATATAACCGTCTAAAATTTCTTTAGGACTGTCAAAAAGAAAGCCAACAGACATCGCTAAAATAGAAAATATAAATATTGCATCATATCTATAATGGTTTTTTACATATATCTTTTCTCTACTCAACACATTTCCTCCAAAATTTTCTCACATATATTGTAACATATTAAAAAAGAAATGTGAATAACTAAAGTACTTAAATATAAAAAAGATTATAAAATTTAGTGTCGACAAAAAAATTATTTATTTTCTTATCGATATTTATTATTAATAACAAGTTTTAAAAAAATATCTTGTGTCAAATCGGCTGCCACACTTCGATTACCATAGCATCTTCGAACACAATAGCAATAAATTTGATTATAATATTTATTAACCAATACTTCCCATGCATCTGTATCCCCTTTCTTTATTTTCTCTATCAGTAAATAATCATTAATTTCCTTCACCTTCTTTATAAATAGGATATCCTTCACTTTAAATAAACAAGCTTCTTTGAAAAAACATTTAAATATAGCAAAAATTTTTATAATTTATATTATATAGCGTTCGCTAATTTCTTGATAATAAATCATTCCGATTTACAATTTGTTAGTTGACTATGTTTACTATAACATAATAAAGTAGGAAATTGCCTACATAGCCTTGCTGACAATTTCCTATTCAAAATCTATTTTACAATCTTCCAGTTACTATCTTTTTCCAACGTCAAGTCAAACTGTGAAATCTGCGTTGCTTTCGTCCTCTGGTCGAGATATTTCACCGATATTGACGCTTTTATCTGTTCCCCATCTTGTATGAAGATGGGATTTACCAGCTCCGAGAACGCATAATCACAATTCACAGGTTTAAGAACATTCCCCGATACATAATAAGCAAGCTCCTTTTCTGTTGCGGTAGGGTAGAGCTTGAAGAATGTTTCCAAGAACTCTGTCACTTCCTCCGTCGTGGCAGCGTCCACCGTTCCATCTGATTCCTGCGCTTTTGGTTCATAGCTGGATTTTGTTGGTATGCTGCTGATGGTTGGATTCTGTATGATAACCAGATTCCCGTCACCATCTACATGAACCACCACCATATAAGCGGAAGTGTAGACGATAGAAGTTTCTCCCTCCGTTACCGTCTGATCTATCGAGTAGACAACGGTAAAGTCGGTTGTTCCAGCCTGTTTTATATCCCAAATCTTAACGTCTGTCACCGTAGAGCTTGTGGGTATATCCTGTCGTACCGTATCAACATTCAAATCCTGCAAGCTCTTTGTAAGATACTGGTTGATAGCTGTGGTTCTTTTTTCAATGGATTCCTGCGTATTACTCCAAGAATAGTAGGACTTCGCAAATGCTTTGACGAAATTCTCTATCTTGTTGGTATCAACGATACGTTGTTCAATGACTTCTTTCTCATGTACCGTGTGCATATCAATAGCGGTGAAGTTCTTATACACCCCAAAACTGACGCTTGCAATCAGCACCAGCCATAAGGCAATCACGGTTTTCTTGTGTGTGCCGACTTTCATCACAGGCACACGTTTCTCTTTCTTCGGTTTCGGTTCTTTCTCCTTTTTCTTAAATATCATAGTATCCAAGCTCCGACATACGCCCAAGAGCCACACGGAAATTGAACTGGTCACGGATTCCATCACCGAGATACTTTGCGTCTGGACGCTGACAGGCGAGAATGAGAAAATATCCTGCCTGTCGTCCGAGCATGACTATCTGTTTCAGCTTGTTAAGGACAGCAGCATTTTCCTTTGTGGTGAGCATTTCCATGAACGCCACATATTCATCAAAGATAAGGAAGTGGGGCGATAGTCCTAAATAGGCATAGTTTTCACCTGTCCTGTAATTCTCCATGAGCTTCATTGCTTCACTTCTTGCCATCATACCGTCATAGAACCTGTCAATACAGGCGGTTATATCGTCTTTCTTGTACCAGACTTCCGACATGACAACGGACAAATCCGCAAGGTCGGCGTTCTTTGGGTCTAAAATATACATGACCGCATTGCTGCGGAGCAGAGCTTCAATGATAGTAAGGATAAAGTAGGTTTTACCACCACCAGTGCCGCCAGCAATTAGCATATGTGGGAGCTTGTCATACTCCCACCAGACATTTTTCATCAGACGCAAGCTGCCATGTTCAGCCTGTACCTCATTGATAGTGATTCTGTTCGCAATCGTATCATAGAGCAACACATATTCCACATAGCTGTCTTTCAGCTCTTTGGAAACCAGCTCACAGTACAAGCCTGTTTCCAGTTTCTTTTCCAAGTGTAAAAGCTGCTCTTGATATTTCCCCAATGTGATTTCTGTACGGATATATAAAAGTCCATGCTCCATACGGTAATACAGTTTTGGAAAATAGGTGATTTTCTCTTTTTTAGTAGTAGCTGGCAAGTCCTTGAAGAATCCGCTATCCTGTGTGGATTCCGATTCATACCAGCCATTTTCCAACAGCATACGAGCCAGCTTTTGACGGTGAAAGAGCTGCTTCACTCTGTCATACTGGAATCTGCGATAGAAAAGGGCAGCCAGCACACAGACCAGAGCCGCCACAACGATAGTCATTATCCTGTATGGCATGATTGTCAAATGGACGCTGCCATCTTGAAAAAGTGAGATTGCTTTCCAGTCCGTAGTGATGATTGACTTTAGGTTCAGCAGCATAACCACCGCAAAGAACAGCAGGAGCAGTGAACCAAAAGAGAAACGAAAAACCAGTGATTTGTCACTGGCTCTGATTCGATTCCCACGTTTATTGAATTGTGGCATATAAAATCCTCCTTTCCATGAAAAAAGCAGCTAATCTTTTACAGACTAACTGCTTATGGTATTGAATATGAAATTATAATATAAATCAAAAATATTTATTATGGTAACTGTATTCCTTTTGAAGCCAAGTACATCTTAATTGCATTATATAAAACAGGCACACCAGCAGTAATTCCAGCTACTGCAACATCTCCACCTTTATCTTTAACATAATCCCAAAGTGGATGACTTGAATCTATTGAAAATAAAATTACGACTTCTATCGCCCTTACCATCTTCTTCTGTTTTGAAGCTATATTGCATCGCAAAACGGTCATATGTTTCATCAAACACACCACCAAATCCTTCAATAATTTCCATAGGATTTTTCGCGTTTTTGTGTTCATCAAGATATGCTTGTTGTAACTTCGATGCAGTAGTAAGCTCTGCTGGAAAATCTCTAGTCTTCAAAGATGCATATACACGATGAAACAGACCTAAATAATCAATATGATTTTCTAAGCCTCTTGTTATAATCTGATTAAGTAACCTGTCTCTTGTTGCATCAAACTCATCTATAAAAAAAATTGCATTTTTTGTAATATCATTATTGTAAAAGCTGTATGTAGGTTCAATTATCGTAGTATTCCCCAAGAAAAACTTGTCCATAGACATAAAAAATATCCGTTTCTCTCTCGTATATACTGCCGGATACAATTCTCCTATCCAATGATAATCAGGATTATTAGCAATATTCTTTAACTTTTCCTTTGGTGTCCTGAACTGCTTCAGTTCATTTTCTATTACTCGACGAAAAGCACCTTCCTGCTGCTTGCGAATTGCATCCTCTGCGCTCTTGCATAAAACATTTATAATGTCCCTGCTGGTTCCTTTTAATTCACGCTTTTTATCTCTGTATTCATTTAATAATTTTACTGAACCATGTAAATCCTTAAATTCTTGTTTCATAGTGATTGCCGGCGGTATTTTTCTTGCACGATATAGCTCGTCCAATTTTTCTACAACCATATCCGCATTAGCTTCTATTCGCAAACAATATTTATCATAATCATCTGCTTTACCGCGCTTTGCAAAATGTTCACGCAACTCCTTATCCGGCAAATTTTTCTTAAGTGTTGTAACAAAGAAAATCTTCTTATCCTTGAATTCAGGCGCATCATAATTGTCGACCATAAAATCCAACACACTATATGTTTTCCCAAAACCGGTCGGCATATCCAACAAGAACAATCCCGTATCCGTTGACTTGCAAAAATTTACAATCGCCTGTTTCATAGTATCCTCCAAGTTTTTCTTACTTTGTCATCTATTATTTATAGAATATCTGCATAATATTTCCCATTTTCCAACGAGAAGACCACTTCTCCAGGAACAAGTTTTTCTCCCATATTTACACATCCCACCACAGTCATCGCCCACTCTGAATATTCATACGGAAGTTTATAACACACCGTCTCCCTACCATTTTCGATAGTAACCATAGGAGTACCTGTATTACCAAATCCAATCGATAAAACTTTGTACACATTCTTACCTTTTGTTATAGGCAATAGTGGATCTGCTACTGTTTCATCAATCTTAGGATCAACCACTTCTACGATTGCCTGGATAAGTGCTCGTGGAGTAAAGTACTGACCTGCTCCACTCTTTTTATCCTGACCATTCTTTTCAAGAATTCCCTCATAGATAGCACCCTTAAAATCTCCTTCCATCATATACCATTGCTCAGAAGATACCATTTCAATAACCTTTCTACTAGATAACCTCTCTGCATCTCAAGCATATTTTTGAAATATATCTTATTCCCATTAGCCATATACACTAAGGGAATAAGTTTCTCAAACCATAAACCATACCAGGCCTGTGGAGAAACAGCATAGTCCTCTGCCTGCGTCTTAACTTCATCACCTAGAGGATTATCTTCTCTTTTTGCCTCAACCACTGCAATAGCTTTTCCATCAATAAAGAGAAGGTAGTCACTTTCTGTGTTTCCTCCCATCAAAGCTTCCTCAACAGCAGATGTGCTATTCGGCAGATATTCATTTCGAGCCACTATATCCCAGCCGGCATTTCTTAATTGCTTATCTATTTTTACACGAGCTTTTTCTTCCGGTAACATAGGCACACTCTTCCTTTATAATCCATTCTCTCATACCAGTTGTCCTAAAATCAGGACTTGATATACTTCCCGGACTTAATCCTTTTATCCGCTGGTTTTACAGCATTCTTTGGAATGGCCCAAGTATTACCAAACTTCATAGCCCCTTCTATCATTCCTTCATTGCAGATTGTCTGCACTCTTCTAACTGACAGGTTCCACTTTTCTGCTGCTTCTTTAATTGTCATAAATTCCATATTTTCTTACCTCAATAAAGTTATAGAATACGACATTTTATCCTAATTTCTATTATAAGCGCCGAGACGCCGAAAATCAATCTAACCCTCATAACTTTTGGCGTACAGCCAGTTACCTATTCGCGAACTCAAAATCAAAAAATACCTTTTAGCAAGCAGATGTATTTTCTCGCTAAAAGGTACTTCACCCTTGTGCATATATTCAATTTATTTTTTCATGCACATTTTTATTCTTTAAATTTCTATGATATGTTTCCTTAAAAATAGCCCTCAACCCCTTTAAACTGGGCATTTCTTAGAGAGTAAACAGACAGTCTCCACATGGACGGTCTGGCAGAATTGATCCACACAGCAGGCCTTCTCAACCTTATATCCTGCCGCCAGAAATGCCGGTAAATCTCTTGCAAGACTTGTGGCTTTGCAGGAAATATAAACAATGTGATCCACTCCGTAAGAAAGAATCTTCGGCAATGCCTTTGGATGGATGCCGTCTCTTGGTGGATCGAGGATAATCACGTCTGGTTTATCCGTAAGGTCATCCAGAACTTTCAGGACATCTCCTGCTATAAATTTACAGTTACCAAGATTATTTAATGCCGCATTCTCTTTCGCAGCTTCTACCGCCTCTTCTACGATTTCCACACCAATCACCTCGTCTGCCACAGATGCTGCAAGCTGGGCGATCGTTCCGGTTCCACTGTAAAGGTCAAAAACCACTTTGTCTTTCGTGTCTCCGATATACTGACGGACTACTGAATACAGGACTTCCGCAGCCAGCGAATTGGGCTGGAAGAAGGAAAATGTACTGATCTTAAAGCGCAGTCCCAACAGAGTTTCATAGAAAAAATCCTGTCCGTAAAGGATACGTGTCTCGTCACTCTGTACCACATCAGACAGAGAATCATTGATAATGTGCATGATTCCGACAATCTTGCCTTCCAGCGGAAGTGCAAGAAGTTCCTCTTTCAGCGATTCCAGATTATGTTCTTCCTGACTGGTCGTGATCACATGTACCAGAATCTCCCCTGTCGTTACGCCACGGCGCAGGAGTAAATGACGCAGATATCCGGTATGCTGCATTTTTTTATAATAAGAAACATTTCGTTTCAGGAAATATTCATGAACGCAAGTCAGGATTTTTGTCATATCTTCGTGCACCAGTTTGCAGTCATTTGCAGTAAGTACATCATAGGTACTTCCTTTTTTGTGCAGTCCCAGTGTCAGTGGACCGTCCTTATATGCATCCCCAAAGGAAAACTCCATCTTGTTACGGTATGCAAATTCAATCGGACTTCCATGGATTCCTTCCCACTGGTACTCTGTACCGTTTAACGCCCCATCCAATAATTCCCGCACCTGTCGCTCTTTCATTTCAAGCTGATTTTCATAGGACATTGTCTGGTACATGCATCCACCACACTCTGGAAAAATGTTGCAGACCGGTTCTCTTGTCTCAAGCGAAGATTTCTCCAACACTTCCAGAAGTCGTCCTTCCGCACGTCCGGAACGTTTTTTATTGATCATAAAGCGTACCCTCTGACCAGGCATACCGTTCTTCACAGTTACTTTCTGGTCACCTACCATTACGATTCCCTTATTTGGAAAATCTACCTTCTCAATTACGCCCTCGTAAATTTCACCTTTCTTCATATATCCTCCTATGTTTACTCATATATCTCTATAAATCTGATAACATCTATAAGATTTATTTAAAATTTATTACTGTCCATTCCATGAACAATAGCAAACCTTCTTCTCTTAATTGCTTTCATAAAAATAGCCCCGGTATAAGCCGGAGCCATTCTCATTTTCATTCTCTCGCGATAATTATTCTTCTTCGTCTTCGAAATAATCATCGAAGTCGTCGTCAAAATCCTCTTCAAAATCCTCCAGATAATCTGGAGCAAAGAAGTGATATACAGCAAATGCGATACCTGCTACTGCTGCAACTGCGCCAATGATCGCCAGTACCCAGAGGACTGTATTTTTTTCTTTCTCTTCTTCTTTTTTGTTTAATGCTGCTAATAATTCTTCAATTTTAATATTCATAACCGCACCATCCTCTCAATAATCTGCCAGACGAGACGCTATCGTTAAAATAGAATAGCTGTTAACACTTTTGCCGTCTGCTGTTTAATGTGATTATTATACCACTTTCTATCTGATTTTACCATAAATATCTCAATTAAATTTGGGTTTCTGATATACTTTTAAGAATTGTTTCATTATAATGATATCAAATGCAAAAGATTTATCGTTTCTGAAAACGTAGTTAACAGTATCATTGTTATCGCGCAGGCACGAACAACTTTTCGACTTGATACCGTTATATAATATGTATAAAATACAGATTACGATAAAAAATACGCTAAGAAAGGTACAAATCTCATGATAGAAACGCTCTTATTTGATCTTGATAATACCCTGCTTGATTTTAATCAAGCAGAACGTATCGCCGTTTCAAAAACACTGGAGAATTTTCAAATTACTCCTGCCCCTTCTATTTTAAAACGTTACAGCGAGTTAAATCTCGCCCAGTGGAAATTACTGGAACAAGGAAAGATTTCCAGAGAACAGGTAAAGCTTCGTAGATTCCAGCTTCTTTTCTCAGAGCAAAACATTGATGCCCCTGCCGAAGAAGCCGCCAAAATCTATGAATTCCTGCTCGCCCATGGTCATTATTTTATGGACGGTGCAGAAGAACTTCTGGAAACTCTTTATGGAAAATACCGCATGTATCTTGTAACAAACGGAACTCTCAGCGTCCAGAAAGGCCGCCTCAAAAGCGCCAATATCTCCCGATACTTCGAGGATATTTTCATTTCGGAAGAACTCGGTTATAACAAACCAAGCATTGAATACTTTGACTGCTGCTTCTCCAAAATACCAGATTTTCACAAAGAAACAGCTGTGATCATCGGAGACAGTCTGACATCCGATATTCAGGGCGGACTCAATGCCGAAATCCGCACGATCTGGTTCAACCCGAATCACAGTAAGGCTGATAAGATCATTCCGGATTATGAATTTGACAGTCTTCCTAAACTGCCACAACTTCTTTCAGAGATATAAACAACTTTTTTGCGTTTCAATTTACAAAGTTTATGAAGTCAAAAGAAGCATGTCGAAAGACAATATTATTTCTTTCACATGCTTCTTTTTTTAACTATATGTTCTGATGTTAGGGTCAAAAGGCATTTTGCCCCTAACTTGATATCTACGAATTGCTCCGCTGCAAAGCAGCTCCGTTTTCCTGTTGCAATAGAATTTTATCAATTTTCTTCTCAGTCTTTTGCAATTGCTCCCACTACAAAGTAGCAGATCACCGCCACGATCATCGCATTGATAGAAGCAATTCCACCAGGGATAAGGTTTCCTGCCAGTGCTCCGCAGATCACGCCGATAACAGAACCCCATTTCACTTCTTTCTTTGCTTCTTCACCTGATTCATAATCAGATTTATGCAGGAAGAAATCAAGGGAGATCAGCGCACCTACCGGCGGCAGGGCTGCGTTCAGGAAATTCAGCCAGCCTACGAAGTTATTGTAAAGCCAGATAGAAAGTACAGTACCAATGATACCTGCGATCACTACCATGGGCTTCTTGCGGACTTTTGTGATATTGGAAAGTCCAAGTCCGGAAGTGTAGAGCGCATTGTCATTTGTTGTCCAGATGTTTGCTCCCAGTGCAATCAGTGCCGGAACGGTCAGTCCCTGTGCAATCATAACATAGAAGATATCGTCTTTTCCTGTAAAAGCACCGCCTGTCGCACCAAATGCGAACATCAGGGCATTTCCAAGGAAGAATGCGATAACCGTTGTAACAATCGCAATCTTATTTGTCTTTGCATAACGGGTGAAGTGCGGTGTTGCAGTTCCGCCGCTGACAAAGGAACCGATAACAAGTCCGGCTCCGCCAGCGATAGTCAGCGTTCCCTGGCTCTTCGCAAATACAGCTGCAAGACCGCCGCCCTGACTGATTGCAAGACACATGGAATAAATTCCAAGCACTGCAATCAATGGTACAGAAATATAACTTACAATCTGTAATCCTTCAATTCCACGATACGCAGAAAGTGTCATACACGCACCCGCGATCACCACAAGTACGACCGGTGATACATGAAGCACCTCTGCTGCCGGAATAGCAAACATAGCAGCACCTACACCAAACCATCCGATCTGTGTAAAGCTGATCAATGCTGACGGCAGGTAAGAACCTTTTTTACCGAAAGAATGCTGGGCAAGTAGGTCCAGTGACATACCGGTGTGGCTTCCGATATAACCAAGCACCCCTGTATAAGCCCCCAGAACAATACTTCCAATCAGAACCGCCCATATAAATCCCTGCAGGTTCAATCCGATTCCCAGTTTTGCACCAACACTCATACTTGCTGAAAAGAACGTAAAGCCAAGCATGATGAAAAACATCGGCCAGAAACCTTTTCTGGCAGTTACAGGTACACGTTCAAGGGAATAATCCTTGTCTTCTACTACATCTTTTGTGTTTTTACTCATAATGTTTTCCTTTTCCTTACAATTTCTTCAACTTCGCAAATCCTGCAAACATTTTCTTAACACCGACCTTATCAAAATCAACAGTGACCTCGTAATCTCTACCGCCATCCACAATATCTTTGACAATTCCCACTCCAAATTTGATGTGGCGCACCGTATCTCCCACTTCATAATCCAGAGATGCCGCTTTCGTCACTTTAAATTCTCTCGGTTTGAAAGGCTTAGCTGCCATCGTCATTTTCATTTTCGCAAGGCTGCTGTCTGCTGCGATCATATCTGCAACAATTTTCTTCTTTTCCTGCGCTTCCTGTCCCAAATCAACAAGCTCGCGCGGAATTTCACGGACAAATCTGGAAACTTTATTGTACTGCACATCTCCGCGGATCATTCGCTGTCTCGCGGAAGTCAGTGTCAGATCTTCCATGGCTCTTGTAATTCCCACATAACAGAGGCGGCGTTCTTCCTCAAGGTCAGATTTATCATCCGACACAATTGACATATAAGACGGGAAAATTCCATCCTCCATTCCAACCAGAAATACTCTCGGAAATTCCAGACCCTTGGCGCTATGTAAGGTCATAAGAAGCACATAATCCTGATCCGGGTCAACACTGTCGATATCCGCAATCAGCGCAATCTCCTCCAGAAATCCTGACAGGGTTGCCGACTGTCCCTGCTCTTCCATAGCTTCCTGATAGGACTCTGTCTTAGAAATCAGCTCATCAATGTTCTCGATTCTTGCATCTGCTTCCTCCGTCCCTTCCGCTTCCAATTCTGTGACATATCCGGTAAGACGGATAACCTCCTCCAGAATTTCACGGACGGTATAAGATTCTGCCTTGCTCTTCAGCCCCTGAATAAAGGTTACAAAACCGTCAATCTTTGAAAGGCTTCTGCCAATAGACGGAACCTCTTCTGCCACACGCAGGGCATCATAAAAGCTGACACTCATCTGGTCTGCATAATCCTGAATCCTTCCCAGAGTCGTAGCCCCGATTCCTCGTTTCGGCACATTGATGATACGGCGCACTGCCAGATCATCCCTGGAATTATCGATTGTCTTTAAGTAGCACAAAAGATCTTTGATTTCCTTACGTGCATAGAAGTTTACGCCACCTACGATCTTATACGGGATATTCGCAAGCAGGCATTTCTCTTCAAAAAGTCGGGACTGGGCATTCGTTCTGTAAAGAACCGCACAATCCTTGTACTTCGCACCATTTTCTCTGTGTGCTCTGGAAATCTCACCTACCACATACTCTGCCTCTTCATAGCCATTCATAAACTGGCGGAAATGAATCAGATCACCTTCCGGATTCTCTGTCCAGAGTGTCTTCGATTTACGTGAGGCATTATTTGCAATCACTTCATTGGCCGCACTCAGGATATTCTTGGTAGAACGGTAATTCTGCTCCAGACGAATCACTTTTGCATCCGGGAAAACGTGCTCAAATCCAAGAATATTTCCAATGTTTGCCCCACGGAACTTATAGATAGACTGGTCATCGTCACCGACTACGCAGAGATTCTCATATTTGGAAGCCAGCAGACTTACAAATTTAAACTGTGCGGTATTGGTATCCTGATACTCATCCACCATGATGTATTTGAAACGTTCCTGATAATTCTCAAGAACATCTCCGCAATTCTGGAAAAGTTCTACGGTCTTTACGATCAGATCATCGAAATCCAGCGCATTATTTTTCCGCAGTGATGCCTGATATTCCCTATATACTGCTGCCACTTTCTTCTTATTAAAATCACTGCCTGCATTCAGTTCCATTTCATCCGGTGTGATCAGCTCATCTTTCGCATGGGAAATCTGTGCCAGAAGGGAACGTTCCTTATATATCTTGGTGTCGATATTCAGCTTTCTGCAGATTTCTTTCATCAGAGTCTTCTGATCTTCGGTGTCGTAAATGGCAAACCTGTTATCAAATCCAAGCCTGTCAATATGTCTGCGCAGGATACGCACGCAGGTAGAATGGAAGGTAGATACCCAGATACTCTCTGAGCCGAATCCCACGATCTTATCTACACGCTCTCTCATTTCACTGGCTGCTTTGTTTGTAAAAGTGATAGCCAGGATATTCCAGGGATTTACGCCCTTTTCATCTATCAGGTATGCAATGCGGTGGGTAAGCACCCTCGTCTTTCCCGAACCCGCTCCCGCCAGGATCAGCAGCGGTCCCTCTGTATGGTAGACCGCTTCCTGCTGCTGGGGATTTAATGTACTGTAAATGTCACTCATTTTCTCTCCTATCTCCCGTATACTCCAGGACAATTATCGTAGAGCATACTCGCCGAGTTACTATTTGCTCTGTTCCTCATCATGGTTTTTCTGCGCATTATATTCGCCTGCTATCGATAGACAGCAATTCTTTTTACACGCATCAGCCCAATATCTTCACAATTATACACAAAAAACAAAGTAGCTACAACTACTTACGATTAGAAATTTCTATATAATTTTCCAATTGTCATTGCCTGTTCTATATTCTGGAAAATCAGAAGTATATTCCACAAAATTATGTATTACTACTTACTCCATGTCCGGTAACGTTACTGTTCACTCCGTTCTCAGTAACGTAGCCAAAATTCATTCCAGATTGC
>OHAD01001562.1_pt1 | contig 20991 bp, 19 predicted proteins | sample 1577011 | NCBI WGS metagenome assembly OHAD01 (sample SAMEA3541510, study PRJEB24748) | human gut metagenome | biome: human gut; feature: human-associated habitat; material: faeces | place: China | collected 2012 | reverse complement strand
CGTCCCCCCATTCCAGGATCGCCACCGGCGCCTGATGCTTCAGCTGCTCCACGGTGAGGCCCAAAGTCTCTTCCCGCAGGACCTTGGCCAGCATGGCCGCCTGCTCCTGCTTCCGCACAAAGCCGGTGTAATCCCCTTCGCCCTGCCAGCAGCCTACGCTTTGCAGCTCGTTGTCCTCCACCTGGAAGATGGGGTAGTAATTTTCTTTATACTCCCGGCTGTCATAAAGGGTGGCCCATTGTTCCAAAAACGCCTCCCGGGAGGAGACAAAGTAGCTGCGGTAAACCTTCCGGCCACTGTTCATCTGATAGCAGACCCAGATTCGGGCTCCATCCCAGCCGTTTTCCTCTGAGGCCGGTTCAATGGAGGAAGCACACAGCTCCAAAGCGGCCTGGATGTTCTCCGGCTGGCGGTAGGTCTGCCGGTACAGAGTGTCCAGCTGGGTTTCATCCACGCTCAGCACATAATCCTCATTCTCATTGCTCATCAGGCTCACGGCCTTCACCTGATCCGCCGTGGGCAGGAACTTGTCATATCCAAAAAGATCCATATGGCAGCCAGTATACAAGGCGGCAAAGCACACCCCGCAAATCCCCAGACCCTTGATGTGGCAGAAGATCTTTTTGAAGTCCAGGTTGTAGATGACCTCCAGCACACAGTGGGAAATGATCCCGCCGCAGAAAAAGCCGAAGATCTGCCAGCCCAGGCCCACACCGATCACACGGAAGAGCACGCCCCCGGCCAGGGTGCACAGAATCACGGCGATATATTTGAGCACAGCGGCCGGACGAGCAAACGCCACGGCTTTTCCCGCACTCTCCGAGGGACGGCGGGTATAGAGGAACATCCCCAGGCCTGCCAGCACCAGTGCCCACAAAAGCCAATACAACACCATTCCCGCCCGGATGGAATCGTTGTAGGAAAAGGACATGGTAAAGTAGCTCCACAGAGGAGAAAGCCACTGCCCCATGCGATTGAAGATCTCATCGGGAAGATACCAATGGCGGTACAGCAGCTGACCGTAGACGATGGTCAGTCCCAGGGCCGCCGGGAACAATGCCAGCAAAAACCCGTTGCAAAGAAGTCCGGTGGCAGTGGTGCCCGCCAACTGATGGGCTGCAATGGAAAGGGCATAAACCGCCAGGAAAAACACCAGATGCAGCGCCATGGTTCCCAGTACCTGCGGTCCGCTCAGCGCCTTACCGAAGCCGGAACAGAAGATGATGCCCAGAGACAGCACCAGATTGAGCAGATAGGCAAACAGGAACCCAAACAGCCCCGCCAGGAAATTGGCCAAAAAGAGCCAGGGACGGCGAATGGGAAGGCTGTGGTAAAAGTCCACCTGCTTTTTGTTGTGCATATAGCGGAAACTGACGGCCGCCAAAAGCACGGCCATGGCCACGGTGGCCAGGGTGACAAACACATTGTGCCGGCCCACGATGGTACTCAGCATGGAATAGATGGATTCCATGGCCTGGGGGTCTAGCTGCCGCCGCTCCAGCCCCTGCTGCACCCCCATGATGGTGGGCACCGTGAGCATGAAGAAAAAGGCCAGGGTACACAGGCTGATGGCCCACAGGCTGCGGCGCATTTTTTCCTTTGTCATCATCCGCAGCAGCCGGGACTCTTCTTTAGAACAGAAGCTTTTTGATGTCATAGCCCTGCACCTCCGTTTCGCTGATAAAGATCTCCTCCAAAGACAGGGGGAGCACTTCGTAAAACACCGGGCCCATGGACCGGACTTTCTCCTCCAGCTCCTCCCGGGACGAGCGGGCCGTAATGGTAAAAAGGCTGCCCCGCTTGTCAAAGCTCATCACTTCCAGGGGCGCAAAGTCCCCCCGCTCCACCGGCTCCTGGAACACGCACTGGAGCTTGTGGATACCCAATTTCATATCCTCCAGATCCCGGCTGAACAAAATGCCGCCCCGGTGCAGAAGCCCTACATGATCGCAGATATCCTCCAGCTCCCGCAGATTGTGGGAAGCGATCACCGGGGTCATGTTCCGCTCGGCCACCTCTCCGGCCAGAAGGCTCTTCACCGCCTGCCGGGCCACCGGGTCCAGTCCGTCAAAGGTCTCGTCGCACAGAAGATAGTCCGCCCCGGAACAAATGCCGCAGATCACAGATACCTGCTTTTTCATGCCCTTGGAAAAGGTGTTGATCTTCCGCTCCATCTGAAGGTCGAAGCCCTTCATCAAAGTCTGGAACCGGCCTTTGTCAAAGCCCGGATAGATGCTGGCGTAAAAATCCCGCAGCTCCCGAGGGGTGGCGTTGGAATAAAAATACTGTTCGTCGGAAATATAGAAGACCCGTCCCTTCACCTGGGGGTTTTCGTAGATCTCCATGCCATCGGCCATCAGACTGCCGCTGTCCGGCCGGAGAATACCTGCGACCATACGCAAAAAGGTGGATTTTCCGGCGCCGTTGGAGCCGATCAGCCCAAAAACGCTGCCTTCCCGGATCTCGGCCGTCACGGCGTCCACCGCCAGGATATTGCCGAAACGCTTGGTTACATCGGTGGCCGTTATCATGCCTTGTTCCCTCCTTCTTCTTTCTCCAGCAGGCTGTGCAGCCAGTTTTCCATTCGCTCCCGCCCGACGCCCAGGGCCAGAGCCTGACGCAGCAGCTTCTCCATCTCCTGCAAGATCTGTTCCATTTTTTCCTCCCGCAGCCGTTTGGGATCGGCCGCCACAAAATTCCCCTTGCCTTTGACCGAATAGATCACCCCGGTCTTTTCCAGCTGAGAATAAGCCCGCTGGATGGTGTTGGGGTTGATGGAAAGCTCCACCGCCAGCTGCCGCACCGACGGCAACTGACTGTCCGGCTCCAGCACCCCTCGCACCGCCAGATCTTCTATGCTGCTGACGATCTGCTCATAGATGGGCCGCCGGTCTTTATAATCTATGGTGATCAATCCGTACCCTCCTTTCCCAAGGTGTGTTATCTGTATTATGTGTGTTAGTACAGTTCATATTTTATGCGAACTTCTCCCTTTTGTCAAGAGGGGAAAGCGTGGACAAGAAAGGTTTTTTTTTATATAATGGAAAAAAGGGCCTGTCCCTTTGGTTTAACACAAAACAGAGGAGGAAATACCATGGAATATCTGCTGGAAGGCCGGGAGCCCAAAATGGCGCTCCGGTATTTTGAGGAGATCAGCCGCATCCCCCGTGGCTCGGGAAATGAGGAAGCCATCAGCCAGTACCTGCTGGACTTTGCCAAGGAGCAGGGACTGGAAGCCTGGCGGGACGAACACTTCAATGTGTGCATCACAAAGCCCGGCTCTCAGGGCTGTGAAAACCTGCCTCCCCTGATGCTTCAGGGCCACACCGACATGGTGTGCGAAAAGAACCGGGATGTGGACCATGACTTTTTGAAAGATCCCATCCAGTTGGTGGTGGAAGGCAATATCCTGCGGGCCAAAGGCACCACTCTGGGCGCTGACAACGGCGTGGCCGTTGCCTGGATGATGTCCATTCTGCAAGACCGCACCCTGGTGCATCCTCCTTTGGAATGCGTCTTCACCGCTTCGGAAGAAGTGGGGCTCATCGGCGCTCACAACCTGGATTACAGCCGTCTCCATGCCCGCCGTCTCATCAATCTGGACTGCGGCCCGGAAGGTGTGTTCTGCTGCGGCAGCGCCGGCGGTCAGGTCACCGACTTCACCCTGCCCCTGACCATGGAAGAGGGAAATGGGGCTCTGCTCCGTCTGGCCATCCGCGGTCTGTCCGGCGGCCATTCCGGCGGACTGATCCACATGGGACTGGGCAATGCCAATGTGCTTATGGGCCGCCTTTTCCGCCGTCTGATGGAAGAAATGGAGTGCCGGGTCCAGTCCTGCCAGGGCGGTGACAAGGACAACGCCATTCCCCGGGAATGCGATGCTGTGCTGCTTGTGCCCCAGGACAAGCTGGATGGGGCCCAGGCTCTGGTCAAGCAGACCGAAGAAGAAATCCGTTCTCAGCTGATGCCGGCCGATAAGGATTTCCGGGTGGAGATCGCCTCGGAGCCGGCTGGCACATACCAGGCCGCTTCCCTGGAACAGAGCCGCCAGATGATGCGCCTGATGGTGATGCTGCCCTGCGGGCCCCAGCTGCGGGACCTGACCATGAACGACCGGGTGGTGGCTTCGGAGAATTTTGCCAGCGTGCACACCGGAGAAAAGGAATGCAAGTGCATCGTCTCCATGCGCAGCAGCAACGACGCCTACCGTCAGGATATGGCCGCCCGTCTGGACATTCTGGGCCAGCTTCTGGGGGCGTCGGTGCGCCATCACGACGACTACGAATCCTGGGAGATCGAAAAGAACTCCCCCATCCGCCAGACCGTGCTGGACTGCTACAAGGCCCTCACCGGAAAAGAGGGAAAAGTGGTGGCCACCCACGGCGGCCTGGAATGCGGCATCTTCCAAAAGAGAATGCCCGGCGTGGATATGGTGACCATGAGCTGCAACAGCGAAGGAGCCCATTCTCCCGAAGAGCATATGGAGCTGGATTCCTTTGCCCGCACCTATGACCTGCTCAAGGCGGTTCTCCAGAAACTCTGCCAGTAACCAACCCTTGGGGGAGGGAGAATTTACAATCTATTGCTTTTTCCCCTCCCCCGGTGTGTTATGATACATTCGACCTTTTTTCGAGAAAAAGCGTCAGGCCGCCAAAGGAGGTGGGGCGTTATCTTAAAAAACCTGCTGAAAAAGCTGCTGAAGCTGCTCACCATGCGGGTAACCCTGGTGGGCGTATCCATTCTGGTCCAGGCGGTATTCCTGGCCATTGTGATTTTATCTTTTGGCAGCTATTTCGTCTATTTCTATGCCCTGTCCCTGGTCATCAGTCTGATCGTGGTGCTCATCATCGTCAACGGCCAGAGCAACCCGGCGTACAAAATCGCCTGGATCGTGCCCATTTTGCTTTTCCCGGTGTTCGGCGGGCTGTTTTACCTGCTGCTGGGCGGCAACCACATGGGCCGGTGGAGTCGGCAGAAGATGCAGTCGGTACAAAGGCAGATGGCCAACAGCCTGCGGAACAACGACCCCTTGATTCAGCGGGTCAAGACCCGGGCCCCCTCCGCCGCCGGACTGATGCGCTATGTGCAGAAATACGCCTACTGTCCTCCGTGTGAAAACACCCACACCAAATATTTCGCCCTGGGCGAACTGGCCTTTGAAAACATGAAGGCCCAGCTGCGAAAAGCCCAGCACTATATCTTCCTGGAGTATTTCATTGTGGAAGACGGAAAAATGTGGGGTGAGATTCTGGAGATTCTGCGGCAAAAGGCGGCCCAAGGGGTAGATGTGCGCCTGATCTATGACGATCTGGGCTGTGTGATGACCCTGCCTTACCGGTACGATCTGACTCTGGAGCAGATGGGCATCCGCTGCTGCGTGTTCAATCCCTTTCTGCCGGTGCTCAATTCCCATTTCAACCACCGGGATCACCGGAAGATTTTAGTGGTGGACGGCCACACCGCCTTCACCGGCGGCATCAACCTGGCGGACGAATACATCAACGCCCGGAAAAAATACGGCCACTGGAAGGACAACGCCATTCTGATCCAGGGCCCCGGGGCCTGGAACCTGACGGTGATCTTCCTTTCCATGTGGAATTACCTGCGGGGCAGCAAAGAGGACATCATGTCCTTTTTCCCCGTCTTTCCCGAAGTCCACTCCGGCGGCATCGTCCAGCCCTTTGCCGACAACCCTCTGGATGGGGAGCCGGTATCGGAGACCGTCTATCTCCACCTGATCAACAGCGCCAACCGGTATCTTTATATCAACACCCCCTATCTGATCATCGACAACGAAACGGTCACCGCTTTGACGGCGGCGGCCAAGCGGGGCGTGGATGTGCGCATCATCACTCCCCATATTCCGGACAAATGGTATGTCCACGCCGTCACCCGGGCCAACTATACCACGCTGCTTCAGGCCGGGGTGAGGATCTATGAATACACCCCCGGTTTCAACCACGCCAAAACCATTGTGGTGGACGACCGGTGGTGTGTGGTGGGCACCATCAACATGGATTACCGCAGCCTGTATCTCCACTTTGAATGCGGTGTGCTGCTTTACGGCACCGACACGGTGGAAGATGTGCGGGATGATTTTACCAAGACTCTGCGCCGGTGCCAGATCATCTCTCTGGCCGACTGCCGCCGAGCGCCCTGGTATATCAAGACGGGCCGGGCTCTTCTGCGGATGTTCGCCCCGCTGATGTGATAATTTTACCTTGCTGACCGAGGAGGAACGGTTATGAAAAAGAAAACCAAATTCGCTTTGTTTGCCGCCGCTTCCGCCGGCCTGGCCCTGGCCGGGGCCAAGCTTTGGCAGATGATCCGCTGTCAGAATGACGAGCTGAACGAAATGATCCGTCAGGAGCCGGGCCACTCTGTGCCTCCCATGGAAGAGCCCGATCCGGAGGATTATGTGATCCCCGCCCACCCCGCCGCCGGGGCCGTGCAGCCCTCGGAAGACCTGGACGAAGATGACTTTGTCCGTCCTGAGGACGAAGACGAGGAAGAAGACGCCCAGTCCGAAGAAGAGGAAGAGGACAACGAACCTCTGTAAGAAGAAAACCTCAGACTGTGGAAAAAACGCAAGACTGAAAAGTCTCTGCCCTATTTTGAACCAATTTGCAAAAACCGGCGACCTGTGCGCCGGTTTTTGCACCTTTCAAGGGGCCAGTGTGGCCGATTGACTGCTGAAAGCGGCCAATCGGCTGCATGCAGACCCTTGCAAAAATTCGAAAAAGTGGCTTTCGCCACTTTTTCGACACGCTCAAAGCCCCCGCTTCATGGAAACATTCCCATGAAGCGGGGGCCTTTTTCTGTTTTCAGGGGATTTACGCCTGTTTCTTTGCTTCTTCCCGGGCCTTTTTCTGCTGGGCAAATTCCTCATCCACCTGGCTGCGGAACTCTTCATCGGACAGGATGCGGCTTGCGGCCCGGGCCATCGCCAGAGCGGCCTTCATCATCTGCTCATAGGCATAGGGGGTATTGGATGCCTTCTCAAACTCCGGTGTATGGCTGGCCACACCTTTGGGAGCAATTTTGAAATAGGTGTGCACTGCCGGCATTTTCAGCGTCACATTGCCGATATCCGAAGAACCGTAACGCCCCATCAGCGGCGCCCGTTCCACCTCTTCTCCCAGCTCTTCCAGGGTCTTCTGGATCTCCCGCTCGATGTGGTCATTGGGATACCGCTCGGCATACCCCGGCTCCAGCACATACTCCGCCCGGGCGCCGGTAAGCTGCTCCACACCCCGGATCACCCGGCGCAGATGCTCCATCACCACTTCCCCTTCCGCCTGGGTGCGCACCCGGACGCTGAACTGGGCATGGGCATAGTCGGGGATCACATTGCAGGCCTTGCCACCATCCAGAATAACGCCGTTGATATTGGTGTCGGTGGGCAGCAGCGGCCGCAGATTGTCAATGGCGTTGAAAAGCAGGATCAGGGCATTCAGCGCGTTGATTCCCTTTTCCGGGCCGGCGGAGTGACAGCCTTTGCCGTGGAAAGCGATGTCGAACTTCACTGTGGCCCGTCCGCCCCGGCCCACCAGGTTCTCGGTGGAAGGGTGCATCATGATGGCATAGCCCACATCGTCAAAGGCCCCATTTTCCAGCATGATGACCTTGCCGCCGCCCCCTTCTTCCGCTGGGGTACCCATGACCACCACTTCTCCGTTCACATCCCCGGCCAGGCGGCGCAGCAGGATACCGGCCCCCACTGCCGCCCCGGCGATCAGGTTGTGGCCGCAGGCATGACCCAGGCCGGGAAGGCAGTCATACTCCGCCAGAAAGGCCACCCGGGGACCCTGGCCGTTGCCCAAGGGGAACCGGGCCTTGAAGGCGGTTTCAACGCCTCCTGTCCCCTTTTCCACCGCAAATCCCTCTTTTTCCAACAGATCGGCACACAGGCTCTGGGCCTTGTGCTCCTCAAATCCCAACTCCGGATTCTGATGGATGGTGCGGCTCATCTCCCAAAGCGCATCTTCCAGTTCCTTTGCGGTCTGTGTCCATTTTTCTTCCATTGCACCTTCATCCTTTCTCTTGCTGGTCCATGGTGTCTGACCTCTTGTCTCTATCATGCACCAAGCCGCCGCATTTTGCAAGAGGTCTTTCTATCCTTTTTCATCCTTTTATTCTAATCAATCACGGAAACTGTTCAATCCAGGAACCCCACACTACAATCTTATAAGATCCTCTTTTTTCCTGTTTTGCACTTGCAGACCCCTACCCAAAAGAATATAATAAAAACAGAGAAATTCCCTAATTTTTAACAGGAAAGAAGGATCACTATGAAAAAAGCAAGACATTGTTTCCGCTTTGCCTTGGTGCTGGGCGCCTTGCTGGCCCTCACCTGCCTGTCGGCCTTTGCCCTGAAAGAGGGAGATTTTGAGTACACCCTCAGCGGCAGCGAAGCCAAGATCACCGACTATGTGGGACCCGGCGGCGATGTGGTGGTGCCCGACACCCTGAGCGGTGTGCCTGTCACCGTCATCGGCCAGAAATCCTTCCGCATGAATGACACTCTCCAAAGCGTCACCCTGCCCTCCACCATCCGGCTGATCGATGACGAGGCCTTTTACGATACCCCCAATCTCCGCAGCATCAATCTGCCCAATGGCCTGACGGAAATAGGCTACGAAGGCTTCCGGCCTGACCAGCGTCACCATGCCGGACAGCGTCACCACACTGAGCATCGGCGCTTTCCGGCAATGTAAAAACCTTCAGTCGATCCATCTGTCCGCCAATCTAACAGAGATCCCCATGGACTGCTTCCAGGATTGCACGGCTCTCCAGTCGGTGGAGATCCCTTCCAAGGTGAAACTGCTGAACACCAACGCCTTCCGGAATACAGCCCTTCGGGAGATCACCATTCCTCCCAGCGTGACCACCATCGGCAACCTTGCTTTTGAAAACTGCAAAAACCTTCAGTCGGTCACTTTGTCCTACGGCCTGAAGAGCATCAATCGCTACGCTTTTGAATACTGCACGGCTCTGAAAAGCGTCTATCTGCCCACTTCTCTCACTACCCTGTCGGAGGCGGCCTTTGACCCCACCGGCATCACTTCCCTGATCATCCCCTATGGCGTCACCGATTGCTTCGGCGTCAACTCGGACAGCATCCAGGAGATCAGCGTGCCCTCCACTGCTGATTTCAGCGCCTCCACCACCTCCAAAAACTGCCTGGTCTATTGCGCCGCCGGTTCCAGAGCGGAAAAGGACTGCCAGACCTTCAATGTCAGCTATAAGATCGATCCTTCGGTGGATTCCCGCATCCAGGTGATCTACCAGGGCAAGCGCATCTCCTTCGGCGCATACGGCCAGAACCCGGTGCTGGACAACAACCGGACTCTGGTTCCCCTCCGCTCCATCTTTGAGGCCATGGGCGCCACTGTGGAGTGGGACAATGCCACCCGTACCGTCATCGCTTCCCGCAATGGGGTGGACATCCGGCTGACCATCGGTCAGAACATTCTGTATAAAAACGGCCAGGCCATCGCCCTGGATGTGCCCGCCAAGATCATGAACGACCGGACCATGGTGCCGGTGCGTGCCATTGCCGAAGCCTTCAGTGCCGATGTGGACTGGGTCCAGGCGGCACAGCTGGTCACTATTGTGGAATAAACCCCTCAAACATCAAAAGAGACGGCTTTCCGCCGTCTCTTTTTTATTCTTTTCTGGCAAAGGGGTCCCGATGGGGGTCTTCATTCCACAGGTATTCCATATCCTTTGCAATGGCCAGAGCCTGCTGCCGTCCATAGAGCTGGGCCACAAACCCCAACGCCATATCCATCCCTGCGGAAATACCGGAAGAGGTAAAGAACTTCCCATCCTCCACCCAGCGGGCCGCAGGCTGCCAACACACATTCTCCCCTTGCTTTTTTACCCAGGCAAAGGATTTTTTGTTGGAGGTGGCCCTCCTGCCGTCCAGCAGGCCGCAGCGGGCCAGCAAAGCCGAACCGGTGCACACCGACAAACAGTATTGCGCCTTTGCTCCCTGTCGGGCCAGAATATCCAGGAAGTTCTGATCTTCGGCCAAGGACCGGGTACCCATACCTCCGGGAAGAAGCAGCACCTCTCCTTCCGCTTCGCTGAGGGGCACCGTCATCACCGGCACTCCCTGGGCGCTGCGGCAAATCCCTCCTTGGACACTGGCACACACGATCTGACAGCCGGGAAGCCGGCCCAGCACTTCCGCCGGGCCAAAGGCATCCAAAGTTTCAAACTGAGAAAAGAGCAATAAAACAATCTTCATCCAAATCCCTCCTAAGACTTAGTATACACCCGGAAAAAGTCAAAGACCATCCCTGTGCTCCCTTTCAAAGAAAAGAATGAAACCCCATCCTGCCTGCATAGAATGAGGTAAAGACGAAAAGAGAGGGAGGGCAAAGAGGGTGAAAGGTCTACCCGAGGAACGGTGTGCCGAGCTGGCCCGATATATCGTGCATAACAATGCCACCGTACGCCAGGCCGCTCAGCGGTTCGGCATTTCCAAGTCTACCGTACATAAGGATGTTACCGAGCGGCTTCGGCTGACAAACCATCAGCTTTATGAGCAGGTCAAAGCCGTTTTGGAGGAAAACAAGGCCGAACGCCATATTCGCGGCGGCATGGCTACCAAACGAAAATACAAGGAGCAGCAAAACTGATATGCTGCCCTCCGGCATTGCATATCCTCAAGGGGCACAGAGACTTTTGTTTCTGTGCCCCTTTTTTATATTTCAATTTTCTGCACACATTCTTCTCCCTTTTCCTCAAATACTCAGGGAACATCCATATTTTAATCCCATTGTTCTGAATCTCCCATTAGTTCCAGATAGCCCCGGCCATTATAAGTGATATCCGCCCACTCAAGCACCGCAGCAAGAACAAAAACCGGATCGAATACCGAATCTCCCTCCTGCTTTCCCCAATAATACTTTCCTATTGCCCCCACAATGGTGTCCTCCGTACATCTGCCTTGTCCCAGACGATAATTCCGCCCATTTCCCTTCCGTGCTTTTCCTCCACTTTCTTGCAGCCGCTGTACCACAACATCAAATACTTCATAACGATACGGCGGCGTAACCGGAAGCTGGCGGCAAAGAAACGATTTCCCATCCCCTGCATCTCGAATCACATAAGCTTTTCCCTGTACCGAATTTACAGTTGCTTGTCCCCCATGTTCCAATAATTTTTCCCGTATGACCTGAGATGCTTTTCTCGCCTTGTCCAATGAATTCATATTTCCCCCACCTTTATCAATTTCCCTTTTTCCTCCTGGTTATTTTATCATCTTTTCCATCTTTTGTCTGCACTTTGCAAAAAGAGGGCGATCTCAGCAGATCGCCCTCTTTCAATATCACAGTCTTTATATTTTATGGCAGGCCACCTGATGCCCAGGGGCCACTTCCCGCAGCTGAGGCTCCTCCTGGCTGCACCGCTCTTCCGCATAGGGGCAGCGGGTATGGAACCGGCATCCGGGGGGCACATTGGCCGCCGAGGGCACCTCGCCCTTGAGGACGATCCGCTCTCTTTTCTTCCGGCCGGACAAAATGGGAATGGCCGAAAGCAAAGCCTGGGTATAGGGATGCTGGGGATGATCGAACAGCTCTTCTGTGGTGGCCGTCTCCATGATCTTGCCCAGGTACATCACCACCACCCGATCGGAAATGTGTTCCACCACATTGAGGGCGTGGGAAATGAAGAGATAGGTCATGTTGCCGTAGTTTTCCTTCAGATCCATCAGCAGATTGATGATCTGGGACTGGATGGACACATCCAGAGCCGATACCGCTTCGTCGCACACCAGGAACTCCGGCTGCAGAGCAATGGCTTTGGCAATGGCCACGCGCTGACGCTGGCCGCCGGAAAATTCGTGGGGATACCGCTGGGCATACACCGGGCTCAGGCCCACAGCCGTGAGCAGCTCTGCCGTTTTATCAAAGGCTTCCTTCTGGCTCATGCCCATCTGCACCGTCAGCACTTCGCTGATGAGCCGTTTCACCGTCTGCCGGGGGTTGAGAGAAGAATAGGGGTCCTGGAAGATGATCTGGAGCTTTTTCCGCAGCTGCCGCAGCTCGCTGCCTTTCAGCTTCAGGATGTCGTCCTTTTGGTCAAAGACGATGCTGCCGCCGGTGGGCTGATTCAGCCGCACAATGGCCCGGCCGATGGTGGTCTTGCCGCATCCGGACTCACCCACAAGGCCCACCGTCTCTCCTTTGTTGATGTCCAGACTGACGCCGTCCACCGCCCGCACCACGCCCACGGTCCGCTGCATCAGACCGGCTTTGATGGGAAAGTGCACTTGCAGATCATCTATTTTCAAAATGGAATTTTGATTATTCATTCGTATTTTCACCCCGCTTCAAAAAACAGCTCACTCTCCGTTTTCCTACCACCAGCTCTTCCGGGGCCTGCTTGTGACAGATGTCCATGGCATAGGGGCAGCGAGGGGCAAACCGGCACCCTTCCGGGAAATGCAGAGGATTGGGAACCGTGCCGGAGATGGATTCCAGCCGCCCGCCTCTTGTCACCTTGATGCCCGGGATGGACAGGATCAGAAGTTTGGTATAGGGATGCCAGGGATCTTCGAAGATCTGCTCCAGCGGCCCTTCTTCCACGATCTTGCCGGCATACATTACCGCCACCCGTTCAGCGATCTGGGACACCACGCCGAAATCGTGGGTGATGAGCAGAATGGACATATTCAGATCCTTCTGCAGCTGCTTCATCAGATCGATGATCTGGGCCTGGATGGTCACATCCAGGGCGGTGGTAGGTTCGTCGGCGATGAGCATCTGGGGATTGGAGGCCAGAGAAATGGCGATCATCACCCGCTGACGCAGGCCGCCGGACAACTGGTGGGGATAGACCTTCAGCCGTTCCGCCGGATTGGGCACGCCCACCTTTTTCAGAATCTCCACCGATTTTTCAAAAACCTGCGCCTTGGTCAGATTGGGCTCATGGAGCCGGAACACCTCGCCCAGCTGCCGCTCGATGCGGTACACCGGGTTGAGGGAGGTCATGGGCTCCTGAAAGATCATGGAGATCTTGGAACCCCTGAGTTTGCGGGCTTCGTCCTTTGTCAGCTCCAGAATCTTCTGGCCGTCCACTTCCATGTAGTCGGCCTGGACCCGGGCGGTGTCGGCCAACAGCCGGATAAGGGACAAAGAAGTCACCGTTTTGCCGCAGCCCGATTCTCCCACCAGAGCCAATGTTTCCCCTCGGTTGATGGAAAAGGACACACCGTCCACCGATTTGACCATGCCTTCCGGGGTATCAAAATATGTGCGAAGATTTTTCACTTCAAGGAATTTTTCGCCTGTCATCTTTGCACCTACTTTCTCATCTTCGGGTCGAAGGCGTCCCGCAGGCCGTCACCGATCCAGTTCATGGCCAAAACCGTCACCGAAATGGCAAGGCCGGGGATGATGGTCAAATACGCTTCCGATTGGAGATACTGCCGGCCCTGGCTGAGCATGACGCCCCAGTCGGGAGCTGCAGCATCGGCTCCCAGGCCCAGGTAAGTCAGGCTGGCCGCCGACAAAATGGCGCTGCCCACAGCCAAAGTGGCCTGGATGATAATGGGGCCCATGCAGTTGGGCAGAATGTGATTCAAAATGATCCGGGCATTGCCGAAGCCTGCCACCTTGGCCGACTCCACATACTCGGAGTTCTTCACCGCCAGCACCTGGCCGCGGGTCAGACGGGCAAATCGGGGCCAGCCCACAATGGCCAGGGCCAGAATGATGTTTCTTTGGCTGGAACCCAACGCGGCCATAATGGCAATGGCGATGATCAGGAAGGGGAAGGACAGCATGATGTCGGTCATGCGCATGAGAATGGTCTCCACGATCCCTCCAAAATACCCGCTGACAAGGCCGATGACAACACCGATGACGCCGGTGATCAGCGCCACTGTCAGGCCGGTAAGCACTGAAGTGCGCCCGCCATACAGCAGACGGCTCCAGATGTCACGCCCCAGGTTGTCGGTGCCCAGAATGTGGCCTTCCGATCCGGGGGGCTTTAGCTGATTCAGCAAGTCCATATCCAAAATAGGATCGTACTTTGTGAAGAGAGGAGCGCCGGCGCAGAGAATGACGATGATCAGCAGCATCACCAGTCCCACCACGGCGATCTTGTTTTTACGGAATCTGCGTACCACATCGGTCCAATAGGTGGTGACGGGCAAGGATTCCAGACCGATCTCCCCAGAGGCGCCCTTTTGCACAGGGTCGACTTTTTTCTTTTTATCCCGCATAACAGGCCCTCCTTAGGATTTTTTATCCAGACGGATCCGGGGATCCACCCAGGCATAGACGATGTCGATAAACAGATTGACCAGCAGATAGCTGATACAAAGCATCAGGGTGATGCCCTGGATCATGGGATAGTCACGCTTGGAGATGGAGTTCATCATCAGCCGCCCTACACCGGGCCAGGAGAAGATGGACTCGGTGACCACCGCGCCGCCCAGCAGGCCGCCCACTTCACCGCCAATGACGGTGATAACCGGGATCATGGCGTTTTTCAGCGCATGGCCCCAAATGACCACCCGTTCCCGCAAACCTTTGCTGCGGGCATAGCGCACATAATCCTGGTTGAGCACATCCAGCATGCTGGAGCGGATCATACGGGTCTGAGTGGCGGCCATGCCCAAAGCCAGAGAAGCAGCCGGCATGATGATATAGCTGAGGAAGGTGCCCAGGCCCTCACTGAGTTCAGCGGAACCGGTGGAGGGCAGCCAGCCCAGACGCAGGGAGAAAAAGATCATCAGCACCAGGCCGAACCAGAACTTGGGCAGGGACACGCCCACAGTGGCCAGAGCCGTGGCCAAAGAATCCCAGATGCTGTTGTGTTTGAGAGCGGCCAAGATGCCCAATGGAACCGAAACCACAAGGGCCAGCAGCATGGAGAAAGCGGCCAGTTTCAATGTGGCGGGCATGCGGGTCATCACGCTGTCAAACACATCCTGGTTTGTGGCATAGGATGTGCCCAGGTCGCCTTTGCAGGCATTCACAACAAAATCCACATAGCGAACCAAAAAGGGTTTATCCAGCCCCCACTGCTCTTCCACCACCGCTCTTTGCTCTTCCGAGACGGTGCCGTCTTCCGTGCCCAGGATCAGATCCACCGGATCGCCGGGGGTGATATAAAGCAAGGAAAAAATGAGCAGGGAGATGATGAGCAGTGTGGGAATGGCTTGCAATAGTCTTCTGACAATATAAGTCCACATAGCGTTCTCCTTTATGAAGCGGGCCCTGTCAGGGTGCCTGACAGGACCCGCCCCTTATCATCTCACAGTTGCTTCGACGATCTTATTTGTGATTGACGCCCACATTGCGGAACTCGTTGCACAGGGAGCGATAGACGCTGGCCTGCTCAAAATCGGTAACCGCTTTGCTCACGCCCATCTGGGTGTATTCGAAATAGGCGAAAATATGAGGAGCATCGGCGATGAAGATCTCAGCGGCCTGGGTCTGCAGTTCGCTGCGCTCGTCGATGTCGATGGTCCGCCAGGCTTCATCCATCAGCGCATCCACTTCGGGATTGGAATAGCCGCAGTTGGGGCTCATGGTATCGCTGGTATGCATCAGACGATAGGGGCCATCCAGGTTGGAATAGCCGCCCAGGATGTACATCTGCACATTGCCTTTTTTGATATCATCGGTATGGGTGCCCCATTCCACGGTCTGGGCGGTGCAATCCACGCCGATGGCCTTCAGCTGGGAGGAGACCACCACAGCCAGGTTTTCACGGTTGCTGTCGTTGTTGCCTACCTGGAGAGTGAAGCTAAGCTTCTGTCCGTCCTTGGCACGGATGCCGTCGGAGCCCTTCTTCCATCCCAGTTCATCCAGCAGCTTTTCGGCTTCTTCCGGATTGTATTCAATGCATGCGGCCTTGAACCGCTCCTCGTCGCCGCCGGGGCGTTCGTAGGAGATGGGACCATAGGCCCGCTTGGCCAGGGTGACGCCGGCGTCATTTTTGAAGATGGCTTCCACCGCACTGTTCATATCCACCGCCATGGTCAAAGCCCGGCGCAGCTCGGCATCCTGGAAGAATTCATATTTACAGTTGAAGCCGATCCAGCGGTAGGAGCCGATTTCCGAAGCTCTCAGCTCCAGATAGTCCTTGTTTACGATGTTGCCCACTTCGGTGGGAAGCACCGACAGGGACATATCGATCTCCTGGTTCTGCAATGCGATGGCGGAAACCGATTTGTCGGAGATGATCTTGAAGATCACTTTATCCAAAGCGGGTTCTTTGAAAAATTCATCGTTGCGCTCCAGCACTACCTGGGAGTCGATCACATGCTCCACAAATTTGTAAGCGCCCGAGCCCACCGGCTTGTTTTCAAAATCCCAGTTCTGCTCCACGGCCTGCCGGGGGATGATGTAGTTCTGGTACATCTTGTACTCCCACAGCACGTCGATGTCATTGGTGATGAACTGGACGGTGGTCTCATCCACCACCTTGACTTCCTTCAGGCTGTTGGACAGTTCGGTGTAACGCACCGAGCCATTGGCCGGGTCCAGATAGTACTCGTAGGAAAATTTCACATCTTCCGCAGTGACCTTGACCTTTTCGTCAAACAGGCCGTTGCCCGTCTGCCAATATACATCGTCACGGATCTTGACAGTCCAGGTCAGGCCGTCTTCACTGCATTCCCACTCTGTAGCCAAAGAAGGTACAAAGTTGGAATCCTGATCCATTTCCACCAGTGTGTGGTAGATCTGACGGAGGATATAGCCGTCGCCGTCGGAAGTGGTCTTCCAGGGTACCAGGGTGGTGACCGGCATGTAGGTGCCGATGACTAGCTCATTGGCGTCTTTCACCACTTCACCACCGGTGCTGGTTCCGCCGCCGTCATCGTTGTTGTCTTTCTGGTCATTGCCGCCATTTTTGGCGCAGGCGCTGAGCAACATCACAGAGGCCAAAGCCAGCGCAATCAGGGACATCCATTTTTTCTTCAGCATAACCTTCTCTCCTATCTCTGTGTTCTCCTCGGCCCAGGTTGTCTCCCAGGCACTTCTTCTGCGGTTTTGCCTCCGTCTGGTCTTGCTCCATGCCTCCGCCCCCTTCTGTTCCTTTGCTTTCATCTACTAACACTATATCTTTATGTCAGAGATTATCATAAACTTTACAAAAAATAAAGCCCCTTTTAGCAATTTTGTAAAGTTATACAATGTATTAAACGGATTTTTAGTGCATTTTTAAATTTATTATTTTGCACTATACATTTTAGTGGAAAGTATGCTATACTTTTCACAAAGAAAGGGGCTGATGGGTTTGATCGATCTTTCGGTTTTGTTCGACCAGAATTTCGACCCGGCGGATTGGATGCTCACCCGCAAACAGAAGCAGATCGTCACATATATACGCGACCATCCAGGGGAAGTATGCTATCTCCCCCTGAAAGAGCTGAGCCAAAAGGTAGGCTGCACCGAAGTCACTCTGCTCCGCCTGTTTCAGCGGCTGGGGTTTGCCGGTTACTCCGATTTCCGGCGGGAATACCGCCAGTCCTATGAGGTGTTCTGCTCTCCGGAAAATATAGCCTCCACCCAGGATTTCCAGCGCTCTCAACAGCAAAATCTCCAGCTTCTGGGACACATCTGCCAGCAGGAACGGCAGCATCTGTACACCTTTATGGATGCTATGGATCTGCGCCCCATTATGAAGGCGGCCCAGGCCATCCACAGCGCCGATTACACTCTGCTCATGGGCCGAGGCATCAGCCGTACCATGACGGAAGTGCTCTCCTATCGGCTGGGGGTCCTGGGTGTGCGGGCCGTGGTGGTCAATCCTGAAGAGAGCACCTCACTGGAAGGCCATATGAATACCATCGATGAACACACCACGCTGGTTGCCCTCACCTTCCCCCGGTATCTGAACGAACTGGGAGCAGTCACGCAGCTGGCAGCGGCCAAAGAGGCCAAGGTGGTGGCCATTACCGATTCCCCGGCCTCCCCCATCGTTCCCTTCAGCCATACGGTGATCTATTGTCCCATGGCCCGAGGCACTCTGTACAATTCTTTCGTGCCTGTGCTTACGGTGATCAATCTGATCGCCCACTCCATCGCCATCCAGCGGGGAGGCGGCAATCAGAGCCAGAAGCTGGAACGGCTGCGGCTTACATTGGAAGGGACCCATCCTTCGGCTCTGGAGGGTCTCCTATAACACTTGCAAAAAAACCCCCGGACCATCGTCCGGGGGTTTTCTTTACAAACGGGGTAGCGTTTGCTTTTGGAAAAGATTACTCTTTCCAGCTGAAGTTCTCGATGCGCACATCACCGGCGCCGTCGATTTCCACATTCTCCAGGTTGGCGTTGTAGGCCCGCAGGTTCAGGGGCTGATACAGAGGCACCTGGGTGCAGATGGCGTTCAGCTTGGCACAGATCTCAGCAGTGATGGCCTCACGCTCAGCAGCATCCGCAGTGGCTGTTGCCTGATCGATGAGGGCATCGATCTCGGGATCGTTCAAACGGCTCTTATTGGCCGCGTTGATGGACTTGCTGTGATAGACGCCGTTGAGGTAGGTGATGGTGTCGGCCATGGTGTAGCCACCGATAGCAGCCACATAGTTGCCTTCGGCCACGGTGCTCATGTAGGTAGCCAGGTCCATGCTTTCGATGTTGGCGGTAACGCCGATCTCAGCCAGGTTGGCCTGGACAACTTCAGCAGCACGCTTCTTGGTGTCGTCAGAGCAGATGATGGGGAAATCGATGCTGGCAGGATCCACGCCGGATTTCTCCACATACTCCTTGGCCTTCTCCACATCATAGCTGTCGGTGTTTTCTGTGCTGGTGCCCGGCAGGTTGGGGGGAACCTGAGTCTCGCCCACGGTGCCCAGACCGTTCAGAGCAACGGTAACAACGCTTTCCTTATCGATGGCGCAGTTCAGAGCATGACGGAAATCCTGATTGTCCAGACCGGGAACTTCATTGTTCAGCATGATCCAGTTCATGTTGGCGGGAGTGTACTCCAGAACGGCCAGATCGGGGTTCTCCTTGATCCGCTCCACATCCATGCTTTCCACTTCCATGATCATGTCCACTTCGCCGGCTTCCAGAGCAATGGTCCGGGAGGAGCCTTCAGGAATGATCTTCCAGATCACATTCTTGATCTTGGGAGCGCCCAGGTAGTAGTCTTCAAAAGCGGTGAACTCCAGCTGATCGCCGCGCTTCCAGTCCACAAACTTGTAGGGGCCGCAGCCGATGGGGTTCTCGTTGAAGTCGTTGCCGGCGTCGATCAGTTCCTTGGGAACGATGGCGTTGGCATGCTGGGTCAGGTTAAACAGCAGAGAAGCATCCGGGCTCTTTGTATGAATGCGCACGGTGTACTCATCCATCACTTCCACCGATTCAATGGAATCATTGTACAGAGAGCCGTCGGGGAAGGTCTTGCCATACTCGATGGAAGCCTTTACATCTTCGGCCTCCATGGTGGAGCCGTCGTGGAACTTCACATCCTGGCGCAGCTTGAACTCCCAGCAGGTGGGGTCAATGTTGGTGAAAGACTCCGCCAGATCGGGCTGGGGATTCAAATCGTTGTCCAGACGCAGCAGGCTGGTGTAGTTGAGCAGATTGACCATGTAACCCGCAGTAGCGTTGTGAGCGTAGGGGCTGACAGAAGGAGTCTCAGCCATGGTTGCAACAATAATGGTGTCCTTGTCGTGGTTGACGCTGCCGCTGCCGCCCGACTGGCCGGAATCCTTGGAGCAGCCCGCTCCCAGACCGACCATCATGCTGCCCAGCAGCAAGCCGCCCAGCAGTCTCTTCATGGTGTTTTTCATCGAAAATGTCCTCCGTTTTCTTTGGGGGAAACTTCCCCCCGATTCCTTGTCTATTATAGCCATACCCCTCTCAATGGGCAACTATCCAGCGCAATATATCAATATTTTTCTTCTTTTCCCTTTGTTATTTTTTATAATTTTGCAAATTTATAGCCAATTTTTCTTTTTCTTTTTTGTGCATATTTTCATGTATTTTGCTATTTATTTAACAATTTAATGGCTGTTTAATATCTTATAGGGCATTTTCCCCCATATTTTACACATATTTTTAACAATCACGAAATATTTCTTTTTTCTGCTTTATATTGCTTTTTTGGATAAAAAAAGAGCCATGGCAAAAGCCATGGCTCTTGAAAGAACAAAGAGTAAATTACTCGTTGATCTTGGTAACAACGCCGGAACCGACAGTACGGCCGCCTTCACGGATAGCGAAACGCAGGCCCTCTTCGATAGCGATGGGGGTGATCAGCTCAACATCCATCTCCACGTTGTCGCCGGGCATGCACATCTCAGTGCCTTCGGGCAGAGTGATGACGCCGGTAACATCGGTGGTACGGAAATAGAACTGAGGACGATAGTTGTTGAAGAAGGGGGTATGACGGCCACCCTCTTCCTTGGTCAGAACATAAACCTGGCCATGGAACTTGGTGTGAGGATGGATGGTGCCGGGCTTGGCCAGAACCTGGCCGCGCTCGATGTCGGTCTTGTTGATGCCGCGCAGCAGGCAGCCGATGTTGTCGCCAGCCTCAGCGAAGTCCAGCAGCTTGCGGAACATCTCGATGCCGGTAACAACGGTCTTCTTGGGAGCGTCCATCAGGCCGACGATTTCCACTTCTTCGCTCATCTTCAGCACGCCGCGCTCCACACGACCGGTAGCAACAGTACCACGGCCGGTGATGGTGAACACATCTTCCACAGGCATCAGGAAGGGCAGATCAGCCTTACGGTCAGGAGTGGGGATATAGCTGTCAACAGCGTCCAGCAGATTTCTGATGCACTCGTACTCAGGAGCATTGGGATCGGTGGAAGTGCTCTCCAGAGCCTGCAGGGCAGAGCCGCAGATGATGGGCACTTCGTCGCCGGGGAACTCGTAAGTGCTCAGCAGCTCACGAACTTCCATCTCAACCAGCTCCAGCAGCTCGGGATCGTCCACCTGGTCGGCCTTGTTCAGGAACACGACGATAGCGGGCACGCCCACCTGACGGGCCAGCAGGATG
>OHAD01001560.1_pt1 | contig 21014 bp, 23 predicted proteins | sample 1577011 | NCBI WGS metagenome assembly OHAD01 (sample SAMEA3541510, study PRJEB24748) | human gut metagenome | biome: human gut; feature: human-associated habitat; material: faeces | place: China | collected 2012 | reverse complement strand
AACGGCAGCTCGGACAGCCGCAAGCTCTATGAAGTGGGCACGATCCCATATGAAAAAATCGTGGGGAAGGCGATCTTCCGCATCTTCCCCTTTAGCAGGGTGGGTTCTTTGTCATGAAGATCAACTGGTATCCCGGCCATATGGCCAAAACCAAGCGCCTGATGCAGGAGGATATCCGTCAGATCGACCTGGTGTGCGAACTGCTGGACGCCCGGATCCCCTGGGCTTCCCGCAATCCGGATCTTTCCGCCCTGGCCGGGCAGAAAAAGCGGATCATCGTGCTCAACCGGGCCGATCAGGCCGATCCCCAGCGGACGGAAGAATGGAAGAAATATTTCAAAAGCAAGGGCTTTCCGGTGATCGCTCTGGACAGCCAGAACGGCGGCGGCTATGGGGAGTTTCTTCCCCTGGTGCGCCAGGTGATGGCCCAGCAGATCGCCCGCAATGAGGAAAAGGGGCTGAAGGGCAAAAGCATCCGCATTATGGCCTGCGGCATCCCTAATGTGGGAAAATCCTCTTTCATCAACCGGATTCTGGGCCGTCGTTCGGCGGTGGCTCAGGACAGACCCGGTGTCACCCGGCAGAAACAGTGGTTCGCCCTGAAAGGGGGCGTGGAGCTGATGGACACCCCGGGTATGCTGTGGCCCAAAATCGAAGATGAAGAGACCGGCCTGATGCTGGCTTTCACCGGCACCATCAACGACGAGATTCTGGAGCTGGAAGAGCTGGCCTGCCACCTTATCGACACCCTGCGCCAGCAGGCGCCGGGTGCTTTGGAAAAGCGGTATAAGGTGGAGAGCACGGCGGACAAGCCTTCCTATGATGTGCTGGAAGAGCTGGCCCGGGCCCGGGGATTCCTTCAGGCCGGGGGCTACTGCAACACCGAGCGGATGGCCCGGGTGCTGCTGGATGAATTCCGCAGCGGCAAACTGGGGCGGATCACTTTGCAGCCGCCACCGGAGGACGCCCATGAATAGAAGCAGCGAGCTGTATCTGTTTGACCAGCTTTTCCGGCAAAAGGGGTTTTCGGCCCTTTGCGGCATCGACGAAGCCGGCCGCGGGCCTTTGGCCGGGCCGGTGTGCGCCGCAGCGGTGATCCTGGACCCCACGGAGCCTTTGGAGGGGCTGGATGATTCCAAAAAAATCTCGCCTCGCCGCCGGGAAATATTGTTCAGCCAGATCACGGCCAAAGCCCTGGCCTTCGGGGTAGGGTGGGCCGACGAAAAAGAGATCGACCAGCTGAACATTTTGCAGGCCACTTTTCTGGCCATGCACCGGGCGGTGGAGCAGATGGGGCTTAATCCTGATCTGTTACTGGTGGATGGTAACCGGGACCCGGGATTTTCCGGGATCGAAACGGTGTGCGTGGTAGGCGGAGACCGGCAGAGCGCCAGTGTGGCCGCCGCGTCCATCCTGGCCAAGGTGAGCCGGGACCGGTACATGGAAAAAATGGAGGAGGCCTATCCGGGCTATGGCTTTGCAAAACACAAGGGCTATGGCACCAAGGATCACCGGCAGGCCATTGTGGAAAAGGGGCCCTGTCCCATTCACCGGGAGAGTTTTCTGGGCAAGATCCTGAGCGGTGGCAAAAAATGAACACCACTCTGGCTGGAAAGAAAGGGGAGGCTCTGGCGGCGGAATACCTGCGGAAAAAGGGTTATACCTTGCTGGAGGCCGGTTACCGCAGCCGCTATGGGGAGATCGATCTCATTGTGAAAAAACGGGGGATCGTCGCCATGGTGGAGGTGAAAAGCCGGAAGAGCGACCGGTTTGCCAAGGCCCTGGAGGCGGTGGATGCCCACAAGCAGCAAAGGCTGCGGCTGACCGCTTTGCAATGGCTGGGGGAGCAGGAAAAACCGCCTCAGATCCGCTTTGATGTGATCGAGGTCTATCCCGGCGGTGAGATTCATCACCTGGAAAACGCCTTTGAATAAAAGGAGGGGAGCATGGCGCTCTATACCATTGGAGACCTGCACCTGTCGGAGTCCAGCGGCAAACCCATGGATGTGTTCGGGGGCGTGTGGCAGGATTACCGGCGAAAGATTGTGGAAGCCTTCTCCCAGACCCTGAAGGAGGACGACACCGTGGTGCTTTGCGGCGATCTGTCCTGGGGGCTCAACCTGGAGCAGGCCCTGGCCGATTTCAAGCTGGTGGATTCCTTCCCGGGAAAAAAGATTCTCATCAAGGGCAATCACGATCTTTGGTGGCAGACGGTCACCAAAATGAATAAATTTTTTGAAAATCATCAAATAAAGACCTTGTCTTTTTTGCATAATAATTGTATTTTTTATAAGGACACCGCCTTGTGCGGCACCCGGGGCTGGTGCTATGATCCATCGGACCCGGCCGCAGGGGATGAAAAGGTGTTCAAGCGGGAGCTTTGCCGTCTGGAAGCGTCGTTGCAGGCGGCCCGGCAGCAAAGTCCCCAGGGAGAAATCTTCTGTTTTCTCCATTATCCCCCCATCTTGGCAGGGAAAGACCCTTATGAGGTGCGGGAGATCACCGGGCTGTTGCGCCGCTATGGCGTCAGCCGGTGCTATTACGGCCACCTTCATGGGGAAAGCCTGCGGGGGGCCTTTTCCGGCGAGCGGGACGGGGTGAGTTACCAGGTGGTATCCGCCGATTATCTCCGCTTCCGGCCAGTGATGATAAAACCTTAAAAGAAAGATATTTGTATGAGGAGGAAACTCAAATGCAGCTGAAGGGCATTGAGAAAAAGGAAAAGAATCAGGTGGAGCTGACCATCGAAGTCGGCAAGGAAGAGTTCGAAAAGGCCATGGAACAGGCCTATCGGAAAAATGTGGGCCGTATGAGCGTCCCCGGCTTCCGCAAGGGCAAGGCTCCCCGGAAGATCATCGAGAAGATGTATGGCGAAGGCGTTTTCTTTGAGGACGCTGTGAATATGTGCTATCCCGAAGCCTATGACAAGGCCGTGGAAGAGAGCAAGATCCAGCCCGTGGATCATCCCCAGATCATGGTGGACGACATCTCTCCCGAAGGCTTCACCTTCAAGGCCACTGTCACCGTCAAGCCTGAAGTAAAGATCGAAGGCTACAAGGGCCTGACCGTGGAAAAGGGCCGGGTTTCCGTCACCGAGAAGGATGTGAAGGAAGAGCTCAGCCGCATGGTGGACCGCAACGCCCGCCTGGTCACCGTGGAGCGGGAAGTGAAGGACGGCGACACCGTTGTTTTTGACTTCGAAGGCTTTGTGGACGACAAGCCCTTTGAAGGCGGCAAGGCTGAAAACTACACCCTGGGCATTGGTTCCGGCATGTTCATCCCCGGCTTTGAGAGCCAGATGGTGGGCAAGAAAGTGGACGAGCCCTTCGATGTGAATGTCACCTTCCCCGAAGAGTACCAGGCCAAGGAGCTGGCCGGCAAGCCCGCCGTGTTCAAGTGCCTGATCCACGAGGTCAAGGAGACCCAGAAGCCCGAGCTGGACGACGAGTTCGCCAAGGATGTGTCCGAGTTCGACACCCTGGATGAGCTGAAGGCTGATCTGAAGACCAAGATCCGGGAGCAAAAGGAAAAGGCTGCCGAGAACGAGTATGACGAGAAGCTGATCGACGCCATGCTGGAGCACTTCGAAGCCGACATCCCCGAAGTGATGATCGAGGCACAAATCGACAGAATTGTCGAGGACTTTGGGTATAGACTGTCCATGCAGGGCGTCACACTGGATATGTACCTGAAGATGAACGATATGTCCATGGAATCCTTCCGCAAGCTGTTCCGTGAGCAGGGCGAGAAGCAGGTGAAGGTCCGCCTGGCTCTGGAAGAGATCGCCAAGCTGGAGAACATGGAAGTGAGCGAAGAAGAACTGGAGAAGGAATTTGCCAGCCTGGCCGAGCAGAACAAGATCGATGTGGAGCGGATCAAGCAGCTGTTGCCTGCCCAGTCCCTGAAGGACGATCTGCTGACTCAGAAGGCTGTGGAGCTCATCAAGTCCACCGCCAAGAAGCCCGCCAAGAAGACGGCCAAGAAGGCGGAAAAGACAGAGGAAAAGGAAGAGGAGAGCAAGTAAGTCCTGCCATGCCTTCCTTCCTGTGCTGCAGAAAGGAGTTTTCCCATTATGTCCCTTGTACCTATGGTAGTGGAGCAGACCAGCAAAGGGGAGCGTTCGTACGACATTTATTCCCGGCTGCTCAATGACCGTATCATCATTTTGTCCGAGGAAGTCAATGACACCACCGCAAGCCTGGTGGTGGCCCAGCTGCTCTATCTGGAGAGCCAGGACCCGGACAAGGATATCAGCTTTTATATCAACAGCCCCGGCGGTTCCATCAGTGCCGGTATGGCCATTTATGACACCATGCAGTATATCAAGTGCGATGTGAGCACCATCTGCATCGGCATGGCGGCCAGCATGGGCTCCTTTTTGCTGGCGGCCGGCGCCAAGGGCAAGCGCTATGCGCTGCCCAACAGCGAGATCATGATCCATCAGCCCCGGGGCGGGATGCAGGGTCAGGCCACCGATATCAAGATCCACGCCGACCACATCATCCGCATCAAGGACCGGATGAACCGTCTGCTCAGCCAGATGACCGGCCAGCCTTTGGAGGTCATCCAGCAGGACACCGAGCGGGATAATTTCATGACCGCGCAGCAGGCTCAGGAATATGGCCTGATCGACAAGGTGTTTGAGCATCGGGAGTAATCTCTGATTTTCAAAATGTCAAACCGATGGAAGAGGTAAGTCATGTCCGAAGAACAAAAAGAGATCCGCTGCAGTTTCTGCGGCCGTTCTCAAAAGGAAGTGCGCCGGATCATCGCGGGCCCCGGGGCCTATATCTGCAACGAATGCATTGAGATCTGCAAAGATCTTCTGGACGAGGAGCGGGCGGAAGAAGCCCGCTCCCGGGGCAAGAAGAAAGAGGATGAACTGCTCCGGCCTGCCGAGCTGAAAAAGATCCTGGACGAATATGTCATCGGCCAGGACCGGGCCAAAGTGGTGCTTTCGGTGGCGGTGTACAACCACTATAAGCGCATCCGCTCTTTGGAAAAAGGCGGCGAGGACGGGACCGATGTGGAGATCCAGAAGAGCAACATCCTCATGCTGGGCCCCACCGGCAGCGGCAAAACCATGCTGGCCCAGACGCTGGCCCGCACCCTCAATGTGCCCTTTGCCATTGCCGACGCCACCACCCTCACCGAGGCCGGGTATGTGGGCGAAGATGTGGAGAACATCCTTCTGCGCCTGATCCAGGCTGCCGATTACGATGTGGAGCAGGCCGAAAAGGGCATCATCTACATCGATGAGCTGGATAAGATCGCCCGGAAGAGCGAAAATCCCTCCATCACAAGAGATGTGAGCGGAGAAGGGGTGCAGCAGGCCCTGCTGAAAATTCTGGAGGGCACTGTGGCCAATGTGCCGCCTCAGGGTGGACGGAAGCATCCCCAGCAGGAGTTCATCCAGATCGACACCAGCAACATCCTCTTTATCTGCGGCGGCGCTTTTGACGGCCTGGGCCAGATCATCGAAAAGCGCTGCGGCAACCAGGGACTGGGCTTCGGCGCCCAGGTGCTGTCCAAAAAGCAGAGCGAGAAAAACGACATTCTCCAGAAGGTGGAGCCTCAGGACATCCTGAAGTTCGGTATCATTCCCGAACTGATCGGCCGTCTGCCCATCATCACCGCTTTGGACCCCCTGGACAAGGAGGCTCTGGTCAGCATCCTCACAAAGCCCAAAAATGCTCTGACCAAGCAGTACCAGTATCTCTTTGATCTGGACGGGGTGGAGCTGGAGTTTGAAGAGGACGCCCTGGAGGCCATCGCCGAAAAGACCATGGAGCGGAACACCGGCGCCCGTGGCCTGCGATCTGTGCTGGAAGATATCATCACCGGCATCATGTTCGATGTGCCTTCCGATCCCACCATCAGCCGTGTGGTGGTCACCCGGGATGCGGTGGAGAAGAAAGCTGCCCCCAAAGTGGAGCACGACCGGAAACCGCCGAAGAAAAAAGGATAAGACCGGAATATGTTTAGAAAAAGTGGCTTTCGGGCCACTTTTTCTTTTTCACTCCATTTGAATGAAGAGGCGTCATTTTTTGCGAAGTGCACAATCTTTTTCTGCAAAAACTTGTGAAAATTGCGGCGATGTGCTATACTGATTTTATCTATGATGACTTACATAAAACCGTCCCCCATGGGGATGGGAAGGAGAACTTATGCAGAATACAGAACAAAACACCTCGGCCCGGCCGATGCTGCTGCTGCCCCTGCGGGGCCTGGCGATTTTCCCGGGTATGGTGTCTCATTTTGATGTGGGGAGACAGAAATCCATCAAGACCCTGGAGCTGGCCATGTCCCGGCGGGAGCCGGTGTTTTTGCTGGCCCAGCGGGATATGAAGGTGGACGATCCCCAGCGGGAAGATCTTTATGACATCGGCACTGTGGGCCATATCAAGCAGATCCTCAAGATCCACGGGGATGTGTTCCGCGTGCTGGTGGAAGGGGAGTGCCGGGGCAAACTGCTGGAGCTGACCAGCACGGAGCCGGTGTTCTCCGCCATGGTGGAGCCCATCCAGCCGGAAGAGCCGGCCCATCTCACCAAGCGGGATGAGGCTATGATCCGCAATGTGCAGGAGCTGTTTGTGGATTATACCGATCTGGTACCCAAGGTCAACAGCGATGTGGTGCTCAATGTGATGGAAAGCCGGGAGGTAGGCTATCTGTGCGACTATGTGGCCCAGAACACCGCCCTCAAATACCCGGACAAGCAGGAAGTGCTGGAGCAGCTCAATCCCCGCCGCCGGATGGCTTTGCTCATCAAGAAGCTGGCCAGCGAAGTGGATATCCTGCGCATCGAGGACGAGATCCAGAACAAGGTGCGCAGCCAGATGGATCAGAACCAGCGGGATTACTATCTGCGGGAGCAGATCAAGGTGATCAATGAAGAGCTGGGAGAGGATGAGGACACCGCCGCCGAAGCCCAGCGCTACACCGAGCGGATTCTGGCTCTGGGCCTTGAGGAGGAATCGGAAAAGAAGATGCTCAAGGAGGCCGCCCGCCTCCAGAAGCTCCAGCCTTTTTCTCCCGAGGCCGGCGTGGTGCGTACCTGGCTGGATACCTGCCTGGATCTGCCCTGGAAAACCGTGACGAAGGAGAATACCAGCCTGAAAAAGGCGGAAACCATTCTGAACAGCCAGCATTACGGCCTGGAAAAGGTGAAGGAACGGATTCTGGAGCTGTTTGCCGTCAAGCAGAAGGTGGGCAGCATCAAGGGCCAGATCCTTTGTCTGGTGGGCCCGCCGGGCGTGGGCAAAACCTCGGTGGCCCGGTCGGTGGCCGATGCGCTAGGGCGGAATTATGCCCGGCTTTCTCTGGGCGGCGTGCGGGATGAGGCCGATATCCGGGGCCACCGGAAGACCTACATCGGCGCCATGCCCGGACGGATCATCAACGCCTTGCAGCAGGCGGGCAGCCGGAATGCATTGATTCTGGTGGATGAGATCGACAAGATGGCCAGCGATTTCCGAGGCGATCCGGCCTCGGCCCTGCTGGAGGTCTTTGACACCGAGCAGAACCACGCCTTCCGGGATCATTTTGTGGAATTGCCTTTTGATCTCACCGATATTCTGTTCATCACCACAGCCAACACCCTGGACACCATCCCCCGGCCTTTGCTGGACCGGATGGAGATCATCGAGCTGCCGGGGTACACCGTGGAGGAAAAGGTTCAGATCGCAAAGCGCCACCTGATCCCCAAGCAGATGGAAAAGCACGGTTTGAACAGCAAAGAGCTGAAAATCAGCGAAAACGCCCTGCGGAAGATCATCTCGGGCTATACCCGTGAGGCCGGTGTGCGTACCCTGGAGCGGCAGATCGCCCGGGTGTGCCGGAAAACCGATAAGATCCTGCTGGAAAAGAAGCAGAAGTCGGTGTCGGTGACCCCCATGAACCTGGGAGATTTCCTGGGCGTTGTCCGGTATAAGGAAGAAGTCCACTCCCAGCGCAGCGAATGCGGTGTGGTCAACGGTCTGGCCTGGACCAGCGTAGGCGGCGAGATTTTGGAAGTGGAAGTCAATGTGATGGAAGGCAGCGGCAAGCTGGAGCTGACAGGCAACCTGGGCGATGTGATGAAAGAGTCGGCCAAGGCGGCCATCAGCTACATCCGCACCCGCACCAAGACCCTGGGCATCCAGGATGATTTCTACAAGAAGAAGGACATCCATATCCATTTCCCCGAAGGGGCCGTGCCCAAGGATGGGCCTTCGGCGGGCATCACCACCTGCACTGCGTTGGTGTCGGCTTTGATGGATGTACCCATGCCCCAGGACATCGCCATGACCGGCGAAGTGACCATCCGGGGCCGGGTGCTGCCCATCGGCGGACTGAAGGAAAAAACCATGGCGGCCTATCGGGCCCATATGAAAACCGTGATCGTGCCTGCGGACAATGAGCCGGACATCAGCGAGATCGATCCGGTGGTGGCCAAAAATCTGCGCTTTGTCTATGCCAAGCACATGGACGATGTGCTGGAGGCCGCTCTGGGCGTGCGCACCGGGCCGGAGGAATCCCCCCAGGTGCTGCCCCATCCCACAAAGGAAAGCGAAAGCCTGCCTTTGCGGCAGTAAGAAACAAAAGGCGGAAGTAAGATGAATTTTTCCAAAGCGGAATTTGTGCGCTCGGCGGCATCGTCCTGGGATTTTCCCCGGGACAGCCTGCCCCGGGTGATTTTTGCAGGCAGGTCCAATGTGGGCAAGTCCTCCTCCATCAACTGCCTGCTTCAGCGGAAGAACTTTGCGAGGGTCAGTGCCGTGCCGGGAAAGACGGTGTTTGTCAACCTGTTTCTGGTGGACAAGGCGCTGTGGCTGGTGGATCTGCCCGGCTATGGCTATGCCCGGGTATCCCAGCGGGAAAAACAGCGGTTTTCCCAGCTGATCGAGGAATATATGAACGCCGACCGGGACAATGTGGGCAGGGCCTATCTCATTGTGGACCCGCCACGATCCCACCGCCGACGATCGGCTGATGGCCGATTGGTTCCGGGCCTATGGGGTTCCCATGGCGGTGATCGCCAACAAAGTGGACAAGCTGAAAAAGAGCCAGGTGGAGCCCAATATGGAGCGGATCCGCCAGGTGTTGGAGCTGGACGAAAACACCCCGCTGTTTCCCTTTTCCGCCGAAAAGGGGACGGGCCGGGAAGAGGTGCGCCGGGATATCCTGGGGATTTTGAACCGTTAGAGAGAAAAAGGAGGGGAGACCATGGAAGAATATCAGAGCTTTTCCCTGGGCAGCCAAGGGGAACTGGCCATGGGAGGGGTGAGCCTTCCCGCTTTGGCCGAAAAATACGGCACCCCTTTGTATGTGATGGATGAAGAAAAGATCCGCCATACCTGCCGGGCCTATCAAAGGGCTATGAAGCGGAACTTCGGGGAAGCGTTCCATGTGTCCTATGCCAGCAAGGCCCTGTGCGTCAAAGGCATCTATCCCATTTTGAAAGAAGAGGGAATGTGCGCCGATGTGGTGTCTGGCGGAGAGCTTTACACCGCTTTGCAGGCCGGGTTTGATCCGGCCAAACTGCACTTTCACGGCAACAACAAGTCCCGGGAAGAGATGGCCATGGCCATCAAGGCGGGCATTGGCTCCTTCATCGCTGACAGCGAGGGGGAAATCCACACGCTCAATGAGCTGGGAGGTCAGCTGGGCAAGACCGTCCAGGTGGCTCTGCGGGTCAAGCCGGGAGTGGACGCCCACACCCATGAGTTTATCTCCACCGGGGATCTGGACAGCAAATTCGGCTTCGGCTATGAAAACGGCCACGCTTTGAAGGCGGCCTGTCTGGTGTCCAGCCTGCCCCATCTGGAGCTTTGCGGCATCCATTGCCACATCGGCTCCCAGGTGTTCCTGACAGAGCCTTATAAGCTGGCCTGCCGGGTGATGTTCCAGCTGCTCACCGAGATCGGCCGGGAGACCGGAACAGTGCCCCCGGGGCTCAATCTGGGCGGCGGCTTCGGCATCGCCTATGGCCCGGAGGACAAGCCTTTGCCGGTGGATGAGATGATCGATGCCCTGGGTGACGCAGTGCGGGAAGGATGCCAAAAGCACAACCTGCCCCAGCCCTTCATCACCATTGAGCCGGGACGGAGTATCGTGGGCCCGGCGGGTGTGACGCTGTACCGGGTGGGCTCGGTGAAGCACATCGAAAATGTGCGCACCTATGTGGCGGTGGACGGAGGTATGCCCGACAATCCCCGTTACGCCCTGTACGGAGCCAGTTACCAGGCGGTGAAAGCCACCGATCCCAAAGGGAAGCGCACCCTGCGGGCAGCCATTGCCGGTAAGTGCTGTGAAAGCGGAGACCTTGTCACGAAAGATGCGTTGATCCAGCCGGTGCAGGCCGGGGATCTGCTGTGTGTCTTTGCCACCGGCGCTTATAACTATTCCATGGCCAGCAATTATAACCGCCTGCCCCGGCCGCCCATTGTCATGGTGCGGGATGGAAAAGACCGGCTGCTGGTAAAGAGGGAAAGCTATGAGCAGCTGGTGCAGAACGATATGTGATTGGAACCTTGATAAGGAGACGCCATGTTGGGAAACTCTCTTCGAAACTACATGATCCTCATCCCGGCAGTGCTCATTGCCCTGATGTTCCATGAATTGGCTCACGGACTTGTGGCATACTGGCTGGGGGACGACACCGCCAAGCGGGCCGGACGGCTCACCCTCAACCCTCTGGACCATCTGGACCCGCTGGGTACATTGTGCATGATCTTTTTCGGCTTTGGCTGGGCCAAGCCGGTGCCGGTGAACACCAGCCGGTTCCGCCATCGGAAGGTGGGCATGGCCCTCACCGCTCTGGCAGGGCCTTTGGCCAATTTCCTTTTGAGCTTTGTGCTCATCTTGATAGCCCTTCTGATGCAGACCCTGGCTCCCACAAACCAGATTTTGCTGGCCCTCAGCCGGTTTTTCATTCAGACCGGACAGCTCAGCGTCTGCCTGGGTGTATTCAACCTGATCCCCATTCCGCCGCTGGACGGCTCCCGGGTGCTTCAGGTGCTGCTGCCCAACCGGATCTATTATAAGCTTTATCAGTATGAGGCCTATTTCCAGATCGGCCTGATCGTGCTTTTGTTCCTGGGGGCCTTCAATAATCTGCTCTACACCCTCCAGGTGGATATGCTCTCCCTCATTGTGGAGGGGGCGGCCCGGGTGCTTTCGGTGCTGGGGCTTCTATGAAAAGCCCGCTGACCTATCATCTGGAGGCCTTTGACGGACCCTTGGATCTGCTGCTCCATCTGATTTCCAAAAATAAGGTGAATATTTACGATATTCCCATCGCTCAGATTCTGGAGCAATATATGGAGCAGCTGCGCCGGATGGAAGAGATGGACCTGGAAGTCACCAGTGATTTTGTGGCTATGGCGGCCCAGCTGATGTACATTAAGTCCAAAATGCTCCTGCCGGTTTATCCGGAGGAAGGGGAGGAAGATCCCCGGAAGCCCTTGGTGGAGGCCCTGCTGGAATACAAAAAGTGCAAAATGGCAAGCGGCCTTCTGGAAGAGCGGATGGAGCTGGGCCGGGATCTTTACACCAAGCCCCCAGAGGTGCAGAAAAGGGAAGAACAGCCGGAATACCATTACACCGCCCAGGTGCTGCAAAAGGCCATCGAGACCATTCTTCAGCGCCAGGAGCGGAGAAGTCCCCCTCCTTTGCGGCTGTTTCATGGGGTGGTGGGAAGAGAGCCGGTGCCGGTGGCAGGGAAACTCCAGATGATCGCCCGCCGGCTGGCCGTGCAGCACCACCTGGATTTTGAAAGCCTGGTGCTGGAGTGCCGCAGCCGTTCCGAGGTGGTGGCCCTGTTTCTGGCGGTGCTGGAGCTTTCCAAAGCCCATAAACTGGCCATTGTGGAGCAGGAAGAGGGATATCTTTTGACGCTTGCGGGAGAATAGAATGGAAGCCAATGAATTGCAATGTGCTCTGGAAGCGGTGCTTTTTGCCGCAGGGGAGCCGGTGGCCGTGGACAAGCTGTGCCAGGTGCTGGAAGTGCCGGAGCAGGTTCTCCACGAGGCTGCCCAGGCTTTGGCGGGAGAATATGACTACAGCCGCCGGGGGATCAAACTGGTGCGGCTGGAGGACCGGTATCAGCTGTGCTCCCGGGCCGATTACGCTCCGTGGGTGCGCCGGACGCTGGAGACGCGCCGGGCCCCCACTTTGTCGGCGGCGGCCCTGGAAGTGCTGGCCATCGCCGCCTACCGGCAGCCGGTGACCAGGGTGTATATCGAACAGGTGAGGGGCGTGGACAGCAGCTATACCATTCGCTCTTTGTGCGAAAAGGGGCTGCTGGAGGAATGCGGGAAGCTGGATGTGCCCGGCCGGCCCACTCTCTTTCGCACCACCGGTGATTTTCTCCGTTCCTTTGGCCTTTCCTCCCTCACCGAACTGCCGGAGATCGAGGGGCTGGAGGACGAGCGGATGGAGCAGCTGACCCTGCCCATGATGGAAGAAGAAGCGAAAACGGACACCGAAGGGGCGGAGGCGGCGAACGAGTGAAGATCCTGTTATGGGTGCTGATAGGGCTGGGAGGGCTTCTCCTTTTCCTTCTGGTGCTTTTGCTCCTTATTCTGCTGCTCCCCGCCCGGGTGCGGGTGATGCTGCGGCAGGAAAAGTTCTTTTTGTGGGCAGGGCTGGGGCCTTTCCGCCTGCGGCTGCTGCCATGGAAAGAGAAAAAGCCCAAAAAACAAAAAAAGCCTGAAAAGCAGGAAGAGGCAAAGCCGCAGAAGCGGGAACCCCCACCTTCGCCGCCACCCCAGGCAGAAAGACCCGGGGAGGCGGCCGGGCCGGCGACTCAGATCCGCAAGGAAAAGGAAAGCACTCCGGTTTCCGGCGGCATGGACAAACTGGACATCCCCTATATTATGGATCTGATCCATCTGGGGCTTTCGGCCATGGGGCAGTTCCGGCGGGCGCTGCGGGTGGATCGTTTTCTGCTGGATTGTGCCATTGCCACGGGGGATGCCGCCAAAACCGCCATGGCCTATGGGGCCGCTGCCGCGGGAGTGGGAATGTTCCTGCCTTTGCTGGAGGAAAATCTGCGGGTGCGGAAAAAAGACATCCAGGTAATTTGTGATTTTGAAGGAACAGAAAGCCAGATCTTCTTGGAAGTACAGGTGTCAGCGCTGGTTTTCCAGCTGCTGATCATTGGAATCAAAGTGCTGCGGGGGTTCCTGCGGCTTCGGAAACAACATGACCAGGAGGCAGTGTCTGTATGAATGAGATCAGCGATGTGATGAAAGAGACCATGTCCAAAATCAAAGAGATGGTGGATGTGAACACCATCGTGGGCAACCCCATCACCACCCCCGACGGAGTGACCCTCATCCCGGTTTCCAAGGTGACTTTCGGTTTTGCTGCCGGAGGCAGCGACGGGAAGGCCAAGGAAACCGGCAAGCCGCCGGTGCGTTTTGGTGCGGGAAGCGGCGCAGGTGTGACCATTTCGCCGGTGGCCTTCATCGTCCTCACCGGGGAAAATGCCCGGCTTTTGTATGTAGATCCCCCGGCCAACACGGCGGTGGACAAGATCATCGACCTGGTGCCCCAGGTGGTGGATAAGATCAAGGAATACAAAGAAGGCAAAGAATAATCTTTCCGGCCTGCCCGTAAGTATCCCATGGGCAGGTGAGAAGAATGAAAAAACGATTGACAGCAGTGATTCTGGCGTGTTTGCTCCTTTTTCCCTTGGAGAGTCTGGGGGTGTGGAGGCAGCTGGAAGGGGAACAGGTGTCGGCCAAAGGGGCCGCCTTGTATGATCCCGCAGCCAACACATTCCTCTATGAAAAGCAGGGGGATACCCAGCTTCCCATGGCCAGCACCACCAAGATCATGACGGCTCTTCTGGTGCTGGAGCATCTTCCGCTGGAGGAGGAGCACATCATAAGGCCGGAGTGGACGGGGATTGAAGGTTCCTCCATCTATCTCAAGGCGGGAGAAACGCTGACCACCTATGATCTGCTTTGTGGCCTTTTGCTGGAAAGCGGCAATGATGCGGCTGTGGCCCTTTCCTGCCTGGTTTCCGGCAGCGAAGAGGCCTTTTGCCGTTTGATGAATGAAAAGGCAGCAGAGCTGGGGCTTGAAAACACCCATTTCCAAAGCGCCAGCGGCCTGGATGGTGATGCACATTACACCACCGCCAGGGATCTGGCCCGTTTGACCGGCGCGGCCATGGAGAAGGAGGAATTTGCCGCTATTGTTTCACAAAAGACCATTTCCACCGGGGATCGGGTGATGAAAAGCCACAACAAGCTGCTGACTCTTTCCCAGGAGGTCTGCGGCGTCAAAACCGGCTTCACCAAAAAGGCGGGCCGGTGTCTGGTTTCAGCAGCCCGGCGGGAAGGACGGCTGCTCATTGCCGTGACTCTGAACGCCCCCGACGACTGGAATGACCATCTGCGTCTCTATGACAGCGCCTTTTCCCTGTGTGCTCCCCGGCAAGTGCTGGAGGGCGGAGCGGTGGGAAGCGCTCTGGTGCTTTCCGGGGAAAACAGTCAGGTGGAGCTTTACTACAATGGCTCGTTTGCCCCATTCCTCACAGAGGAAGAAAGGCAAGATGTAAGCGTGCAGGTAGTAGGCCCGCAGACGGTGTGCGCTCCGGTGCAGGCTGGGGAGGTTTACGGTACGCTTCAGGTGCAGCTGGGGGATGGGGTGATCTACGAAACCCCGGTCTATTACAAAGAAACAGTGGAAAAACTGCCCCCGGCCAAAAATTTCTGGCAGAAGATCTGGCAAGGGTTATGGGGCGGAAAATAAAGAAAAATGAGGGAAAGGGGGAAGGACCTTGAAGGAAAGGCTGCAAAAAATCCTGTCGGCCAGCGGCGTTTGCTCCCGGCGGAAAGGGGAAGAGCTGATCGCCCAGGGGCTGGTGACGGTGAACGGCCAGAAAGCCCGGGTGGGGGACAGCGCCGACCCGGAAAAGGACATCATTGCCGTGCGGGGAAAGCCTTTGGGTCAAAAACCCCCTGGCCTTTACATCATGCTCCACAAACCACGGGGCTATGTGACCACCGCTCAGGATGAAAAAGGGCGGCGAACGGTGCTGGATCTGCTGGGCGGCGTACCCGGCCGGGTCTATCCTGTGGGGCGGCTGGATATGGATTCGGAAGGGCTGCTGCTTCTGACCAACGACGGCGATCTGACCCTCCAGCTGACCCACCCTTCCCATGAGGTGGGAAAGGAATACCTGCTGGAACTGGATACGCCGGAAGAGGACCCGGTGATGGGGCTGACCCGTCCCATGAGCCTGGATGGCCGCCCGCTGGCTCCGGTGCAGGCCAAGCGGGTAAAAGAGGAAAAGGGCCGCACCTTTTTGCTGCTCACCATCCATGAGGGCCGCAACCGGCAGATCCGCCGGATGTGCCAGCAAAGGGGCTACCGGCTGCGGCGGCTCAAACGGGTGGCCATGGGCCGGCTTTCTTTGGGGGATTTGCCGCCGGGGAAATGGCGGCATCTGACGGCCAGTGAAGTGGCCTATTTGAAAAACCTTGGGTCCATAAAGGATAGAGGATAGGGGAAAAAGAGAATGAAACGAATCAACGACGCCATCAACGAATCCTTCGGGGATTTCACCAAAAACCAAAAGGTATTGTCTCAGTTCATCCTCAGCTACTGCGACAAAGCCGCTTTTATGACGGCGGCAGAGATCGCCGCGGCCTCAGGGGTGAGCCAGTCCACCGTGGTGCGTTTTGCCTGGGCCCTGGGGTATGAGACCTTTACCGCCTTTCACGACGCTCTTCAGAATGAACTGAAATACCGGATCACCGCTTTGGAAAAATTCGAGCTTTTGAACAGCGAGGAGCTCTCCGATTCCTCGGTGTTTGAAAGCCTGGCCCAGGCCGATACCCTGAACATCAAAAAGACACTGGCGGTCAACAGCTCCGATGGGCTGAAGAATGTGTGCACCCGGCTGCAATTTGCCTCCAAGATCTACATATACGGCCAGGGGGCCTGCCAGTGCGGGGCGGTGTACCTGGGTTCCTATCTGCGCACTTTGCTGGGCAGCGTGTGCGTGGTCAATCAGACGGGGGAGGACCCGCTGACCTCCATCGCCACCATCGGCGGCAGCGATCTGCTGTTTTGCATCAGCCTGCCCCGGCATACCGAGCAGACCCGGATGCTGCTGGAATACGCTCAGGAGCGGGATGCCTGCATCATCACCGTCAGCGAAGGCCCCGAGTCGGAGACGGCGGCCATGGCGGATATCAACCTCAGCGCCGAATGCGGCGATTATGGAGCCGCCGGGTCCCTGGCCCCGCTGCTCACCTTGCTCAATACTCTGGTGTGTCTCATCGTCCGCAGCGATGACAAAGCGGAAAAGCGGCTGCGTCTGGTGGACGAGCTTCCCCGGTATCTGCTGCGGGAGGAAGACCGATGAAAGAAGTTTTGGTCATCGGCGCCGGAGCAGCCGGCATGATGGCGGCCATCCGGGCCGCTCAGCAGGGCTGTAAGGTCACCGTGCTGGAAAAGGGCAGAGGGCCGGGCACCAAGCTGAACATCACCGGCAAAGGCCGGTGCAATGTGACAAACGACTGCGATGTGGATACCCTGATCCGCAATGTGCCCCGCAATGGCCGGTTTCTGTTCAGTGCCTTTCACGGCTTCACTTCCCAGGATGTTATGGCCTTTTTTGAAGAACTGGGCGTGCCGCTGAAAACCGAACGGGGCCAGCGGGTCTTTCCGGTGAGCGACCGGGCCAGGGATGTGAGCGGTGCGTTGCGGGAGAGGATGCACCGTCTGGGCGTGGGGGTCATTTCCGCCCGGGCCAAGGAGATTTTAACAGAAGAAGGAAAAGTCTCCGGAGTGCTGACGGCCAAAGGGGAGCGTCTGACGGCCCAGAGCGTCATTGTGGCCACAGGGGGGCTGTCCTATCCCACCACCGGCTCCGATGGAGACGGTTTCCGGATGGCCCAGAGCCTGGGGCACACGGTAGAAAAACTGCGGCCTTCCCTGATCTGGCTGCGCACCCGGGAAAAAGACCCGGCCCGGCTGGAAGGGCTTTCTTTGCGGAATGTGCAGGTGTCCATCCGCAAGGGAAAAAAGAAGATCTATGAGGATTTCGGAGAGATGGTCTTTACCTCCCAGGGGGTGTCGGGGCCGGTGATCCTCAGTGCTTCGGCCCACATCTGCCGGAAACTGCCGGAAGAGGAATTTGATCTGTTCATCGACCTGAAGCCGGCCCTGGACAGAGAGACTCTGGACAAGCGGGTGCTGCGGGATTTTGAAAAGAACATCAACCGGGACTTTATCAATGCTCTGGGCGAGCTTTTGCCCCACAAACTCATCCCGGTGGTGGTGGAGCGCTCGGGTATCGACGGGCGGAAAAAGGTGCATGAGATCACAAAAGGGGAGCGGGAACGCCTTTGTGAGGCTATAAAGGCTTTCCGCTTGACAGTGGTTGATGCAGGCCCCATGGAAGAGGCCATCGTCACTTCCGGCGGGGTGAAAGTCAAGGAGATCGACCCCCGCACCATGGAATCCAAACTGGTGCCGGGTCTTTACTTTGCCGGGGAAGTGATGGATGTGGACGCTTACACCGGCGGCTTTAATTTGCAGATCGCCTGGTCCACCGGCCATGCCGCCGGAATGGCCCAGGGAGAGGAGAGATAGGATATGGGGAAAGAAACCATCAATGTGGCCATTGACGGCCCTTCGGGAGCGGGAAAGAGCACCATGGCCCGGCTGCTGGCCCAGCAGCTTCAATTTGTTTATGTGGACACCGGGGCCATGTACCGCTCCATCGGCCTGTTTGCTCAAAGGGCCGGGCTGAAAGAGGAGAACATAGGGCGGCTGGAAGGGATGCTCTGCGGCATTTCCATCGACATCCGCTACGAAGGGGGCTTCCAGCATATCTTCCTCAACGGGGAGGATGTGTCGGAACTGATCCGCACCGAGGAAATCTCCCGGTATGCCTCCCTGGTGTCGGCTCTGCCGCCGGTGCGTCAGTTCCTTCTGGGATTGCAGCGGCGCCTGGCGGAGGAAAACGATGTGGTGATGGACGGCCGGGACATCGGCACGGTGATTTTGCCCCAGGCCCAGGTGAAGATTTTCCTCACCGCTACAGCGGAAGAGCGGGCCCACCGCCGCCATCGGGAACTGCTGGAAAAAGGGGAAAATATCTCCTATGAGCAGGTCTATCAGGACTTGCTCCAGCGGGACGAAAAGGACACCACCCGGGCAGCGGCCCCTCTTCGTCCGGCGGAGGACGCCGTGCTCTTCAACAGCACAGAATACAACCTGGAAGAGACACTGCGGGAGCTGAAAAAAATCATAAGGGAGAAAACCGGCCATGCTGTATAATCTCATTGTGTATGTGGTGCATTTTGCCCTGCTTCCCATTTACCGGCTCAAGGTGAAGGGGGCGGAAAAGATCCCTGAGGGGGCCGCAGTGGTTTGCGGCAACCACACCGCCCGGGTGGATGCAGTGGTGCTGTTTCTGGCCCTGTTTCTGAATGGGAACCGGCCGGCCATCATCGGCAAGGCCGAGCTGTTCCGCAATCCCATCGCCCGGTGGTTCTTCACCTATATGGGCGCATTTCCCGTGGATCGGGGCAAGGCTGACCTGACGGCCATCAAAAAAGCCCTGACCGTGCTGAAACAGGGACAGAAGCTGATTATTTTCCCTGAGGGCACCCGGGTGAAGGAAGGAATGAGCGGAGAGGCCAAAAGCGGCGCTGCCATGATGGCCGTCCGCACAGGAAGCCCGGTGCTGCCGGTGTACATCACCCCTGGCCGGAAGGCCTTCCGGGGCTGCACCGTCACCTTCGGCGATCCTTTCTATCTGCCCAAGCCGGAAAAAGGAGAGCACGACCCCTATAAAAAGGGCGCCGACCAGATCATGGAGAAGATCTGGGAGATCGGCAAAAGCCGGGGGGAGGCAACACCTCGTGGCTAAGATCACTGTGGCCAAAAACGCCGGATACTGTTACGGCGTGCGCCGGGCCATTGAAAAGGCCGAAAGCCTGGGTGGAAAAGGCCGGAAGGTGTATACCGCCGGGCCTTTGATTCATAACAAATTCGTCGTGGAGCAGCTTGAGGGAAAGGGCATCTTTTCCCGGGAGGACATCGAGAGCATCCCCGACGGGGCCGCTGTGGTGGTGCGGGCCCATGGCATCACGCTGGAGCAGCAGCGGCGGCTTCTGGAAAAAGGCTGCCAGCTGGAGGACGCCACCTGTCCCCATGTGGGGCGCATTCACCGGATCGTGGAGGAAGAGAGCGAGAAGGGACGGCATATTCTGCTCATCGGCGCGGGAAAACATCCCGAGGTTCTGGGCATTGCTTCCCGGTGCAAAAGCTGCACGATACTGGAAAACCCGGCCCAGGCCCGGGAGTGGGCAGAAAAAAACAGTCAAATAGCTGTATCGGTGGTGTCTCAAACCACCTTCAATCGTGAAATTTTTGTAAATTGCACAAAAATATTAAAAAACGCTTGTAAAAGCATCAACATCTTTGATACAATATGTAATGCTACGGATGAACGCCAGAAAGAGGCGCGCACCCTGGCATCCGGATCTGACCTTGTGATCGTTATCGGCGACCAGACGAGCAGTAATTCGCGCAGGCTCTACGAAATCTGCCTCCAGGCGTGCCCCGATACCCTTTTCGTGGAAAATGTCCAGGGGATTCCTCAGGGGCATGGCCGCGGGAAACAAGCGATTGCCATCGCCGCCGGTGCGTCCACGCCAGATCTGATAATTAAGGAGGTATATGACAAGATGACTGACGAAATGAACATCCAGGAAACAGAAAGCTTCGCTGAGCTGCTGGAGCAGACTCTGAAAACTTTACATACAGGAGAAAAGGTGACGGGCGTTATCACACAGATCAACCCCACGGACATCCATGTGGACCTGGGCGTCAAGCAGGCCGGCTACATCCCCACCACTGAGCTGAGCGACGACCCCAACTATGTGATCGCTGACAACATCCACATCGGCGACGAGATCGAAGCCTATGTCATGCGTGTCAACGACCAGGAAGGCACCATCATGCTGTCCAAGAAGCGCCTGGACGCTGTGAAGAACTGGGAAGTTTTGGAGAAGGCTGTGGAGACCGGCGAAGTCTATGACTGCGTCATCACCGATGTGAACAAGGGCGGCGTTATCGCCAATGTGCTGGGCATCCGGGTCTTTATCCCCGCCAGCCAGACCGGCCTGCCCCGGGAAGCCGACCTGTCCCAGATGGTCAAGACTCATCAGAAGGTGCGCATCACCGAAGTGACCCGTCCCCGCCGCCGCGTGGTCGGCTCCATCAAGGCTCCTCTCATGGAAGCCCGTCGGGAAGCTGCTGCTAAGATCTGGGAAGAGATCGAAGTGGGTTCGGTGTACACCGGCACCGTCAAGTCCTTCACCTCCTATGGCGCCTTTGTGGACATCGGCGGTGTGGACGGCATGATCCATATCTCCGAGCTGAGCTGGTCCCGGGTGAAGCATCCCTCTGATGTGCTGAAGATCGGCCAGACCGTTGAGGTGTATGTCATCGCTCTGGACAAGGAGAAGAAGAAGATCTCCCTGGGCTACAAGAAGGCCGAGGACAACCCCTGGACCAAGTTCGAGTCCAACTACAATGTGGGCGATGTGGTTCCTGTGAAGATCGTCAAGTTCATGCCCTTCGGCGCCTTTGCTGAGGTTCTGCCCGGCGTGGACGGCCTGATCCACATTTCCCAGATCGCTGACCGCCGCATCGGCAAGCCCGAAGAGGTGCTGACCATCGGCGAGACTGTCAATGCCAAGATCACCGACATCGACAGCGAGAAGAAGAAGATCTCCCTGAGCATCCGCGCTCTGCTGGACGCTTCCAACACCGAGCCCGAAGAGGTGGAGGCCGAGGAGAACGACGCCGAATAAGACCTGATAGGGTCCATTGATTTGCCTGACAGGGCGTGGGGATAAGCCCCACGCCCTTTTTTGGTACTTTCCCCTAAAAAAACGCATAGAATGGCTTAAGGCCAATCAGGGGGAGGCGAGAAAATGGGCCAGAGGAGAAGACGCCCCCGGCGTCAGATCTTTTTTTATGTGCAGCAC
>OHAD01001555.1_pt1 | contig 21039 bp, 11 predicted proteins | sample 1577011 | NCBI WGS metagenome assembly OHAD01 (sample SAMEA3541510, study PRJEB24748) | human gut metagenome | biome: human gut; feature: human-associated habitat; material: faeces | place: China | collected 2012 | reverse complement strand
CAAAATATACGCATATAACGGCTTTGCCATGTCTAAGCAGATAGAGAATGCGAAATATTTTCTGGGGCAGAACGACGATATTATGTATGATGCGGCAGATGGCCCGCTCAAGAACCTGGCGTTTCTCCCGCTGCACCATATTTTCGGCTTTGTGGCAGTGTATCTTTGGTTTTCTTTCTTTGGAAAGACGATCGTCTACCTTTCGGATAAGAGCCCAAAAGGCATTATGGAATCCTGCAGAAAACACCAGGTGACGCATATTTTCAATGTCCCTCTTTTTTGGAACAATGTCGCCCAGGGAATTATGCGCAAAGTGCGCCAGGGCGGGGAGCGGCGCCAAAAGCAGTTTGAAACGCTTTCCAAAATCAGCCATGCCATGCAGAAAAACATGAAGCGCTCGGGCCGCCGGATTTTGGGCGCTTCGGCCCTGAAAAGCATTCAGCAGGAGCTGATAGGCAGTGGAGTTCGCTTTCTTATCAACGGTGGTGGGCATATCCTTCCGGAAACGATGCGCATTATCAACAACATCGGCTATCCGCTCTATAACGGTTTTGGCATGACAGAAGCGGGCATCACTTCGGTAGAGCTGAGCCGGGATATCGACGATAGGCTTAAGGCAAGTGTGGGAAAGCCTTTTGCAAGTGTGGAATACCGCATCCTTTCCCAGGGAACAGACCCAAATTCCGGAGAGCTTGTGATCAAGGGAGATTCCCTGTTTTCCGGCCGGATGGTGGGAGGAAAGTTTATTCCAAGGGGAGAGGAAGAACAGTGGTATCAAACGGGGGATATCGCCCGTTTGGATGCCGATGGGCGCTTGTGGATTGAAGGGCGTGCAAAAGAAGTGATCATCGGGCCTTCGGGGGAGAATGTCTATCCGGATGAGGTGGAAGGATATTTTTCCGAATTGCCCGGCGTAGAGCAGATGGTTGTGCTGGGGCTGGATGTGGGAGAGCTCTATGAGCAGAGCACCATGATCCTGAAAATGGAGGAGGGTGTTTCCAGTACAGAGCTTGCAGCGGCCTCTTCGCGCATTTCCGAGATCAATGACAATCTGCCCATGTATAAGCGGGTGGCAAAAGTGCTGGTTTCAGACGCCCCCATGCCCTTGGCAAACGGAATTAAGGTGCAGCGCCAGAAATTAAAAAGGCTGGTGGAAAACGGAAGCTGGAAGTGCCGGACGCTCAGTAACATTTTGGAACAGATGAGCGGGGGCGGAGGCGGAACAGGAACAGAAGGCGAAATTCAAAACCCGCGGTTCTTGCAGATTAAAGAAGAAGTCCGCAAAATTTTTTCGGATGTGCTGATTCTCCCGCAGGAGGAAATTGGGGATCGGGCGCACTTTGTCATCGATCTGGGCGGCGACAGCCTTTCTGTCATTGGCGTCATCGCCCAGCTGGAAGAAAAATATAATATTGAAATTACGGATGAGGATTTTGCCAAAGCCGTCAATGTCTATGAAATCGCGGAGCTCATCTATAAAAATACCGCCCTTTGCGAAGCTGGGGAGGGAAGCGCGGCCGTTCGCCGCATTGTGCGCTTTGAAGAGATGCCGGCTGCAAAAAAGTTTCAGGCGAAGAAAGAGCAGTATATGCTGGAAGGGGTCCAGTTTATCGATTTGGAAACGGCGGCGGGCGGAAAGGCGATGGTGAATTTTGGCAGCACGGATTACCTTGGCCTATCCAAAAGCTCAGAGGCGATAAGAGCCGCGCGCAGGGCTGTAAAAAAATATGGAACAGGCCAGGGAGGCGCCCGCAAGTGGGCCGAACACGAAATCTATCGCAAAGTGGAGCGGCAGATAGCGCAATTTAAGCATGCGGAAATGCGGCATGCGGGCGTAAAATGTAACAAAGCGGTTGGTGTGACCGCTCGGAAACAAAAAAGGAGGAACGTGTATGAAAAAACTTATGCGGCTGCTGGCAGCAGTGCTGGCACTGACGATGCTGTGCGAGATGCTGCCGCTGGCGGCGTTTGCCCAGTCCGACATCGGGCAGGCGGTAACGGCTGCGGTGCAGAATATTGAGGAGGAAAACGACATTGCTTTTGCAGGCGGTGATGGTACAGCAGAAAATCCGTACCAGATCGCTACAGCAAAACAGTTGGTCGCAGTGCGCAATGATCTGGCGGCGCATTATGTCCTGAACAATGACATCGATCTGAGCGGCTATTCCAGTTGGAACCCGATCGGAGATGCGGTGTACTCGTTCAGTGGCAGTTTTGACGGAAACGGACATGTGATCCGAAATATGACGATTGAGGTTCAGACCAGCGATTCTTATTTGGGACTGTTCGGTTATGCATCAGGAGCAAAGCTTACAAATGTTGTACTGGAAGATGCGACGATTCGTGGAACGTTGAGCACGGGAAATCATCAGGTCGCACTTCTGGTCGGCAAAACCTCCAAGACGACATTGTCCGATTGTACAGTAAGCGGTTCCATCCAACTTGTCGCCAACGACACGAGCCTTGCTATTGGCGGCATTGTTGGGCAGACAGAGGGTGCTGTGATAGAAAATTGCGTGAACCGTGCAGAGATCACCCTTGCGGAAGAATCGACGGCAACCTATTTGTATTGTGGAGGAATTGCAGGCAGTGCTTGGTCGGATATCAGTGCGTGCGATAACTATGGTAAGATCACAGGCGTGAGCAATGCGTCCATTTGGGTAGGCGGCATTGTCGGCGATGGCGGTGCGGTAAGTCATTGCAGAAACTATGGCAAAGTGTCTGCCCGGAGCAATCTGGAAACCTATACGGTTGCTGGCATCGCCGGACGAGCAGCGGTTTATGATTCCGTAAACTACGGATCGGTTTCGGGTTACAGTCCGGTAAAACATGGAGGTAATGCAGCAGGTATTGCCGGCCAAGATTCTTATAATATATCTAATTGCTATAACGCGGCTGCGGAAATTACATCCAAATATGGAAGTGATTATCTCGACAGCACGGCATACCGAATTGGCTGCACGAATAACAGTGTAAGTGACGTTTACTCGCTGGAAACTACAAAGCTGAATGGTAGTATCCCAACGACTGACCTGGGTAATTTCCGGCGTAATGGAGCATCGCTTGGCAGGACGGAACTTGGAGAAAAGATCAAAGAACTTTTCCCGAATGATGACCCATTCTCCGGCATGGAGGAAGAACCGAGCAAAGAGTTTGAGTTTAAAAAGGATAACCCCCGATTTCTGAACAACTTTGAAAGCTTTTTTGACTTCATTGATAAGACGCAGCATTTTTTCCATGGTGAACTGGTCAAAAAACAGTGGAAATGGTTTGGACACGCAGATGATGTTATTCCGGAAGCATACTATACGCATATATCTTCTGATGCGTATGAGCAACTGCTTTCGGGATGCTCCAAGCGTGTGAGAAAGTATGTCGAATCTGTTCGTATCCGTTATTGGAATGGTTCCTGCTATGGCATGGCTGCGGCTGCTATGCTGAACTATTATGCACCTGACCGCGTGAAGTTATCGGAACTTGATTCTTCAGCAGGCTCTATGTATGAATTGACAGCACCAGCAAATAGTGAGAAAGTTGAAAATTTTATCAATTATTATTATTTGATGCAGTGTTTGCCGACGTTGGATGATTTTAAAGCAGAACGCAGTGAATTGTATAGTGCATCTCTTTCGACAGCGTACAATGAAATCGTGGCAAAACTTCAAAAAAACGTGCCGATTTTAGCGGCAATTTATAAGGAGAACGGCGGACATGCAATCGTTCTGCTGGATATTATAAACAAAGATGCAAACAGTTGCGAGATTCGAGTGTACGACCCTAACGAGCCGGAAGAACAGACGATGACGCTTTACAAACAGCTGACGGAATGGTCGTCTATTAAAATCTCTTATGGAGAGTACAATCGGATGGGATACCATATATGTGCGGACGAACTGCAATATTTGGATATACGAAATTATTTTGAACCCAATAGAGATTCGTTTGCATTCAAAACAGACTATGATGAACCGGAAATTATTTTTGATTCCAATGTTGATGTGTCTGGAAAATACGGAGATTCGTATTTTGACACGTCTAAAAAGGAATACAGCCGCAATGTGCAGATTCATCGGATCCTGAGTGATACAGATGATTATAGTCTGATGCAGATGTTCTTCCCGCAGTCCGATGAAAATGCAGAACTCGAACTCTCCTTGACAGACGGAAATGATGTGAATGTCCTTCTTGAGGATACTTTGCTTACGATTTCCACTGACGGCCCTGTAAAACTGACCTACGATGAATCCGCCCGCACGGTGGATGTGAGTGCAGACGACCCCACTGCGGTGAGCCTGCTGATGACCCAGAACACGGTCAACGATTCGTGGCCTTGGCACAGCTGGGCAGTGGATACCACCGGCACCACCACCCTCCATGCCGAACTGGACAGCGAAGGGTTGCACCTGACTGGTGACGGCCTGACAGATGCCAAGTATGCCACCGAGAATGCAGATACCGAGCAGACCAGCGAGGGCGCCATCAATGTCCAGCCGGATGAAACCGGCAAGACCAGTGTGACCATCATCAATAAAAACGATGGCGACACCGATGATACCGAAGTCAAGGGCGAGGACAAGGCAGAAGAAACCACCTATACTGTTACGGTGAGCGGTGGCACGGCATCCCCTGCCAAGGCAAAGGAAGGCGAGACCGTTACCATCACCGCAGAAAAGACGGATACCTTCCAGAACTGGACGGTCGTGGCAGGCGGCATCACGCTGGAAAACGAGAACCTTCCCACCACGACCTTCACGATGGGCAAAGAAAATGTCGTTATAACGGCAAACTATTCGAGCGGCGGCAATATCACGCCGCCAAGCCCCGGTGAACCGGGACAGTCCCCCTCCGATGATGGCGGCGCAGGCATTGTGCTGGCCATCGGTGCTGCGGCAACCGTGGCGGCAGGCATTGGCGCTATTGCGTTGATGCCGGTCAAGGTAGAGGGCAAGGTAGAACTGGCCGACCATACCGCGCTGCCCGGTGCAAAGATCGCGCTGCTGCAAAACGGGAAGGTCGTGGCGCAGACCACCACCGATGCAGACGGTAAGTTTGCACTCAAGGTCAAGCGCGGCAGCTATGAATTGACGGCGGCTTATACGGATGCCAACGGGCAACTGATGCACAAAACCGCTTCCTTCAAAGCGCCTGCAAAGAACCTGACTGTGACATTCTGACCCCGGCAATGAGAAACCGATAAAACATAAAAACCCGGAACCATCCTGCCCTTTCAAGGGGGAATGGTTCCGGGTTTTGTGTTGCAAAAAATTACCGGCAGCGCACGGTAAGCACCGCTTCGGTGTCCAGTGCGCCCTCCATGCGGCAGTGCAGCACGGCGCGTCCGGCCTCGCCGGTGGTGGCAAGGTAGGTGCCCGCCATGCCGCCCCGCAGGGGCACCACGCTGGGGCCCAGAATTTTCAGCGGCCCCTCCACGGACAGGCAGACGGCCTCGCCGCAGTAGGGCAGCAGGTTGCCGTTCTGGTCGATGGCACGCAGGCTGACCGCAGCGCAGTCCCATGTGGGGCCATCGGTCAGCAGGGGGTTATGCACGGTGCATTCCAACCGGACGCTCTGCACCGGCTCCCGCACCACGGTGCGCACGGCGCGGCCATGCCACACCGCCTCGAAGCGGTACACCGGCGCGGAGCTGCCCAGCACACCGATGTATTTGTAGTACATCCGCAGCAGCTCGTTCCAGCTCAGCCGCAGCGAGAGCATCCGCGCCTTGGACAGGGGCGAAAGCGCCATGGCGTCCCGCCGCAGCTCATTGAGGATGGCGGCGACCTGTGCGCCGGTGGCGTGATCCATGCCCTCGTATTTTTCCAGCAGGGAGCCCACAAAATCGTTGATCTCGATGGGCGGGTGGGGCAGGGCGGCAAAGCGTCCTCGGCGGTCGGGGGTAAACTCGGCCACAAAGTCATTGCCGCGGTACAGCCGCACGCTCTCGGCATTGGTGAACACCCAGCAGGCGGCGGCCGCGCCGCCGGGCAGGTCGCCCAGCGTCATGGCAGAGGAGACCTCCAGCACGATGTCGGAAGGTGCGCGGGGCGTTTTCTGGCTGGCGTAAACGGCGGCGGAGAGTTTCGGGTTGCGGAACAGGTCCATCACGCCGTGGTAGCAGATGCGGTCGCCGCTGCCAAACTCCCGGTGGGTGTTGTAGTCGGTCATGCACCAGCCAAAGCTGCCCGCCACGCCCGGCTGGGCGATGCTGTCGTTCAGCACGGCGGCGTGGTGCAGCGCCTGTACCAGACGGTGGGGTTCGTCGTCAAAGGGCTTGGCGGGGAAGTTCTGCCCGCCGAATTCGCTGATGAGGTAGCCCTTGCGGGTGTCGGGGGTCACGGCGGCGCGGTTCTCGCAGCCCGCGCCGCGCCCGGCGTAGGAATAATCGTTGTAGGCGTAAACGTCCTCCAGCAGCTGGCTTTTGCGGCTGCTGCGGCTGCCCGCCGTGGGGCGGGTGGGGTCCAGCCGGTGGATGGCTTCGTTGGTGCGCTTGTAAAAGGCTTCGTTGTCGGGGCTGCCGCAGATGCGGGCACCCCACAAAAAGATGCTGGGATGATTGCGGTACTGGCACACCATCTCCCGGCAGTTTTGCAGCGCCTGCGCCTGCCACACCTCGTCGCCAATGTGCTGCCAGCCGGGCATCTCGGGAAACACCAGCAGACCCAGTTCATCGCAGGCGTCCAGAAACGCCGGGCTGGGGGGCGCATAGCAGGTGCGCACGGCGTTGCAGCCCAGCTCCTTTTTCAGCAGCTGGGCGTCCAGCCGCTGGATGCTGTCCGGCATGGCGTAGCCCTGATAGGGGTAGCTCTGGTGCCGGTCAAGACCGCGCAGCTCCACCCGCTGACCGTTCAGGTACAGCCCGCCCGCCACGAACTGCACGGTGCGGAAGCCGAATCGCACCGCTTTTTCGTCCAGCACCCGGTCGGGCAGACCGCCGGTGCCGGGGCGGATGAGCCGCACGGTCAGGGTGTACAGGGTGGGGTGCTCCAGACTCCACGGGTGCACGTTGTTCAGCGTGCCGGTGATGGGCAGGGAAAGCTCGCCGCCATACACTGCCCGGCTCCCGGCGGGGCTGCGGATCTCGGCCTGCAGGGTGCAGCCGACCGTCTCGCCCACGGTGGCAGTGTAGATGCGGAAATCGCCCTCGGCCTTTGCCTCGATGAACACGTCCCGCAGATAGGCGGGCTCCTTGATATCCAGACTGACGGCGCGGTAGATGCCGCCGTAGGTCAGCGCATCCAGCTGCCCGCCGAAGGGCGGGATGTTCAGATCCTCCCGGCTGTCGCAGCGCACAGCCACCACGTTTTTCTGCCCCAGCTGCAGCGCGCCGGTCAGGTCCACCGTAAAGGCGGTGTAGCCGCAGCCGTGGTGGAACACCCGCCGCCCGTTGCAGAACACGGTGGCATCGTGCGCCACCGCCCCGAAGGTAAGCAGCACGGTGCGGCCCAGCCACTCTTTGGGCGCAAAAAACTCCCGCCGGTAGCCGCACAGGCGCTGGTAGTCGTTCTCATTGCAGTAGTTATAAGGCAGGGGCTTGACCGTGTGGGGCAGCCGCACCGGGGTAAGGGAAAGCTCCGGGCACTCCGGGCGCACCAGCGCCGGGTCAAAGGTGGGGGCGAACAGCCAGCCCTCGTTCCAATCGTAGTGTTCCATAGCAGGATCTCCGTCTGAGTGATAAGCTTATAGAGGTATGGTATCACAAAGTTATGAACGAAAAAAGCATTCGCACCCCTTTTGTGCCGAATCGGCAGAAATTTTGCAGTGCGCGAAAGCCATCGGTGGCAGGTTGCCCAATGGATGTGGGACGAAATTGTGCAACCATCCAAAAACCCAAAAGAATGAACGGAAAAATGGAAAAATGGCTGAAAATGCCGCAAAAAGCGGTACAATAAAAAACGGAAGTATAGGGGTATGCTTCCGGTGCAAATAAAATAGAAAGGAATTATGAACAATGAAACGAATCCTTGCGGTGTTTCTGACACTGGCAATGGCGCTGAACATTGCGCCCATGGCGGCTTTTGCGGCTGCGGACAGCGATGCGGCATCCATTGTTGCAGTGGAAGAAACCGACGAGACCTCCTCGCCCCAGCTGGACGAGGAAACGGCAAAAGCCATTGCATCCGACCCGTTTTTGCAGCAGGCAAACTCTGTTTCGCAGGAACAAAATTCCACCATTGACACTTCCGATGTGTCGTTGGAAGCGACTAACAGCTTTGGCCAGCTGCTTGTGAATGGCCTGGAGGAACAGTCCGGTACGTCCGGTACGTATACCAGCCGGATCACGAAGGTGCAGCTCAACGGCCATACGGCAAGTGTGGAGTTTGTGGCAGACCAGACGGCAGACCTTGTGGTGGCTATTTATACGGATGACACCGCCGAGGAAATGGTGGCCAGCGGTACGGTAGAAGTATCCGGCAGTGGCGGCAATGGCGCGGCCAAGGTGACGATTACAGGGGAAATCCCGGAAACCTATACCGTTAAGGCATTCCTGCTGGATAAGAAAGAACATGCACCGCTGAGTGAAGTGTATACGGATTCGTCCCATACACAGGTCATGGTGGAACTGAGCACGGCAAAAGTAAGCGACTTCCCAGAGGATCGTGTCGTGAATCTGGATGGACAGGATGATACGAACTTTGTGGTGGTCAAGCAAAATGTTACATTGATCTCCTATGCAGAAAATCCAGCCGGGGAGAATATCTTTGCCGGGGAAGAGGGCACAGATTTGGTCTATGTGATCGAACATGCCAGCGCGGAGGTCAAGGGGCTGCAAAAAGGGGACATCCTGACCTATGAATACGCACCGGGTGAAATGCTGATCGTGCAGGTGAGCGACCTCGCGGTCGGCGGGGATGCTGTGACGATTTATGGCGATGATACGCTGGACATCACGGATGTATTTGAAGCAGTAAAAATTGAAAATGAAGCAGACAATGACCGGCTGAAATATGACGGGAGCACAGCAGATGCAGGTGTGACCTATCTGGGCGAAGAAGATGCGGACTTTTCGTTTGTAAATGAAGCGGGCGGTGTGCTGGAAGAGAGCAACGATGTTTCCGTGGAGTTTGACCCCATACTTTCCAAGGATCCGCGGGAGATCACGGGAAAAGCCTCGAAAAAATTTAAGATGTTCAAAGAGGAAAACGAAAATGTAGAGGGCGGCGTGGATCTTGGAGATGGAACCAAGACGCACGCGACGCTTTCCGGTATTGTGAATGTCTGTGCAACGATGACCGTTGGATTTTATGTGGCAGCGGACCGTAAATACTTCTCGATGTCGGCCAATGCGGCCATGTCGGGTGACTACGAACTTTCCGGTAAGATCGAAACAAGGATCAAGCTGGGCTGGTTTGGATTTTCACCGATCACGGGTTGCCGGATCGTGCTGGAACCGACGCTTGTGGCGAAGGCAGAAGTAAAACTTTCGGCCCAAGTGAAAACGAGCGCGACCATTGGATTTGTTTATGACAGCAATGCGGACGGGGTCCAGAATCTTTCCAAGGCACCGAATACGCAGATCAGTGTAAAGGTCGAAGGCTCCCTGTATGTGGGAATTGATATCCATCCGTCGGTCCTGATTTTGGGTAAGATCGTGACGATGGAGGCACAGGCAGAATTTGGCGGAACGGGAAAGTTTACGGAAAAAGTCTGGAACAAGGATATTACAGTGGAAAATGACAGTATCCATGGATGCAGTACCTGCTACCAGATCGAGCTGTCTGTGGATGTTAAACTGGGCGCAAAATTGAAATTCTTGGATATGGACAAATTTTCAATGGATGTGAAGATCATTGACTGGGATATGCCGCTTGGAGAAGCTTACTATGCCCCGGACTATGATGATTTTGGCATGGGATCGTGCCCACATACACAGTATAAGGTTTTGGTCACATGCAGTCAGGGATATCAGGAAGGACTGAGGGTCTATCTGCATGAACGCGGATCCAATGGGGCTGAACTTGTGAGTGAAGCAGGTGAGATCAGCGCGTGGGGTTATCTGCGACTGTACCTTGACCCGGGCAGCTATTATCTGACAGCACAAAAAGGCAGTGATCTTTATCGATGCGATTGGTTCACTGTAACGTCGGAACCGTGTGAAGCAGAGCTTTCGCTGTATGCATCGACAGAGCCGGATCATCCGAATCCAAACCCGGATCCGGACAAGCCCGACCCCGATAAACCCGACCCGAACCCTGATACGCCGGATCCGGATGAACCGGAAAACACGGATTTTGCCATTGAAGATGGTGTGCTGACGATTTACAACAAGAACATTCTGGAAGGCTATGAAGCGGCAGAAGAAACGCCGTGGTATGCTGCTCGGAATGAGATCCGTTCCATCGTGATAAAGTCAGGTGTCACGACCATTGATCCCTATGCATTCGCGGAATGCAGCAAGGTGGAAAAGGTCACATTTGAGGACAAAGTAACGGCAGTCGATAGGGCGGCATTTGATGGATGCACAGGTCTGCAGGATGTTTATTATCCTGGAACAACGGTGGAATGGGCGGCAGTTTCCATCGGTGAGAAAAACGAGGCATTGTGGAATGCAAAGATCCACTGTACAGATGCTGTTCTGCTTGGCTGGGGTACCTGCGGCAGTGGTTTGAATTGGAAGCTGGATGAGCAAGGCGTTCTGACCATCAGCGGTGACGGAAGAATGACGGACTATGCAGCAGCACAGGATGCACCGTGGTACAAGTGGAAGGATGAAATCAACAATATCATCTTTGAAAAAAATGTAAGAATGATCGGCAGCTATGCGTTTGCAGAATGTGGAACGGTCAAAGAAATTACATTGAAGGGACAGTGGAAACGACTTTCTTCAAACGGTGGTTATTTGGAAAAAATCGGGCAGGGTGCGTTTGAAAACTGCACGAATCTAACGGATATTTATTACACCGAAGGCTCTGTGACGGATTGGTACAACAACCGATTCTGGGTAGAGGATGATAATGTTCCGCTGTGGCAGGAATCTGTGACACTGCACTGTAAGGACGGCAATGCAAATGAGATCAAGGCTTCCGGCCAATGCGGAGCCGACTTGACTTGGGTGCTGACAAAAGCCGGATGCTTGTTCATCAGTGGAACCGGCAGAATGGATGACTATACCACAAAGGGCGGTGCACCGTGGGGCGGTTATTCCATTGAGAGGATCATCATTGCGGAAGGCGTGGAAAGCATTGGCAACTACGCATGTTCGTTCAAGATGCTGTCAAGTGGTGATTTCTATGTGCCCGATTCGCTGTGCGAAGTGATCCTTCCGGAAAGTTTGCAGGAATTAGGGAAAAATGCGTTTAATGGACGTACAGCGTTGACGCATATCAGCATTCCGGAAAGCGTAAGGGTGATCCCGGACTATGCATTTTCGGGTTGCTCGAATCTGAATGTAATCGAGCTGCCTTCCGAAACCACCGAGATTGGATTGAATGCATTTTATGGATGCAGCGCGTTGAAAGAGATTGAACTTCCGGAATGCGTAGAAACGATCGGATCGTATGCATTCCAAGATTGCAGTGCACTGGAAACGATCAAACTGCCGGAGCAAATCAAGAAAATTGAGCTTTATACATTCGGACAATGCAAACAGCTCAAGCAGGTCACACTGCCCGGCGGTGTGACATCGATTGCAATGGGAGCGTTCAGCTATTGTACTGTGCTGAAAGATATCTATTTTGGGGGTACGATGGCACAATGGAAGCGCATTGAAGTCGGTTACAGTAATTCGACTCTTAACAACGCCACCATCCACTGCACCGATGGCGACATTGTCCCCAATACGGAGAACTCCATCACCACCGGTACTGCTTCCACCTCGGGCAGCAAGTTCCAAGCCACCTTTGCGAATGCCAAGGCAGGCAAGGAGTATGTGGTGCTGGTCAGCCGCTCTGGCAGTGACCCGCTGAGTGCAGATAACCTGCTGTACATCAACCAGATCACGGCAGATGCCGATGGCGAACTGGCTGTGCCGTTTATTACGACGGCAGACGCAGAGGAGATGACCTATGTGGTCGCCTGCGCACAGGATGATGCACCGGTCGATCCTGACCAGCCCGGCGGGGACGAGCCCTCTTCCGGCGATGACGGCGGCGGCGGCGCGGCCATTATCCTGATCGGCGGCGTGGCAGCCGTGGCGGCGGTAGCCGGTGTGGTACTGATGATGCCGGTCAAGGTGGAAGGCACTGTAAAACTGGCCGACCAGCCGGTGGCAAATGCTACCGTGCAGGTGCTGAAGGGTGATGCCGTCAAGGCAGAAACCGTGACGGACGCAAACGGTCACTTTACCGTCAAGGTAAAGCGCGGCGGCTATACCATGCGTGTACAGTGGACGGACGCCAGCGGCCAGCCCGTGACGCGCACGGTGGACTTCAAGGCACCCGACGCAAATCTGAACGTGGCGGCATAAGCTGCGCGTAACAGAAAAGCAGACCCAATAAAAAGACCGGAACGGCCTTGCCTTTTAGGGGCAGAGCAGTTCCGGTCTTTTGTGCGTTTTTTAGCGGATAAAGCTGGTCATGGGGCGGGGCGGGTTCTGCGGGTGGTCGATGCCTGCGGCCTTACCGGCTTCGATGCAGTGCAGCAGCCATGCCATGTTGCGGCCCAGCTCCTGCATCACGGCGCAGCCCTCGGCGTCCTGCAGCACCTGCTCGGGGTTGGAGCCGTGTACCATGGCCCAGTAGGAGCCGTTGACCAGCGGCATCTGGAAGAACTGGGGGTATTTGACCAGCTGGTCAAGGGTGGAGGTGGTGCCGGCGCGGCGGGCAGAGCAGCAGATGGCGGCGGGCTTGTAGGCCAGATACTTGCCGCCCGCATAGGCCAGACGGTCCATAAAGCTGGCCATGTTGCCCGCAGCGGAGGCGTAGTGCACCGGGCTGCCGAACACGAAGGCGTCGGCGGTCTTTGCCTTCTCGATGGCCTCGTTGACCACGCCGCCGAACACGCACCCGTTGCCGCTGCGGCAGCCGCCGCAGCCGATGCAGCCGCCCACGGGCTGACCGCCGACGTGCAGGATCTCGGTCTCGATGCCCTGTGCCTTCAGCTCCCCGGCGATAAGGGAAAGGGCGGTGTAGGTGCAGCCCTTCTCGTGGGGGCTGCCGTTGATGAGCAGAACTTTCATGCTGTATACTCTCCTTTGCTGAAATGCGCCGTAAAATGCGCAATATTGCTGCTATGATTGTAGCACAAAGCCACCCGCAGCGCAATGCAGGCTCTTGACAATGCTATGCAGTTGGGAGATAATAAAGGATACGAAAGAGTTAAAACCGGCTGCCGCGGGGGCGGCAGCTACGGCAAGGAGGTAACATCATGCGCGTGATCGCAGGAGAAGCCCGGGGCCGCAGGCTGGAAGCACTGCCCGGCACCGATGTGACCCGCCCCACCCTCTCGCAGGTGAAGGAGGCGATGTTCAGCATCGTACAGTTCGACCTGCCCGGGGCCCGGGTGCTGGATCTGTATGCCGGCAGCGGCCAGCTGGGCATCGAGGCGCTGAGCCGGGGTGCGGCCCGGTGCGTCTTTCTGGACGAGAACCGGGAGGCCGTAAGCATCGTGATGCGCAACTGCAAGGCCTGCGGCGTGTTCGACCGCAGCCGGGTGAATATCGGCGAGGCTGCGCGGTTCTTGTCGGCCTGCCGGGAGCAGTTCGATCTGGTGCTGCTGGACCCGCCCTTCCGTGGCGGCACGCTGGAAAAGATCCTGCCCGCCGTGGAAAAGTGCGTTGCCCCCGGCGGCATCGTGCTGTGCGAGAGCGAAACAGGCATCGTGCTGCCCGCGCAGGCGGGCAGTCTGACCCTGCAAAAACAGTATAAATACGGCAAGGTGCTGCTGTGGAAGTACACAAAGCCCATGCAGCCCGCCGTTGAGCAGGAGGGAGAAGCCTTATGAACGTGAACGAGCTTTTGGATACCATTGAGGATGCACTGGAGGAGAGCGCAAATGTGCCCCTTTCCGGCGGCAAGCGCATCGTGGATGTGGAACAGATCCGGGATTATCTGGACGAGGTGCGGGCGGCTCTGCCCGGTGAGCTGCGGCAGGCGCAGCAGATCGTGAACGACCGGGCGCAGATCGTGGACAGCGCCAACGCACAGGCACAGGCTATTGTGAAAAAGGCCGAGGAGCGCGCCCGCATTCTGGTCAGCGACGCCGAGATCGTCAAGGCTGCCCAGCAGCGTGCTTCTGAGATCACCTCCGCAGCCCAGACCGAGGCACGCACCCTGCGCCAGACCGTGACCGACTACTGCGAGAATATGCTGCGCACCACCGAGGACACCATGGTGGAAAACGCCGCACAGGTCAAAAACATCCGTAACAGCCTGCGCCAGAACGCCAAGAAAAACGGCTGATAACAGCCAACTTTCCACACAAATTCCACACATTGCGGAAAACACAGTCCCTGCGAGCAAAAATGACGGCTCACAGGGACTTTTTTTGTGGATTTTTGCGGCAAAAAGCCGCCCGAAAACCCTTGCATTCACGGGTCTGATTTGCTACAATAAAGATGTATCGGTGGGGCAAAGTGGGTAAAAGTAGGGCACACGCCCTGTAAATGCCCCTGAAAGGGGGAGCAGCGCGTGTTTTTTGGCCGTTATGATTACACCATCGACGCCAAGGGGCGGCTGAACTTCCCCGCAAAATTCCGGGATGCCATGGGCGAGAGCTTTGTGGTACTGGAATGGGTGGACAGCTGCCTGTTCGCACTGCCCATGGAGGAAGTCCAGCGGCTGGCGGACAAGCTGGAAAGCGACGAGCTGATGGATAGCTGGGCCATTTCCGGCGACCTGTTCAGCACCGCCTGCGAGGTGGCACCGGACAAGCAGGGACGCATTCTGCTGCCCGCAGAACTGCGCGCCTACGCCGGGCTGGAAAAGGACGTGACCATCATCGGCAACCGCAACCACGCCGAGATCTGGGCCACCGAGGTCTGGAACGCACGCCGCGCCGCCGTGACCAACGACCAGCGCGCCGAGCGGCTGCGCAGGCTGCACCTCTGATACAAAAATACAAAACCAAGAAAGGAGGCCGTGCCAATGGCCTTTGAAGAACAGCAGCCCTTTGACCCGGCCTCGTTTGAGCATATCCCCGTTTTGCTGAACGAGTGCCTGACAGGGCTTGCCATCGACCCGGCGGGCACCTATCTGGACGGCACTGCCGGCGGCGCGGGACATTCCCGCCAGATCGCCCTGCGGCTGGACGCTGCCAAGGGCGGCAGGCTCATCTCGCTGGATCAGGACCCGGACGCGGTACAGACTGCGCGCGCCCGCCTTGCCGGGCTGCCCGCCACCGTGGTGCAGATCAACTTCCGCTATGCGGGACAGGCGCTGGAGCAGCTGGGTATTGAAAAGATCAACGGCGCACTGCTGGATCTTGGCGTTTCCAGCCACCAGCTGGACGATGCCGCCCGGGGCTTTTCTTACCGGGCAGACGCGCCGCTGGATATGCGCATGAGTCAGCAGGGCGAGACCGCCGCAGACCTTGTGAACACCGAAAGCCGCGAGGAACTGGCCCGCATCCTGCGGGATTACGGCGAGGAACCCTATGCGTGGCAGATCGCGGGAAAGATCGTGGAATCGCGGGAAGCTGCCCCCATCCTGACCACCCTGCAGCTGGCAGATATTGTAGCAAGCGCCATGCCCCCGGCAGAGCGCCGCAAGAACAAGAACCCCTCCCGCCGCACCTTTCAGGCGCTGCGCATTGCAGTGAACCACGAACTGGACGCGCTGGAAGAGGGCTTGGATACCATTTTTGATCACCTTGCACCGGGCGGCCGGTTGTGCGTGATCACCTTCCACTCTCTGGAGGACCGGCTGGTCAAGAACAAATTCCGCCGCTGGTCCACAGCCTGTACCTGCCCGCCGGAGTTTCCGGTGTGTGTATGCGGCGGCAAGGCAAAGGCAAAGCTTATCACCCGTAAACCCATTGAAGCTGACACGCAGGAGCTGGAGGAGAACCGGCGCAGCCGTTCCGCCCACCTGCGTGTACTGGAAAAATGCTGAGATGCCGGAAGCACCGGCATCGTGAGGAGGAGAGGAATCATGGGTCAGCCAGCATACGATCGTAACGCGGTGCGCCGCCGCAGGGCACCGCAGCCGCAGCGCAAAGCAAACCTGCGGGTAGCAAAGGGCGGCAAGCGGCGGTTGAACCCGCTGCAGGCCGCCGTACATAACGCCATGAATCTGGTGGCGGCAGCACTGCTGGTGGGCTTTGCTATCAGCCTGCTGTGGAGCGAGGCACAGCTGGTGGAGCTGAACGACCAGATCCAGGCCACAAAAGCGCAGCTGGTCAGCGAGCAGAGCCAGTATACCTACTACAACAGCACCCTGAACAGCAAGACCAACATTGCCAGCGTGGAGGAGACCGCAGGGCGGCTGGGTCTGATGAAGGTAGACCCCAGCCAGATCACCTACATCCGTCTGGGCGAAAGTGGTGAACTGGTGCGCCGGGAATCCACCGTGCGGCAATGGACCGACTTTTTGTACACCGGTGCGGTGAACATTCTGGGCACCGTGAGATAAACGGAAAAAGCGTGCGGCAGCGCACGCTTTTTTCGGTTTATGGACACCGCAGTCTGAACAAATAACAGCGCAGGGCGTGCGGAATGCAGTGCACGCCCCGCAGGAGAGAACCAATGCAAGAACCTTTCCGTAACAAAAAAAGCAGGGGCTACCGCCTGCGTCCGGCCTCCGGCCGGGACCGGCTGGACAGCCGGGTGCGGCGGCTTTGCAGCCGTCTGGGCATCCTTGCGGTGGTGGTGGCGGCTGCCATCGTCATCCGCAGCCTGTATAAGATCCAGATCGTCCACGGGGCCGAGTACCGCCAGTACGCCGCCCAGCAGCAGCTGCTGGATACCACCATCAAGGCCACCCGGGGCGAGATCTACGATGCCTCCGGCATCACCCTTGCCTCCACCAGCGTGGTGTGGACCATCTGGGCAGACCCCAGTTACAGCAGCATCCTTTATACCAGCAAGACCAACGATGACGACACCGTGACCAAAACGCTGGACCCCGCCATGTGCGCCGAGGTGAGCCGGGAGTTGACCCTGCGTCTGCTCTCCGGGGACGGCGAAAGCATGGACAGCGTGGACACCTCCTCGGCAGAGTACCAGCAGCAGTACCAGACCGTTTACGATGCACTTTCCCGGCTGGATTCTGCCTACGTCACCCTTGCCACCAAGGTGAACAACGCGGTGAAGCTTTCCATTGAAAAATACGTTGCCAGCTTCAACAAGGCGCACAAAAAGGCCACTGACACCTCCCGCAAGGGACGCATCTCGGTGTCCTCGGAAAAGAGCTTCCAGCGCAACTACCCCTACGGTGCCTTTGCCGCAGCGGTGCTGGGCTTTACGGATGCGGACGGCGTCGGTACCTACGGACTGGAAAAATCCTACCAGTCCACCTTAGCCGGTGTGGATGGCCGCACCATCACCCAGCGCAACGCGGTGGGCAACGCCATTGCAGACGCCAACGCCACCACCTTTGCCGCCAAGGACGGCTCCAATCTGGTGCTGTCGCTGGACGTGAACGTGCAGGAGATCGCGGAGCGGTACCTGAACGAAGCCATTGCAGCCAATACGGTGGAAAACCGCGGCTGCGCCATTGTGATGGACGTCAAGACCGGTGCCATCCTTGCCATGGCCTCCAAGCCGGACTTTGACCCCAACGACCCGCTGAACTACACCGCCAACGAGGCCTACCTCAACGAGCTGGTGCACGCAGAGCCGGAACTTTACGGCATCTATAAAAAGGATGCCGACGGCAACTACATCACCGATGAACAGGGCAACAAAATTCTGGACGAGGAAGCGGACTATTCCGGCTACTACCGGGATATCCTGTGGAAGAACAAGACCATCACCGAGCTGTACTACCCCGGCTCTGTGTTCAAGGTCATCACCTCCGCCATGGGCATCGACTCCGGCGTGGCGACCATGAACACCACCTTTACCTGCTCCGGCGCTTACGGTGTTGCCAAGGAGACCTACCACTGCGCAGGGCGCAAGGCGCACGGCCTGCTCAATATGGCCGAGGCACTGCGCAAGAGCTGCAACATCTACTATATCCAGCTGGGGCAGCGTGTCGGCTCGCAGCAGTTCTATAACTACTTCGATGCCTTTGGCTTTACCGCCCGCACCGGTGTAGACCTGCCCAGCGAGACCAACTTTATGCAGTACTACCGCGCCGACCAGCTGGGCGAGGTGCAGCTGGCTTCCTCCTCCTTCGGTCAGGCCATGGCCATCACCCCGCTGCAGATGTGCACCGCCATTGCGGCTACCGTCAACGGCGGGTATCTGGTCACCCCCCATGTGGTGGATAAGATCACCGATGCCAACGGCAATGTCATTCAGGAGATCGGCGCAAACGTGCGCCGTCAGGTCATCAGCCAGAGCGCCAGCGAGGTCATCCGGGAGATGATGGAGTACGAGGTGGGCAACGGCACCGGCGGCGGCAAAAACGCCTATGTGTCCGGCTACCGCATCGGCGGTAAGTCCGGCACTTCCGAGCAGCTGAATATGCACCGCCGCGCCGATGGCGACTATAAAAAGGTGGCCTCCTTTGTGGCAGTGCTGCCCGCCAACGACCCGGAAATTCTGGTCTATGTCATGCTGGACGACCCCAACAACGCCCGGACGGACTATTCCTCCATCCTTGCAGCCCCTGTGGCGGGCAATATCATCAGCGAGGTGGCCCCCTATCTGGGCATCGCCACCGATGGCGAGGACCGCAGCGGCACCATCGTTACGGTGCCGAACCTTGTGGGCACCGAGTGGAGCAACGCGCAGGTGAGCCTGAATATTCAGGGCCTGAAGCATCAATTGCAGGAGAGTCAGAGCAGCCAGTCTGCTGCCCCGGTCACCTACCAGTACCCCCACGCGGGTGCAAAGGTGCCCTACGGCACCACCATCTACCTGTATACCGATACCTACGAGGGCAGCCGCACCGAGGTGCCGGATGTGACCGGCAAGAGCCCGGACTTTGCCCGCCAGATGCTGAGCGCCGCCGGGCTGAACTGCGTGGTGGAAGGCAGCGGCACGGTGCAGGCGCAAAGCGCCGAGCCCGGCTCCAGCGTGCAGCGCGGCACCATCATTACTCTGACCTGTGGGTAAAAACGATTTTATAGCGCGTTTTCCGCTGCGGCTCCATTCGTGAAAATGCGATTCCGGGCAGACCGCAGTCTGCCCGGAATCGCCCAATTTATAAGATGATTTCCGCTGAGAATGGCCAGAGCAGCGCGGAGGCCATTTCTAATCGTCAAACGCCGAAAAGGCCGCTGTACAAAATACGGTGCGGCGGTTCCCTATAATAGATAGAACGAGAGGGGATAGAACAATGGAAAAGATCCATGCAAGCAAGCTTCTGGCAGGGCTGGTGCCTGCCGGAACACTGACCAGTGACCCGGAGGTGGCACTGGTCACCACCGATAGCCGCGAGGTAAAACCCGGCTGCATTTTTGTGGCCTTCCCCGGCGAGCGGTTCGACGGCCATGATTTCGCCGCCCGTGCGCTGGAGCAGGGCGCGGAGTATGTGGTGGTCAACCATCCCGTGCCCGGTGTGCCGGAAGAAAAGGCCATCCTTTGCCCGGACAGCTACCACGCCATGATGGTGATGGGCGCAAACTACCGCAGCCAGTACCACCCCAAGATGGTGGGCGTGACCGGCAGCGTGGGCAAGACCACCACCAAGCAGATGACCTACGCCGCCCTGAGCAGCTTTGGCGAGACCATCAAGACCGAGGGCAACCAGAACAATGAACTGGGAATGCCCCGCACTCTGATGCGGCTGGAAAGCAGCACTGAGTATGCGGTCATTGAGATGGGCATGAGCCACGCGGGCGAGATCGACCGTCTGGTGCGGGCAGCACGGCCGGATGTGGGCATCATTACCTGCATCGGCGTGTCCCATATCGGCAATCTGGGCAGTCAGGAGAATATCTGCAAGGCAAAGCTGGAGATCTGCAACGGTCTGCCGGAGGGTGCGCCGCTGGTGCTGAACTACGACGACCCCTTCCTGCGCAAGGCAGTGCTCCCCGCCCATGTGCGCCCGGTGTGGTTCAGCCTGAGCGATGAAAACGCAGACGTCTGCGCCCTGTCTATCCGGCAGGAGACCGACGGCATGAGTTTTGTGTTGGAGGATCAGGAGCACGGCACCTTTGTGGTGAATATCCCTGCCATGGGACGCCATAATGTGGCAAACGCTCTGGCTGCCTACTGCGCCGCCACCCGTCTGGGGTGTGACGCCAAGAGGGTCATCCGGGGTCTTTCCAACTTTGAGCAGACCGGCCGCCGCCAGAAGGTGGTGGACAGCGAGGGCGTGACCGTCATCGAGGACTGCTACAACGCAAACCCGGACAGCATGAAGGCTGCGCTGGCGATGTTTAAAGATTTCCCCTGCAAGCGCCGCTTTGCCCTGCTGGGCGATATGCTGGAGCTGGGCGAGATGAGCCGCGAAGCACACGAGGAGCTGGGACGCCTTGCCGCCGAGAGCGGGCTGTACTGCCTGATCACCTACGGCGAGCAGGCCAAGCGCACCGCCGTGGTGGCCGCCGCCAAGGGGCAGAAGACTCTGCACGCCAACAACTACCGCGAGGCAGCGGATGCCCTGCTCAACCGCATCCAGCCCGGTGACGCCCTGCTGGTGAAAGCCAGCCGCGGCATGGCGCTGGAAAAGGCACTGGAAATTTTCTACGCAGAGCAGAAAGATGCCAGAGAATAACATTCTGGCGAAAATTGGAGACTGAGAAATGATTCGTTTCGCCTTGATCGTCGCGTCAACACTGGGCTTTGTGCTGACGGCGGCGCTCGGCAATTTTATGGCACCGCTGCTGCAGGAGCTGGAACGTTTCCGGCCGCAGGAACAGCAGGAGCCGCAGACCCCGGTGCAGAGCCGGGTGCCCGCGCTGGGCGGCCTGTGCCTGATGGTGAGCACACTGGCTGCCGTAGGCGTGGGCTGGACGGCGGCCTGCATCGCACAGCCCACGCTGCTGGGCAGCGAGAGCCAGCTGATGACCCGGCTGCTGATCGCGCTGTTTGGTGCACAGGCTTTCGGGGCC
>OHAD01001553.1_pt1 | contig 21071 bp, 24 predicted proteins | sample 1577011 | NCBI WGS metagenome assembly OHAD01 (sample SAMEA3541510, study PRJEB24748) | human gut metagenome | biome: human gut; feature: human-associated habitat; material: faeces | place: China | collected 2012 | reverse complement strand
AAATCCATTATGGGCGCACGAAGCTGCCTGCCCTGCAACGGTTTTTTTCTTTCCCCGTTTAGCGGGGCAGGATAGCTTGTCTTATTCGGTTTATTCTTGCTCTTGTGCGGCTGCCTCTTTCAGCCGTGAAAAGCTCTCATCGCTGATAATGTGTTCAATCCGACAGGCATCGGCCTCCGCAGTTTTTGGGTCAACGCCTGCGGCGATAAGCTGCTCGGTAAAAAAACAATGTCGCTCATAGATTTTTTCGGCAACCTCACGCCCTACATCGGTCAGATGGAGAGAGTAATCCTCATCCATTGTCAGAAAGCCACCATCCCGCAGGGTCGCCACCGCATGGCACACACTGGGCTTTGACACCTCCAGGTGCCGGGCAACATCCACGGAGCGCACCATGCCCTTTTGCCTTTGGAGAGCAAGGATAGCCTCCAGGTAATCTTCTCCCGACGCTCGGAGTTTCAAGGTTTCCCCCCAATCTAAAGAAGCATAAATTTATCCATTATCTGGATGCTTCTCTGCGCTGTTTCAAAATCGTAGTTGCAACGGATAATTTCTAAAAACCCAGCCGAATATGCTTTGGACAAGAAGAATGGCAGATGCGCTTGTCGAGATAGTTCCCCTCTACACTGTAATAATCGTTGATACAATGTATCGGATAGCATTTTGTGAAATTTAGCATAGAAGGGGGCATCCTTACATCGAACAATCGTCCTGAACACATCCCAGTAGGTATAGGTAAAGGTCAAGCATGGTTCAGGAATAATAGCATTGACATTTTCCTGGGGACATATCAGTTTTTCTAATAGTTCATTGGATGCTGGTTCAACAACAGCACGAAACAGTGCATCCTTGCTTGGAAAGCGATGATATAAAGCGCCGGTTGTCACTCCAGCCTGTCCGCAAATGTTCGCAAGGGAAGTGCCCTGATAGCCGTTTTGTAAAAAACCGTTTTTCGCATACCCCAAAATTCTTATAGTGGTATCTTTATCTACCATTTTTTCAATGGTCCTTTCTCTTATCCAGTAACGAGGATTTTCACCCCGATTGCGATAAGAATAAGTCCACCTATAATCCCTGCCTTCTTTTCCATGCGGTCGCCAAATATACTTCCGATTTTTACTCCCGCACCGGAAAAAAGAAATGCAGTGCAGCCAATCAGCAAAACAGCCATCGCTACATTTACTTTCAATGCCGCAAATGTGACACCTACCGCAAATGCGTCAATGCTTGTTGCTATGGCAGCGGGGATCATTACCTTTGCGGCAATCGATGCAGAGTTCAATGTGGACGTTTCCTTTATTGTTTCTCTCAGCATATTCAAGCCTATCAGAGTCAATAGAATGAAAGACAGAATACGAGAGATAGGCGCGATGTACTGAATTACGGTTTCCCCACATAAAAAGCCGAGAAGGGGCATAATCAACTGAAAGCCGCCAAAATACAGGCCGGTTACAATACACGCTTTTTTACATTGTCCTTGAATAGTTAATCCTTTGCCCACAGAAACGGCAAAAGCATCCATCGCAAGACCGACTGCAATCAAAAGCAACTCTACTCCGTTCAACGCTGCCCCTCCTTCAGCTTCGATTTACACAGCCCAGCCAAGGCTCTCCTGCTGAATATGGAACAGCTTATGATACAGCCCATTCTTCTTCATAAGCTCATCGTGGGTTCCATGCTCTACCAACCGTCCATTGTCAAGAACGAGGATCTGGTCCGCATCCACAACTGTACGGAGGCGGTGGGCGATCATAATAACTGTCTTACCTTCCACCAATTTGGCAATCGCCTTTTGAACCAGGACTTCATTCTCCGGGTCGAGGGATGCTGTGGCCTCGTCAAGCAGAATAATGGGCGCATTTTTCAGCAATGCTCGGGCGATGGAAATACGCTGACGCTCACCGCCGGAAAGGGTGCTGCCGTTTTCACCGAGGACCGTCTGATACCCGTCCGGCATCTCCCGGACAAATTCATCACAATAGGCTGCTTTGGCAGCAGCAATTACCTGATCGTCCGTTGCGTTTGGATTGCCCAGCCGGATATTGTTCATAACTGTATCATTGAACAGGGTCACATCCTGGAACACGAAGGACATATAAGACATGAGGCTTTCCGGCTCCATACTCTTGATGTCTTTGCCGCCCACGGTGATCTTGCCCTTCTGAACATCCCAAAAGCGGGCAATCAGTTTGGAAATCGTGCTTTTACCGGAACCGGACGGCCCAACGAGGGCAGTCACGCTCCCTTGGGGGATTTTGCAGGAAACATCTTTGATGACATCTTCCTGATTGTAGGCAAAAGTCACATGGGAAAGTTCAATATCGCAGTTCGGGACCGTTTTCCCGTCACCGTCCATTGCAGGAGTGGTGAGCAAGGTACGCATACGGCTTGTGACCACATTCAAATTCAGCAACGAGGACAGATTTGCCAGGATTGACAGGATCGGGCCATAAATCCGTGTTACCATCAACAGGAACATAAGCAGCGGAAGAAGCTCAATCTGCCCATTTGTCAAGAGGATAGCACCGACAAAGATTGTGATACCAACGCCTGCCTGCAAAATCATACTGGCGCTGGACATAAACACGCCGACAGCCATTTCTACCTTGATGGCGATCTTTTTCATGGCAAGCAGAGCTTTATCCAACGCGCTGAAATGTGATCCGGACAGCCCGCAGGACTTGATGATTTTCATGCCTTCCAGGTATTCCTGTACCTGGTCAGAGGCAGCCAGCTTTGCGTCAACCTGCTTTTCAAACAGTTTCTTTTGATGGTTCCGGCTGAGCCAGATAATGAGGAAGGCAATCGGAACCGTGATGAATACACACAGAGCAAGCCGCCAGTCAAAGAAGGCCAACAGGATGCAGGTCAGGGTCACCGTGATGCCGTTTGCAATCAGCGGAGGGATCGTGCTGCTGAGTAGAGACTCCATGCTGCTGCAATCTGCCATCATATTCGTGGTCAGTTCGGAAAGGTCCTTGGTGTTAAAGAAATTCATAGGGAGTTTCCGAAGATGCTCCGCAATCCGCAGCCGGGTCGTATTCGACTCCTTATACGAGGCAATATAGGTTTTGCGGTAATCGTTTTTGGCGGCCAGAAATACCAGGATGGCCGAAACAATACCTGCGCCCCACAGCATCCAGATATGGTTCCACTGAATGGAGCCGCCACTGACAAAGGGTGTCAGAATTTCACTGAAAATCATAACAGTTACACAGAACGGCAGAAGCATAGCCAGGTTCGTCAATGTGCAGGCGAAGATTGCTTTTTTCAGATCTGCGTAACCCTTGTCTGATAAAAAGAGAGCTTTTTGTAATCTGCTCATAGTTACACCGCCTTTCCGCTGATTTTCCAGCCAATCGCTTCTGTATAGTGGTTCCACATTTGTGCATAACGTCCGCCCGCGGCCACCAGCTCGTCATGTTTTCCTTCTTCGACCAGGTGACCTTTCTCCATGACGATGATCTTATCTGCATTGCGGATCGTGGAGAGGCGGTGTGCGATGATGATAACTGTCTTACCCTGCATCAGCTTTTCAAATGCTTTCTGGATCAGGTATTCATTCTCCGGGTCGCTGAACGCCGTTGCCTCATCCAGTACGATGATAGGCGAGTCTTTGATTATGGCCCGCGCAATGGCAATCCGCTGGCGCTCGCCGCCAGAGAGATGGATGCCTTTGGAGCCGACCACCGTGTGATACCCGTTGGGCAGTTTGGAGATGAACTCGTGGCATTGCGCCGCTTTCGCCGCCGCAATCACTTGTTCCTCACTGGCCGAAGGGTTGCCCATACGGATATTATCCAAGATGCTCTGCTTGAACAGGAAAATGTCCTGGAACACAAAGCTGACATGGCGCATCAGGTCATCCTCCGCCATATCACGCACATCTACACCGCCGATGGTAATGCTGCCGGAAGATACATCCCAAAACCGGGAAATCAGATTGGCAATCGTACTCTTGCCACCACCGGACGGGCCAACAATAGCCGTGATTTGTCCCTGCTCCGCAACAAAGGAAACATCCTCCAGCGCCTTTTCGTGTGTATCTCCCGTGTAGGAAAAGCTGACATTCTTGAAAGCAACATCATCATTGGCGGGTTTCTTGGGATGGCTCGTTTCTGGCATTTCAGGAATATTTAGAATTTCATCCATACGCGCCACATTCCCATCAATCTGCATGAACGACTCGGAGATATACATGATCTTGTTCAGCACACCGGAAATTGCAGGTACAAAGAGCAGATAGAAAATGAAGGTCATGGCAAACCCGGCAAAATCATCCGCCCTGGAGCCGATTAAAATTCCGACGGGTACAAGGATCAGATAAACATTATTGATGATTGTGGTAAAGGCGGGCATACAGTTCTGCCAGCCCAGGGAAAATTTCAGGACCCACTCTGTATATCCGGTAATCGCTTCTTTGAGCTTTTTGAAAGAGGATGCCGTCTGGTTAAATGCCTTCACAACCGACATTCCACGAACATACTCCACAGAAGCGTTGTTCATTTCCTCCAGGGCTTTTTGATACTTGCCCATGTTCTCTTTCATCTCGCCGCTGCCAAAGCCAATAAACTCCGCAACAAACGCCAGAACGATACCGACCAAAGAGGCAAGCCCGAACCGCCAATCAACGGCCAGTAAAATGATGACCATGACGATGGGGGCTGTGACAGACGCCACGAAATCCGGGAATTGATGGGCAATGAACCCTTCCACGCTCTCGATATTCTCATCCATGATTTTACGCAGGCGCCCGCTGCCGATGGTCAAATGATAGCCCAACGGAATTTTGGTGATATGGTCAGCGAACAAGACCTTCAGCTCGTACAGTGTGCCGAACGCCGCCATGTGGGAACTGAAAATAGCCAGAAAATATAACAGGATATTCGCCACGATCCCGGCGAGCGCCAGCCATCCATAATTCATGACCATCCCCATATCCAACTGGTCAAGGTTCGGAAAAACACCGATAATTGAGCGGATCATAAAATAGACCGCTATGTACGGGATGAACGAAGCAATGGCCGCCAGTGACGAAAGAACCGCAGCTAAGAATACAAGGCCCTTTCTGTCAGAAGCCAATTCCATGCATCGTGCCAAACCCGTCTTTGGTTTTGCCTGTTTCGACTTTGCGTTTGACATAGCATGAACCCTCCTTAAAAGTGAAAATGGCGAGGTTAGCAACTTCTAACCTCGCCATTCATTTTATCAACCTTTGAAATTGCTTGCTACTCCATACCTCTGTTCCGATGGCTAAAATAGCCCAAAGATACCAGAGAGTTAGCCGTAACTATATCGTCCTTAGACAATACCCGCCTTCTGGAAGTGCTTTTTGAACACGCCTTTTGCAATCAAAGCGCCGACAATGCCTGCAACGAAGGTCACAACAGCAATGATGACTACCATTGTTCCATTCATAAAGCTATGCAGCTCCGTCAGATACTCGGCACTCACGCCGTTAGAGGTGGACATATCATCCACATAGCCGGTCATGATGACCATAGGAAGATAGGTGCCCAGTGCAAAGAACATCATATAGACGGAATAGCCAATGGTATTCAGCCAGAAGCTCTTGTAGTGGCCGGCGCGGGCCAGCAGCTCCGCAATTACGGCACCGGCAATAAAGCCAACGGCAACCGCCCATCCTGCGCCAATTAGAAACTCGATCAGGCCGATCACCACACCGCTCAAGAGAACGCTCCCAGCCTTTGGCACTTTAGCGCGCATCAGCATATAGATAATGCCTCCGGGAATTGCAGCAATGGCGCTCCCAAAGGCGAAAGTCACCACGGTAGCTGCGGAGGCAAAGATGCACACCATTACCACAGCAAAGAATAACACCGTAAAAATGCCCAGCGTGATAAAGTCCTTTGCTTTCATTTTGTCGGATGCCCCGACAGGTTTTGCTTGTTCACTCATACAGATAGCCCCTTTCTATTATTTGTATATAACTAAGATGAAGTCCTTTCATCCACGCGAATGACACGGGAACAAATCTTCATCAGTAGTTCATTGTCATGGGAAATCACCAGGATGGCTTTCCCTCTTTTGGACAGCGCACTTAAAATTCCTGCAACGCTCTCCATGTTTTTGTAGTCCAAGCCGCTTGTAGGCTCATCAAAAATAAGTACCTCTGCATCCCGGAGTGCCGCAACGCCAATAGCGGTGCGCTGCTTCTGACCGCCAGAGAGGGACATTGGATGCCGCTCTTTATAAATTGTCAAATTCAGCTCGTCCAGAATATCATCTATTCGTTTTTCATCTTTATCCTTTTGGTCGGACAATGCCAGCAGTAGTTCCTGGTAAACGCTATCAGTAAACAGTTGATAGTCCGGGTCCTGCATGACAAGATACGCTTTCTTAATCCGCCGTTTACTTGGAACCGTACTGTTTTTGTATAGAACTTCTCCATGCAGTTCCTTTTGCAAACCACATAGGGTTCTGGCCAAAGTTGATTTGCCACAACCATTTTTCCCTACCACGCCGACAATTTCTCCAGGGTAGACACAAAAGTTCAGGTGCTGCGCCACGGGTTCTCCCTTTTCATATCCAATCGCCAGATCTCTGACTTCGACAGCCGGGGAATCGTTTCGAGAGGGTGTTGTTTCGGGAAGCTCTAACCTTGTAGGCGTATAGCTTCTAAGTCCCAGCGCCTTGATTTGCTCGGTACTGAGTAAAGCAAAATCACTGGCGGACCAAGATTGTTTCAGCTTACCATGCTCCATAAGGACAATGCGGTCGGCAATCCCATTCAAGAAGTAAAGGCGGTGTTCGGATACAATAATCGTTTTTCCCTGCGCCTTAATCAGCAAAAGTAGCCGCCGTAGTTCTTGAATTGCCTCCGGGTCCAGGTTTGAGGAAGGCTCGTCCAGAACAAAAATATCAGGGTTTAATGCGTAAACGCTGGCAAAGGCTATGGTCTGCTTTTGCCCGCCAGACAAGTCAAACAGGTTGCGATCCTTTAACTTTTCAATATGTAATTCCCGGATAGTCTGTTGGTAACGGTCCAGCATCACTTGATAGGGCATTCCCTTATTTTCCATACCAAACACAATCTCGCTGTCCGTATCCAGGCTAAAAAACTGACTGCGTGGATTTTGGAAAACTGAGCCTATCTTGTCCGACAAATCGTGCGGTTGGATCGTGCGGGTATCAACTCCGTCAATGAGAACCGTCCCGGACATTTCCCCTTCGTAAAAGTGGGGAATAAGTGTATTTATCAACCTGGTCACACAAGTCTTTCCACATCCAGATTCGCCAGTAAGAACAACACATTCCCCTTTTTCAATCTGCAAATTAAAATCTTGCAGATTTTCCCGTTCAGCACCGGAATATTGAAAAGATACATGGTCAATATCAATCATCATCATATCCTCCCATATATCTGATATTTGCAGAAAAACAGCACCACAAAGGCAACGAGAAAGAAGAACAGTACCATCCAATCTTTAGCATGAACTTTTAGCTGAATGAACGAAGTCCGTTGCGCCGGATTATCAATGCCTCTCGTCACCGCAGAAGCAGATAATTCTTCTGCAATCGAAGCAGAGCGCATCACGATGGGGATAGCGATTGCCTCCAGAATGAGCATGGGGCGCGTGAATACATTTTTCCATGAAAGGGCGATGCCTCTTAACTTCATCGCATCATAAATATTGTGGATCTCCTCACTGAAAGTAGGAAAAAAGCGCAATACCATAGCGAATGTAATGGTAATGCTCCGAGGAATTTTTAGCGAGTACATGGCCGCAATCAATTCGCTGACTTTCGTTGTAGCGATAAAAGTTGAAGCAAAGAGTACCACGGGTATCATCACCCGGATGAACAATGTGAAGATCGACAAAATAGTTTCGATGGCCTGGGGAAGGAAGGCGCAAAGCTGCTGTATTGCCGCAATCACCACATAAAAGATGATGTATTTCAATACAATCTTTTTCTGCCCCATCAGGCACGAAAGAATACAGATAAAGGAAAAACACACGCTGCCAAGGACAAAATCTTTCAAGCCAAATACCATGAAGTTGATAAGTAAAAATAAAAGCAACTTGATTCGAGTATCTATGGTCAGCAGGGATACCACCTCCTAAATAAAAGCCGATGCGTTAGCATAAACTAACCGCACCGGCTCATTATATCTTTTTGCGTAAATTTTTTCTGCTCCATTCCTCTGGAAAGACCTGAAAAACAGCCCGTTCTTCCTATCTATTTTTTCCGGTAGTCTTTTGGGAGCATCCCATACACAGATTGAAACGCTTTAGCAAATTTGCTGGCATTGCTGTATCCAAGTTCTAAAGCTATATCCCCGATTTTCATTTTATTTTCCGAAAGCCACTGGGCTGCTAAATTCATTTTGTATTTTTTGAGATAGGCATACGGTGTGTCCCCATAGATATGGGAAAACACCAGATGAAAAACGGAGAGGTTCAAGTGTGCCTCTTTTGCCAACTGCTCCAGTGAAACTTTCTCATCCAAGTGAGAAATAAGGTATTCCCGAATAGCTTTTGTAGTCTGTATCTGCTTCTTATCAAAATATTTTAGATCGCACCCGTTGACTTGTGTCAGCTGATCCATGTGATACAGAAGCTCGATGGCCTTAATTTTGAAATAGCCGATGGGTTCCATTTCTGCCGCAGTATACAATTCTGAAAAAAGATGCTTTAATTGTGGCGGGGTCTCACTGACATACCATCTTGTTTCTATTCCCAGTGTAGTTCCGATCTTATCAAGGTCAATGGGAATTGTCTGCATCATCCGACGCGTTCCGACCGAAAGTGCCTGCCGGTCTATGACAAGACTGACGCCATAATATTTTCCCAGCGGAAAAGAAAAAGAAACCGGCAAATGCTCTGTTGCTGCAACACTAAAATAGCCCTCTGGCAAATACGACACAGTATGATTGGCAAATTCGCATTCATAGCGTCCGGTTTGACAATGCGTAATCTGAATAATATCTGGATTAAACTTCTGAGCCTTCATTGCTCCATCCGTTTCAAAGTCGAGAAAGCAAAGCTGTATACCCTCAAACAAGTTATAGTTTTTCACAATACCACGGCCATTGCAACCATAATCAACGACCACACAATCATCACTTTGCGACAACACTTTGGCCTGCATACCGTACCAGTCTTGATTAAAGTTGGGTTTGTCCACGCACATCCCTCCAATCGGTTAGTTTTGGCTTACTCGTCATTATGATAACACAAGCATGAGCATAATTCAAGAAATTAGCCCATTCCTTAATAGCACTCCAATTCAGTATAGTCAGCCAAAATCTTCGTTTCAAATTATAATTTCTTTCATACGATTTCCTCCATGAGCTGTCAATCCTGTGCTGGTCAAAAGGGAAAGAGAGATAATACATATATATCAAGCAAGGCGGGGAGAGATCTTCAAGATCTTTCCCCGCCTTGCATTTTGCTCAATGGACTGAGTTGTTTGGCATCATAAACCAGCTACTGAGCAAATTGTCAGTTCACAATATAGGAAACATCAAAGCGAATACTGCTGGGAGACACATTGCCGATAAAGATGGAGAAGTTGGAGTCACCAGTAATCTCGAAAGACACAGACCCCGACCCGTTGGTAACAGTTTTCACGAGGCCGTAGCCGGTCTTGTTGTTGATGAGTCCGATCTGGACCTTAGAAGAGGTGGGAGTCCAGGTTGCATTGATGGTTACTTTCTGACCCTTGACCAGATTCTGGGCATCAAAAGCATATCCCTTTCCGCTGGAGAGGCTGCCAGAAGCATACGGCACGGCTTCGCCAGCTTTCGCAGTCACAGTACCCTCATAGAATGCCATGCCGTCTGCGGTGTCAGTGGAGAGGTTAAACTGGGACAAATCGGCAAAGCCAGTGGTGGACTCAATCATCTTGGCAGCGTCATTGGATTCAGTGGACAGCTTCATGGTGGACAGATCCATAAAACCATTGGCAGACTCAACAATGCGAGCGTCGCCTGCATCGCCCAATTTCACATCGGCAACATCCATCAGTTCAGCATTGGGCACATCGATAGAAGAAGGCAGTTCGGCCGCAAACGCAGACATCGCCAAACAACTGGCGCCCAGGGCGCAGGCCAAGGCAATAGCAACGGTCTTGCGGGATTTTTGGTTGGAATTCAACATGGTTAATAGTCTCCTTTCAAGCCTTTTTCTCGTTGAGATAAAGGCAATTCCAGATGATTTGATGGGAATACGAAATACAGTCGTGTAAGAAATCAGAAGATGCCCATATTTTTTGCGCTCTGCCGGACTCATTTGACAGACAACTTGCTCATCACAAGATGTTTCTGCCAAACGATCTAACTCTCGCTTCATGAGATGCACAACAGGGTTGAACCAATAAACTGTTTGGAGAATAACTGCAAAGAGCTTACGCCATAAGTCATGGTGCTTAAAATGCACTAACTCATGTGCCAATATCATTTGTGCGTCATCAGGCTGCAAATCAACCCGTGGGACCACAATGATTGGTGTGAAAAATCCAATTAACATTGGACTTGGCATTGTGGTATATAGCCTTAAATCCACCTTTTTCTTGATCCCAAGTTTAGAAGCACAATCGTTCGCAATATCTTGTAACATTGCGTGAGAAACTTCTTGGGTTTGCTGGATATGGTATCTAAAACGAAGGAATCCCAGAACATTCCATGTAGCTAAGGTAACTACAAAAACAATCCAAATAACCAAGACGCACTTCTGCCAATCGAAACTGATGTTAAGAGTAGCATTTTGAATGATATTTGAACTTGCTTCCGTAAAGATAGACACAGGGTTCTCAGGAGAAACCACATTCGTTCCAGATACAATATTTTTTCCGACAACTGATATTGGTTGAACATTGGTAAAGGCTTGCGGAAATCCAGGCAGCAGTTTGTAAAATGGAATTACATATAGGCACATAATAATGGTGATACAATTGTAGCGCCACTTTTCGCTGATGTGCTTTCTTCCGGCGAAAGCCAATGCCCTAAACACAAGGTAGGATACGCTTGCTACAAGGTTCAAACACAAAATGGTACTAAGCAAGGTTGAGGCCATACAATCAGCCTCCTCTCACGGTTGCCCATCGAGCCACTGTTTCAGTGCCTCTCGGTCTTCCTCCGACATTTGAGATTCACCATAAAGTGCAGCAAAGAAATTTTTGATTGACCCACCATACAATGTGTCTAAAATCCGTTGTGCATTGCTTTTCTGGTATTCCTCGCATGTCTTAATCGGCCAATAATAAGGCACACGACCTTCTCTTTTTGAAGTGAGTAAACCTTTTTGCGTTAAACGGGATAAAAATGTTGCTAGTGTTTGAGCTTTCCATTCCTTGTTGCGATGTTCGGCAAAGTACGATAATATCTGCGAAGCAGACATAGGAACTTCTGAATTCCACAACACTTCCATAATCTCATATTCTGTTTCTGATAATTTTTTGGATCGATCCACAATTAACTCCTCCTCATCCAAAGTACGTCTACCTTGGATAATTTGATATTACTACAACAGTGTAGAAATGTCAATAGATTCTACTACAACATATTAGTAGAATCTTGTTTTCCATTCTATCTGCGTTCTCAGTTTTATTTCACACTCATATAAACTTGTCTTTGGGCAAGTATAATGTGGAAGGCAACATATTGAAAATGCCGGGCGCAGGGCCAGCAGGCCGCCGCGTCCGGCGTTTTTTGTATGCTATTTCTCAATTTTATATCCTACCCGAAAAACGGTCTTGATGTAGGTGGGGTGCTTTGGGTTAGGCTCCAGCTTATTCCGTAGGCGCCAGATCGTATTGTCCACGGTGTTAGTGCCTAATTCATAGTCCTCGCCCCAGGCCGCATTATAGAGCTGTTCCCGGCTGAATACACGTCCAGGGCAGCGGGCCATGCAGTAAAGGATAGAGAACTCTCCGTAGTTCAGGCAGATCTCCGCACCGGCTTTCATGACCCGCCGCTGCTCTGGGAATATTTCAATATCTCCCAGAGTCAGGGTAGAAGATTCCTGGTCAAGAGCATGGAGAATCTGAACATCTTTTCCCTGTAAGGCTCCCAAGATGGAGCGAAAGATACTTCCGTCTGGGTCAGAAGTACGGATGACAATAATCTCTTTCATACAATTTCCTCCCTGGGCCGCCGATCCCAACTTGGGCAAATAAAAACGGCGGCTTTGATTTCTCAAAACCGCCGTTTAGCATTTTGAACAAAGACGCAGCATTACTGGCCTCGCCAAACAACGGTTTTTTTACCGCATTGGGTGAGGCAGTAATGCTGCGCTATATAGATAAAGAATTTTCAGATTAAAAAGTTTTGTCTCGTTGACTATATAGATTGCATCCACTATTTGTGAAGCTTATGCCCAATCTTTTTTTCGATACAGCATTGCCCCAATAATTGTAAAAAATAGAGTGACACCAAAAAGAACAAGCAACTCTGTAATGTAATTCGTTAATGAATATCCACTAAATATCCCTTGCATTAGATCAACAGCGTATGTCATTGGCAGCAAATTTGCAATACTTCTTACACTTTCCGGGAATAACATATCCGGCATGGTTGCTCCAGATAGGAAAATCATCAGAAAATAGGAGATATAACAAAGCAAATTTGTAATTTTAGTGTCACGTGCAACAGCAGTGAAAAAGAAGCCAATTGAAAACATTGCTGCTACTGAGATTAGCATGGAAAAAAGAATCGAAAAGAAATCTCCCCGTATTTGTACTTGATATACAACCAATCCTACAAACAGGAGAACAAAGAAACCTGCAAAAGTCATAATTACATTGATACAGACTTGTGCAACCATGATGCTTTTCTTTCCAACTGGTGTTGCATCAAACCTTTTGTATATCTTTTTTTCTTTGTATTCTGCCAAAGTCAAAGGCAGTGACATCAGACCTGTTACGCCAATCACCATGACACAATAAGCTGGAACGGAAACATCAATCATACCGACCTCAGCCCCAGGATAGATTGGATTGTTTCCATAAATACTTCCAAACAGTACAAGCATCATAGTGGGAAAGACGAGTGTAAAAAAGAATCCAAAAAAATCCCGGATAAACAGCACAAACTCTACTTGGCAAATTGTTATAAATCGTTTCATAATATCCCCTCCATCGTAATTCCTTGTGTTTTGGGGACAAGTTTCAAATATAGTTTTTCCAGAGAGCATCCGTCCTCCCATTCCTCCTGTGGAATGCAGCCTTTTACATACTCACGAAATTGATTTTGCGTTCCCCAAAAACGCTGGTTGCCTTTTTCCATGTATAGGATTTTATCAGCAAGAGCTTCTACCTCGTCCAAATAATGAGAAACCAAAATAATAGTTACACCGGTTTTGCGGATTGCATCAAAACTTTGCCACATATTCTGACGGACTTCTGGATCAAGGCCAGTGGTGATTTCGTCCATAATTAACAGCTTAGGGCGTCCCATAAGCGACAGCAAAATGGAAAGTCTTTGCTTTTCTCCTCCCGAAAGTTTATGGATTTGACGCTTTCGTTTATCAGCAAGATTCATCTGAGAAAGCAGAAGGTTCCAGTCGGCGGGACGCTCATAAAAACTCGCAAATAATTTACACTGCTCATCGACACGAATTTTTGAAGGATATTCTGTTTCCTGCAATTGCACTCCCATCAATTTATAAATCTCACTTCGTTTTTCCCATGGGCTTTTACCGAAAACTTGGATGGAACCGTGGTCAGGCTTTCGTAAACCTTCTATGCATTCAACTGTTGAAGTTTTTCCAGAACCGTTCGGACCAATAATCGCTAATATTTCCCCCTGTTCAACGGAAAATGAAACATGGTTTACTGCACGAACATTCTTATATGATACAGTTAAATCTTCAACTAAAACAATATCAGTTGCCATTGTCATTTCCTCCTCTACAACTGGTCTGCTTATATAGTATCGTATCGTGTATGCTCTTACAACAGGGGTTGTTGCAGAGGTATGCTACACTGTACAACAGGTTGATTTCTATGTCTGAAATGCATTTTCCATCTTGATATTTATGATATAATAGTACCGTAAAGAGGTGGTGTGTCCATGAAAGTTGAATGTAACATAAATCCAGATTGCCAAGAACCTTGTGCGGTTCTTCACATAAAAAAGATGACTCCATTAATTGCGGAAATAATCAAGCTATTAGAAAAAGAGGATTCTGTTCAAGGTTCTTTAATTGCAGATAAAGACGGAAAAACATACTTTCTTGAGCCTGATAGCTTAGAATTGATTCGTACAGAGGGACGGGAAATCGTCTGTTATGATAAATTGAAAAACCGTTATACATTAGCACGACCTTTGTATGAGCTTGAAAGCCTTTTAGGAAATTCTTTTATCCGTGTTTCAAAATCCACTATTGTCAATATTTATCGCATTAGTCATGTTTGTGCTGCGTTCAACGGCACAATGGAATTGGTAATGAAGAACGGCGTGGAGGATTATATTTCCAGAAGCTTTCGCAAATCTTTCAAAGAAAGGTTGGGATTAGAATAATGCGAATGATTAAAATGATAATAAAATACTTGTTCTATGGCATTTCATACGGTTGCACATTTTTTGTTGTTAGCTGTTTGTTTCTATATCTCGCAGGTGGAGAAAACAACTTAATGCCAATTCTTCAAAATTTTGCTGCACAAGCAATAGGGGCTATGCTGACAGGTATTGCTTGTGCCTCAACATCTGTGATTTATCAATTTGAAAAAATCCCTATGAGATATAAAATACTTTTCCATTTTGTGATTGGTATGGGCACTTATTATCCCATAGCAATTTACTTAAAATGGATTCCTTTTTATCCCGAAAAAATTGAATACACAGTCGTTCAAATTTTGATTGCATGTGGAATTTTTGCTGTTATATGGCTGATATTCTTTTTGTTTGAATACATTGAGGCAAAAAATATCAATCAAAAACTAAAGGAACTGGAAAAAGATGATTTGAAATAAGCCCTACACAAATGGTGGCAAGCAATGCCGGTATTAATACACTCGGCCCGCAGAGGCGAAAATCATGCCGTGATTTCCCCCCTCTGCTTTGCTTGTTGAGGGTGCGCCCCCAAGCCCCCTTGAACACAGAATTTTCATTCTGCGGCTGCGCATCCGATGGACGCTTTCGACCATGACCAGCTCACCGCTGGTCGTGGTCTTTTTCTAGTTATGCGGGTTTGTGATCCCGAAAAATAGGAACAGAATGATGTCCGCAATACGGGACTGTATCCTACAAATAATAAACTAATTGATGGCAACAGCATCAGCTTTGTTGAAATTGTGATCCCCATTAAGATTGCAGGCATCCACTACAAACAGGCAATCACCGTCTACAACCGCTGGATGGTAGCCCTGGTAGATTGCCTGATTGCTATGGTGTAGCGGAATTACGGCAGGGCCTATCAAACGCTACTGAAAACGGATTTTCCAGGTCGGGCACAAAATAAGTACTGGGCGCAGAGGCATACAGCCCCGCGCCCGGCGCTCTTGATAGATTACATTGGATAGGTTATATTGGCTGTGTCCGGGTGAATCAAAACTACCGGCACATGGTTCTTCTGTGCATATCTGACACACTGCATTGTACCGGATCGCAGATTCCGCCCATCATCATAAACTGCCACCAGGTAGTTGGCCTGATCTACCATGTAGCAATTTCTCTTGACATAGCTCTCACGGCAATCTTCGTTTCCGATGACTTCTTTTTTGCTGCAATGTTGCAGGATAAACTCCATCCGGCGCTTGCTGCGCTGATCCCACTTGGCATCATGGCCGACAAACGGCAGGGCCACAACCAATTCAATATCTTCGTATCCAGGCTGTTCCTTCAGACGAAGGATTTGTTCAGCCGCCCACATATCAACACCCAGGGCGCCGCCAACATAAAAGCGCCGGACTTCCTTTTCATCATGTAGCTTTCGGAACACTTCCAGCATATTGGCTTTGATCTTCTTACAAAGGGCATAATCTTCACTGTATTTGAACTTGAACCGGCTTGGCCGGTGTCCAGTAATAGCACAAACGCATTCATTCATGCGGTTTCCTCCTGTTCTAATAGCGGTCAACACATAGAAAACAAAAATAACTTATTTAATAAGGCGTAAACGAAATCATCAGCCAAATTATAACACAAATAATGTTCAATATCCAGGGAACCTTTCTGATATGCTAACAATCAGAGAGGTGAACTTATGGACGAAGAATTTATCCGCAATCGGATCACGGAGCTGCGGTTGAAAAAAGGCATTTCTGAATACCAGTTGAGCTTGGAACTGGGACAAAACCGTGGCTACATCCAGGCTATTTCCTCCGGCCGGGCATTGCCTTCCATGAAGCAATTCTTAAATATCTGTGAATATTTTGAAATAACGCCCCTGCAATTTTTTGACGCTACCGAAAACACCCCACAGCTTGTCAAAAAGGCGTTGGATGGCATCAGGACATTATCAGATGATGATTTAATTATATTGCTTGGTCTTATCGCACGGCTGAATCAAGGAAAATGACGGCAGGCGCCAAATGGCTCCTGCCGTTTATCTTTCCCTATATCATCCCCCATTTTCTCATCCACGCAAAATATTATGTAAATTGAATCTTTCTACTTGTTGAGAAGTCAGACTACATGATACAATGGAATGGATTATGACTGGGGGTTCGCATTATGTTAATTTATATGATGATGCTTGAAACTCCAGAGGAGAAGTCGCTGTTTGAACAGATCTATCTGGAGTATCGTGGCCTGATGTTCCATGTGGCCTACGAAATTTTACATAACGAGCAGGATGCAGAGGATGCTGTGCATCAGGCTTTCGTAAAAATAGCAGAAAACATTAAAAAAATTGATGATCCGATGTGTCCAAAAACGCATAGCTATGTCGTTACAATAGTTGAACACCAAGCAATAGATCAGTATAGACGGTTACAAAAACACCCTTCTGTCGAACTGATCGAGGAAATTCAAGGCACAAATGCTCATTATGAAGGGGACAACGATTTGACAAAATGTATTTTGAAGTTGCCTGCCAGGTATCGAGAAATGATTTTGCTGCGTTATCATCATGGGTACACGGTCAGAGAAATCGCAAAGATGTTGGGACTGTCGTTGCCGGCCGCAATTAAACTGGATCAACGGGCCAAAAACAAATTGAAAAAACTATGTGAGGAGGCGGGAATCCTGTGATAAGCAAGGAAATGCTGAAAAAAGCGGCAGCTGAAGCGGATCAGGCAATCAGGGATTCGCTCCCCGCTCCAGCAGAATGTGAACATGAGTTTTCCCCATCGTTTCAGAGAAAAATGCGCCGAACTTTTCGGAAAGCAAAACATCCCGTGATCTACAAACTGCCCAAATATGCAGCTTGCTTTGTTCTTGCGGTGGCTCTCGCCAGCGGTACATGGCTGACAGTGGATGCAGAAGCGCGAGCTGCTTTTTTTGCATGGGTACGGGAGCAGTACGAGTCTTTTGTTGAATATGGATTTATTGGTGAACCACCACAAAAAAGCAATGTTGTAGAGTATGATCTAACATGGCTACCAGGCGAATTTCATCTGATAGATAAACAGGCTATTGATGGGAATACCTTGATGATATATGCAGATGATTCTGGGCAACGTATAACTTTTTCCTATTCACATGGAGATAATGCCACAAGCCTGTTTGTAGCATCAGACTATACAGAGGTGAAGTCAGTTCAAGTTGGAAACATTAAAGCAGACTTCTATCAAGCTGGCGAGGAAGCCTCTGCTAATGTACTGGTTTGGTTATCAGAAGAAGATACTTTCTGTTTTTGCATCATGGCAGATCTTTCTGAGGATACCATGATTAAGCTGGCCGAGAATGTCAAAAAAAAATAATTCTAAAATTTTTAAGCAGCTGTCCAAAATGACCTCCTTTATTCGTTTACGGGATATAAGCGAATGAAGGAGGTCATCCCTTTGAAAAAACGATTTTTCCCTATCTTGTTTCTCTTTCTCATGGTGTTTTCCACGACTGCCTATGCAGCATCAACACGAGCGGCAACGGTTACTCCGAACATTTCTTTTCATGGGACAACTGCTAATTGTTCGGTATTCATCGTTGCCGATAAGCCTACGGACGACATCGACGCAGTAATTAAACTATGGCAAGGTGGTCAATGTATCAAAACGTGGGAAAAATCTTCTACAAGCTATCTTGTTTTCAGCGGTGAAGTAGCGGTTACAAAGGGGAAAACCTACGAATTAACAGTTGATGTAAGTATTTCTGGGAAAGAACTTCCAAGATTCTCTGTCAAAGGTACTTGCTCGTAAGATAACACAGGAAATGTATTAAAATACCCATAGACCATACATTTTTGACATGATAAATTCAAACAGTTTGCATTATATTATAGGCTTAGAAAGGAGTTTATTATGAAGAAAAAAATTATGTCCGCGTTGTTACTGTGTGTTATGGCTGTCCTTTTCTGTGTTCCCGCCTTTGCAGCAAACACCTCTGACACGGAAGCATCAGAACCCGTTGTCTTTAAAAGTACAAGCCTTCCGGAGTGGTTCCCTGAAGATGCCCCAGCCCCTGATCCTAACGGCGAAATCGTTACCGTTTATTGGTATGTCGATGAAAACGGTAAAACTGTGACTTATGATCCCCGGGAAAGAAAGACTGTCACTGGGGACGCTGGTACCGCTACCATCTATTGGGTGGACTCTCGTATGATCGGCTGGGGGATTACTTCTAAAACCAAAGGGCCTATGGTCTTTACCGGAAGTGTAACTACCAACCGTGGTCAATTATTCCCTCTCGGGGATATTGAATTTGATGGTGACTGCGGTGGTACCATTGACAATGTTACCACTCGAAAGGGCCAGAATAAAGCTACCCTTTCTGGCATTATGATTGACGCCAACGGACTTTCTATCACGGCGCCCGAAGTGTCTGCCAGTTACTACAAATAATCAGTTGCCATGCAAATATCCCTTATAACAAAGTTACAATTACAATACCAGACCTATGCTTTTGCTGCAAACTGTTTTAGAATTAACGAAAAAATCATGTTCTCTTTTCAAGTAAAGCCACTCGAAGAAGAACAGGCGTTATGCGAAGAATTAAGCAAATCCAGAGGAAGAACAATTTCTTTTTGGCTTAACAATATTCCATTTAGTGCATCTATAGATACTTGTTCTTTCTCAAAAACACAGGACAATAAATACTACCGAGATTTTAATATCATTGTCACAAATCAATTCTTCCTATCTCCAAATTAAACGCACTATAAGCAAGAGGGCCACAAGACACGATCTTGTGGCCCTCTTGCTAACTACCTGACTTGGACTTTACGCTTCACAATACAGTTAAGTTTGGATACCGTAAAGAATTATTTCTAAGAAATAGGTACCCACTGTTGGCATAACGGTAGTCTGCTTATAAAGTGTGAGGTCAAGTATCCGCAAAAATAATCCAAAAAAATTTTAGGCAACTGTCCAAAATGGCTTCCGTTATTCGTTTACGGGGTATAAGCGAATTAAGAAAACCATCCATAAAAATGTGTGTTCCGCAGAATATAATCTTCTAAGATTCAATGTTTTGAAATTACAGACTTTTGTGAGAAAGAGGTGATACCGATGGACCTGGAAATTGAGCAGTAATTTTCTTACCCATTTCCCGACTAAAGGAGATGATTCCAATGGTTTATTATATCGTCTAAGAAGGATGCAAGGAGGCAAGGTTGAATGAATAAAAATTCCTTTTCCAAATGGATAACCCTGTCAATAAATACAATCGTTTTTTTAGTTGTTCAGTACATTCTTGGGTGTGCTACTTTTTCCTTTCAACATCACCCAATATTCATTCTATTCTTTGCCAGTGAGATGTATATACTCACAAGGTATTTGAATTTTTTGATTGATACGCTATCCAAAAAGTCACTTGCCTATACAATTTTTATCGTTACATTCCTTCTTTTACTATGCCTATTCCTTTTCATTGGAATACTCCCTATATCTACTCATTTGCAAAAAGTATGAAGGAGGCTATATGCCATGAAGAAAACGACCAAATTCATATCAGCTTTTATGGCTGCTATCCTGTGCTTCAATCTCGTGTCTTTTAGTGCCTTTGCAGCTGAACCATCTGCTACCGAAACTTCTTTTTCTGCTGCTGATCTGGCAACCTATAATCAAGAATTGGCAGATTTCGGCCTGAACGATGACGAAATTCAGCAACTCCAAAATATTACCACAAAAATTGCAAACGCAACTACCATGCGTGAAGTTGATGCCTTAATGGAAAGCTATCACGCCATTTTGGAAAGCACTCCTCTTGCTGCTGCGAAAACCATCACAAGCTATTCCGGCGGCACTCTAACACTGGACTATACTGGTAGTCTTAGCCCGATCTCTAATGTCATCTTTACAAAAGTCATTTATATGGGAAATAAGCAAGTAGAATTTTATCAAAAAGGCATGAACAGCCCTACTTTCGTTACCTTCCTTGTAGATGAACTGATTGGAAAAGGTGTAAGCGTTATCACAAAATCGGTCGCTGCAAAAATTGCAACAGCGCTTTCTGTTCCGGAGTCCGCTGTGGCTTTTCTCATTGGTACATCTGTTGCCGCTACACTGTTTGTATTCCAAAACCTCGAAACTTGGGATTTGAATGATGCCATTGAAAACAGCAGCAATGGAAAAGTTAAACTGGAATACTTCTACAGCACCAATATTGTTTTCCCATACTATCAAGAGTACCAAAACTTTGAGCCGTGGGACAACAATAAGGTTGAAATTCCTGCTAACTACGATTATGATTGGCAATCCGGCGTCTACGATTGCGAATACCTCTCCCAGTAACCCTACTCCAAAGACAACAGCTGTTTTCTTCCATTAGTCAAAAGCCTTTGGATGATGTGGGAACTAAGGCGATATATGACTATTTGTAGACACAAAACGCTACAAACATTCTTCCAGCCGAAAGAATCGCTGTTCGCACTATATTCCCATCCAACAGCCTGATCCAATCCTATTTTACTTGGCTGTTTGATTAAAATGTGCCTATCAACAGCACAGCTATTTACTTTTTTCTTCATCCGTAAGTATCTGTTCACCTGTACGGTTCAAGGGGGTAT